>Ga0114972_10002139_pt1 | contig 14800 bp, 9 predicted proteins | sample M_140807_EF_Meta_FD_87354 | JGI IMG/M metagenome (GOLD analysis project Ga0114972, IMG submission 87354) | Freshwater microbial communities from Lake Montjoie, Canada to study carbon cycling - M_140807_EF_MetaG | ecosystem: Environmental > Aquatic > Freshwater > Lake | place: Lake Montjoie... | reverse complement strand
TAACCCAGTCGTTGACCGACGCTCATGTTTTCGTGGATGTAGTGCTGCACAAAGAACCAAGCTCCTTGGTTTTGGGGTTCGTCTTGTGTCCAGACCAAATCCGTAGCGTTTGGATATTTTTTCAATTCCGTTGCGAATGCTTTGTGTGGGAAGGGGTACAACTGCTCGGCGCGCAAAATAGCGACGTCATCAGACCCCAATTCTTCGCGCTTATTGACCAAGTCGTAATAGACCTTGCCTGAGCACACCAAGATACGTTTGACCTTATCAGCCTTGATCGCTTTGTTTTCAGGAATGATGGTTTGGAAACTTCCCTTGACAAACTCGGACACTGGTGACGTCGCGTCTTTGTTGCGCAACAAGGACTTAGGCGTAAAGATGATGAGTGGTTTACGCAAATCACGCACCATTTGGCGACGCAACACGTGGAAGATCTGGCTGGCCGTGGTGGGCTGCACGATCTGCATATTGGTGTCAGCGGCCAATTGCATGAAGCGCTCCAAACGCGCCGAGCTGTGCTCAGGGCCTTGGCCTTCGTAGCCGTGCGGCAGCATCAAGGTCAGGCCGTTGACGCGGCCCCACTTGACTTCACCCGAGGCGATGAACTGATCGATCACCACTTGGGCGCCATTGGCGAAATCGCCGAACTGCGCTTCCCAAATCACCATGGTGTTGGGATCGTTGGAGGCATAGCCGTACTCAAAACCGAGCACCGCTTCTTCAGACAAGATCGAATCGATCACGGTGAAGGGCGCTTGGTTCTCCGCCACGTTTTGCAAAGCAACATAGGTGCCGATATCCCACTTTTCACGTTTTTGATCGTGAATCACAGCATGACGATGCGTGAACGTGCCACGACCGGAATCTTCGCCAGACAATCTGACAGGGTAGCCACTGGCGACCAGCGAAGCAAACGCCATGTGTTCGCCCATGCCCCAGTCGACAGGAATATCGCCACGACCCATGGCTGCGCGGTCGTCATAGACTTTTTTGACCAACTGGTGCGGCGTCACAGAATCGGGAATGGTTGTGATTTTGGTTGCCAAACGCTTCCACTCCGCCAAAGGAATGGCCGTATCACCTGCATCTGTCCACTTTTTGCCCATAAAGGGGGACCAGTCCACAGTGAACTTGGTCTTGAAGTTGGTCAAAATAGGATCGTCAATGTGCTTACCCGCCTCCAAGGCCGCGCGGTAGGCTTTAACCATGTCGTCACCCAAAGTCTCACCCAAACCCTGTGCGGTCAATTTGTCAGCGAACAACTTGCGTGTGCCGGGGTGCGCAGCGATTTTCTTGTACATCAGTGGCTGTGTCAGCGCAGGGGTATCTTGTTCGTTGTGGCCGAGTTTGCGGAAACACACAATATCGAGCACGACATCTTTGCGGAAGGTCATGCGGTATTCGAGTGCCATTTGAGTGGCCAAAACCACAGCTTCAGGATCATCACCGTTGACATGCAAAACAGGCGCCTCGACCATCTTAACGATGTCCGTGCAGAACACGCTCGAGCGCATATCACGGGGGTCTGAGGTTGTGAAACCAATTTGATTGTTCACGATGATATGTACCGTGCCGCCAGTGGCATACCCCCGCGTTTGGGCCAACGCCAGGGTTTCCTGATTCACTCCTTGGCCGCCAAAAGCAGCATCACCGTGCACCAAAACGGGCAATACTTGACTGCCCGTGGGGTCGGCACGGCGGTCCATACGGGCTCGCACAGAGCCCTCCACCACCGGATTGACGATTTCCAAGTGGGAAGGGTTGAATGCCAAAGCCAAATGCACTGGGCCACCAGCTGTCGACACGTCCGAGCTGAAACCTTGGTGGTATTTCACGTCGCCAGCAGTCAACTCTTCAGGTGCAGTGTGGTCAAACTCCGCAAACAGATCTGCAGGCAACTTGCGCATGGTGTTGACCAACACGTTCAAACGACCACGGTGCGCCATACCGATCACGACCTCTTGGATGCCTGCGAGGCCGGCAGAAAGAATAAGCTCATCCATAGCCGCAATGAAACTCTCACCGCCCTCTAACGAGAATCGCTTTTGTCCTACATATTTGGTGTGAAGGTAGCGCTCGAGGCCTTCCGCGGCAGTTAATCGCTCCAGAATAGACTTTTTCTTATCGGCATTGAAATTGGGTTTGCTGCGAATGCTTTCCAACTTCTCTTGCCACCAACGCTTTTCGCCTTGGTCGGTTGCATACATGTACTCAGCACCCAAAGTGCCACAATAAGTTTCACGCAAAGCATTGAGCAGCTCACGCAAGGACATGTTCTTTTTGCCAAAAAACGTGTTGCTTGTGTCAAAAACCGTTTCTTGATCTGCGTCAGTAAAGCCATAGAAAGAAGGCTCTAAGTCAGGAATGCTGGGGCGTTCGGTGCGTTTCAACGGATCCAAGTCAGCCCAGCGCTGACCAACATTCCTGTAAGCCGCAATCAGCTGTTGAACCGCTGTGCGCTTGCGACCCATTTCTACATTTTCGCTGGCCATAACGACTTTGGTACCACCGGATTTGGCACGCTCAGCAAAGGCATTGATCACGGGTAAATGGGGTACATCTTTGGCGTTGGAGCCATCGACAGCCGGGACATGCTGCAAGGCATCAAAATATTCACGCCAAGAATCAGGAACACTGCCTGGATTGGCCAGATAGTTTTCGTACATCTCTTCGACATACGGTGCATTGCCGCCGAACAAATACGTGTTGCCTTGGTAGGCAGCATAGACGGAATTGGTTTCGCTCATTTTTCGCTGACCTTCGTTTCCCTGAAGGAAACATTAGTTGGTTGATATGTACCTTCCGCGACACGGCTGGACCGGTTGGCGGATGCGACTGTGGCATGGGAAGGGCCGAAGTAACCGTGGCATTGTGCCATGGGATCGCCAAGTTAAAACTTACAGATTCATCAAATCAAATCGTATTCAAGGCGCAAACTTGAACCCGAGAGTCCTTAAGTTATCTTTTCATCAGCTCGGCAATCTGCTGCAATGCGGTCGGGTCGTCCATGGTCGTCAAGTCACCAGGGTCGCGGCCTTCGGCAACAGCTTGTATGGCACGGCGCAGCAATTTACCGCTGCGTGTTTTGGGCAATGCTGTCACAAAAAACACACGAGATGGGCGGGCAACAGCACCCAACTGGGCGTCCACCACCTTCATGACCTCCCCTTCCAACTTCAAGCGTGCCGCCAACTCTGTCAGGCCTGCGCTGTCTTTGGCAATGGCAAAGGCCATGGCAACCTGACCTTTGAGCTGATCAGCGACGCCCACCACGGCAACTTCTGCAATGTTGGAATGACTTGAAATGCTTTCTTCTATTTCGCGTGTACCCAAGCGGTGGCCAGCGACATTGATCACATCGTCGGTGCGGCCCAGAATGAAGTAATAACCCTCTTCGTCACGCACAGCCCAGTCAAAGGTGCTGTAAACCAATTTTCCGGGAACCGTCTTCCAGTAGGTTTTTACAAAGCGGTCGTCATCGCCCCATATGGTTTGTAGATTCCCAGGGGGAAGTGGGCCCTCAATGGTCAATACCCCTTTCTGATTCGCACCCAGCAGTTCTTCGCCCGTCTGATGGTCGACCAGTTTCACACTGTAGCCATAAATAGCTTTGCCAGGGGAGCCGAACTTACTGGGCGCTTTTTCAACACCGTTGCAGATACTCAAAATAGGCCAACCCGTTTCTGTTTGCCAATAGTTATCAATGATGGCCTTGCCGTTCAGTCCCTCGGAAATCCATTTGGCCGTAGGCTCGTCCAAGGGCTCACCGGCCAGGAATAAGGCTTGAAGACTCGACAGGTCGTATTTGGACAGCAAGGCGGGATCTTGTTTTTTCAGAACACGAATGGCCGTTGGGGCGCTGAACATGACATTGACCTTGTATTTTTCGACCAGGCGCCACCAAATCCCGCCGTCCGGCCGGATGGGCAAGCCTTCATAGAGAATGGTGGCCATACCGCCGATCAAGGGGCCATAAATGATGTAGCTGTGCCCGACCACCCAGCCAATGTCGCTGGTACAAAAAAAGGTTCCGCCAGCTTGCCCCTCAAAAATGTACGGCATGCTGGCAGCCAAGGCCACGGTATACCCCCCCGTGTCCCGCTGAACACCTTTGGGCTTGCCGGTTGTCCCTGATGTATAGAGTGTGTAGCTGGGATGGGTAGATTCAACCCATTCGCAAGGCACCACAGCGTCCATGTGTTTGAGGCGTTCGGTGTCGTAATCAAGATCACGGTCCCGAACAGGTATGAACTCAGCCAGTTGACGGTTCACCATGATCACGTTTGTCGGTTTGTGGGCCGAGAGCTGGATGGCCTCATCCAGCAAGGGCTTATAGGGAACGCATTTGCCGCCTCGCAAACCTGCGTCTGCGCTGATGATGACCTTTGGGTTTGCATCTTCAATGCGAGTAGCCAAAGAGTGAGACGCAAAGCCGCCAAAAACAACGGAATGAATGGCGCCCAAGCGGACGCAAGCCAACATGGCGAAAGCAGCCTCAGCAACCATCGGCATGTAAATCAGCACACGATCGCCTTTGACCACGCCCAGATCACGCAAGATGGCCGCCATGCGCTGCACTTCAGCGTGCAGATCGCGGTAGGTGTAGGTTTTTTCCTGGTCAGTTTCAGTCGACACAAAGATCAAAGCGGCCTGATCAGCACGGTCTTTGAGGTGACGATCCACTGCGTTGTGACACAAATTGGTCTCGCCGCCCACAAACCATTTGGCAAAAGGCGGATTGCTGTAATCGCAGACCTGCTTTGGCGCCACATTCCAGTCCACCAACTTGGCTTGCTCGGCCCAGAAGGTGTCACGGTCATTGACCGAGCGCGCGTGAAAGTCAGCAAAACTGGCCATGTCGGTCTCCTCACAAAATGAATCTTTTCGGTGTTCCATGGCCTGACCGGCAAGAAACCCTTCTGAATTCATAATTATTCATGGACGACTTGCTACAACCTGACTTTTCAAATGGCGAATCAAATCCAAAAAAACAGCGGACAGGCTTGCAAGCGCTGAGTATGCGAGGATTAAAAGGCTTACTTGATCAGGCTTTGCCAGTATTTAAACTCCGGATGCTCTGCGCTGCGAAGCCATTCAAAGCCCACCATTTCGGTGGTGACCAATTCGGCACCAGCACCGGCCAAACGGTCAAAAGCGGCGTCGCGGTTGCGTTCGGTGCGCGACGTGCAGGCATCGGTCACCACCCACACATCAAATTCATCCTCAAGCAAGTCCAAGGCCGTTTGCAGTAAACACACATGGGCCTCGCATCCGGCAATCACAATCATGCTGCGATCTGGGCTGGCGTTTTGGTTCTTTTGCAAGTGGCGCGGCAAACTGCGCGCATTTCCTTTGGGCGCCTCAGGCTCGGGCTTGAGCCATTCGCCGAGGCCTTCCTCCATGGCATTGAACTGCATTTTTACTAAAACTTGTCGGCAATGCGCACTGATCTCTGGTGTCAATTGACCCAAACCAGAAGGGTTTTGCGCGGTTCCCCAGACCGGCACGGCCAAGCGATTGGCCAATTGCCCCAGCATGGCAGCGTTGGCCCATGTCTTTGGCCCATCCAACATAGCAGGCAACAAGCGGTCTTGGTAATCCACCAACACCAGCTGAGATTCTGACAATTCCAAAAGCATTTAGCGGTCCAATCAGGGCAAGGTGCACCATTGTGGCAGGCTTGGTGATGACTTAGTGGCGATAATTAAAAAATCAAAAAAATTTAACTAAATCATCAAGATGCACGTATTTATTGAGGCAGTACTTTAAGTTAATTGACGCTTAAGCTTAATCAGGTTATCATCGAAAGCTATGCGATTTTTATTCTTAATGATGATTTGGGCCAGTTTTTCCGCGTCGGCTGCCCCTAGCGACGACGAACTGGACCGTCAGGCCTTGGAGAAAGGCTTTGCTGCCCAGCTGAGCGATCAATTCATACAATCGCGCCAGTTCATGAGCGGCAGAGCCTCCGATTTGGTGGTCAAGGCCATGGGTTTCTTGGGCGTGCCTTACCGCCGTGGCGGTGCCAATGAGAATACCGGTTTCGATTGCAGCGGATTTGTGCGCCACATGTACGAGCAATCCATTGGTCTGGTGCTGCCACGTCGCGCAGACGAACAGGCCAAAGCCACCCAGTCCATCGACCGTAACGAACTCAAACCCGGCGACTTGGTGTTTTTCAACACCATGCGACGCACCTTCAGCCATGTGGGTATTTACCTGGGCAACAGTCAATTCATCCATTCACCGCACTCCGGCTCCTCGGTTCGGGTGGACGATATGCGAGAAGCCTACTGGAACAATCGGTTCACCGGTGCGAGGCGTGTCCAGCGTGTCGAAGCCGAGACGCAACGCTGAACACTGCAGTCTTCAGACCTGTGTTAAGTGCAGAGATTGTTCATTCATGGCTCATATGGTCACCCCCCCATCGACCACCAAACTCTGACCTGTCATAAACGATCCAGCCGCCGAGGCCAAAAACACCGCCGCGCCTGCGATCTCGTCCGGCTCACCAATCCGGCGCAAAGGCGTTGTGTCTGTGCGCTTCGCCAGCATGGCCTCGTCTTCCCATAGCGCGCGGGCAAAGTCGGTTTTGATCAGGCCCGGCGCGATGCAATTGACCCGGATGTTGTGCGGCCCGTATTCCACCGCCAAATTGCGCGCCATTTGCATATCAGCCGCCTTGCTGATGCAGTAAGCACCGATCACCGATGAGCCGCGCAAGCCTCCTATCGAAGAGACAATGATGATTGAGCCCTCTTTGCGCTCGACCATCTGCGGGGCGGCCATGGTGATCAACCAATGGTTGGCGATGATGTTGTTGTCCAAGATTTTGCGAAACTGGGCGTCGGCAATCCCGGCTTGCGGCCCGTAATAAGGATTGCTTGCGGCATTGCACACCAGCACATCCACGCGGCCCCAATGCGCCAAGGTCTGATCCACCAGGTTTTGCAGCTCCTCTTTTGACGAGATATTGGCGGGCACCGCCATCGCGCTGTCCGCACCATATTGCATCTGTATTGACTTGGAAACCTCTTCACAAGCCTCTTTTTTGCGCGAAGAAATCACCACCTTGGCGCCGTGCTGGGCCATGCGCTCAGCAATTGCGCGGCCAATTCCGCGAGATGAGCCGGTGATCACGGCCACTTTGCCGCTGAGGTCAAACAAATTCATGGGGGGTCTCCTTCAGTCAATCACTTGAACAACCGCGTTCAAGGCCAATTTGCAATTTCACCCGAAAATAAGATGGCTGACTGTCACCCCGGGCATAGGGCTTGAAACAAATAGACGCCTTGCCAGGGTCTGACACGTCAAAGCAAGGCAGTGGTAAGGTCGGGGCCATGAAAACAGAAATTGACCATTTGGTGGTATTGGCCGCCGATTTGGAAGCCGGGATTCACTGGTGCGAAACCACCCTCGGCATCACGCCTGGGCCTGGCGGCGAGCACGAGTTGTACGGCACCCACAACCGCTTATTCAAAATTGCCACGCCCGAGAACCCGTTGGCCTACTTGGAAATCATCGCCATCAACCCGCACGCGGTACGCCCCAAAAAGAAGCAGCCCACGCGCTGGTTTGACATGGACGATGAGAAACTGCGGGCAGACGTGGCCCCAGAACCGCGCATCGTGCACTTTGTGGCCAGTACGCCCGATCTGTTAGCCGCCCGCATGGCGCTGCGCATGATCGGCATCGACCGGGGCCCGGCCGTGCACGCCAGTCGCCGCACGTCCAAGGGTGTTTTGAATTGGCAAATTTCTGTGCGCGCCGATGGGCAACGCCTGTTCAATGGCGCTCTGCCCAGCCTGATTCAGTGGGGCAAACCCGTGGCCACCGACCCACTGCGCCTGCACCCGCGCAACAGCCTGCCCCGCTCCGGGGTCACGCTGCACAGTTTGGAGGTGCAACACCCCAGTGTCGACATTCTTCAAGCCGCTTTTGTGGCTATCGGCCTGAGCCATGTCGAGGTGACGCCAGGCGAGGCCAACATCACCGCCACCTTGAATACCCCCAAAGGCCTCGTGAAGTTACAAAGCCACGGGATATAAACGTTTTTAAAGTGGCGCGTCAGGCCACCTTGCGGGCCTGCACCTTGGCGTAAGCGGCCCACAGCTTGTGGTGCATCTCGCAGCCCTCCATCTGCAAGCCCGGCGCAGAAATGCCCATAAAACGGTCGGTCTGTGCAATCAAAGCGCGCGCCTGGGCCACGACACCGGCGCCGTACAACTGGCGCAGCGAAGCCAAGTAAGGGGCGGTGTCACCCAAATCGGTGAGCTGAATCAGGCTTTCAACGCAGGCGTAGACCGCACGGCGTTGCGGCTTGAGTTGGTCAAAATGGCGCAGCCATTCGCAGCCCTCAATGGTGGCGGCTTCATCGCCGCAGGCCAGGGCCAGCAGCGTTTTAAGTTCCCCCACCCGCAGGTCAGACCAAAAAGAGCCTGCATCAGCCACCATGCCGATCACGGTCGAGATGGGGCGTTGATCAGCCAGGCTGGACTCGTTGAGTGTCGCCAGCAAATCCGCGCACTCCTCGTTGTCCAAGTCGGGCAAATTCAACACGGCTTCGCGCCAAGGGTTGGCAATGCTGTTGTTTTCAAAGTCCAAATCGTCGACCGGGTAAATCTCGGACATACCCGGCACCAGCACCCTGCAAGCGTAGACACCCAAGTGCTCGAAATCTGCGATGTAAACCTCAAAACCATCTTGGTGAATGCGGTTCAGCGACCACGCGTAGTCTTGCGCCGTGGTGCTGGCGAAATTCCAATCTACAAACACGTAGTCAGGGCTTTCGCTCATAAAGCGCCAATGAATCACGCCGCTGGAGTCGACAAAGTGGATCTCGATATTGGGCGCACTGGACGCTTCTTCCAAATCGAAAGTGGGCGGCGGGAAACCCGCCAGCGTATCGAGCGCCCTGCCCTGCAGCAACTCGGTCAAGGCGCGCTCCAAGGCCACTTCAAAGCGCGGATGGGCGCCAAAGCTGGCAAAGCAACCTTGGTCTTCGGGATGCAACAAGGTCACGTTCATCACCGGGTACTGGCCGCCCAATGAAGCGTCTTTGACCAAAATGCCAAATCCTGCGGCGCGCAAAGCAGCAATACCAGCGGCAATACGCGGGAAACGCTGGAGCACCACTTCAGGCACATCGGGCAGGCAAATGCCTTCGCTGATGATCTTGCCTTTGATGTGACGCTCAAAAATCTCTGACAGCGCTTGGGTACGCGCCTCGGCTGCCGTGTTGCCCGCCGACATGCCGTTGCTCACATACAAGTTGCCAATGATGTTGACCGGAATGTAGGCCGTCGCCCCGTCACTCTGGCGGGTGTAGGGAATGGTGCAAATGCCCCGATCCTCGTTGCCCGAATTGAACTCGATCAGATTGCGCGCGTCGATGTTGCTGTCAGGGTTGTAAAACGCATGCAGTTCGGGGTTGAGCAGGCCTTCAGGCCAAGAGCCATCTTCGGGCACGTCAAACCAGCGTTCCTGCGGGTAATGCACAAAGGCCTGATTCGCCACATCAGGGCCGAGGTAAAAATGGGTCCAAAAATAATTGGTCGCCAGACGCTCAAAAAACTCACCCAACGCGCTGGCCAAACAGGCCAAACGGGTCGCGCCTTTGCCGTTGGTGAACAAGATGGGGCAATCGCGATCGCGAATGTGGACCGACCAAATGCCTTCTACCGGGTTGAGCCAGCTTTTTTCTTCAATGTGAAAACCCAAGGCCTGCAAACGGGTTTGCATGGTGTTGATGGTCGCTTCCAGCGAGGCGTCTTTGCCGGGTATGAAACTTTGTGAACTCACGGCACGGGCCTTGTTTAAATGGCGTCCAAATCGGACAAAGTCTCATTTTGCCTGTCAAAGACCACACGGCATCGGGCTTGGCAAATTTTTATTCCCATGCCAATTAGGTTGATGGATACCTCAAGGCTGTAAATGCAAAGCCAGCAACAACACCTGAGACGCCCCGTTTTCACGCAACAGTGCAGCGGACACCGTGGCCGTCCAGCGGGTGCGGGAGCCGGTGCACACCAGCAGCACCGGCCCAGCGGGCAAGTCGGCATCGGGCGACAGCCCAATGACCGACTCCAGATGCGCCACCACCGGGGTAGACGCCACATCCGCTGGCGTCGGCCCGCCCTGCCAGGTCAGCACGTCGTGCAGCGGCAACCGCCCTTTTCGGGCGATGTGTGCGGCCAAGGTCTGGTTGGACGCCATGTCGGGCGCAGGCAGCGGCACCACACACACTGGGCGAGCGGGCCAGGTCTTGGCCCAGCGGCCCAAGGTGGCCAGCGCCCCGGCCAGCAAAGGCTCTGGCACCTCACCGGGTGCGGCCCCACGCAAAGCCTGCAATTCCGCCACCCAACCCGGATCGTCGGCAAAAGCCACAGCGCGCCCGGCGTCAAGACCCTGAATGCTGCCTTTGCGGCTGACGCCGGCAGGCCAGCGTTTGCGCGGCTCAATGTCCACGTCCATACCGCGCAAAAAGTCGCGTGCGGCGATCAGCTTGGCATGAGAAGGGGCCAGACCCGGAAACGGCAAATGCCCGGTGCACACTGAACAGCGCCCGCACGGCGCAGGCGACGGGTCATCCAGCGCGGTCTGCAAGTAGGCCATCAGGCAGCCCTGGCCGTGCGCGTATTGGCGCATGATGCCCGCCTCTTGCTGGCGCACCTGGGCCAACGCCGTCCATTTGGCCGTGTTGTGCACGTAGGGCACGCCGGTGGCCCGCCAGGCCGAACCGTCTTTGTCCACCACGCCTTCGACCGCCAAAATTTTGAGCAGCGCCTCCAGCCGCCCACGGCGCACGCCGGTATCGGCTTCGATCTCGATCAGGCTGCGCGCAGCGCCCCCCAGGCTGTGGAGCACCTTTTCTGCCGTTTGCGGGTCGGGAATCGAGGCGGTGGCGAAGTAATCCCAAATGCGCTCATCCGCATCCGACGGCAGCAACACCCCATCGGCATGCGCCACCGCCCTGCCCGCCCGCCCCACCTGCTGGTAATAGGCCACCGGCGTCGAGGGCGAGCCCACATGCACGCAAAAGCCGAGGTCTGGCTTGTCGTAGCCCATGCCCAGCGCCGAAGTGGCCACCACCGCTTTGAGCTGGTTGTGGCGCAAACGCTCTTCCACTTTCAGCCGCGTGTCGGCGTCGGTCTGGCCGCTGTAAGCGTCCACCGCATGGCCGCAGCTGCGCAAAAACGCCGTGAGCCGCTCGGCCTCGGCCACCGTCAGCACATACACAATCCCCGAGCCGGGCAACTGCTCCAGCGCATCAGCGATCCAGGCATACCGCTGTAAGGGCGACAAGTCTGGCACCACCGACAGGGTGAGCGAGGTGCGCGCCAACGTGCCCCTGAAGGTGACCGTGCCGGCCCCCAATTGCGCGCCAATGTCGTGCGTGACCCGCTCATTGGCCGTCGCGGTCGTCGCCAGCACGCTGGCAGTGGGTGTAGACAGCAGTGCCCGCGCCAAACGCTGGTAGTCGGGCCGAAAGTCAAAACCCCAGTCGCTGATGCAATGCGCCTCGTCGATCACGATCAGGCCGACTCGGGCCAGCAAAGCGCCCAGCCGAGCCGCAAAACGCGGGTTACCCAAGCGCTCAGGCGACACCAGCAGCACATCGATGGCATCGTCATCCAGCCGCTGAAACACATCGTCCCAATCGTCGATGTTGGTGGAATTGACCGTGGCGGCCTTCAGGCCCGCACGCTCGGCCGCGCTGACTTGGTCGCGCATGAGTGCCAACAGCGGCGACACCACCAGCGCAGGGCCAGCGCCCGTGCTGCGGATCGCGTGCGTGGCGGCCCAGTAAACGGCCGACTTGCCCCAGCCCGTGGCCTGCACCACCAGCACCCGTGACGCCGGCTGCAGCACGGCGTGTACCGCGTCCACCTGATCGGCACGCGGCACTGCGCCGGGCCCAGCGAGCCGGGCCAGTATGGTGTCCATATGGCGCTCAGCAAAGATGCGTTCATGGCGATCCGCCCCCGCAGCTGAACGCAGATCGGAATGCAGGTGTGTGCTGGTGCTCATATTCCCCCTTGGCGCCTTTGGAGGCGTTTATGTTGTGGGGGTATTTTGCGGCCAAACTTGATGTCTGGGCTGGCTGCGAAAGGCTTAATCCTTGGACGGCTCTTCAGGCAAGCTTGCCAAGAGGGCGATGCCAGCGACCATCACGCCTGCAGTCACCCACAAAGCCCCGTGAAAAGTCCCGGTCGCCTGCGCCATGGCGCCAGCCACCACCGGGGCGATCATTTGCGCCGCCCCGTAACTCAGGGTCAGCCGGGCCATGGCCTTGCCGGGGTTGTTGGGCGAGCGGCGTCCCACCAATGCCAAGGTCAGACTCACAATGCCTATGAAGGTGGCACCGTAACCCACCGCCCCTGCCAAGGCGGCGGCCAAAGAGCCGGACAAGACGGGCAGCACAATGGCGCAGGTTTGCAAGCCAAACGCCAACAGCAAAGCCCGCGTGTCGCCAATGCGGCGTGCCACACGGTCCCACACAAACACCGCAGGCAAGGCGGCCAGCCCGACCATAGCCCAGGCCCAGGTGCCCTTACCAGCCAAGGCGGGTTCCCGCTCGACCATGGCCACAATGAAGGTGGCGCTGATCACAAAGCCCCAGCCCGCAGCAAAATAGCTTGCCGCCATGGTCAGCAACCAACGCTTGGACACGGTCGGTGCAACCAATGCTTGTGCGGCCACCACTTGCGGCGGCACGGGTGGGCGCCACAACCAAGCCGGCACAAAAAAGACACACCCCACAGCCGCCATAGCCAGCCACTGGCTGGCCCACAGCGGCCACAGCTGGGCCAAGCCCCAAGACCCCAGGGCGGTGACGACGATGCTCAGGCCAATGCCCATGAAAAAAACCCCCAACTCAGGTCTGCGGCCTTGCCGCATGAGCCACCCCAACACCAAGCCCGAGCCAAGCAACATGCCCGCCGCGCCGCACAAGCCACCCAGAAAGCGCCACAGCGCCCAAGCCGGCATCCAGTCGGTCAAGGCCATGGCGGCGGTGGTCAAAATCGCCAACCACAAGCCCATGCTGTACAAGCGGTGCCGCCAGCGGACATCGTCGATCCACGCCGTGGCCAGCGCCCCGGTGATATAACCGGCGTAATTGATAGCGGCCAAACCGCCTGCGCCCGCATCAGTCAAACCGGTTTGGGCTTGCAAGCTGGGCAGCAAGGGCGTGTAGGCAAAACGTGCCAAACCAATGGTCAGCACCAAACCGCAAATGCCGCCCGTCAAGACTTGCCAGGGTTGCAGCGAATGGTGTGGTTCTGACATCGGCGGCTCAAAACTGCCCGGCGCGCGCAGGCTGCTTCATGCCTGCGTCCACCCAAGCTTGCACTGTGTGGCGGTTGAACTTGAAAGTGGGGTCAACCTTCCACTGTGCCAACAATGCGCCTGCCTCGCTCTGTGCGCTCAAGGTGGCTGAGGGGTTGTCCTCATCCGGCTCAATGTCCAGCAGCGCCGTCACTCGGCCTGCAGGGCCCTCCACCGACAGGCTCTGGTGCAAACTGGCATGCAATTGCTGCTCTGAGCGGCGCACAAATTCGCTGGCTGTTTTGACCAAGGTGATGAAGGCGTTGCCGTCCAAAGGTTTGGGATTCTTTTTGTCGCGCCCCATGGTCCAGGGCCCAACCAAGGCGGGCTCTGCCTGGCCGGTTTTGAACATGGCCACCGCCCAGCCATCGTCATCTTCGTTTTTGACGACGCGGGCCGTCCAATGTTCATCTTGCCAAACGCGGGGTTCTTGAGTCAAAGGGGTGTCATCGGTCAAAGTGTGCTTTTCTGTGAAAGTGCGGGTCCTGTGTATTTTGACCCATCTTGATCTGAGGTTAAGGGACACTCAGGCCACACCACCTCCTGTAAAGTTCAACCTCACCTCAGGAATGCCCATGCCCCAAGCCCAGACTGCAGCAGCCCCCCTCAAAGACCATAACGTGCACATCCCCGACTCGGACCTGATGATCGTGGGTGCGGGCTTGTCAGGCATCGGTGCGGCACGCCATTTGCAGCTTCGAAGGCCCCACACCCGCTGGACGATGGTAGAAGCCCGGGCCCGTTTGGGCGGCACTTGGGACTTGTTTCGCTACCCCGGTGTGCGCTCCGACTCCGACATGCACACCTTGGGCTACGCCTTCAAGCCCTGGACAGAGCGCAAAGCCATTGCCGATGGCCCGTCCATCTTGCGCTACATCCACAGCACGGCTGACGAAACCGGCATCACGCCGCACATCCAATTGGGCCGCAAGGTGTTGAAGGCCGACTGGTCTACTGTACAGTGCCTCTGGCGCGTCACTTTGGCGCAAGCCAACGGCACCCTGGAGCAGATGACTGCGCGTTTTTTGTACCTGTGCAGCGGTTATTACAGTTACACCCAGGCGCACCAACCCTCGTTTAGAGGTCAGGACACATTCCAAGGCACTTGGGTGCACCCGCAGTTTTGGCCTCAAGAGCTGGACTACAGCGGCAAAAAAGTGGTGGTGATTGGCAGCGGCGCCACCGCTGCAACCTTGGTCCCCGCCATGGCCGCCACGGCCTTGCATGTGACCATGCTGCAGCGCTCCCCGACCTACATGGTCTCGCGCCCAGCCGAAGACGCGCTGGCCTTGCAACTCCAGCGTTTTTTGCCAGCGGGCTTGGCGCACCACTTGACGCGCTGGAAAAACATCTTGCTCGGCATGTATTTTTTTCGATTAGCACGCCGTTATCCTGACAAGGTTAAAAGCCATTTGATTGACCTGACCCAGCAGCAACTGGGCACCGACTTTGATACAGCGAAACACTTCAC
>Ga0114972_10002138_pt1 | contig 14813 bp, 12 predicted proteins | sample M_140807_EF_Meta_FD_87354 | JGI IMG/M metagenome (GOLD analysis project Ga0114972, IMG submission 87354) | Freshwater microbial communities from Lake Montjoie, Canada to study carbon cycling - M_140807_EF_MetaG | ecosystem: Environmental > Aquatic > Freshwater > Lake | place: Lake Montjoie... | reverse complement strand
CGAAGCCTGCAACCGACCGATCCACACCTATTCCTTAGGGATGCGGCAACGCTGCAAACTGGCCCAAGCCATCGCGCATGGGCCAGAACTGCTGATCCTCGATGAACCGTTCAACGGTCTGGATCCCATCGGTCGTTACCAGATGAGCGAACTGCTCGTGCAATGGGCGAAATCCGGTAAAAGCCTTCTTTTGGCCAGCCACGTTCTGCACGAAGTCGAACGGATTACCGATTCATTCATGCTCATCTTCGGCGGGAGACTTTTAGCAAGCGGTACGGCCGGGGAACTCAGACGACTTCTTGCCGATCTGCCTCAAGACATCATCGTCCAATCCGAAACCCGCGATCGCCTCGCTTCGCTGCTTGCCGAGAAACCTTGGATCCGTGCAGTGCATCGGGACTCGGCCCCCGACCGCTTGGTCCTGACGGTCGATCGCCCCATGGAGCTCTATGATGCATTGGCGCAGTGGGCTAGCACGGGCCAAGTCTCGATCCAGCGAATCTCAGGTAGCGACGGCGATATCAGCACACTCTTTCGACTGCTGATCTCGCGGCATCGTGGCGAACGAGCTTATCAAAAAACAGGATCACCCTCATGAGCTCACCGTCTAAAGATTACGCCAAGCCCGATGAATACGCTTGGAAGGATGAAGCAGGCCAGGGGATACTCGCAAGCCTCTTTAGGGCGACCCCAGGGGTTGTCAGCTACGAGCTCGCTCGTTCGCGAGCACCCGCTCGCATCGCCATGTTTGTGCTGATGGTCGGCATCCCGACCGCCCTTCTGATCGCCGTCGCAAACTTGACTCCAGAACGCTTCAGAGCCAACCAACAAACCAATATTGCCTTCTGCGTACTGCTGTATGCCTTGGTACCTCAAGTCATGACCATGCTCGGCATGCTCGTGCTCGCATCGCCAATCGTGCACACGGAGCTCGAAGGCCAAACGTGGATCTACAGCCTGATTCGATACCGCGGACGTCGCTCATTGCTCTTAGGGAAATACATCGTCGCGGTACTGTGGACCACAACCGCCGGAATCCTGGTCACTAGCCTTTCGATCCCCTTTTTGCCCCTCCAAAACCCAGGAAAAGCCTGGCTGACGATCTCTTTGCTGTGCGTTCTGTCCTCCTTGGCCTACGGGGCTCTTTTCATGCTGATCGGAGTGGTGTTTCAAAAACGGGTCATGGTGATCTCCTTCGTTTACGCGATGCTTGCCGAGGGCCTTTTGGCATGGATACCGGCCGTCGTCAATCAATTCACCATCGCATTCCGCCTACGATCGATCTTGTTCCGCTGGCTGGATCTGTCGGTCGAAAAGTTCTTTCGCTCCGATGGAATGGTCTCCAATGGTATGGTGGCCGAGGACCCAACAGGCTTGGTCCAAATCGGCTGGGTCTTGGCAATCACCGCCCTGCTGCTTGCACTGGCCCTATGGCTCGTCGAACGGCTCCAATACAGCTTCCAATCCGAGCTCTAGAGCCTTCGCTGGACACTTTCGTAAATCACTGCGCATTTTGGCAGACAAGTCATCCTGGCCATCGAATCGCATGTTCCTAAACCTCTTACAGAAAACCACTTGCGCTAAAACCACGCCAGTTTTTTAGCCGGTTGGCACGCGGATTGCTCGATGGTGGCTTCACTCAGTTCGACTGCCAAATCGGGCCGAATTTCATCATTCAAGGAGTTCAACGTGGCAAAACAAATGGTATTTGATGACGAAGCACGCCAGCCCCTGTTGGCGGGTGTTTCGAAGTTAGCACGAGCGGTTCGCTCGACGCTGGGACCCCGTGGCCGCAATGCGGTCTTGGACAAAGGTTGGGGTTCCCCAAGAATTACAAAGGACGGCGTGACCGTCGCAGAAGAGATCGAGTTGGATGACCCGTACGAGAACCTCGGTGCCCAACTGGTCAAAGAGGCCGCCAGCAAGACCAACGATGTCGCAGGCGACGGAACCACCACCGCAACGGTCCTGGCCGAAGCTATCTTCCGCGAAGGACTCAAAATGATCGCCGCCGGAGCCGACCCGATGTCGCTCTCTCGGGGCATCGCCAAAGCGGTCGAAGTGGTGCACGAAGAAATCAGCAAGATGGCCACCCCCATCGATGGCAAGAACAAGAAAGAGATCAAGCAAGTTGCGACCATCGCTGGAAACAATGACCCAGCGATCGGTGATGTTCTCTCCGAAGCCTTCATCAAGGTTGGCAAAGATGGCGTGATCGCCGTCGAAGAAGGTCGCGGAAACGAGACGACCGTCGAAATCGTCGAAGGGATGAATTTTGATCGAGGGTTCCTCTCGCCACAGTTCGTCACCAACCAAGACGAAGTGGCCGTCGAACTCGAAGACTGCTATATCCTGATCCACGAAGACAAGATCAGCAACAACAAGAAACTCATCCCGATCCTCGAAGCCATCAGCAAGGCCAAGAAGCCTCTGCTGGTGATTGCCGAAGACATCGAAGGTGACGCGCTTGCGACGTTGGTCGTCAACAAGATGCGAGGCATCTTGAGTGTAGCAGCCGTGAAGGCTCCCGGTTACGGCGATCGCCGCAAAGCCATCCTCGGCGATATCGCTACCTTGACCAACGCTAACGCAATTTTCAAGGACCTGGGAATCGACCTCGAAGCGGTCAAACTCAGCGACCTGGGTCGAGCCAAGCGTATCCGCATCACCAGCGAAGAAACCGTGATCATCGGTGGTGCTGGCAAAAAGGATAAAATCGAGGGCCGAGTTGTTCAGATCCGTCGCGAAATCGAAAATACCGACAGCGATTACGATCGTGAAAAACTCCAAGAACGGCTCGCTAAGCTCGCTGGCGGGGTTGCTCAAATCAACGTCGGTGCCGCAACCGAAACCGAAATGAAGGAGCGGAAGGCATTGATCGACGATGCCAAGGCTGCGACCCAAGCCGCTCTTGCCGAAGGGATCGTCCCAGGAGGCGGTGTGGCTCTGCTGCGTTGCGAAGCGGCTCTGGATAAACTCAAGCTCGAAGGGGATGCAGCACTGGGCGTTCGAATCATTCGAAATGTCTTGGACTATCCTCTGCGCGCTATCGCCAACAATGCTGGCCTCGATGGTGCCGTTGTCGTCAACCGAGTACGTCACCTGAAGGACAAGAACGAAGGCTACGATGCCAACGCCGACAAGTACGTCGACATGATCAAGGCCGGGATCATCGATCCGGCTAAGGTCGTCAAGACAGCCCTGAGCAATGCAGCTAGCGTCGCATCGCTGTTGCTGACCACTGAATCCCTCGTCACCGAAATCCCCAAGGAAGAAGAGCCTGCTGGGGGCGGACACCACCATGACCATGACGGCATGGGCGGAATGGGTGGTATGGGAGGCATGGGTGGTATGGGCGGCATGGGTGGAATGGGTGGTATGGGCGGCATGATGTAATGCCCCCGAGCCGAGCACTGCGCTCGGCCACTCGTTTGCCTGCACATGACATCGATCAAGTGCGATCCGGATCGATTGTGTCTGGATCGCTGAATTTCACAGACAAATCAGTTTCACACAACTCATACTCAAAACAAACAAAAGGTGAATTCAATGGCTAAAGTCAATATTCGTCCTCTCGATGATCGCGTCGTGATCCAACCGATGGAAGCCGAGCTAACCACCGCTGGTGGAATCGTTTTGCCAGACAGTGCCAAGGAAAAGCCACAGCGAGGCAAGGTAGTCGCTGTGGGACCTGGAAAGCTGCTCGACAGTGGCGTCCGAGCAACTCTTAGCATCGCCGTCGGTGACGAAGTTATCTTCGGCAAATACGGCGGAAGCGAAATCGAAGTCGATGGCGTCGATTACAAAATCCTTCGCGAAAGCGACGTACTAGCGAAACTCGCCTAGTCGTCTATTGGCCTCGGAAATCAACTTCTTAATAAGGAACTGCGAAGCGTGGCTAAGCAATTAATGTTTGACGATCAGGCTCGTGCGAGGATGCTCGCGGGCGTTGAAAAATTGGCGCATGCCGTCGCCATCACCATGGGTCCCACCGGACGCAACGTGATCATCGACAAGAGCTTTGGTGGACCGACGGTCACCAAAGACGGTGTGACGGTTGCCAAAGAAATCGAATTGGAAGACCGATTCGAGAATATGGGTGCCAAGTTGGTGGTCGAAGTCGCCCAAAAGACCAGCGACCTTGCCGGTGATGGTACCACCACCGCAACGGTCTTGGCCCGTGCGATCTTCAAAGAAGGTCTCCGCAACGTCGCCGCAGGTAGCAATCCCTCGGCGATCCGTCGCGGGATCGACAAAGCTGTCGAAGCTGCCGTCGCCAATTTGCATCAAATGGCTAAGCCCGTAAGCAGCCGCGACGAAGTTGCCAACGTCGGAGCGATCTCCGCAAACAACGACATGTCGATCGGCTCGCTGCTAGCCCAATCCCTCGAACGCGTCGGCAAAGACGGCGTGATCACCGTGGAAGAAGGCAAAACGGCTGAAACCACCGTCGAGTACGTCGATGGGATGCAATTCGACAAGGGTTATGTCTCCCCTTACTTTATCAATACCCCGTCGGATATGAGCTGCACACTGGAAAATGCTCTAGTGTTCATGTACGACAAGAAGATCAGCAACATCCGGGACCTGGTCCCGTTGCTCGAGAAGGTTAGCACCTCCGGTCAACCTTTGTTGATCATCGCCGAAGACGTCGATGCAGAAGCATTGACCCTCCTGGTGGTCAACAAACTTCGCGGCACGATCAATGTCTGCGCCGTTAAGGCACCTGGCTTCGGGGATCGCCGCAAAGCGATGCTCGGAGATATCGCGGTCCTGACCGGCGGCACCTTCATCAGCGAAGATCTCGGTATCCAACTCGAAAAGGTCTCCCTCGAACATCTCGGACGAGCCAAGAAGGTTGTTGTCGACAAAAACAACACCACCATCGTCGAAGGTGGTGGAGATCGCAAGTCGATCGATCAGCGTGTTGCTCAAATCCGAGCCCAACTTGATCAAACGGATAGCGAATACGACAAAGAGAAGTTCCAAGAGCGACTCGCTAAGCTCGCCGGTGGCGTTGCCGTCATCAGCGTTGGTGCAGAGACCGAAGCCGACATGAAGCAAAAGAAGGCACGCGTCGAGGACGCCCTGCATGCGACCCGCGCAGCGGTCGAAGAAGGAATCCTGCCAGGTGGAGGCGTCGCTCTGCTACGTTGCACCGATACGGTTTCCAAGGTAGCAAGCAGTCTTCCTGGCGATGAAAAGACCGGTGCCGAAATCATCCTTCGCGCTCTGGAAGCTCCACTTCGTCAAATCGCTGACAATGCCGGGATCGACGGTAGTGTCGTGGCTGACGAAGTTCGCCAAAAGCCTCTAACTATGGGCTACGACGCGAACAAGGGAACCTACGTCGATATGCTCGCGGCCGGGATCATCGATCCGGTCAAGGTCGTGCGAACCGCCTTGGCAAACGCTGCTAGCATCGCAGGCTTGCTCTTGACAACCGAGGCCCTGGTCACCAGCCTGGACAAGGATGACAAGAAGAAGCGAAAAGTCGAAGGATCTGTGCGATAACTGGCTCGCAAGCCTTTAGGTTCTCGACACATTTCACGTGCGGGCCGTCGCGTTGCGGCGACCCGCGTTGCGCGGGTCATTCGAACATCGAATGGCCTTTTTTTCTAAACACGCAAGGATAGTTCAACCAAAACCGTGTCATCGCAGTCCAAACGAGATTACTACGAAGTTCTCGGGGTCAGCAAGACGGCCTCCCAGGACGAGATTGCGAAGGCATATCGCAAGCTAGCGCTCAAGTACCACCCGGACTCCAATCAGGGGAATACCGACGCGATCAGTAAATTCAAAGAAGCTGCCGAAGCCTACGAGGTCCTCTCGGATACCGAAAAACGCGCTCGATACGATCAGTTCGGACACGCCGGCACGGCCGCCGGTGGAGGCCCGGGTTTTGGCGACGTCGGAGATATCTTCGAAGCGTTCGGCGATATGTTCGGTGGCTCGATCTTCGAGGATTTCTTCGGCGGTGGACGAACCCGTTCACGGGTCCGTAAAGGCGCCGATCTGCGCTGCGATGTAACGCTGGATTTAGAAGAAGCCGCCAAAGGCGTCACGAAAACCGTTTCGCTAACCCGATACGCGTCTTGCGAAAAATGCAAAGGATCGGGGGCCGCCGAAGGATCCCAACCCGAGACCTGCCGCAAATGCCAAGGCCGCGGCCAAGTCGTCCAAGCCACCGGTGTGCTCCGAGTGCAAACCACTTGCCCAATCTGCCGAGGCAGTGGCAAGACAATCAGCAACCCATGTTCGACCTGCGATGGAAACGGTCTGAGGCCTCATGAGGTCAAACTCGAAGTCAAAATCCCTGCTGGCGTCGACGATGAGATGCGCGTGCGACTTCAAGGAGAAGGGCAACCGAGTCCCGACGGCGGCCCGAGAGGAGACGCCTACTGCTTCATCCATGTCAAACCCCATCCGCTTTTCAAGCGAGATGGCCAGGACCTGATCCTGCAATTCCCGATCGCCTACAGCCAAGCCACTTTGGGGGCCAAGGTAGAGATACCAACGCTCGATGGACGCAAGGACTTCGATCTTCCTAGTGGGACTCAAAGCGGAACCGTCTTCAGGCTCCGAGGACAGGGAATGCCCGACCCACACACCGGTGCCAAAGGGGACCTGCTGGTCCAAACCTTCATCGAAGTTCCCAAGAAGATCAACAAACGGCAACAGGAACTCCTGCGAGAACTTGCGGAACTCGAAGAGAAAAATATTTCCCCGGAACGCAAGACTTTTATGGATCGCATCCTGGCCTATTTCCAAGGCCAAGCAAACAGTTGATTGAACAAAACGCGAGAACCAACCACGTACCGACAGGTTTGAGTTTTGAATATGAGCACAGAAAACGATAAAGATAAAGATATTCCTTTCGATTCCTCAGGCGCAAACTCTGAGAGCATCAAAAACTCTCCACCAGGCGAGGATGCTTGGAACGATTCGTACTTTTCCGATGACATCACCAAGGGCCAAGACCCCGCCGAGGATTCACCCGAGCTTCTAATCCAGGAACTCGAGGAACAAGTCGTTGAATTGCGAGGCAGGGAACTCAAAGCCCAAGCGGAACTGGAGAATTTCAGGCGACGGACGCTCAGGGATGTCGATCAGCAGCTGAAGTTTGCTTCGATGCCCCTGGTGACCGACCTGCTCGAAATACTCGACAATCTCAACCGGGCGATCGAGTCGGCCGTACCGGGCTCAAGCACCGAGAGTTTAGTCTCTGGGGTCAAGCTAGTTCAACAGCAGTTTGTCAACGTGCTGAGCAAGCACCATTGCAAGCAGGTCGCAAGCGTGGGAATGCCTTTTGATCCCAATGTCCATCAAGCCATATCGCAGCAACCGAGCGACTCGCATGCAGCCGGAACGGTGATGGTCGAGCACAGCGTAGGTTTCATGTTGCACGACCGCGTTGTACGCCCAAGCATGGTCGTCGTCTCGACCGGCCAGACCAAATAACCAAAGCCCAATAACAAACATCAGTCCCCATCGATAGTGATCAAGGAACGACGAAAATGCCAACCTACGATTACGAGTGCGACGCTTGCGGACATCGATTTGAGCTGTTTCAAAGTATCTCAGCGGATCCCGAGAAGAAATGCCCGGAGTGCAAGAAACTCAAATTGCGCCGCTTGATCGGTACCGGGGCGGCGGTGGTCTTCAAAGGATCTGGCTTTTATCAGACGGATTACCGCAGCGACTCCTACAAAAAATCGGCTGCCGCTGCTGATGGTGCCTCGGGCAGCTCCAGTAGCGATAAATCATCAAGCGAAAAACCCTCGTCGGAAAAGTCATCCAGCAAGTCGACCGAAAGCACTCCTTCAACCGAGAAGAAGCCCGGGAAAAAGAGCTCCGGCGATAAGACTTAAACCAAGCAGTTTTTCGCATTTCTAAGCCCTTCGGCCACAACGCAATCGCGATGGAGCTCGGAGGAGTTTTTTCTTGAAGATGGCACTTGCACAATAGCCTTTGGGTATATTGTTAGAAGCTTTTCCTTTTCTGGAAACGCTTCTAGCAATATGCCCTTTCTAGGAGTTCGACATGCAAAGCCAGTCTCTTCATTTGACCAAACGTGGAATTTTCATCGCGCACTGGGCGATCGAGTTGACCGCAGGTCTTTTGATTTTCCTTATCGTCTCCGGAATGTTCGTGGTCTCACAACCAAACATCGCCATGCCCATGCTGCGGATCTCTGGTTTTCTTACAACTTGGGCCTTCCCATGCTTGCAAATTGCCCTGATCATCGGCATCCTTTTGACCATGGCTGCGCCCAAGGCATCTGGGGTGGCACCGTGGGGTATCGCTTGTCTATCGATTACTTTGGCTTCCAATCTTTGGCCTATCGTCGTTTACTGGTGGGACCTACCAATGAATTGGCTCGGTTCTACGGGAACTGGGATCGCCCCGTTTGTTCAAGCGATCCTTTTTATCGTGATGCTGTTGCAATTAGCTCGCTGGATTCTCAGAATTGAGCAATCCGATGCACAAAGTAATGCGAAAGACCGGCAGGATGTGCAAAGTTGGAGTAAATCGGTCGCAGGCCTGAAGTCCTTGCTAGCCATGAGCCTGATTTTCTTGGCGTTACTAGGTGGCTTTCTATTTATCCCTAGCCTTCAACTAATGGTATTTCGTGCATTTGGGATGTCCGCCATGCTCCTACCGCTCATCGGACTCTTCGCGGTACTGCTTTTGCTCGCGGGATTCAGTCGGCAAGTCTATCGAGTGAACCGTCTACTCAGTGCCAACACCACGGACACGGAAGGTGCCGATCCGGGTTGGAGTCAGATACCGCCAGACTCTTTACGACCATCGATCGTGCTGCCGGCAGTACTTGCTCTGGCATCCTATGGTGCCTACCACGCCGCTTCTTATTGGCTCGCACCGGGTTATCTACAAAAACAACTCGCGAAGATGAAACTCGATTTCCCTAACCTATCGACACAACCCGAAGCGCCCGACACGTCGTTGGGTACCAAGTCGCCGAATCTAACCCTGAGAACGTTGGCTGGTGATACCATCGAACTGGAATCCCTCAAAGGGAAAACGGTTGTACTGAACTTCTGGGCCACTTGGTGCCCGCCCTGCGTTGAAGAAATGCCAGCCCTGCAAAAACTATCGGTAGACATGGCTGGTCAAGAGACGGTTTTTATTGGGATCAGCAACGAAACCGAAGATAAACTGCAAGGGTTTGTGAAGTCCAATAACATCACCTTCAACATCGTATCCGGCGATGGCTGGCCAGCACCGTTCAACCGTATCGCTGCGATTCCAACGACTTTTATCATCGATCCCCAAGGAGTCATCCAAGATAAATTCGTCGGCTCTCGGACTTACAATCAGTTCCGATCCGCGATCGAGAAAGCCGCCGTCAAGCAACCGGCCCGAGCCGATGAACCTGCCGCTGACAAGAAAGCGGACCAGTAAAACGCTCCGGCGATGCCTCAGAAAAAACGAGGCTACGGTGTTGGGAAGCAGAGTGTTACACCCAAGGCGCCGAGACAAAAATCCTGAAGAACCTATTTTTGGACTCCCCGAGTAGCTTGCGCTGGTCCGCTTTGATCGCCTCTGTGCTAGGAAATGCGACCTTTTCATGGATAGCCCTAATTGGCGGTACTGGCCTCAAGCCTCAAGCCTCAAGCCTCAAGCCTCACCGCCTCACCGTCTCTACATCAAATCGGGCAAGTGCCCCTGGCTGTCGCCGAGTTTCTCGAGGTCCACTTCCATGCGATCGAGCATCGACAACCACAAATTGCTGATCGGTGTCTCCTTGGGAAACGCTAGATAACGACCCGTCTTGAGCGACCCGCAACCACCCCCGGCTACCAGTACCGGCAAATCCTCGTGGTTGTGGGCATTGCCGTCATGAATGCCGCTTCCATAGGCCACCATCGAGTGATCCAGCAAGGTCCCGTCCCCCTCCTGGATCGATTGGAGCTTGGTCAGAAAGTAAGCCAACTGCTTGGTGTGGAATACGTTGATCTGTCGAAGCTTGGACTGCTTGCTGCCATCTCCACCATGATGCGACAAATCATGATGGCCCTCAGGCACATCGATAAACGCGTACGACTTGTTGCTCCCCTCGTTGGCGAGCACAAACGTAATCACCCGCGTCACGTCGGCTTGGAATGCCAAGACCATCAAATCGGCCATCAGTCGAATATGTTCTTCATAGACGGCAGGTACGCTTTGGGGCGCAGGATAATCAGGGGTCTTTACTGGCGGTAGTTTCTCGGAACGCTCGATGCGTAGCTCAATGTCGCGTATGGATGAAAAATACTCGTCGAGCTTACGGGCGTCGTTGGCCGCTAAGCGTCCGGACAGGGACTTGGAATCCTCTCGCACGAAATCCAAAATGCTCTTACGGCGCGCGTCCCGCTTGGCCTTCGACGGATCATTGTTGGCCCCAAAGAGTCGATCGAATACCACCTTGGGATTGACCTCTTTGGGAAGCGGCTGGGTGGCCGATCGCCAAGACATCGTCGAGGAATACACGCAGCTATAGCCCGAGTCGCAGTTTCCTGCCATCGCCCCGGCCTCGGTACCAATCTCAAGCGACGCTAGCCGCGTCTGATCTGCAACCCGCGCCGCTGCGACTTGGTCGACACTGACACCATTGCGAATATTCACCCCATCGGTCTTCAAGGGACGAGATCCGGTCAAAAACGCACTCAGCGCCCGAGCATGATCGCCACCGCCGTCGGCATAGGCCCTAGCCCCGTCGGCAGTCAGACCCGAAACGACCAGCAACTTGTCCTTGACGGCTGCAAGAGGTTCAAGGATCGGGGTTAGCTCGTACCCAGCCCCTTGAGTCTTGGGGGTCCAGTCGGCCATGTTCTTGCCGTTGGGGACGTATAAAAAGGCCATGCGGTTGGGAGCCTTGGGGCCCGCCTCTTGGGCCCATGATGTCATGCCGGACATCCCCTCGAGCCAGGGCAACGAAAGCGTAACGCCCATGCCTCGCAACAGTGTTCTTCGGTCAATCGGCTTGCTTGGAATCAACATCGGCTCTCTACTCCTTACCCCGCTTCAAAAACGGCTCACTCAATACAATCTCAAGGATCATCCCCTGGATCTTGTACTCCTGGCCTGGCATCGATCGTACGATCTTCTCGATCGTCGGACGATCATAGTATTCTACTCCCCGCCCCAAGGCATAGGTCAGCATTTTCTCGGCCAAGCATCGGACAAAGTCCTCTCTTTTGGCCAAGATAATCGACTTAAGGTCCCCGGGCCCGCTAAATTTCGAACCGTCTGCGAACTCACCCGACGCATCTATGTCAAAAGCTCCATCCTTGGTCCGATAAGCGCCCACAGCATCGTAGTTCTCCAACGCAAATCCAATGGGGTCCATTTTCGCATGACAATTGGCACAAGCAGGGTTCTGACGATGGACTTCCATGCGTTTACGCAGCGATGCCGTCGAGACATCTTCGGACTTGCTGGGCAGCTCCGGCACATTCGGCGGGGGTGGGGGAGGTGGGGCACCCAGGAACTGTTCCAGGATCCAGCGGCCCCGCTTGACAGGCGATGTCCGAGTCGGGTTGGAGGTTACTGCCAAGACGCTCGCTTGGGTTATCAAACCACCACGATTGCGGTCCTGTAGCGACACTCGCTGAAACGTATCTCCCTGAATCAGCTTTCCGTCGGGCTTGCTAGCCGGCTGTCCCATCCAATTTCCAACCGTATCGGCGATCCCGTAATGCTTGGCTAAGGTCTCATTGAGAAACGTGTAGTTGGTATCGATGAGCTCGAGCACACTTCGGTTCTCTCGGAGCACCGACTCGAAGAAAAGCTCGGTCTCTCGCAGCATCGCCGACTTGAGCTTGGCATTGAACGAGGGAAAGGCCTGGGTATCGGCGGCGAACGATTCGAGTCGCTGGATCTGGAGCCACTGCGTGGAAAAACTCTGAATCAAAGCGCTAGAACGCTCATCGGCCAACATTCGATGAATGTGCGGCGCGAGCTCCTGTTCGAGCGTTCCTTTCTCGGCTGCTTCCAGGAGCAGATCGTCGGGCATCGAACTCCATAAAAAGTACGAGAGCCTTGTCGCGACGGCGAATGCATCCAGGCTACGAATATCGGCACTAGCGGGTCGGTCGTCGGGTTCCACCCGGAAGAGAAACTTCGGCGAACACAAAACGGCTTGCATGGCGATCTGCATGGCAGCTTCCCATTTCTCGCCGCCGGCGGTCATCTGATCGACCCACTGCGACAGCTTTTCGAGTTCCTCGGGCTCTACGGTGCGTCGATACGCTTTTCGCATGAAGCGTCCGAGGGCCTCACGCGTTTGCTCAGGAACACTCTTGCCTGCGGTAACGGCTCGCAACCGTCGGTGGCTCTCGGGTCGTGTATCGAGAGGACCATCGAGCGCCAAATGTTCGATGTATAGCTTGGCCGATTGCCCTTCGGGCTTTTTCAATTGGCCGACCATCACCCGATCGCGGTTTGCCAGCGCCGGAATGTTGACTTCGATGACCTGAGCTTGGTCAGCAGCCTTGGCCGTCACCTCGAAAGTCTTGAGGATTTTTGCGGGACGTGGAAAGTTCCCGCTGATCGAATCGAGTTCCGCGTCGCTCGATGGGTTGGGTAGATCCTTGCCGTGGAGCAAGATCACGCCTTGGACGTTTTGAGCGTCCGACGAGACCCCATAGAGTTTCGTTCGAAACGTATATTCGCCAGATGCGTCCCATTGGTATTGGGTGTGAATCGGACCGAGTTCGATCCCTTCTTTGGTGGAGGTATCGAGCCTGCGATAGCCGTTTTCGATCAGTTTCGCAGCCACATCGGCCGAAGCCGGCTCGGTGTACTGGCTGCTCAAGTGCCGTTTTGGGACGGCGGGGGGATCGGGGGTAATGGCCCGAGCGAGGATTCCGTCAGCGGCATCCAGATAGCGTTCCATCAGGACCGGGGGCAAGCTCAGGACGTCTCCGATATTGTCAAAGCCGTATCCGATGTCATCGGAGGGAAATTCGCTCGTGGGGTCAAAATCCACGCCGATGAGATCTCGAATCGTGTTTTTGTATTCGAGCCGATTGAGCCGTCGCATGGTCACACGCCCTGCCTCAGGCTTGGCGTTTCGATCGGCATGATCGAAGATTGCCTTGATGTGCTCGACAAACTTTTCAGATTCACTGACCGATGGAGTCGACTCCTCCTTGGGCGGCATCGAAGCCGATTGGACTTGCTTCATGACGTTCATCCAGATTTTCCGCTCTCGAAGAATCGAATCGGAGTCCGAAAAACGGGTCAGAACCAATTCGGCTTGAGGGTCCTCACTCGAATGGCACTTCGAGCAGTACTTATCGACGAAGGCTTTGCCGAGCGTTTTGTAATCGGCAGGGGGATCCTCGCCATAGGCAGGCATTGCGCCGCAGAAGAAAACCAACAGCCCCAAAAAAACAAATCTCAGGCCGAATAGATGGTGGTATGCCGTGTTTGGATTCATGGCGATGACAGGGTTGGCGATGACAGGGTTGGCGATGACGGGGTTGGCTATGGCAGGGTTGGGGGCTCAACTGGAGCCCCGTGATGGGTGGCCCGAAGGGGCAAGCCGGCGGTGGGAGGGTTCCGCATTATAGCCGATCTTCTCCGAACCCGTGTATAATCGCCTTGCAAATTTTCTCGCACTCAGTCTTTTCCCTAAGGTATCCCGCAATGGCTCCGAAACTCCCAAACGATCAAAAAATGCTTCGGCGCAGCGCCTTGTTCGCTACCGCTTACGGATCGCTAGCTCTGGCCGGCGCTGCTCGCTCCCAAGAAAAATCGACCATCGCGGGGATCCATGAGGCGGTCGAATCGTTCGTCGATCGCAAAGAGATCGCTGGAGCGGTGACGATGGTCGTCGACTCCAAGAGAACATTGCATCTGGACGCGGCAGGCTACGCTGACTTGACATCGAAAACACCGATGACACCGGATCATCTTTTCTGGATCGCATCAATGTCCAAACCCATCACGGCGATTTGCGTGATGATGCTAGTCGACGAAGGCAAAATCGCTTTGGATGATCCGATCGCCAGATACCTGCCTCAGATGGGTGGGCTCAGAAACGAATCGGCTGAGCGTGTGAATGTTAGCGTGCTGCAAACCCTCAATCACACCTCCGGCATGCGAGAGCTCGACGCTCCCTACGCCGACACTTCGCTAGCCAACGCGGTTGAAAAGTATGCCAAATCGCTCGTTCAGTTTCAGCCGGGAACCAAGTGGCAGTATAGCCAGACGGGGATCAATACTGCGGCCCACATCGTCGAGGTGGTCTCTGAGATGAGCTTCGATGCGTTTGTGCAGAAACGCCTGTGCGAGCCGCTAGGACTTAGCGACACGGCGTTCTACTTGACCGATAGCCAGCAGAAGCGTTTGGCAAAAAGCTATGCGAGGACTCCCGCTGGGCAGCTGACGGAATCCCCCATTTTCCTGCTAGCAGGGAAAAAGCCAACCGATCGCAATCGATTGCCTGCAGCCAACGGTGGACTGTTTTCAACACCGGCGGATTACGGTCGAATTTGCCAAATGCTTTTGGGCGGTGGGACTTGGCAGGGCAAGCAAATCCTCAGCAACAGATCGGTATCTATGTTAGGCAAACCCACCACAGGTGAGCTTGCCACTGGCTTTACCGACGGGAACGCTTGGGGGATCGGCTGCTGCGTGGTGCAAGCCCCCCAAGGCCCGACGGCCATGCTCTCGAAGGGCACGTATGGTCACGGTGGAGCGTATGGCACCCAAGCTTGGATCGATCCGGTGCGAGAGCGAGCGTATCTGCTTTTCGTCCAGCGGGCCAATTTCCCCAACGCCGACGCATCGGATCTGAGAGT
>Ga0114972_10002137_pt1 | contig 14816 bp, 11 predicted proteins | sample M_140807_EF_Meta_FD_87354 | JGI IMG/M metagenome (GOLD analysis project Ga0114972, IMG submission 87354) | Freshwater microbial communities from Lake Montjoie, Canada to study carbon cycling - M_140807_EF_MetaG | ecosystem: Environmental > Aquatic > Freshwater > Lake | place: Lake Montjoie... | reverse complement strand
TTTCACCAGCTCCCCGAGGTCGTTGCCCTTGAGGTACTCGAGAAGCATGTACGGCAGTCCGGAGTGCTGGGCGAATCCGTAGATTCGGAGCGTATGTTCGCTGTGAAGGGTCGCAAGCGTTCGCTGCTCGCGCTCGAAACGCTTCACGACTTCGCCTCGGCGCGCGTTCTCGGCGCGGAGAATTTTGATGGCGACACGGTGGTGCGCCTCGGTGTGAGAGGCGAGTGCGACGAACGCCATGCCTCCAGCGCCGATCACCTTTTCGACGATGTAAGAGCCCGCAACGACGTCGCCTTCCTGAAGCGGCGAACCTGCGTAGGTGGTGCTCATCGAAGGCTTTCTCAACGAAAAAAGCCCCGTACGAGACGGGGCTTGGAGGTCAATCGCTTGGTCCGATCATCCGCCGGAGTGCGAAAAAGAGGCAGGCCCGTTAGCCCTTCTTCTTCATCACGAGCAGGTGGTACTTGCCGAACTCGCTCTGACCAAGGGTAAAAAGAACCTCGATCAAGAGGCGGTAGGGCGTGGTTGCGTCGGCGACGATGATCGCCTCCGACGTAGCCGATGGCTGCCCCTTGGCAGCGCGCACTGCCTTGTCGAGCTTGCGAGCGTTTTCGAGCCTTCGCGCGAGCGGAACGATGTAGAGGTCGCTTGGACCGCTGCGCTTGAACTGCGCGTCCAGGCCGGTCGTTGCAAGCTGTTCGCGCGCCGGGAGCTTGACCACGGGATCCGCGTCCTCTCCGAGGAGGATGGCGCTCTTCGAGATGACGAGAACGACACCTTGATCGCTCGGCTCTCCCACCATCACGGAGCGCGCGATCTTCATGTCGTCGTTCTCCTGGATGGCGGCGGACGACGACGCCATGCTCTGCAGGAGGAACACGAGGATGATCGTCATGAGATCGAGCATCGCCGTGATGTTCAGGTAGTCGATCTCGGGATCCTTCTTCTTTTTCCGGATCTCCCGACGAAGCGCCGCCTTGAACTTCACCATGCTGGCCTTCGGCGCGGCTGCAGGCGCGTTCGGCGAGGTTCTGGTGGATGCAGCGGCTCTGGTGGATTCCGCAGCGCCGCGCGTGGACGGAGGTCCGGCTGTTTCGGCCGCGCCCTTTGCCTTGCCGCGGCTGCTCTTGGGCTCTGGCTCGCTGTCCGGTCGCTTCTTATCGTCGCTCATCGTGCCACACCAAACGCCACGTCGGTGAAGAGGTCTCCCTCGTTGTCCCGGCGAAGCGCGTCGATGGCGTCAATCACCGATTGGTAATCGACGTCGGGGTTTGCGGTGATGGTGACCTGCGTCTCCGATGCGGCGCGGTCGTTCTTCTTCTTTAGCTCGCGCGCGCAGCGGGTGAGCTCCTTCGCGTCGTATTTTCCTTCGACTTTCGGCACCGTGATGCCCTGTCCGAACGAGTTGCATCCCGTCGCGACGTTGCCGTCGGACGTCTTTAGCGAGACGCCCTCGGAGGTAATCAGCGCCGTGAGGTTCAAGGCTTTCGTCTTGATATCCTGTGTCGCCCGGCCCTTACCCGGATCGGGTAGGGATGGCGGCACGGTGTCGATCGTGCTCATGAACACCACCGACAACGTCGAGATCACGAACACGATGATGTTCATGATGATGTCGAGGTAAGGGATGATGTTGAGCTCACCGGCCTCCTCGCCAGGCGGCGCCTCATGGGGCGTCGCCATGCGTCGGATACGCGAACGCTGCGATGCGCTTAGCGGAATGTCGTTCGGATCGGCCACGCTGTAGAGCCTCTGGGTGTTCGGGCGAATCGAAATTCAGTCAAGAAACTCGGCGGCAGGGGAGCGGCGGTTCGCTGGTTCCCGTCGACTCCAAATCGAGCCCCGCCCGCCGAGATGACGCTAGCTCTTTGCGCTGATCGTCAGGAGGTTGAAGACGCGCTCGCTCGTACCTTCGAGGTCGTGAACGATCGACTTCGCTTTGCTGTGAATGAGCACGTGCGTGATCATGCAGACAACGGCGATCGAGAGCCCGAAGAAGGTGTTGTACATTGCCTCTGCGATACCGCCGGTGAGGAGCGCCTGCTTCTCCGCCTGCGATAGGTTCGAGCCGGAGATGGCACCGAACGCCCCGATGAGACCGAACACCGTACCGACGAGGCCGATCAGCGTCGCGATGTTCGCGAGCGACCAAAGCGCCGGGATGCGCGCTTCCACCTTCGGACGGAGTTCGCCGAGCTTCTCGCTCAACGCCGCATCGATTTCGTCGGCGCCCTTGTTCGCGTGCGTAAGGCCCGCCTTGACGAGCTGAAGGATCGGATAGTCACTCGCGTCGCACAGCTTGATCGCACGATCGATGTTCCCGTTGACGACGAGCTTCTTGATCTGCGCGAAGAACTCCTTCGAGTTCACGCGGTACTTCGTCATCTGGAACGCGGCCCGCTCGATCACGATGGTCACTACGACGACCGACGTGACGACGTTCAAAAGAAGGAACGTCGGGTTGTGCTTGATCGCAGCCAACATGCCGGACTCACCCTCGGCCGCCAACATCATCAAGTGCTGCATCGCTGTATCTCGCCTCTCGTCGCCTCAGTTGGAATCGATTCGCTGGCTCGCGTTCGGAACTTCGATGCCCCGTTGCGCGCCAATCGGTGGCGACTATAGCCACGGGGACTTTCGATAGGCAAGCCGGCTGTCGTCTGGCGTGCCGTTCTTCGGTCGGCGGACCCCAATACGCGTCAACAATCCGAGCAGGCTGCAAAATTCCAACCGGGGTGTTCAGCTGCTTCGCTTATCGCCTTCGGATGCGAAACTGTTCTTGACGTGCCGTCCGGCGACTCGCAAAGATGCCCAGCATTGTCGAAGAACCTCCGCTCGACACCTCGGGCGGAGACTCACGCGGGACAGATGGAGGCTCTGCAGGTCCAAGTTGGGCCAACGCGGAGAGAGGAAAAGCGATGCACGAGTTGTGGACGAATTTTCAGCACGGCGGCAAGATGATGTGGATGATCCTCCTCTTTGGGGTCATCGAGATCGGCTTCATTATTGAGCGCGCGATCTTCCTCTTCGGTGCCGGTGTCGACCGGGAAGCCTTCTCCGAGACGATGCAGAAGTGCATCCTCGCTGGCGATGTTGCGAAGGCCGTGAAGGTCTGCTCGGTGCAGAACGCGCCGATGGCTCGCATCATCCAGGCGGGTCTCGTGAAGGTGAACCGTCCGGACGAAGAAGTTCAGGCCGCCATGGACGAGGCGGCACTCCGCGAAATGCCGAAGATCAACGAGCGCACGGGTTACCTCGCGCTTCTCGCGAACCTTTGCATGCTCGCCGGCTTGCTCGGTACGGTGTCGGGTCTCATCGAGGCCTTCGGTGCCGTCGCCGGTAAGTCCGTCGATCCTAGCCAGAAGGCGACCATCCTCGCGGCCGGTATTTCGGAGGCGATGAACTGCACGCAGTTCGGCCTCTTCACGGCAATCTACGGCCTCATTGGTTTCGCGATTCTGAACGGTCGCACCCAGAAGCTCGAAGACGACATCAACGCGGTGACGGTTCAGATCGTCAACCTCGTCGTGGCGAACCGCGAGAAGGTTAACGTCCAAGCAGCCGCGAACGCGGCCTGATTGGCGTAACATTTCGGTAAACCCTTTCCAATCGGTGCGGCGGGGCCTCGAGCCCCGCCCACCCTCCACGAAGCGAAGCGGTTCGCTCCAAGCGGGTGAGGATAAGCCATGGGTGGCGTAGACGTCGGCCCCAGTAACGGCAAGCGACAGACGAACATGGAGATCAACATGATCCCATTCATCGATCTGTTGATGGTCACGATCATGTTCCTGCTGATCACCGCAGTGTGGGTCAGCTACTCGCGCATGAACGCGAACGCTCAGATTCCAGGTCCGCCAGACCCGACGAAGGAGATCGATCCGCAGACGCCGGAGAAGGTCCTCAACGTCCACGTCACGGACAACGAGTTCAAGCTCGTTTGGAAGCAGGGCGCGACCGTCGTTAGCGAAACGACCGCCGAGCGGCCGAAGGCCACCGGCACCGAACTCCGCTATGAGGAGCTCGCGAAGAAGATCGCTGACGAGTGGAAGCAGCAAAGCAGCCACCAGGACAAAGCCGACAAAAAGCAGGACCAAGCGATCCTGCATGTCGACAACCGGCTGCCTTTTAAAGAAGTGATCGCCGTCCTCGACGCCATCTACGACTGCAAGCGCGAGATGACGATCGAGAACGAGACCAAGGCGTTCCCCGTCTTCAACATGTCCTTCTCGGTTCGGTGAGGTTCATATGAGCGGCGGCGGACGAATCAGCATCTTCAAAAAGCACCACCACCATGACCCCCATGCCCATTCGGTTCACAAGCCGGGGCGGCGGCTCATGCACGGCGTCCCACTCCACTTCGTGCACAAGCGCGTGGCTGGCGGTGGGGGACGCAACGTCAATGCAGCGCTTAACCTCGTTGCATTCATCGACTTCCTCATCGTTACCGTCATCTTCTTGCTGATGAGCTTTTCGGCTTCCGGCGAGGTTACGGTCGATAAGAACATCACGCTGCCGAGGGCGGACAACGTCTCCGACGTCATCGAGGCGCCGATGGTGGCCGTCAACGGCAACCAGGTTCTCGTCGATGGGAGCCCTGCCGGCTCGACGCGTGCGATCGAAGACCTCGGTCGCATGCAGAAGGTCGATGAGCTCTTCGACCTGCTGAAGCGCAAGCGTGAGTTGTGGAAGAGCTTCCACCCGAACAAGCCGTTCCCGGGCGTCTGCATCTTGCAGGTCGATGAGAACGTGTCCTCGCTCGTGGTGAAGAGCGTTTTCCAGACGGCAGCCTACGCGGGCTACCCGAACGTCAGCTTCATGGTGCGTAAGCGCGGCAAGACCGCCAACTGAGGCACTCCGAGGTTGTTTCGGTGCGCACGGCCGCGGAGAGATTCTGCGGCCGTCGCGCTTTTGTGGAACATTTTGGTACTGTCGGCGCTCTGTAGCCCGGACAAAGAAGGCTTTGCATGACCACCACCGAGCCCCCCGTTTCCGGTCAGCGACCAAAGGGCGATCCGTCGCTCCGTGGGCTTCCTTCTCTCGCTCGCGCGCGGCTGCAGCGTCGACCGAGCGGCTCGGCCATCTGGAATTGGTTGGCGCCCATGATTGCCGTCGTGCTCCTCGTTTGGTGGCGCGTCGATGCGGCGCGGCAGGCCGAACTTCGGGATGGTCTGCTCTCGCGCCAGCGCGAAGTCGCGCAGCGTCTCGGCCCGAAATGGTTCAAGCTCCGCGACCAAATCGAGACGTGGACCACCGAATGTGCCGCTCCGGCATTCGTTGAGGCACCGAATCCTGGTCTCGTCCGTACCTGGGACTTTCGACCGATGCCGGGCATCTATCTTCGGATCGCGAAGAAGAACGCGGGTTCCTCCGAGGCGATTCGCTCCGCGGCGACGGTCTCGCTTCACGATGGGTTCACGTCGTGCTTGTTCAACAGCGCGTCGAACCCAAATCCCGTCGCTGGGGCGCGTTGCGAGAATACGCAAGACTGCGCCGCAGGGGAGCACTGCAACGAGTACAACCAGTGCGGCACGCCGTCTCAGCCGTACAACCTCCGGCTCGCGTACCGTGCGACGCACGTCCTCACGGAGCAATGGCTCACCGACATCCAGGCGACGCGCGGCGAGCTTGCGCTGCGGGGTGCCGTGTCCACGTTCGATGCCCTCGAGAAGTACGATCTCCCAATTGCAACCGACCTCGTCTCGAAGGCGGCCTTTTTCATGGTCGTCGTCGATGAGCCCGTGGAAGGCGGGGAGGCGGCGGGCGACTCGGGGGCCGGTGGCGGAACAGGCTCCGAGAACGCCGCCATTCCAACGGGGCCGCACCAGGCTCGTGTGTGCCTGTGGCGCGTCGAGAACGGCGAGAAAATGCTGGCGATTCGTCGCGAGGCAGCCGGCGAACTTCGAGGCGGAAAGCCGCAAACCGACGAGGTTCGGTTGGCTCGGCAGCGCCAAGCGAACTCTTGCGCGCTCGCGCTCGAGGTGCGGCAGGCCGTCGGAGACATGGCGACTTCCCCTTGAAGCGCGCAGCGCGAAGGCTCCCTCGAGGGTTACTTTGCGCGGCGATTGGCGAGGGCCTTCGACGTGTTGGCGCGGCGGCGTCGCGTCTCGCTGATGGCTGGGGCTGACTCCGGCACACTGCTCACTGGCGCCGCCTCTGCGGCGTCGAGGGCCGCCTCCACGAGGGCCACGAGTTCCTCGAAGTAGGCATCGACGTGCTGTGCTGCTTCGTCGGTGAGTGGCGTCACAGCCAAGCGGATACGCTTCGTTCCGACCTTCTCACAGGTCGCACGACATGGGCTCCGCCGTTCGAGAACCGCTGCGGCTTCCCGTAGCGCTGCCGCCACGACGCCGCGTCCACGCCGCGCTGCGGGTAGCTCGAAGACTTGTTCGACGCATGGGAGAGCGACTTCACCTGACTCCACCCGGCTGACAATCTGTGCCGTGACCGCGTCCTCTAGCGAGAGCAAGCTCGTGGTTGGATTCCCGGCTCCGAACGTGGCGCGTCGCGTCGCGGCGTCATAGTGCTCCAGGTGCGTCCCAGCCTTTTTGCCTGCGTGCATCAGCGCGCGCGTCAACCTTGGCTCGGGGAGACGCGCTGCCGCGGCTGCGACGACGTAACCGAGCGCTTCGAGTGCGATGACGAAGCTTGGGATCGCATTGACGTCGGCTTCGATTTCGAGCTCGCCGCGCATGTAGCGAAGCAACACATGCCGAGCGGCGCGGAGTGAGTCTCGGCGAAGCGTCGCGTCGTCGACGAAGATGTCGTCGATGTGGTTCGAGTGCGCCAGCCTTTCGCCGACCGTGTCGATCATCACGGCGACAGCCTCATCGGCGTTGCGATCGTTGAACCCGTCTTGGCAATCGCCGACCGTTGCGTGAGCGGCCATCAGGTAGGGCGTTACGCTCGAGAGCAACGGAACGACGGCGGTCTCAAGCTCGGCGCGAAGGGAGTCGGTGGAGCCCGACGCCACGCGGAGATGCTGCCGCGCCACCAGCGTCCCGAGAACGTTCTCGGCGATGAGCCGTTCGAGCGTCGTTATCGCGTGGTTCGTGGAAGGAGCGCCCATTGGGATCCAGACTTGGTGGCGGAAGTGGTCGCGTTGCGCTCGAAGGTGCGTGTCGAGAGTGCGGACGCAGATCAAGCTACACGTTTTGAGCGAGCTGTCACGAATCCGAGTGCGGCTGCGAAGGGCCTGAGCATCCGCTGCGCGTGTTCGTTGACAGCCGAGACGGCGCTTGATGTTCTGCCGCGCCGTCCGCGTCAGGCGCGGGCTTTGCGGTCCGACATGCGGCGGGGCACTGTCGCTAGAAGTTTCCGTTCAGAAGCACGCCGATGCCCGTAGATGCGATGACAGGCGTCGCCCTTACGTGCGCTTCCGTACTTGGGTTGCTCGTGTCTCTTCCAGAAGACGAAAGCAGGACGACCAAGCCCGCGGTGCTCATGGCTGCGCCGGCAATCCAACCGACGTCCCCCGCGAGGGCGAGCGTGTTCGAGCGTTCGAGCGACGTGCGCTCGGAGTCGAGGCATAGCGATGCGGTCCCGCTTGGCGCGCATGCCAGGTCCGCGTCGGGCCGCAGCTGTGCTGCGTAGAGGTCGAGCGCGACACCCGAAACGACAAGAGCGCCGCCGACGCCAAGGAGCGACCAGCCCACGACGGTGCCGGTGCTCGCCGCGCGCGCTTCATCGTCGCGCTGGCGCTGCGCGAGCAACAGCTTTTGCCGCTGCTCTTCGTCCTTTTTTCGCTGCTCTTCGTCCTTCTTGTGTTGCTCTTCGTCTTCGAGTTTTACGCGTTCTTCGAGGCGCTGCAGTCTTCCGTCGAGCGTGCTCTGTTCACGCCATGGGGCGACTTGGCGCCACTGCTTCAAGTTTTCGAGAGCACGGCGCATGTTGCCGAGGCGCTCGTAAGCGTTCGCGATGCTCTCGAAGATGAGGGGCTCCTTCGAGAGTTCGTAGGACTGCTGCCACTTGAGGATCGCCTCCTCGTAGTCGCCATTTTTGTAGGCGAGGTGCGCTTGGTTGAAGAGGCGCTTTGCTTCGTACCGGTCTTTCGCCGAGATCGGTGCGGTCTTCGGAGCTGGTCCGGCTTGCGCGTAGGCGCGACCGGGCGTCATCGCCATGCAGACGGCGACCGCCGCAGTCAGTAGCCCGAGCCTTCGCATGGGGGCGATGATGCCTCGGGCGAGCGGTGCTTCACCAGGGCAATCGGCATTCGTCCCCGTCTCGGCCGTTCCAATCGAACTCGGGGCACCGCCGCTCACTCGAACGGACTTCGGATCTCATCGCCGTGCGGCTTCACGGGGCGCGCCGGATTGACTTGGGGGTTGGTGCTCGCGCCGTTGTTGGGCCCGCCGTTGCCGTTCGTTGTCGGGGCGTTGAGCCCCGTGGAGCCCGTTGCGCGGCTGCTGGGTGACGGGGTCGCGCTTGCAGACGCGACGGGCTCGGCGGAGTTCGCGGATACCGTGCTGGCTATCGGCACAGGGTCGCCGTCGTCCGATCTCGGGCCTGCCGTGCCGACCGCATCGCTCGTCGTTACGGCGGGGGTCGGGCGCGTCGCGCTTCCGGTGCCACTGCGGAGCACGAGGACGCCGAGTACGACACCGACGAGCACGAAGAGCAAGGCTCCCAAGCCGAGGGCAAATCGTTGGCTCGTCGATGCCGCCTTTGCCGCCATGCGGGTCGAGACGAGGCCTCGGTTTGTGTGGGCTTCCCCTTGAAGATGGGGGGCGAGCGCGGGTTCACCTGGCCAGTACGGCTGCGCGTAATCGCCCGAGGTGCTAGGCGCGTAGACCGGAGAGGGCGGGAACGACTGCGACCTCGAGGGCACGCCGAGGCCTCCGCCCGAGGGGTGCCCCTGCGCGCGCATCCGCGGATCGTCCGGAGTCGGCGAGGCGAAGGAGGAGGGCGGCTGGGGGGCAGGTTGTCCCAAGGCAGAGGACTGGGTATCGGGCCAGGAGGGACGTGGCGAACGCGACGCGACGAGCGGAGTGGGGTCGGTCGATTTGGGGTCGACGCTCTCCGGTGCAATCGACATCGGCACCGCGCCGACGAGTGGATCGGTGGCAGTTTGGCCCACGATCGGCGAACCATCGGCGCTCAGTCGTGCGCGCGGCGTGTCGATCCGAGTTGGGGTGACCTGCCGCGACCGCTCGCTGCCGTTGGCAGCGCGTGCGTTCGGCGGCGGGAGCTCGTCGGGAATCGACCGAATTGCAGCCGCGACGTCGCTCATCGACTGGAACCTATCGATCGGCCGCTTTTCGAGACAGCGCAGGATCAATCGTTCCGTTGCCAAGTCCATTTCCGCAAGCTGACTCGGTAGCTGCGGCTTCTCGGTGAGATGCCTCGTCAGGACGCCCATCGCGGTGTCTGCGATGAAGGGCAATTTCCCTGTGAACGCACGGTACATCATCACGCCGAGCGCGTAGATGTCGCTGCGGTGATCGAGGGCGTCGCCGCGCGCCTGCTCGGGAGACATGTAGTACGGCGTGCCCAGGATGATGCCCGTCTCGGTCAGGTTCGAGGCATCCTGTTGCATCATTTTGGCGATGCCAAAGTCGACGAGCTTCACGAACATCGGGTCGCCGTCATCGTTGACGAGCACGACGTTGTCGGGCTTCAAGTCGCGATGCACGATCTGCTGATCGTGAGCACGCTGCAGCGTCTCCGCGATTTGAACGAACAAGTGCTTCAGTGCGCGGCGATTGGGAGCTTGATCGCGCAGGAATCGAGTCAGGCTCGTGCCGTCGAGAAGCTCCATCACCACGAAAAACGCACCATTCGGCAACTGGCCGAAGTCGCTCATTTCGCAGATGTGTCGGCTCTTCACCGAGTTCGCGGCTTGCGCCTCGCGGATGAACCGCTGGAGCACCTCTTCGCTTCGCTCAATGCCCGAGCGAAGTACCTTCATCGCGAAGGACTTGCCGACGACCACGTGGCGACACGCGTACACGGTGCCCATACCGCCGCGGCCGACGATCCGCTCGATACGATAGCGGCCGTCGACAACGGAGCCGATGAGGTCTTGCTGCACCCCCGAGGCTCCCGTCTCGAGCTGGACGAGCGACGCTCCGTCTTCGCGACACGCGTCGACCTCGTTCGGGTATTCCCGCGAGCAGGCCGGGCAGACCTTCACAAAGCCATGATGCCCCAATCCTTACAGTTTGGCGCGATTTTTGGTGCTTCGACCTGCGCCAACTTGTTCGAGGCGGCGAAGGCCCGCCAAGAAGGAGCCTCGAGTCAGCTTGGCTCGTCCGCAGGCGCAATCGATGCCGGAGCGGCAACCGACTCGGTCGGGGCTTGGGTCTCGCTGCCTTCGACGGCGTCGGTGTCTTCGGCGAACGTCTCGATGGCGACGATCCGCTCGCCTTCGGAGACCCTCATGATGGAAACGCCCTGTGCGTTCCGGCCCGTCTCTCGAATTTCACCAACGTTGGTGCGGAGCGTCTGGCCACGGTCGGTGATGACAATGAGCTGGTCGCTCGCGCGAACGAGGTTCAGGCCCACCACCGGCCCGTTTCGGTCGGACGCATCGATCATGATGACGCCCTTGCCGCCGCGCCCCTGGAGCCGGAATTCCTCGACGAGGGTTTGCTTGCCGAAGCCAAGCTCGCACACGGTGAGGACCCGGTCACGGTCGGAACCGACTTCGCGGACACTCATGCCCACAACGGCGTCGCCTTCGTCGAGGTCGATGCCCTTGACGCCCATGGTGGCGCGTCCCGTCGCGCGGACCTCGTCTTCGGAGAAGCGGATCGCCATGCCCGACCTGGTTCCGATGAGGATTTCGCTCTTGCCGTCCGTGACGGCCGCCGAGTGGAGTTCGTCACCTTCGTCGATGCGAACGCCGATGATGCCGCTCTCGCGGTAGTTCTTGTACTCGACGAGCTCGGTCTTCTTGATCTGCCCGCGGCGGGTCAGGGTCACGACGAACACGCCTTCGTCGAAAGAGGGAATCGGGGTGATCGCCGCGATCTTTTCGCCTTCCTCCAGCCCGACGAAGTTCACGATCGCGCGGCCGCGGGAGTTCGCCGCGGCTTCGGGGATCTCGTAAACCTTCTTGACGTAGACCTTGCCCTTGTCGCTGAAGAAGAAGACGTACGAGTGCGTCGAGGCGACGAACAGCTCCTTGATCCAGTCTTCCTCACGCGCTGCCATGCCGGAGCGGCCCTTGCCCCCGCGCTTCTGCGCGCGGTAGGTCGATACCGACGTGCGCTTGATATATCCCGCGTGGGAGATGGCGACCGCCATGTCCTCCTCTTGGATCAGGTCCTCGAGTTGGATTTCAGCTTCGCTGGGGACAATCTCGGTCTTGCGCGGTGTCGCGAACTTTTCTGTTACTTCGCCGAGTTCTGCCACGATCACGGCGAGGAGCTTCTGCTCGTCCCCGAGGATTGAACGAAGTTCGCGGATGAGGTCGGAGAGCTCGCGGTACTCCGCGGCGAGCTTCTCGCGCTCGAGGCCCGTGAGGCGCGCGAGGCGCATCTCGAGGATGGCTTTTGCTTGGCGCTCGCTGAGGAAATAATCGCCGCGGGTTTCTGCGACGGCGAGTTCTTCGTCGGTCGAGCCGGCCCGCTTCAAGAACTCGGCGAGCCCTCGGAGCGGCAGCTGCATCAGCTTTACGCGAGCTTCGTCCGGGTCGCTCGACTTGCGAATGGTATCGATGACCCGGTCGATGTCGGTCGTCGCCATGCCAAGGCCCTCGACCAACTCGCGTCGCTCTTCCGCCTTTTTTAGCTCGAAGCGCGATCGGCGGCGCACGACCTCGCGGCGATGGTCGATGAAGTATTGGAGCGTCTCTTTGAGATCGAGCACGCGCGGCCGACCATCGCAGATCGCGAGGTTGATGACTCCGAAGGCCTGCTGGAGTGGCGTTTGGCGGAAGAGCTGGTTCAGGACGACCTGGGGGAACACGTCCTTTTTCAGCTCGATGACGACGCGAATTCCGTCGCGATCGCTCTCGTCACGTACCTCCGAGATTCCCTCGATGCGCTTCTCCCTCACCAGCTCGGAGATGCGTGCGCAGAGTCGCGCCTTGTTCACTTGGTAGGGAACTTCGTCGATGACGATTTGTTCGCGACCGTCGGAGCCCTGCATGTTCTCGACGTGCGTCTTGCCGCGCATCACAATCGAGCCGCGCCCCGTCGCGTAGGCCTGTTGGATTCCGCTGAGCCCGAAGATCTGGCCTCCGGTGGGGAAGTCGGGGCCGCGGATGATTTGGTTGAGGTCCGCGATCGTGAGTTCCGGGTCGGCGATGAGCGCGATCGTTGCCGCAACGACTTCGCCGAGGTTGTGCGGGGGGATGTTGGTCGCCATTCCGACGGCGATGCCGCCGGAACCGTTGACGAGGAGCTGCGGGAAGCGTGCGGGAAGAACGCTCGGTTCTTCTTCGCTCTCGTCGTAGTTGGGGACGAAGTCGACCGTGTCCTTGTCGAGATCGCTGAGCAGCTCGCCGGTGACCGAGCCTAGGCGGCACTCGGTGTAGCGCATGGCCGCAGGCGAGTCGCCGTCGATGGAGCCGTAGTTGCCTTGGCCGTCGATGAGTGGGACGCGCAGGCTGAAATCCTGCGCCATGCGCACGAGGGCGTCGTAGACGGCGGCATCGCCGTGAGGATGGTATTTGCCGAGCACGTCGCCGACGACACGCGCGCACTTCTTGTACGAGCTCGATGCCGTGATGCCTTGCTCCCACATCGAAAACAGAATGCGGCGGTGCACGGGTTTCAGGCCGTCGCGCACGTCGGGGATGGCGCGCCCGATGATGACGCTCATCGCGTAGTCCAGATAGCAGGTGCGCAGCTCGTCCTGGATGGAGACCGGGACGCGATTCGTGATGGGGCCGCCGTTGTCGCTGGGAGTAGTCATGATCTATCGACGTGACGCGTCTGTTTCGGACGCGCGCTCAGAAGAAGTTGCCGATCGTGAATTCGAAGACGTTCTTTTCTTCGTAGGGAAGGGGCTTGAACGGGATTCCCCACTCGAAGCGGAGTGGACCGAGCGGCGAGAACCAGCGCAAGCCGAAGCCCCACGAGGTGCGGACATTGAAAATGTCGCTTGGCTTGAAGCATGGGTCCGAGACCGCGTTCGGCGCGGCTGGCGAGGCCTTGCAGTAGGTGTCCTCGAGGTTCCAGGTGTTGCCCAAATCCGTGAAGAGAACGCCCTTCAGGCCAACGGCGTCGATGATCGAGAACTCGAGCTCGAGGTTCTGGAAATATTGGAGATTGCCGCCGATGACGGCGCCGTTGGTGTAGAAGTTCGCGTTCTCGTCGAGAGTCGTCTTGAGCGGCAGACGCGGGCCAACCGTGCGCAGTCGGTAGCCGCGGACGTCGAAAATGCCGCCGAGGAAATAGCGGGCAAAGAGCGGGACGCCGTTGCCCGACGGACTCGTGACGATGCCGGAGTCGGAGTTCAGTTTGAGCGTCACACGCGGCGAGATTGGGTAGTAGAAGCGCGCCGTGAGGTGATTGCGGATGAATTGGTTCGTGCTGCCGAGTTCGGCGAGCGCGAGCTCGGAGGACGCCTGGATGTAAATGCCGGCGGACGGAAAGAGGCGGTTGTTTCGCGTGTCGTAGGTCAGCGTTGGCTTGAGCGACGACGTGATGCCGGACTGAAAGAGGTTCGCGAGGGGCAGTCGCTGAAACACCGTGGACGCGGACGCCGTGCCGAAGAACGTCGAGGTCGTGGACGTATCGACCTGGTCGTTCTTCAGGGTGTAGGTAACGGCCGCGGCGAGCTCGGGGCCGAGCAGCGGGTAGCCGAGCGAGAGCGAGCCGCCCCGGGAGTTGAGCGAGAAACCGCTGTACGCGCGCAGCTGGTCGAAGAGGTTCACCTGCGCCGAGATGCGCGTGTCGAGCAGGTACGGCTCGATGAAGCGAATGTCGACGAGTTGGCGGAGACCCGAGAGCTGGGCCATCAACGCGAGCGATTGGCCGCGGCCAAAAAGGTTTGCCTGCTGGACTTGCGCGGTCGCGATGAAGCTCTCGATGGACGAGAAGCCTGCGCCGACCTGGAACGTTCCGGTCGGACGCTCCGTCACCTCGATGTTGACGTTGACTTGACCTGGCTCTTCCGACGCCTCGGTCGAGAGGTCGACGCGCTCGAAGTAACCGAGGCGCGTGATGCGCTCTCGGGATCGCTCGAGGAGGGTTTCGCTGAACGACTCGCCCTCTTTGATCTCGAGCTCGCGACGGATGACCTTGTCGCGCGTTTTCGTGTTGCCCTTGACCTCGATGCGGCCGAACTTGACGGGCTGTCCGCGCTTGATTCGGACCGTGACGTCAACGAGCTTTTGCTCCGCGTAGAGCTGTGGTTGGGGAGCCGCATCGACGTACGCGAAGCCCTTGTCACGGTACTGCGTCTGAATGCTGGCGAGGTCTTTGATGAGCTCCGCGCGGTTGAAGAACTCGCCCGGGCGCGAGCGAATCATCTCACCGAGCCGCGTGCGACCGAGCAGTGGCTCGACCCGTTTGCCGTCGGCGTCGACCTCGTAGACGTCGATCTTTCGGACCTTGAAGCGCGGGCCTTCGTCGATCGGGATGACGATATCGATTCCGGAGCGATCGGGCGTCAGCATGATTCGAGGCGCTGCGACCTGAACGGTGAGGAAGCCCTTGTCGTAGTAGTAGGACTGCAGCACGAGCACGTCGCGCTCGAACATGTCCTGGCGGAACGCGCCTCCCGAGCCGAACGACAGAAGGCCGATGCGGCCTGTCTGCGTCACCTCGCGCAGTTCTTCGTCCGGGAGCGAATCGTTGCCGATGAACGTGACGCGCCGGACGGTCACCTTCTCGTGCTCGCGCACGGTGAACACCAAGTTGACCTGG
>Ga0114972_10002135_pt1 | contig 14819 bp, 6 predicted proteins | sample M_140807_EF_Meta_FD_87354 | JGI IMG/M metagenome (GOLD analysis project Ga0114972, IMG submission 87354) | Freshwater microbial communities from Lake Montjoie, Canada to study carbon cycling - M_140807_EF_MetaG | ecosystem: Environmental > Aquatic > Freshwater > Lake | place: Lake Montjoie... | reverse complement strand
GGTAGTCGAGGAAGACATCTTCCAGCGCGAGGAAACCGGGCGCACGGTTCATCCAGCCGCCGAGAACGTCGAGCGTGGCGCGCGGGATAAGGTCGGCTGCGTCATTCACATTGCCGACGTTGCCGGCACCGTTGTTGCGGGCATCCACACCACGACCGGTGGCCATGTCCGCACCGTCTGCACCGCCGACGGAGCCACCCGCAGGCGCGCCGCCGTCGATGTATTTCCGGTTGCCGAGTTCGTGGTTGTCCCACGTCGTGTAGTTGCCCTGCGCGGCGTAGAGAGTCTTGAGGCTTTCCTGCCCGCCGGTGTTCACCGGGAGGAAATTCTCGCGGTATTTTTTCGCGTAGTCGGCACGGAGTTGCGCCTGCGTGGCGAAGGGCGTGCCGGCCGAAATGAAGGCGCGCGGGATGCCGTTGTAGTTCAACGCGTCGTTCGAAAGCGTGACGGAGGGCGAGTTCAGCCACGAAGCGCCGTTGTGCGCGCCGCTGGTGGTGAGGTTGCTCGCGTTCTCGTAGATCGTGTCGCCGAGGTTCACGTAGAAATCCAGGTTCTGCGCCGGGATCGTGCTCGCCAGCGCATAAGGGCGCATCAGACCGTCGTTGTCGCCACTGAAGGCGAAATGCAGCGGCGCCGCGGTGCTGGAAGCGGGTGCGGTTTTGAATTTTCCGGTGTTGCTCGTTTCGCCGCCGGGGCCGACGAAGCGGTAGAAATATTGCGTTCCCGCTGTGAGGTTGGTGAAGTCGAACTTCAGCGTGAAGTCCCCCGCAGGGTAGGTCGCGCCGGAAAGCGAGATCGGCGAGCTGAAGGTGTTGCTCGTGGAGACCTGCGCTGTCAGTGTTGTCGCCGCCGCGGGCAGTGAGCTGTCAATGGCGCGGGTCCAGACGATCGCTTCGGTGTTTGATACGTCGCCCGCAGCAACGCCGGTGAATGCCACCGACTGCACGGTGATGGTGAAGCTGTTGGACAATGTCATCCCGAAAGCATCCGTGGTGCTGTAGTTGATAGTCTTTACTCCTGAACCGACACCGGCGGAGTCAAATGTGCTTCCCGTCACGCCCGGGCCGCTGAATGTGCTGCCGGCGGGCGCACCGGTCGCGCTGATGAGATCAAGCGTGCCCGGGTGAGTCACCGTGAGGCCGGCTGTGGCGGTTGGGCTCAGGTAAGCTTTCGGCGAGATCGTGAATTGATTCTGAACGGCCGGCGTGCGGCTCGTGATAGCCGCAGGATTCGCGTCGAGCTGTGTCTTCGAGTAAGGAAGGATGCCCCACGTTTTCACGTCGAGCGACTGCGTGCCGGGATCGATGGTGAACTCCGACCATCCATAGCTGTTTGTCGCCGGATAGGTGCCGCTGACGAGTTGCATGTTGGGCAGCGGATTGGCGAAGAGCGGGACTTGATTGTAACCCAGCGGAGCCAGGCCTCCGTTCACAACACCGAGAACAAAGCCTTCTTTCGTCGGACCGTTCGACAGCGAATTGTAGAAGGCGTTCTGCGGGCCCGTCACGAGGCCGAAGGCGGTGCCGAGATCGACGATCGTCGGCCCGAACGGCTTGTCATAGGCGATCGCGCCGGTGATGATCTCGATCGAGTTCGTTTGAATCTGCGGCTGGGAGGGGGTCAACTGGTAGGACAGTCGGTTGACCACCGTGCCGTGGAAATCGGCAGTGACGAAGACCACGTTGGGGATGTGGTTGTCGTCGATGAACTTCAGCAGGGCGGTGCGCTCGGCGGCATAACCTTCATAGCGATCCTCCCCACCGAGGGGGCCGAAGTTTTGAATGGGCTCCGGGCAGAAAACGAACTTCCACACCACACCCGCAGCTTGTGCGGCGAGCAGGTCGGTTTTCAATTGGTTGAACTGAGTGGTGCCGAGCAGCGTGCGACCCGGGGTGAATGATCCGGCGAGAAAGGCACCAACTTGCGCGGGGTTGTTCGGATTCGAGACGGCTGGCAGCGCGGGACTGCGGAAACTGCGTGCGTCGAGAACAAAGGTCGCGGCATCGCGGCCGAAGGTGTTGTAGCGATACATTTTGGCCCTGCCTTCCATGGTCGCGTCACCGGTGCCGCTGTAGGTTGGTTCGTTGACGGGCATGTAGTCGAGATACGCGCGGATGCCGTTGTTGAACGTCTCGGTCTGGTTGATCAAAGTGCCGGTGTCGCTGCTGAAGCGCGTGTCGCTGGTGCGGAGTGCGGCACCGGAGAAGTCGTTGGTGACCTCGTGGTCATCGATGACGGCGAACACTGCGGTGGAGGCGCGCAGGTTGGCGAAGGTATTCATGCCGTAGCGTGGGGAATAGATTTCGTTATGCTTGCTGCGGTATTCCGTCAGCGTCCGTGCCTGGTTCACCGGCACGTCGGGCGAAGCCACATCGGCGTAAATGTTGTCGCCGAACTGAAGGAAGAACTGGAGATTTTTAGATGCCACATTGGAGATCGATGGGAACGGCGCCAACTCACCGCGCTGATCGCCCGAAACACCAAAGTGCAGGCCGTTCAATCCCGTGGCAGCTGCGGTGCGGAAGGAGCCTGTCACCACATCGACAGGGGTCGTCGCCCGGTAAAAATACTGCGTGGAAGGAACAAGACCCGCCGCTGCCGCCTTAACAGGCACGAGTGTGCTTGTAACAGCGACATTCACCGACTGCACTCCGGTGCTGAAGGTGGGATCGGTCGTGTAATCGAGCGTGACAGTGCCGATGCTGTAGCAGTGTGCCCAGACCACGGCGCTTGTCTGATCGACATCACCCACCGCAACGGTGGTCGTGGCGACGGGGGCATCCGCAAACGAACTGCACAATGTTAGTTGGAACACCAGGGCTCCGACGGTTGCCGCAAGTAGTGAATGGCGCGTTGATTTTAGCAGGAATTTGTTTTTCATGTTTCTGGGAGATGGGTAGTGAGTTGTTGTGTTGTTTGGATTGTTGTTGATAAACTGAACGAGGAATCGCAGTTGTGGACAAATGGATTTATCATCCGCTGATGCAGGATAAAAAGCGCATCGTCCGCAACGTTGGGTAATTCCGCAGCCAGTCAATTCCGTTGGCGGCTACTTGCCAACAGATTGCATGTGCCAAAATCGTGACAAGGCGGTGAGGCCGCGCCATCATTGAAGGCGCGGGATTTCCGACTACTTGACCAAGGCGTGATGGGACCGACAGCTCAGCCGGTTTATTCAGCCCATTTGTTCTGACGGAGCCAGACGAGAAGGTCCGTGGCCCACGGGTGAACCTGGCCGGGTGCCGCGCCGTTGTTGCCGACGCTGAGGCCGATGCCGTGCGCACCTTTTTGATAGATATGAAGATCGAAAGGAACTCCGGCACGCCGCAGCGCTGCCGCGAATTCCAGCGAGTTCTCGACCTTGACGGCATTGTCCTCCCAGGTGTGCCAGATAAAACACGGAGGCGTGTCTTTGGTGACTTGTTTTTCGTTAGAAAGCAACTCGACCAGTTCCGCGGAGGGATTGGGGCCAAGCAGGTTGTTTTTCGAACCACCGTGTGTGTTTGCTCCCATGGTGATCACCGCGTAGCAGAGAATTCCGAAGTCGGGACGACTGCTTTGCTTTTCAACGGGGTCGCTGGCGTCGGCCTTGCCGCTGTCAAAATGGGTGAGCAGGGTGGAGGCAAGGTGACCGCCGGCGCTGGATCCCATCACGCCGCAACGTTTGGGGTCGATCTTCCATTCCGCCGCTTTGGAACGCAGCAAGCGCATTCCGCGCGCGGCATCGTTGAGCATCGACGGATGACGGTAACCGCCCGAACCAAGCCGGTATTTCAGAACAACTCCCGCCACGCCATGCTCGGCAAGCCAGACGGCATATCCTTCGCCCTCGTGACCGGCAAGTCCGCCGTAGCCGCCGCCGGGACAAACCAGGATCGCGCTGCTCGGAGCAGAGCCCGCCTTGGGCAGATAGGCAGTCAGCGTGGGAATGTCCTTGTCCTCCTTGCCGAGTGCGTCAGCAGCACCGTCGGGATACAACGGAAGGGCGGGCAGGGGATCGGCGGAAAGGGAGAAGGCCGAGGCAAGAAACAGGAGACCACAAATCGTGCGCATGCCGCCGATGGTAGGGGAAGGCCCCGCTGCGTCAAGTTGCGATTTGCCGGGACGGGATTATTCGCCCCGGGCCTTGCGGTCGCGCTCGCGGGCTTTCGCGCCGATTTCCTCCTTCGCCTTCGTCAAGCGTTCAGGCCAGGAGAATGTCGGGGCTTTTGTCGGGTCGTAACCGGCCAGATGGCCCACGAGGCGGGTTGCGGGTTTGCTGTATTTCAATTCGGTATCGCCGAAGACCTCGCGGCACATCGCCGCCAGACCCGGATCGTATTCGATCAACTCGACGCGGGTGTTGACATGGTTGTGGTCGTGGTCGTTTTCGCGGTTGTCATCGAACCACGATTGCACGCCTTCGGCGAAATATTCGCAATGGTTAGTCGACGCATACTTGCCCTTCCAAAGTCCGGCTTTCATCGCCTTGTCAAAGGTCTCGCGCAATCGTTTGTCGAATGTCGGGTCGACGTTGACAAGACCGCGCAGATGGATGTTGTGGGCGAACTCGTGAATGAGGATGCATTCCGCGGCATAAGGGTCGCCCGGGTAGGCGAGCAGATTTTCCTCGGCGCAACTGCAGTAAGGATCCTCTTCGCTGCCGCCGAGTCCCCGGGCTCTGGCATCCCAGAAGTCCTTGCCGGCAATGTCGGGAAACTCCGCCATCTTCTCGTCGCCGAGGCGGGTGAATTCGGGGAGATCGGTGGTGTATTCGTTCCACGCCAACAGGCACATCCGCGACCCGCTTTTGATCATCGCCGCGCGCACATCGGGACGCTTCGCAAGCATCAGGTTCACCAGGTAGGCGGCCTCCTTGAGGGCGTAGTCGTTCACTTTTTCCGAAGCGACAATCGGATAGCCATCCGCGCTGACGAACTTCTTGTAGAACGCGGGCACCTTGAATTCGGCAGGAGGCGCGGTGACCTGTGCCAGTTTTTCCGCGGCAATTTCCGCCGCAGGACAAAGCGGAACAATAACCAGGCAGGCGAGGGTGGCAAGGACGGTCGTTTTCACGGGCCTATCCATACAGCAGCACGCCGTGCTTGCAAGCACCTGATGTGAAAATCCCACAATTTGCTGCCGCCGAACTGTTCGTGATGCGACTTCCGCATGGATGTGAGCCGGAGTTCCGAACAATCCACAGCACGTGTGCCGGGCGATCAATCGGCATTCATAAAGCCTCGTCCTTGCTCCATCCAGTGATGGATTCCTTGGTCCACTGGCTGGAAATTGCGTTAGAGATGAAGACCGTAGTAAGAGCCGGTGGCCGGACCGGAGGACGGGGAAAAGGGTGCTTACTTTGTTCCCATCAAATCCAGCATCGTTTCGGCAAAACTCTTGCCCAGCAGGATAAAGAACCGGCCTTCTCCGTAGTAGTGGTAACCCAGATTGGAGGTGGCGCGGTTGAGCAGGGCTTGTTCTTCGGGGGTGATGGGATTTTTCGTGATGTCGCGTTCGGGATAGAGGCCCACGCCAGGGCGCGGAATACCGCCGGGAGGGCCGCCGGGAAGATTGAGTTCCAACACCTTGGGATGCAGCAGATGCGCAGTTTCGATGGCTTTGACGTTGCCTTTGAACTCGGGAACAGTGTTCACAAACCGATGCCCGTCGCGAATGTCCTTTTGTTTGCCGATCTCATTGCGCGGACCATTTATGCCCATCACGCCAACGACCACCTTCATGTCAGGGGCTTTGAGTTCCTTGCGCAGATCGTTGATGAGCAGCACGAGATTTTTGCCATACTCCTTGCGGGCGGCTTCGTCGAACATGTCATTGTAGCCCTGGAACCACACGAACCCGGCGATCTCATATCCCTCGTTTTCATCGTACTGGGGAAAATGTTTCTTCAGATTGGCCACGCAATCATGGACGTTTGACACCAGCGCTCTGTAGAGGTCACCGCACTCCGCTGCGGTTTTCCCCTCCGGCACTCCCGCGCTCGGCGGACGCCAGTTCTGATAGAGGCTGGTGCCGCCCTCCGCACACTTGATGAGCAAAACCTGTTCCTCCAGGGCCTCTCCCATGAAATACCCAAAGGCATACTCGGGGCCGATCTTGTTGCCGAGCTTGTCAGCCTCATTCCGGGCACCCAATCCAGGTTGGAGCTTGTCAAAAAACGCACCGTTGCTCATCACCCAAACGTCATCACGCGTCACCAGCGTTTTTCCATCGGGCTTGAATTTCTTGAGCAATGCGGCGCGTTCGGGATCAGCGTCTTCACCCAGAAAATCGATGGTTCTGATTTCCGCGTGGCCCTCCATGTTCGACTGCCCGGCCATGAGGAAAATTTTCAGAGGCTTGGCGTCGGAACAGAGAACGGTGGCGAGAAGTAGAACGGAGTGGAGAATCGATTGTTTCATATGTCTCTATGAAATTGTTTGTTGAGCTGAAGGCTGTTGAAAGGACAGGAGTTCGGTGAAAAAACGGAGGCCTCTCCCCATGCATGGGAGAGGCCGTGAATGTTTCCCGTTCTTGCCCGAACGATGGGCGCGACCGTTAATCCGGAAGATTTTCAACAGCTTTCAGTCGTCCGTACAATTCACCAGCCGACCCGTGCGATGCAGGGATGGTGATCGTGACATCATCGGTCGGGCTGCCGGGAACGACGACTACAGTAATGTCGCCACCGAACGTGCCACTGGTGGCAGGGATCTCCTCTGAATGCCATGGATCGCCATCGCCCAGGTCGTTGCTGTATTCCAGATAAAGATGCGCGGAGCCCATCGGATTGACCCGATGGAAGTGCATGGTCAACCCGCCGTCGGCTCCGGGAACAGGCAGCAAGCCGTCGAGATTGGCGTTGGCATTCGCCGCCCCGAGAATCCAGGCCATGCCGTTGTCCACACCGTCGCCATTCAGGTCGTCAGTGAAGGCCTGTCCGCCAGCCCAAGTCGAGTAAGGCGAGCCACCGCCGCCACCGGGCGTTGGTTCGGTCAACAACAGACTCGGGTGGAATCTGCCTTCAGCAAAGTGGAACACTCGGGCTTCATTGATCTTGATCGTGGTATTCGGACCATCCCAGCCGATTCCCTGCGAGCAATTGCCGAGCATGAGATTATCCAACGTCCAGCCATCCCAAACGCCGTCGCTTCTCGTTCCGACCAACACACCATTCAGATAGAAGGACTTGAGAACATTGCCGTCCGGTTTGGGGGTCACTACCACCGCCAGGCGGTATTCGGTGCCGACCACGGGAACGCCTGTCGCATTTCCCAAATCGCCCACCTGATCATCGCGGAACAAGATGCGCGGATCACCTTTTTTCGCGAGGATATGAAATCCGGGATTTCCCCAGGGAGTCGAACCCACATGCATGATCGGGCGCCATTGATCGGTGTCCGATGTCTGGGTCACGATGACCTCCATGCCGAAATTCCGATAGGGAAGAGAATACAAACCAGCGCCATGCAGATAGGCGTTGGGTGGCAAGGTGACCTGGCCATCGGCGTAAACAGGGCTGTCTCCACCGAAGGCCGGCAGGTCGGCTTCCGCTCCGCTGTTGAAGGTGTATTGCTTGTCCACCGTGATTGCCGGAGCCGCCACGGTGATCGTGCGGATGGCCGAATCCGAGGATCGAGGCACGCCATTGCTGTCCGTGACCGTGGCTTTGATCTCATAGCTGCCTGCCGCAAGCGTGCCAAGATTGACGGCATAGGGAGGTGTGGTGGCAGGTGCCCCGGCGGCGGAAAAAGCCCCGCCGCCCACCAGGCGTTTGGAATATTGCACGCTGAATGGCGGAGTTCCGTAGGCAACATAGGACGAGAGCGCTACGGAATCCGGAGTCAGGAAAAGCTGGCCCTCCGTCGGAGTGGCGACCGTAACCACTGGTGCCTGATCGGGGGCGGTGGTCGGTGCGGTGAGCAGCAGACTCGGGCTGAACATGTCGGCACCGAAGTGAAACACGCGGATTTGATTCACGCTGATGGCGGGCGCGGTGGCGCCACCGGCATCATCGGTGCTATGCCATACACCAATCGAAACGTCTTGCACAGGACTGCGGGTGAAGATGTCATAATTGAGCGGATCACTTCTGCTGCCCACGAAAACGTTGTCTAGATAATAGCTGGTGACCGCCTGCGTATCCCCCGGACTGGCGGTGATGATGATCGCCATGCGGTGCTCGGAGCCGACGGCAAGGTTGTCCACCTGCGACCAGTCACCCCATTGATCGTTTCTCGCAAGGAAGCTTTGGTTGCTCATGCGGAACTGGAACACATCACCCCAGGACGGTGTGCGGGCGGAGGCAATCCACCGGTTTTCCGTGGAAGCATCCTGTTGGGTCACGATGACTTCCATCCCGAAATTGACGGGAGAATTCGAGAGGACATTCTGAGCCCTGAGATAGGTGCCGGAAGGAACAATCACCTGCCCTTCGCTGTGGACCGGCGGTGTTGACGACCCTGTTAGAAAATTGCTGAAATCCACTTCGGGACCCGCATTCCAGGTCCAGTCCTTGTCCACCGTGATCGCCGGTGCCGCAACGGAAAAAGTGTTGGTGGCGGAATCGACCGTATAGGGACCCGCGCCGGTCGAACTGTCAATCACCCTGGTAAAGACCGTGTGGCTTCCCAAGGACAGGCTGCCGAGGGGCATTTCATACGGAGGGGCCGTGACATTTCCTCCGACCTGGGAACCGTCCACCCAGAACTGCACTGTATAGGGCGGTGTGCCGTAATAAAAATCGGCCTTGGCGGTAATCGAGCTCGCTGTGGAATACGTTTGCCCGTTGGCGGGCCGAACTGTTGTGACCACCGGGGGGGTGTTGGCGGGAACCGCCTTGAGTTGGAATCCGCATAATTTGTCGATGTGATCGCCGTGGTTCAGGGGTTCGATCGTGAGCTTGCCGTCGCCCGACACCACCGGATGCATGACGATGGTGTGATCCGCAAGCACGTCATTTTCAACATAAGGGCGCTGTGTGTTCTGCACGCCGTTCACAACGTAGCGACTCCAGCCATAGGGAGAGTAGAGATAAAGATCATAAACGCCCGGAGTCAGTCCGGTGAGGGTAATTGTATAATCGTAGCCGACCCCATCATACATCAGGTTTTTGTAGGGCGTGTTGTCGAACCAAGCAGATCCCGCCTGATTCACCAAATTATTGTCGCTCCATGTCTCCGTGAGCGTGACACCGGAGAATGCATTGCCGGAATCCCTCAGGGCGACAACCGTGGGCGAGTAGGAGCCGGCACTCGGGCGATCCGTAGGGTAGCCATAATTGACCGGATTCCAACTGTCGCCTGGAGACCCGATCGCAGCGGCCCCCACTTGGGTGTCGCTCGTGTCAGTCGCGAAATCGATGTTGAACTGTCCTGTTCCGTCCTGCACCGTAATCGTGCTGTGGGCGGAGGCGACGGTTGTCGGGGAACCATCGGTCACTTCCGCGTAGAGTTCATACGTTCCGTTTGGAAGCGTGCCCAAGTCGGCCTGATACGGCGCAGTGGTAACAGGGCTGCCAACTGCAACGGCTGAACCAACCGGGCCCAGGAAATACTGGACTGAGAATGGCGCGGTGCCGTCAATGATCGAGACGTTCCCGATGATGTGGGCGGCCGACGTGTACTTCGCCCCATTCACAGGCGTGAAGCTGATCGCGGGTGGCAGTGCATTTCCCACGCGCTCGACCTTGAAGTTGTCGAGGAAACCGGTTGAACCGCCATTGCCGGAGTTGCCCCAGAAGTAGGCGTAGGTGATGAGATTCCCCGTAAAGTATCCAGCGGCTGCGGTCTCAAGATTGCTGTAATCGGCCGTGCTGTCACCCGCTCCACCTGTGACAGAGATGTTGCTTATATTCCCGGTAACAGTGTCCACTTCGTAGCTGACATGGTAAAATAGGGAAGCGTCAAAAGCTGGCCCGGACCAAGGAACCGAGGCGAGATCGCCCAGCCCTCCTCCCTCACCCCTGCGAAAAGCAAGGTTACCAAGCTGGTCCAAGCGCAGGGCGGTAACACTACCATGTGGATTGCCGCCACCGCCTAATTTTGAGTTGAACCCCAAGCCGACACCACCACCGTTGCCGCTGCCATTATCCATGTTGTTGACTTTGATGTCGGCGGAAATCCGCACTTTGCTAGGCCGCGCGTAGCCCCCGGCACTGGCGAGCGGGATCGTCCAGCCGTTGTCGGGACCCATTTGAAATGTATTGCCCTGAATGGAGGAACTCCAGTAGGTATTGGTGCGCGTCCAAGCCCCAAGGGGAAGGTTCGCAGTGTCCGGCGAGCGGCTTTCAAGTTGGGTTCCATCAGCCGCAGTGAACGTGTCCTCGATGATGGTGAGGTCGGCACGAGTAACACCGGTCCAGCAGAGGGCGGCGAGGGAGCACCCGAGGAGTCGGGCGTGTTTGCCCAGTCGGGCAATGGTTGCAATGGTGGCATTTTTCATAATTGTGGTTTTTTTGTTAGGAGAATGTTGGAAAATTCCCGGGCACGAAGATTCGTCCGTCCTGCTGGAGAGGGGAAGTTGGGTTTTGCGGGGTTTGGAGAACAGGCATTTTTTTAGGAAATCACTGTTAGGAAATTTCTTTTTTTGCATAAAGGCCTTTGAAAGAGCCGGTGGTCGGGAAAATCAGGCTAAAGACGTGTGGAGTGCCGGGTCCGCAATGAGCAGGGCAGAAAAACACAAATTTGAAGCAGGATATCGAAGGCCGTGTCGGGTTTTGATGGGCAAATTCATTCGCAGCTATCCTGTCGTTCAGGGCAGCTTTGTCAAATCTTATTTTCATTTATGTTAGCTGCTTGTTGGCGGGTGGGCATTCATTGCTTCAGAGACGAAAGAAGGAATGACGCAAGACATATGACCGCGAGGACATGGCGCGGATCATTGGCATGGCTCGAATGGAGATATCGTTTCAAGCGATCCTATCGGAATGTCGCTCATGCGCGCCGATGAAGCCGCCATTTTAGTCTTCTGTCTGGCGTCTCTGATTCTTGCGTCTTTACGCGGATGAGGGCGCGCCTCGGGGGATGCATGGATTTTGCGGATTGTTGTCAGCGTGCGATGGTGTAACGATGGGCCACAGTTGCGTTTTGCGGGTCGCCTGCAGTGACACCGGCAACCGCGGTACGCACATATTCGACTGTCGCTTCTTTCGGCTCGACCCTCACGCGGAGATGACCGGAACTGCCAAGCACCACTCCTTTGTAGCCGTATTCCTCGGCGCTGCGGGTTCCTCCATTCGGATGGCTTGGCTGGGGGACTTCCTGATAGATGATGCCATCGAGTTGTTCCTTCACGAACAGGTGGTCGTGGCCGTGGAAGACAATGCTGACGCCGTGTTTGACCAGCAGTGAATGGATGGGCCGTTCCCATCCGGGGCGGTGCTGCGCGAAGCCCTCGCTGCCATCGGCATTTTTGCCACCCCATTCCATGTATGGTGCCGCACTGATGCCGCCCCGCACATCCCGACCCAGTCCGCCGACGAGATGGTGAATGAAAACAAACTTGAAAGGCGCTTTGCTGGTTTCCAGGGTTGATTTCAACCAACGGTATTGCTCGCTGCCCAGGGTCATGTTCCAGTTGTCATCGCTTTTTCGCTGCGTGGTGGACCAGAAGGGATCCAGCACCAGAAACAGCGCACCGCCCCATTCCCAGGAGTAATAGTTTTGCAGCAAACCGGCTTTGTCCCTGGGCGTGGTGTTGCCTGAATAAATGCCGCCTGGTTCGGGGTTGGGAAAATATTTTTTCCGCATGCCCAGCGACCACAGCGGCATCGAATCCGCGGTGCCGTTCAAGCGCGACCCCTGCTCGCCGTCGTGATTGCCGAGAGTCAGGAACACCGGCGTGCTGTGCGCAAGCTGGCCGATGTAATAACGCTGCGCTCGATACTGTGATTCCGCACGGGTGTAAAGATTCCCGAATTTGTCCACCATCGTGGTGTCGCCGAGATCGATCATAAAATCGGGTTTGTCGGCTTTCATGTTGGCCAGGGTCTGCTGATAGACTTTGTCACTGCTGTTGACATCGAGATGCGAGTCTGCCTGGACAACAAATGTGAAAGCCGATGCCGGCGCTCGTCGGGTGTGGAAGCCGCGCAACGGTTCCTTCGCCGCTTCGCCGCCTCCGATCCGGTAGTTGACCTGATAGAAATACCCGGTGTCCGCCTTCAGTCCCGTGAGCACCAGGTTTTTCGAATCTCCCGCGCCGATTTTCACGGTTTCGCTGCGTCGCGACAGGTCATCGGCTTTTTCACCGAAATGGATGAACAACTCCATGTCCTTCCACGACAGGACACTGACTGTGATCGAATCGTCGCCGGGACGGCACAACCATGTATTGAAAACATAGTCCGGAGTAACGGCGGGTTCCACCGCTGCGCCACCACCCGGACCTCCCTTGCCCCGCTCCTTGCCGCCAGGGCCTGCGGCGATGACGAGCAAACCGAGAAAAATCGTTAGTCCGATGAAGTGCGGTGCTTTCATGGCGAGGGTGTTTGATTGCCCGCATCCGGCGCAACAGCCGATTTTTTGTTTTTCCCACCGCCCTGCTTGCCGCCGTGGCGGTCACCCGAGCGCACTCCGGAGGCGACATAATCGGGGTTCGGCACGGGCATTCCGGCTTTCACCGACTGCAAGTATTCCAGCATCCGCTTGTCCATCAATTTCACCAGCTCCGGTTTTGAGCTTGCCAGGTCCTTGCTCTCGCCAACGTCAGTGGCCAGATCGAACAGGTGATATTGCTTCGTTTCGTAAACGCAGATCAATTTGAAACTTTGGAAAAAAATAGCCGATGCCGGACCCGCTTCATCCTTGTCGTAGTGGGGGAAGTGCACGACAAATTCCTCCCGCGGCCTGGTCAATGCGATGTTCGGATCTTTTTTCAAGAGAGGAACCAGACTGACACCCTCGAGTTCCCTCGGCACTGACGCTGCATCGATTCCCGCGAGTTCGGCGATGGTGGGAAACAGATCGACCGTGCTGACCCTGGAGTGACAAAAGAGACCGGGTTTGATCTGTGGTCCGGCAATCAACAGCGGCACGCGCAGACCTCCCTCCCACACAGTTCCCTTGCCGTTGGTGAGGGCTCCATTGATATTTCGACCCTGTGCGCCGTGGTCGGCTGTGTAAATGATGTAGGTGTTTCCGGAAATCCCCAGCTCCTTGATTTTTGCGAGCACAAGCCCGATGGTTTTGTCGATCTCCTCGTTGCCGGCGGCCATGCCGATGCGCTGGAAATCGAACCGCGTGCCCAACCGCTTTCTCACCGCTTCCAGGGTGTCGGGATTCGCCGCATCCGGCGCCTTGCCGGGGTAGTGCGAGATTTGCAGATAGAACGGCTTCTTCGCCTGCACTTGCCGACTCATGAAATCGTTGCCGAGTTTCGCGGTGGCATAACATTGTTTCGGATTCGGTTCAGCGGAGTTCTCCGGCCCGCCGTTGCTGTTGGCGCCATCGTTTTCATCAAAGCCATGTTCCCGGGGATTGGCGCGTCCGAGGTGCCATTTGCCGAAATGGGCGGTGGCATAGCCGTGTTTTTTGAGCAGGGTCCCGAGGGTTTCGATGTCCTTTGGCAGTTCGGTGATGAAAGGGGGGCAAATCACCTTGTCGCCGGGGTTCACCAGTCCCTCTTTTTTGTTTTCATTCACAAATGTCATGTGCAAACGCGCCGGACTGCGGCCCGTGAGAAGCGCCGCCCTGGTGGGGGTGCAGCGCGGTGAGGCCGCATAGGAATCCGAGAAGCGCATGCCACTGAGGGCGATGCTGTCGAGGTGCGGCGTGCGAATGTAATCGCTTGTTGATCCGCCGGGATTCCGATCATCCTGGGGAACCGACATTGATGACCAACCCTGGGCTTCGCCGAGAATGACGACGAAATTCGGAGGTGGCAGGTCCGCGGCGTGCGCCGAGAGAGCGAGGCTGAGCAGGAAAATGAATGGCTGTTTCATGAGAACTTATTTCGGCATGTCGCTGGTGACATCCAGGTCGGGATGCGTGGTCCAGGTTTTTTTCCAACCCGGCTTTTCAATTCGGGTCCGGAAAATCACCGTGTTGTCGAGGTCGAGATCGGCGGTCCAGATGAATTTGGCTCCGGCGAAATCGGCTTTGAAAAACGCCTCCTTGGGGTTCACCCGCTGCTCGGTGTATTCGACCGCCTGCGGCCATTTGCTGTCGTCGAAATTCACCGCATTCCAGTTCTCTGGTATCGCGGTGTGTTCGACCTTGGGATTCGCGGTGTCGCGGTTCAAGGGGCCCTTGAAGAACGACTTCGCCTTCCAACTGGCGTTGCTGACGGTGCCGTCGGCAAACTTGATGATGAATCCGGCATCGCCGATGTGATTGCCATATTCCATGCCGGTTTTGGGATCGGCATTGTCCTTGGCGAGGATCGCGATGGTCAGCGGATATTCGGGAAGGATGTCGACAGTCACGACGTTGTGCGGAAGAAAATCGATGCTGTCAACCGCTGCCAGTTTGCCATTGAGATACATCATGAACCAGTTGTCGGCATAAACATTGACTTTGATGGTGTCGGTCATTGCCGGTTTGACCGTTCCGCCCGCGGGTCCTTGTGGTGGCGCGGGTTTCGGTGCCGGCGCTTTTTCCGCTGCGGAGTCGTTGACGCGGGTATAGTTGACTTGCAGATCAGCGCGGGCAAGGGTGATGTCCTTGATCGCGGCGAGAAGGGTTTCCGCCGTTGTGCCACCGGCGGGGGCGGCGAACTGCGGTGTGGCCGACAAGGCATAGAGCGAAATCGTATAGGTTTTCTTTCCAGGGCCTTTGGAATGGGGCGGTGCGTAGCCGTCGTTGTTGTGGATGGTGTTTTTTCCCGTCAAACCAATGCCC
>Ga0114972_10002134_pt1 | contig 14821 bp, 10 predicted proteins | sample M_140807_EF_Meta_FD_87354 | JGI IMG/M metagenome (GOLD analysis project Ga0114972, IMG submission 87354) | Freshwater microbial communities from Lake Montjoie, Canada to study carbon cycling - M_140807_EF_MetaG | ecosystem: Environmental > Aquatic > Freshwater > Lake | place: Lake Montjoie... | reverse complement strand
TCATGAACTTAAATCTGGCAGGCGCGGAGGGAATCGAACCCCCAACCAACGGTTTTGGAGACCGCTACTCTACCAATTGAGCTACACGCCTGTGGAATGGGCTTTATTAGACGACGCAGCCGAGGCCCCGTTACGAGGCCTCGGCGGAGTCGAGTTTAAGGTTATTTAATCGAACTTATTCGATGATCTCGGTGATACGACCGGCACCGATGGTGCGACCGCCTTCGCGGATAGCGAATTTCTGGGTCGTTTCCATGGCGATCGGAACGATGAGGTCGATCTCGACGGCGATGTTGTCGCCCGGCATGATCATCTCAACGCCCTTCGGCAGGTTGACGATACCGGTCACGTCCGTCGTGCGGAAGTAGAACTGGGGACGGTAACCGTTGAAGAATGGGGTGTGGCGGCCACCTTCGTCCTTGGAGAGGACGTAGATTTCAGCCTTAGCCTTCTTGTGTGGTTTGATGGACTTCGGGGCGGCGATGACTTGGCCACGCTCGATGCCATCTTTTTCAATACCACGCAGAAGCATACCGACGTTGTCGCCCGCTTGACCGGAGTCGAGGAGCTTGCGGAACATTTCGATACCGGTGATAACGGTGGTCGTGGTGTCTTTGAGGCCGATGATCTCGACCGTGTCGTTGATCTTACAGGCGCCGCGCTCGATACGACCGGTGGCAACCGTGCCACGACCGGTGATCGAGAACACGTCTTCGACGGACATCAGGAAGGGTTTGTCGTTCTCGCGGACGGGCTCAGGAATGTCTTTATCGATGGCGTCCATGAGCGCGGTGATCGCGGCATTGCCTTCGGGCTTGTCATCGAGAGCGGCGGTGGCGGAACCACGGACGATCGTGGCGTTGTCGCCGTCGAATTGATACTTCGAGAGAAGCTCGCGGATTTCCATCTCGACGAGGTCGAGGAGCTCTTTGTCGTCGATGAGGTCAACTTTGTTGAGCCAGACCACGATCTTTGGCACGCCGACTTGGCGGGCAAGAAGGATGTGCTCGCGGGTCTGCGGCATCGGGCCGTCAGCGGCGGAGACGACGAGGATAGCGCCGTCCATTTGCGCGGCACCCGTGATCATGTTCTTCACGAAGTCGGCGTGGCCGGGGCAATCAACGTGTGCGTAGTGACGCTTTTCGGTTTGATACTCAACGTGAGCCACCGAGATCGTGACGATCTTAGAAGCATCGCGGACGGTGCCGCCTTTAGCGATGTCCGCGTAAGTCTTTACCTCAGCGAGGCCTTTGCGGGCCTGGACGGCAAGAATTGCGGTCGTCGTGGTGGTTTTGCCGTGGTCGACGTGGCCGATGGTGCCAACGTTGACGTGCGGTTTCGTGCGTTCGAATGTGCCTTTAGCCATGGGAGACGTGTGTTTGGGTTTGGATGAAATGTGACTTCTGGTTTTGCGTCGTAGAAGCGGGACCGACGTTGTTTTTTGGCATGGAGCCCAGAACCGGAGTCGAACCGGCGACCTCGTCCTTACCAAGAACGTGCTCTACCAACTGAGCTATCTGGGCAGACAAAGAGACCGTGCCAAAAAACGAAAATGAGGGTTGAAAGTGCTTCCCACGATTTGGGCCGTCAACAGCAAACTTGACCTTTTCTATAAAAAACTACGGTCCGACCCAAATTCGATACACGCCAGGCGCCAATTTAGCGCCGATTCGCACGTGTTGCGTCAGATAACTCGCGAAATACGCATCCACCTCTTCCAATTTAGAGCGGACCGTCGGGACCAGTGGGGCACTCAGACCCGCGGCGTTCACCACGGCGAGAAATTCAATCGGCTCCCAAGCACCCGCGCCCGGGGGCTTGGCCTCAGCAAGCGCTTCAGCCAACACCACGCGACCTCCCGCCGCCGGCGCGACTTCGTAAAACGCACTCCGACGCGATAGCGCCGGCAAGTCGACGGGGCTACGACCGATCCCGAGCAACGCCACTCCCGGCGAGTTCAGCGCCAGCGCGCCCGAAACATCCACCGCGGAGTCTTTCTTCGGAGCAAGCGAACGAAATTCCATCTCATCATAAGTGAAGCGAGCCGGATAATCCGCAAAAGCCCCACCCACCTTCGGCAACGCGACCTCTTTTTGCGCGGTGTTCCACGCCGTCGGCAAAAACAACGGCGTCGGATCCACCAACGCCGCCTCCTCCGGCGCGACCCGCCTAAACCCCACCTGCGGCGCCGCCGCGACCGGCGCGCGTCCCTTGACCACGGCCGACCCACGCTTCTCGGGCGGTTCCACCGGAGCGCGAAACAACATCAAAAAAACGAGAACCACGGCGATCGCCCCCAAAGCCGCCCAAATCCAACGGCGTCGCTCGCTCTGCGCAGGCGTCCTCACTTGCGACTCCCCTCGCCTCCATCCGTCGGCTCCAGCGCGCCCCACACCACCGCAAAACCCGCGCGCCGCGCGACCGTGACGATTTCCGCCAACTCGTCATTGCGTACGCCCGAGCTGGCTAAAATCAACAACGACGGTTTCGGCGTCGTCGCCTTCTGCCGCTCCAGCCACAACCCAAGTTGCTTCAACGACACCAACCCATCATCCGCAAAAATCTGGCCCGTGCGACGCACCGTGATGCGGTGCGTCGTCGGCTGCGCGCCCGCGGTCGCACCCGCCATTTCCGGCACCTGAAAATCCACCCCGAGCCCCGGCGCCAACACAAAGCGCGAGCCAAACAACGAGAAAAACAACACGAGCAAACCCGCGTTCACGTAGAATAAAAAATCAAAACACCGCGGCGGCACGCGCAAATGCGCCGCGAGATCGAGCGGTCGCGTGATCATGTTTCCACGACCTCCGAACCACCGGGCTTCCGTCCACGATAATCATTTTGCAGGTAACGCATGATCTCGTTGCCCGCCCATTCCACATCGCGCACGATCGAGCGCACGCGCCCACTCAGAAAATGATGCGCCACATGCGCCGGCAGCGCCAACATCAACCCACCCGCCGTGCACAACAACGCCTGCCACATGCCCGTGGCCAACGCACTCGCACTCATATAATCTTTCTCAAACGCCAAAAACGTCGTCGCCATCCCGAGCACGGTCCCGAGCAACCCGACCATTGGCGCGACTTGCGCGATCGTCGCGATGCTCCCGAGCCGACGCTCCAGCGCGGGCAACTCCACGATCGCCGCCTCCTGCACATGAAAACGCATCGTCGCGACATCCGCCTCCGCGTGCAGCAGCGCCGCTTTCACCACCGCCGCGACCGGCCCCGGCGTCTCCTCGCACACCGTCAACGCTTCCACCAAGCGCCGTTTGGCCAAAATATTTTTTATCCCCTCGAGAAACGTCGTCGCCCGGATCTGCCCACGGTGCAAAAACAACACCCGCTCCAACGCGAGCAACACCGTCAATAAACCCAGCACCAACAGCACCCACATCATCGGGCCGCCCTTGGCGAAAATCGTAAAATTAAAAACAGACATCGTATTAAAAAAGAGTGTTACACGGCCCCGCCCCGACTCCGCAAATGCGAAACCGTAGGCCGGCCACAGCGAGCATCACGGCGGCACCGCGACTCCATATTTCGCCAGACGCGCCTTCGCCTGCGCCTCACCCGGCAATCCCGCTTTGAGTAAAAGCAGCCACGCCTCCTTCGCCTCCTCGAGTTTACCCTGCTGCTCGCGCAAGCCGCCAAACTCGATCAACGTCCGCGCCATCCAGTAACGCCCCTTCGCCCGATCGCTCAGCTGCGCGGCCATTTTCGCATCCAGTAAAAACGGCGACACCACATCGCGCCACCAACCCACGGCTGCTTTCTCCAGCTCGCCGCGCTGCCGCAACACGACACCCAGATTAAAGCCCGCCTCGATTCGCACATCCAAGGGCGCATCCACGCGATCGCGCACATGCTCGAGCAACACCAACGCGCTCTCCAAGTGCGACGGATCACTCGCCGCCTGCGCGTTGTGACACTCCGCCAACGCCAGCTGCGCCAACACCACATCCGGACTCGTCGCAAACGCGTTCACCAGCGACTCATAGGTTTGTTGGGCCTGCGGAAATTGACTGAGTTTGCGCAACAAATGCCCCTGCTTCAACCGCGCCGCAAACACCAGTTCACTCTGCGGATATTTCTGCACGAGTTTATCCACCAAATTTTGCGCCTCCTTTAAGGTCGCATCACCATCGCCCCGCGCCTCCGCCTGCAACGCCGCAAAATACAGCGCGTAGGGCGCGTTGATGTTACCCGGAAATTTATCCGCCAAATCCGTATACAGCTGCTGCGCCTGCACCGCGTTGAACTGCTTTGCGTAGTGATCCGCCTCTTCCAGATACGAAGCCACCGCCGCATCCGAGTCCTTGAAATCCTCGCGCAATTTTTTCAACTGCGCCACGCCCGCTTCTTCCTTGCCTTGCTTAAACAGCGCCTGCGCCTACAACAACGCCGCCGCACTCGCCAACTCCGTGCGCAGCACCACCGATTCATTCGCTAACGACTTCGCCAACGCCTCCGGCGCCAACGCCCGCAGATAGTCCAACGCCTTCGCCGGCTGGGCCGGCTCCACGTCGAGCGCCAATCGCGCGCGCAGCCACTCCAGCCGCGCCCGCAACTTCGCGGGCAACCCGGCCTCCACCGTCCCGCCCAGCAACCGCTCCACGCGCGCAAAAGCCGCGGCCACGCCACTCGCCCCGCGCGCCTGCAACGCTCGCGCCAAATTCCACTCCGCCTGCCAACGATCTTCGACGGCAAACCCCGGCTCTGCCGCGAGCGCGTCGAGCACGGTCTGCGCGGCCTCCGGCGTGCCGGCCTCGATCTCCGCTTGCACGCGTTGAAAACGCAGCGCGCTCAATATCTCCGGTTTCAGGCCTGCTGGCGGATCTCGCAACACCGCCGCATACGCATCCGCCGCCGGCCGGAAATCCTGCGCGCGAAACCACGCCTCCGCCACCAACACGCCCAACTCCGCTCGCCGCGCCCCCGCCGGCAACGCCGCCGCCGCTTTCTTCGCGCTGTCCGCCGCCAAGCGATAACGTCGCTGCTCCCACGCTGCGCCCGTGAGCACTTCCCACGCCTCAGCGCGCAGAGGAGAACCGGGGAATTTTTCCAACAGCGCCCGCGCATCGTCCTCGGCGGCCGCATAGCTTTTGTCGCCCAGCAACAGATTTGCCCGATACAAATAAAATTCTTCCCGCAACGCATGCGCTGGCGTCTCCGCGATCCAGCGCCCGAGCTCCGCGCGCAATTGACCGCGCCCCGGATTTTTCTCCGAGGCCTGCGCGAGCAAGCGCAACGCCAAGCGTTGCCGCACCCCATCGCGTCCGCCCGCCACGAGTTCGAGCAACGCCGCGCGTCCCGCACCGTCGGTCGCGCCCGCGATCAACCCGAGCCACAGTCTAAAATCATCCGCGAACTGACGCTCATCCCGCGGCAAGCCGAGCAACTGCTGCTGGATCACCGCCACCGCCTCAGATTTACGACCGAGCGCGTTTAAATTTGCCGCATAAGTCCGCGCCGCGCCGTAGCCGGTCGCCTGGCCCGCGAAGCGCGTCATCGCTTGGCGTTGCCCGGCCAGATCCGCTTCGTTGCCGGTGCCGCTGCGCCGCAGTAAAATCCGCTCCGCCTCGAGGCGAAACCGCGTCCGCGCCAACTCCGTCACCGCCGCGGCCTGCGCTTGCTCGAAAAATTTATTCGTCGCCTTCACGTCACCCGATTCGCCCGCGAGTAAGCCTTGCAAATAAAACCACCACGCGCGGTCGCTGGGCGCCAATTCCGTTTCTTTCACGGCAGCGAGCGCCGCCTTGGCCGCATCGATTTTGCGCGCCGTCGCCGCCGCGAGTCCGGCCCGCAACTGCCACGCGCTGCCACGCAAGCCGATCCAGCCGTTCAACGCACTCTCCGCCTCGGCGACGCGTCCGTCGTCGAGCAACGCCGTCACCAATCCCAGCGTGAGCGTGGCCCGATCCGCACTCGGTGCCGCTAGGGCTGCGCGGTAAAGTTCAACCGCCGTCGCGGGAAATCCGAGTTCCTGCGCGCGCTGCGCCGCGGCGAGCGTGAGCGCCGCCGCCGCCGGTGAGACCGCGGTCACCGCACTCGCCGCCGCCAGTGGCACCGGCCGGTTCAAAGCCTCAATCTCTTGGGCTCGCGCCGACTCCCCGACCACCGCCGCTACGGCGACCAAACAGATTGAAAAATAAATCGAGGTTCGACGAAGACGCATGAGTTACCGCGCCAACTTGCTTCTCCTGATGGAAACAATCAACCGCGATGTAACGCATTTCGCCTCGCAACGCGGGGCGCGACTGCACATATCTGGCGTGTCTATTTAACTCCACCCACTTCCATGATTATCCTCATCGTACTTGGCGTCATCGCCGCCGTCCTCGTCATCGCCGCCCTCTGGATTGCCGGCATTTACAATGCGCTCGTCGGCCTCCGCAACCGCTTCAAAAACGCCTTCGCCCAAATCGACGTCCAACTGAAACGCCGCTACGATCTCATCCCCAATCTCGTCGAAACCGCCAAGGGCTACATGAAGCATGAAAGCAGCACACTCGAGGCCGTGATCAAGGCCCGCAACATCGCCGCCGCCGCCGCGTCCGCCGCCGCCGCGAATCCCGCCGACGCCAACGCCATGAAAGGCCTCCTCTCCGCCGAAGCCGGCCTCGGCGGCGCGCTCTCTCGCCTCATGGTCGTCTCCGAACAATACCCCGATCTCAAAGCCAACCAAAACATGATGCAGCTCACCGAGGAACTCACCTCGACCGAGAACAAAGTGAGCTTCGCCCGCCAAGCCTACAACGACGCGGTCATGGCCTATAACACCGCCCGCGAGATTTTCCCGAATGTAGTTTTCGCCGGCATGTTTGGTTTCCTCCCAGCCGAACTCTTTAAAATCGAAGACCCCACCGAGCGCAACGCGCCTAAGGTTTCTTTTAACTAAGTCCGGAACCAGCATTAAGATTAGCCGATCCGTCTCGTATTTTTACCGTGAAAAATTCCGCGCCAGATTACGCGATCGGCTGGGGTACGCTTGCCTTGATCAACGCCGGCCTCGCCCAGTCAAAAAAACGCAGCGCGCTCGTTTGGTTTTTTATCAGCCTATTTCTCGGCCCCATCGCAACCTTACTGATCGTGCTGCTCGACCCGCTGCCCGTCCCTAAAAACTAAGTCGCGATGGACTTCTTCGAGGCCCAAGCCCGCGCCAAAAAGCGTACGTCACGGCTCGTCGTGCTCTTCTCGCTCGCCGTCCTCGGCACGATCGCGGCGGGCTACTTTGGCGCGATTTTTCTCACCGCGCAAATTACCCAAAAATCCGCCCGCACCCGCGACCGCTACGGCTACGTTCAACCCGCACGCCCACCCGCCCTCTGGCAACCGCAGCTCCTCGCCGTGGTTTCCCTCGGCACCCTCGCCGTCATCGGCATCGCCTCACTTTATAAATGGAGTGAATTTTCCGCCGGTGGCTCCGCCGTCGCCGAGAGCGTCGGCGGACGCCGCGTCGATCCGCACACCACCGATCTCGCCGAGCGCCGTCTCCTCAACGTCGTCGAGGAAATGGCCCTCGCTTCCGGCGTCCCCATGCCCGGCGTCTACGTCCTCGACGACGAGCCCGCCATCAACGCCTTCGCCGCCGGTCTCACCACCGCCGATGCCGTCGTCGCCGTCACCCGCGGCACCCTCGAGAAACTCACGCGCGACGAACTCCAAGGCGTCGTCGCCCACGAGTTCAGCCACATCCTCAACGGCGACATGCGCCTAAACCTGCGCATCACTTCGCTCATCTTCGGCATCCTCGTCCTTGGCCTCATCGGCCGCGGCATCCTCTCGTCGCTCGGCCGCGCCCGCGTCTCCTCCTCGCGCGGCGGCAAAAACTCCGGCGGCATCATCCCCGCCCTTGGCGCGGCCGGCCTCGGTCTGCTCGTCATCGGCTACGTCGGTTATTTTTTCGGCCGTCTCATCCAGGCCGCCGTCTCCCGCCAACGCGAATTTTTGGCCGACGCCGCCGCCGTCCAGTTCACCCGCAACCCCACCGGCATCGGCGGCGCCCTCAAGAAAATCGCCGGCTACGCTGTGGGCTCCGCCCTTGCGTCCCAAAAGAGCGCCGCCATCGGCCACTTCTTTTTCGCCCAAGGTTTCCGCTCCATGTTCGGCGGTCTCTGGGCCACGCACCCGCCCGTCGAAGAACGTATCCGCGCCATCGAGCCCGGCTTCGACGGCAAAGTTTTCGATCCCCCAAAAATCGTGGACGTGAACTACGACACCTGGTCCCAAGTCCGCGGCATCGCCCCGCAATCCTCCAAGTCCCGGATCGATCCCGTCTCCCCGGTCTCGAATCCGAAATTCTTCCCTCCCGGCTCCCTCAACCTCGCGCTCCTCGGCGACGCCCAAGCGCTCCACGCCTCCCTCCCGCCCCGCCTCCTCGCCGCCGCCCATTCGCCCGTTCAAGCGCCCGTTCTCCTTTACGGTCTGCTTCTCTCCGACGACGAATCCGTCCAACGTCGCCAGATTTCCCTCCTCGCCAGTCGCGCCGGCGGCGAGGCACTCCACCTACTCGAAGACCTCGACGCGCCCCTGCGCACCCTCGGCCCCGAGCACAAACTCCCGCTCCTCCACCTCGCCCTGCCCGCGCTCAAAACGCTCCGTCCCTCCGCGCTCGCGCTATTTTTTGAAACCCTCGACGCGCTCGTCCACGCCGATGGACGCGTTTCTCCGTTCGAGTTTGCCCTGCAAAAACTCCTCCTGCGCAACATCGCCCTCAGCCGCGCCTTCTCTACTCCCACCATCGGCCAGATTCACTCCTTCCAAGCCGTCGCGCCCGAGATCGCCACGGTCCTCTCCGTGCTCGCGCACGCCAGCCCCGGCGACACCGGCGCCGCGTTCGCCGCCGGCGCCGCGCAACTCAAGCTCCTCGAAGGCCGCCTCACCGCACCCGCTCCGTCCATCGATCTCGCCGCCCTCGACCTCGCGCTCGACAAACTTGCCACCGCCAGCGCGCCCATCAAACAGCGCCTCCTCGTCGCCGCCACCGCGGTCGTCACCGCCAACGGCGAAGTTCACGTCGAAGAATACGAACTCCTCCGCGCCATCGCCGCCACCCTCGACATCCCGCTCCCCCCGCTTTCGAGGTAGAAACGCCGCACCCCAACGCCCACCCCGTCCCGCCGGCGAAAAAAAGGAGCCGCTCCCGAAGGAAGCGGCTCCCGCCAAAACTAGACCTTTGGAAAAACCGTTTAGGGCAGATCGTAAACTTCAAGCAGCACATCGCCGGAGACCGAGCCGGTCCCGGTGACATGCACCGTGTAGGCGGCCCCGGCGGTCAGCGTCAACTTCACCGCCGCCGACTTCGCATCCGAATCGAGGCCAAACGCGCCCGCCGCCGTGAAGTCGGCCGCCGTCACGCCACTCGCCCAATCGTCGTTGTCGGCCACTTTGAGCGAGCCGCGATAGACTTCCAGTTTCGGGTCCGCCAACGCGCTGGCCACACCGAAGCCCGCGAGGCGAGCACCGACCGCACGCACGAGCACGGTCTTGGTACCACTGCCGCCGATCACAAAGCCACCGATCAGCATATCGTTGGAACCGCCCGCGCGAGCGAGCGCCGAGAAGTTACTGAAGCGAGCCGAGGTGCCGAGACCGTAGAGTTCGATCAAAGTGTTGCCCGCGGTGCGCGCGGCCATTTGTAGGGAGTGGGTCCCGTTGAGGGCGCGGGACAGAACGGCATCTTTGCTGCCTGCCGTCAGAGGGAAAGCGCCGGCCGCGTTGAAGAGCGTGGTGGTCGCTTGGCCAGAGACCCAATCGTCGTTGGCGTCGAGCTGGGTCGCACCGCTATAGAATGCGAGCCGCGGATCTTCGATGGCGTTGGTCACTCCGAAACCGGCGAGTCCGGGGCCGATGGCACGAGCGAGGATCGTGTCCGTGCCGCTATTTTGGAAACCAACGATCACGGTCTGGCCCGCGGCGGCCGTGGTGCGAATTGAGCCGTTGGTGATGCGGGTGGCGGTGGGGGTAACTTCGAGGACGGCGATGGAGCCGTCGATGCCGAGATCGGGGAAACCTTCGTAACCGACCAGCAAGGAGGGACGCCCGGTAGGACTTTCCGCGGCGGAAACGAAGACCAGGGTCTCAGGCGAGACGTGCTGCGTGCCCTGCGTGACGTTGGTGCCGTCGATGAGGTTGAAGTAGCCGACGATGCGGACCTGGTTGAGGTTGGTCACATCGAACTGGAAAATACCGTTCTGCCGTTCCGCGCCGACGAAGATATACTGCTTTCCGTCGATCTCGCCAAAGGCGAGGGCCTCGGGCTCGGGGCCTTTGTCATCGGAGCGGGTGTCGATCGCGGTGGTGGTGCCGCTGTTCATGTTGAACGTGAGCGGGTAATTATTGCGCACGAACTCTTCGATCATGGAGCCGCTGTCGAACACTCGGGTGCCGGCCTCATCCCAAATGGTGAAGCTGCGGGTGCCGATCATCGTGGGAACTTCGATGCCGGCGTCGGCATCGGTGTTACCATCGAAACGGGAGATGTTGAGGCGACCGAGGCCGGTCGAATTATTAAGACTGCCAGCAAACACAAGGTCGCCTGCGCCGTCGGCGACGGTGTCGACGATGCCCGTGGCACCAGCCCGGGCGATGTCGCCATCATCGGTGCGCGCGTCACCTTCGTTGGCCGTGGCGACGTAGCGCTTACCACCTTGGACAAAGGTCTGGATCGTATCCGGCATGGGCAGGCCTGGGACCACGTCGTTGATGTTGATCGCCGCGAGTCCGCCGCCCGTCGGGTCTTGGTCAGAGCCATCGATGCGCTGGGTAATCGTGCCGAGGTAATTGATCGCGGTGAACTTGTTGGCGTTGGTGCCGGTGAGATCGAGGATCGCGATGGCGTTATTTTCCTGCAGCGTAACGTAGACCTTATCATTGGTCGTAGCGGAAAACTCGGGCTCGATGTAGAGGTAGCGGTCGGCCGCGGCGACGTCGGCGACATTGATGCGGACGCTGTTGAGGTTAACCCCACTGGCGAGACCGGTTTTGAAATCGACGGTCGTGACGGAGGGAGCGGCGCTGGTGAGACTGGCCGTTGAAGTCACGTCTGCAAGGTTCACGACGCTGACCGAGCCGGGGGCTTGGGCGGCGTTGGCCGTGTATTCGCCTTCGTTGGCGACGATGACTTTGGTCCCGTCCGGCGTGAACTTCACGGCATCAGGATGGTAGCCCACGTCGACGGTCCGTAGCACCGTACCGGTGGCCAATTCGAAAAACGCCACCTTGCCGAGCACGCGGGTGTTATCACTCGGGATGATCGAGGCGACGCCGAAACCGCGACCGTTGGGATCTGCCGCCACGCTGCTGACGGCGAGCGTCGCCGTGGCCCCAAAAATGTTATCAAAATTAGCGGCCACGACAAAACTCAGCGCACCTGAAGAAGAGAGCGCGTAGATGTCGATCTTGTGGCTCACCGTGCCTGTGCGCGCCAAGGAATTGGTCGCGAGCACATAATCAGAGCCGGAAGGAGCGTTATAGTGCGCGACGACTTCGCCGCCACCGGGGATTGAAACGCCAGAGATCAGTTTGAGTTCAGCCCGGGCCGAGGTCACCGCGAGCGCCGTCAGTAATACAAAAGCCAGACGTGGAATGGAGTGGTAGATCATCTTTTCCATTCACGTAACATCTGGGTCACAGCGCACACCATGTAGTGTAACATTACGGCGACTGCGTCACATGTTTGGCACAACTTTGAAAAACGCCTCCCTTAGGTTCGATGAACCCAGTTTAAACAGGATTGAATCCACCGCATGGACTACGTCAGATAAACCTTAGTTTACCCCAATACGTCTTGGCGCGCAACCGCGCCGCGGCCCTGACGTCATACCTGCTTACCGTACCATGGCTCACCCCTTTCTCTCGCCCCCCGGCCACGCGTGCCATGGCATTTCGACCGACCTCGCCGACTACTTTCTTACTCGCCGCCAATTACTTTCCCGCGTCGGCATGGGCGTCGGCGCCCTCGGGCTCGCTTCACTCGTACCCGGCCAGCTTATTGGCGCGACCTCGGCCACGGCTGATTTGAAAATCGGCCCGAGCCCGTTGCTCCCAAAGCCCCGGCATTTTCCAGGCAAGGCAAAAGCTATCATCCACATCTTTGCCCAAGGCGCCCCGTCCCACGTCGACACTTGGGACCCCAAGCCGACCCTCACCCGTCTCAATAACAAAACCCTCGCTGACGGCGGCATCGCGATGGGTTCACCGTTTAAATTTAAACCATACGGCGCTTCCGGCCTCGAGATCAGCGACGTCTTCGCCAAGACCGCCGCCCACGCCGACGACCTCGCCGTCATCCGCTCGATGTGGACCGACATCCCCGCCCACGACGTCGCCACGGTCTTCATGAACACCGGTTCGCTGCGCCTCACCAAGCCCAGCCTCGGCTCTTGGCTCGTCTACGGCCTCGGCACCGAAAACCAAAACCTCCCCGGCTTCATCGCCCTGCGCAGCGGCAAACTCCCTACCGGCGGCGCCGGCAATTACGGTTCCGCCTTCCTGCCCGGCACGTTCCAAGGCGCCTCCATCAACACCACGGCGGCCACCGTGCAGCAGATGATCCAAAACATCCGCAACAGCTACGTCGCCCCCAAAGAGCAACGCCGCCAACTCGACTTCGTCCACCAACTCAACCAGGTCCACGCCCAAAATCTCCAACGCGAAGCCGCCCTCGAGACCCGCCTCGAATCCTACGAAATCGCCTTCCGCATGCAGGCCGAGGCCACCGATGCCTTCGATCTCAGCAAAGAAACCGAAGCTACCCGCGCCACCTACGGCAACACCCAGCAGGGCAAACAACTTCTCATCGCCCGCCGCCTCGTCGAGCGCGGCGTCCGCGTCGTCCAAGTCTGGCACGATGGCTGGGACCACCACCAAGATCTCCGCGAAAAACTCTCCGCCAAAGCCGGCGAAATCGACGGCCCCCTCGCCGCTCTCTTCGCCGACCTCAAACAACGCGGCCTCCTCGACAGCACGCTCGTCGTCTGGGGCGGCGAATTCGGCCGCAAACCCACCAAAGACCGCAACGGCTACGAAAACCCCGGCCGCGATCACAACGCCAAAGCCTTCTCCGTCGTCATGGCCGGCGGCGGCATCAAAGGCGGCACCGTCCACGGTGCGACCGACGAATTTGGCGCCGCCGCCGTCACCGATAAAGTTCACGTCCACGACCTCCACGCGACGATGCTCCACTGCCTCGGCCTCGACCACACGAAGCTCACCTACCGCTTCAACGGCCGCGATTTCCGCCTCACCGACGTCGCCGGCGAAGTCGTCAAACCCGTCCTCGCCTGAGCGCCCCGCCATGCGCAACGCCTCTTTATCTTTCCTGTTTCTCTCACTCCTCCCGCTCGCTGCAGCTGTAGGCGGGGTGCCCCCACCCCGCTCCGACGCAAGTCCCGCGCTCTCCCCCGCCGATCTCGCTTTCTTCGAAAACAAGATCCGCCCCGTCCTCGTCGATCATTGTTACAAATGCCACAGCCACGACGCCGAACGCGTCAAAGGCGGGCTCCTCCTCGATTCTTCCGCCGCGCTCCTCATGGGCGGCGACACCGGCCCCGCCCTCATCCCCGGCCAGCCCAACGAGAGTCTCCTCATCACCGCCATCAGCTACAAAGACGAGGAACTCCAGATGCCCCCCAAGGGCAAAAAACTCACCGACGCCCAAATCGCCGACCTCACCGAATGGGTCCGCCGCGGCGCCCCCGATCCCCGCGTCCCCGCGTCCACCAAACCGGGCGCCCTGACGACCTACGGCGGCGTCGGCAAAAACCATTGGGCCTTTCAGCCCGTCAAGAAACCCGCGCTCCCTGCGACGGTCAGTCCCGCTGATTCCGCTTGGATCCAAACTCCGGTCGACCACTTCATCCTCGCCAGTCTCCAAGACCACGGCCTCACCCCCAACCCCACCGCCGATCGACGCGCCCTCATCCGCCGCGTCTCCTTCGATCTCACCGGCCTCCCGCCCACCACCGCGGAGATCACCGCCTTCGTGGCCGACCCCGCGCCCGACGCTTACGCCCAACTGGTCGATCGCCTCCTCACCTCCCCCGCCTACGGCGAACGTTGGGGTCGCTACTGGCTCGATGTCGCCCGCTACTCCGACACCAAGGGCGACGCCAAGGGCCGCGAAGACCTCCGCTACCCCAACGCCTGGACTTACCGCGACTACGTCATCGACGCCTTCAACCGCGACCTTCCTTACAACCAATTCATCGTCGAACAACTCGCCGCCGATCGCCTCCTCGCCGCGGCCATCAAGAAATCCAAAACCAAGAACCCCGACGCCGAGCCCCCGCTCGACCAACGTTCCCTCGCCGCCCTCGGTTTCCTTTCGCTCGGCAACAAATTCAACGGCGTCGCCCACGACATCATTAACGACCGCATCGACGTCACCAGCAAAGCCTTCCTCGGCCTCACCGTCTCCTGCGCGCGTTGCCACGACCATAAATTCGACCCCATCCCCACGAAAGATTACTACTCGCTCTACGGCGTCTTCGCCAATCTCAACGAGCCCAAGTACGCCCGCGACCAACCCACCCTCTTCGCCAAAATCCCCAAGACGCCCGAGCTCCTTGATTACCTCGCGAAATCCGACGCGCTTAAACTCCAAGCCGACGACCTCGAAACCCGCTACGCCGCCTTCCGCAAATCCCGCGAAAAAGACGCCGAGAAACGCAAAGAACTCGTCCGCGAAGAAACCCGCATCCAACGCGAGATCGGCGACCTCGACTCCAACCACCCCGGCTCCCCCGCCCGCGCCGCCGTCGTGCCCGATGTCCCCCGCGCCCGCGAACACCCCGTGCTCATCCGCGGCGGAGCTC
>Ga0114972_10002130_pt1 | contig 14843 bp, 13 predicted proteins | sample M_140807_EF_Meta_FD_87354 | JGI IMG/M metagenome (GOLD analysis project Ga0114972, IMG submission 87354) | Freshwater microbial communities from Lake Montjoie, Canada to study carbon cycling - M_140807_EF_MetaG | ecosystem: Environmental > Aquatic > Freshwater > Lake | place: Lake Montjoie... | reverse complement strand
CGGCACGAGCAGCGTCGGCACTCGAATCGGGAAGGAGCTCTTTAGGCCAGGCCTCAATCGCACCCTGCCGCGCGGCGCGCCGCCGGACTCCGTCATGGCGCGCTTCATTGCGGACGGCGTGCCCGTCATTCACCTGAGCCGCATCGAAAAACTCGCGCGCCAGCACGCTCTTCCGCAACGACCGACGACGCTACCGGTCGCGGGGGATGGCGCAATTTACGTCAAGCCGATGCCGAGCCGCGGCTTCGCTGCAGGGGCGATCGCGCTCGTCGTCGGCCTCGCGTACGTTCTGCTCCGCGAACCGAAACCTTGAGTCACGGGCGCCGGCGTTCGATGCCGGCGTGTTTCTCGATCGCGCGCGTGAGCTCGAGTCGATCGAAGAGCCGCTCGACGTAATCGAGGCGGTCGGTCTCCACCACGAGCCGTGGGGAGCTGTCGTAGCGTTCGAACCACTCTTCGTAGAGACGCTCGAGCGACGCGAGGTACTTCCGCGGCACCGCGCGCTCAAAGTCCCGACCCCGCTTCTTGATGCGCTTGACCAACGCCGGCAGCGGACAGCGGAGGTAGATCATCAAGTCCGGCGGCCGCAACTCCGCCTTCAGGGTCTGGTACATCCCGCAGTAGCTCGCCCAGTCTCGATCGTCGATGAAGCCCGCGTCATGCAAGTGGGCGGCGAAAATCTCGGCATCCTCGTAAATCGTGCGGTCCTGCACGATCGGCGGCGCCTGACCACGGGTACCGGAAACGCTTGCGTCAATCGTGCGGTGAATCTGGAAACGCTGGATCAAAAACCACAGCTGCGAGTTGTATGCCCAGCGCGGCATGTCGCCGTAAAAGTCGACGAGGTACGGATTTTCGTCGTGCGGCTCGAAGAATGGAACCATCTCGAACTGCTGGCGTAACCACTCGACGAGGCTCGACTTGCCCGCGCCCATGTTTCCCGCGACCGCAATCACTCGGGGAGCCCGCTCTCGTCGCGTCGCCATTGGGGCGGTATTGTCACGCGAGACACGCGGCCGTCGCAACCATGGAAGCGTGCTCGGCGCGTACGGGCTGCCAGCCGCCCCGGCCGATGGTATAGGCCCAGCGGAGCGATGACCGTGGAATTCGACGCAACGAAGGGCCAGGCAGGTCTCGAAGATCACTACGAACAGTGGTTCGCTCACATCGCGACCGACTTCCGCGCGACCAGCCTCAACCGACTCGTTCTCGAACTCGTACCGAACGGGCACGTGCTCGACATTGGCTGCGGAAGCGGCGCGTTGTCGGCCGAGCTTCACAAATCCGGCCGCACCGTCACGTCACAGGACGCCTCCGAACGGATGGTCGCGATGGCGAAGATGCACCTTGAGCGGCAAGGCTTTCCGGCAACCGAAGTGCGCCTCGGCACCGTGGACTCCATTGAGGAACGCGCCACCTTCGACGGCATCGTGGCGCTCGACGTGATCGAGCACATCGAGGACGATCTCGAAGCGGTGACGCGCCTGCGTGAAGCGCTGAAGCCGCAAGGTGCGCTCGTGCTCTCGGTACCGGCGCTCACCTGGCTCTACGGTCCCAAAGACGTCGCGGTCGGACACTTCCGTCGCTACGACAAACCCGCGCTGACGACGCTTCTCGAACGCGCGGGCTTTCGCGTGGAAACGTGCCGCTACTGGAACGCACTCGGCATTGCGCCCGTGTGGCTCGCGAACCTCCGCGGCAAGCGCCTCGATGAGAGCCTCCGCTACTCGAGTTCGCCCATGAAACGTGCGCTGAACACGGCCCTTGGTGCCTGGTTCAGGTACGTCGAAAACCCCGTCCCTGCGCCGCTCGGCATGACGCTCCTCGTCCGCGCGAGGCCGCGGTGAAGGTCCTCGTCACCGGCATTGCCGGATTCATCGGCTCGCAGCTCGCACAGCGCCTCATCGCCCGCGGAGACACCGTCGTCGGCCTCGACAATTTCGACGCGTTCTACGACCGCGCGACAAAGGAAAAAAACCTGTCCGCGCTCGTGCCGCACGTCGAATTCCTCGAAGGGGACATCACCGACCGCGCAACCCTCGACAAGCTGCTCGCCGGCAAGAACGTCGACCGCGTGGTCCACCTCGCAGCGCTCGCCGGCGTTCGACCGAGCATTCGGTCGCCGTGGCGGTACAGCCACGTCAACGTCGTCGGCACCGCCCACGTGGCGGAGGCCATGGTGGCTCACGGCGTGGAGCGCCTCGTGTTCGCGTCGAGCTCCTCGGTGTACGGAAACAACACGATCGTCCCCTACGAAGAGACGCAGCGGGTCGACGACCCTGCCAGCCCGTACGCAGCGACGAAACGGGCCGGGGAACTCTTGCTCGATACCTTCTCTCAAATTCACGGGCTCTCGAGCGCGAGCCTTCGGTTCTTCACGGTCTACGGCCCACGGCAGCGGCCCGAGATGGCCATCCACAAGTTCTGCCGGAGCATCGAGCGCGGCGAGCCGATCACCGTGTACGGCGATGGCCAATCAAGCCGCGACTACACGTTCATCGACGACATCCTCGATGGGGTTCTCGGCGCGATCGACCACGCCCCGCTCGGAGCGCGCATCTACAACCTCGGCGGCACGAATCCCGTAAGGCTCGAGGAACTCGTGCGGCAGCTTGGAATCGCACTCGGCAAAGAACCTATCGTGCGACGGGAGCCACACCAGCCCGGCGATGTGCAGCAGACCTGGGCCGACGTGAGCCGCGCACGCGCCGAACTCGGATACGAACCCAAGGTCGCGCTGCCCGAAGGATTGCGGCGTTTCGCAGCCTGGATGCGCGGCGAAACCGACTGGTAGCGCGCGCGATGGACGCTCCGCGGTCCCTATCTGCCCTTACGTCAGGCGGAGCGCCATGGCGGCGATCCCCCCTTCCAAACGAGGCCGCTCGCCGGTAAGTTGCGTCCCCAATATGGACGGTAAGTCGCTCATCAAAGTTGGTCTGGGTTTCGGTTCACTCGCGCTGCTGTGCGTGGCTTGCAACAAAGGCGATGCGCCTGCCGCGGCGGGCTCCGCGACGGCGAGCGCCGCAGCCGCGCCGGTCGTCGATCCCTCCGAGGTCTCCGTCGGCAAGCAAATCATCGCGTCCACGGCGGCGAACAGCTTCACCGAGGGCAAGGTCGTTTCGCTCGAAGGCACGAAGGTGACCTACGAGTACGGCGAGCCGGACAAGACCACCAACAAGCGCCCCTCCTACTCGGTGGACAAAGCAAAGGCGTTCGTGGTCGGCATCGCCCCGAAGACCGCTCCGAAGGCGGGCGACTTCATTGTGGCGAAGTCGGCATCGGGCACGTGGGGCGGCTGCGAGGTGAAGAGCGCCGACGGCGGCGTGCTCGGCTGCGAAGACTGGTACGGCAAGGTCAACAACGTCGACCCGAAGACCATCGTCGCTCCGGACGCAGCGACCGCCGCAGACATCAAGGACTCGCTCGCGAAGGCGACCAAGCACCGCAAGTTCGATGAAGCGGCGAAGGCTGCTGGCAAACCCGTTCAGCCCGCGGGCTGGAAGCCGAAAGCGAAGGACGCGGTCGTCGTCGCGTTCGCAGGCTCGAGCTGGTACGGCGGCACGGTCGAGAAGATCGACGGCGAGAAAGTCACCATCAAGTGGGACAGCACGGTGTGGAAGGACCCGGCCGACAAGATGGTCAACGAGCTCGCTCCGCTCCCGAAGGCCGCTGCGACCGTCAAGGACGGTCAGTTCATCATCGTGCAGCCGAAGTTCGCGGGCTCGGCGTGGGAATACCGCAAGGTGGTCACCGCAACGAAGGACACCGCCGAGGTCGTCGACAAGGACGACACGAAGTCGACGGTGAACCTGAAGGAAGTCATCGCGGTCGCGCCCTGAGTTCCGCGCTCGAAGGTCACCCATCCAAAACGCCCACTCCTTGATTGGAGCGGGCGTTTTGCCATTTCAGCGACCGAACACGATCCGTTCGCTGCGAAAGAGCGCCGCGGTCGCCGCAACGGCGAGCAGGGCGAGCGCGAGCGAGCTCACGGCAGCGACGAGGAAACACGACGGGCTCGCCACCTCGCCGCGAACGAGGGCGGACAAGAGCGCTTGGTGGCCGATCACCGGCACCGCCGAGAGCAGAAGCCCCGGCTTGATCGGCTCAATCGACAGGTAAATCGCTGGCAACATCGGCGCGAACATGAAGAGTGAAAGGTAGATCTGAGCCTCCTTCACGGTGCGGGCAAAGCTCGCGACGAAGAGTTCGAGCGCCGCAGTGAGGGGCGTGAGCGGCAGTACGGTCACGAGCACAAGGAGCAGGTCTCGAGGAGCGAGGCTCGCGGCCATACCAAAGCGATGAAGCGGAACGCGGGAGAGCGCGAGCGCCGTGCAGGCGAGCGTCATCATCACGGTGAAGGCCGCGAAGACCGTGGCAGCGAGCCATTTCCCTGCCACGAGATGCCGGCGCCGGGCAGGCGTGAGAAGCAGCGGCTCGAGCGACCCACGCTCGCGCTCACCGGCCGTCATGTCGCTCGCGAGGTGCATCCCGCCCACGAACGCCGCGAGCAGGACGAACATCGGCACAAAATTCAGGAGCACCGCGCTCCGCGACTCGGGCGTCGAGAGGTCCACTTCATGGACCGCCACCCCTTCGGCCGCATCCGGTGTCACCCCACGCGCAAGGAGCCGCAGAGCCCCAAGTGTCCGCGCATACGATGCGAGCGCTTGGCTTACCCGGCGCACGGTCGGACGGCTTTCCTCGCGCGCATCGTCCACCACAAGCTCGACGTCGGGGCTCTTGCCCTGGCGCATCGCCTCCGCGTAGCCGTCCTCGATGATGACGACCGCGTCCGCGTTCCCCGAGCGTACCGCCGATACCGGGTCTTCGGGGCCATCGATCACGGTGATCCCCGATTGCTCGAGGTGCTGCACGAGCCCGGGCGCACGCGCTGCGCCAACAACAGGGAGCCGAATGGGGCGGTCGGCCGTTGCGCGCTCGACCACCGTCGAAAGCATGAGGGACACCAGCACCGGCCCAACCAGCGGGAAGACGAGCAACGACACCATCGAGCGGCGATCGCGCACGCCATCGCGCAGCTCTTTGACCGCGACGGCGAGGACAAGCCCGGGGCCATTCCTCACGGGACCTCCAGCGAGGAGACGTCGGGCGCGGTTGCCGTGAGGGCGACGAAGGCCTCTTCGAGCGAGTCTTTGGCCGTCTGTTCACGGAGTTGGTCCGTCGTGCCGCTCGCGACCACCCGGCCACCCGCGACGACGACAATCGAATCACAAAGGGCCGCCACCTCATGCATCACGTGGCTCGAGAAAAGCACGGCGTGCCCTCGCTCCTTCAAGCCGCGAATGAAACCGCGCAACGCGCGAACGCTGAGCACATCGAGTCCGTTCGTCGGCTCGTCGAGCACAACGTTCATCGGCCCGTGAACGACGGCGCGAGCGATCGCGACTTTCATTCGCTCGCCCTGCGAAAACCCCGCGACCGGTCGATCCGCGAGCACGCCGAGTTCGAGCATCTCGAAGAGCTCGGCGATGCGACGCTCGAGCGCCATCCCCGCCATGCCGCAAAGCTCACCGAAGTAGCGCACGTTCTCTCGCGCCGTAAGGCGAGCGTAGAGTCCGCGCGCGTCGGGCAAAATGCCGAGGCGTTGCCGCGCGGCGGACGGCGAAACCCGCGGGTCGATGCCGTCGATCGTCACCGAACCGCGGTCAGGCGCAACCAGTCCGCTCACGATGCGCAAAGCGGTTGTCTTGCCCGCGCCGTTCGGCCCGAGGACCGCGGTGATGGCGCCGTCCTTTGCCTCGAAAGAAATGTCGTCGACCGCGACGACGCCCCCAAAGCGCTTGTGCAAGGCTGCGGCGGCAATCACGGTCGCGGCCCTCCCCTATCGAGAAAAAATGCCGGTCGACGGTATTTGTCCACGCATGCGACGTCGAGTCCGTCCGCGGAGCCAAGCTCCAAGAAACGCTCCACGAGCCGCGGTACGCAGCCGCGCGCCCATACGCTGTGCCCGGCATGCGGAACGACGACATGCACGCCGCGCGGCAACCGAGAGCGTAAGGACTCCGCCCAATGCGGCGGGGTGACGGGGTCGAGCGCGCCCGACAAAAGCAACGTCGGCACCTCGAGCGTCGCAGGAAGAACCACCGCGGGACGCGGCTTGACCGGCCAGTGCGCACACGCCTCGCGAAAGTCGTCGAGCAGGGCGGCGCCGATCGTCGAGGCCTTCTCCGCGTCGCGGTCCGTGTCCCGAAGGCGCGGAATATCCTCGGCGCACGCGATCGTGAACAGCAGCCCGAGACTCATCCCTTCGTCCGCCGAGCGCGAGAGAGCGGCGGCCTGCGAGAACAGCCCCTGGTAACGGCCTTGCTCGACCTCGGCGAGCGTCATCGGCAGGAGCGCGGCAAGTTCCGGCGCGTAGAGCAAACTACGCACCACCGACGCGAGCCCATCGCGCTCCACCGGGATCCGCAAAGGCGCCCCCGTCTCGGGATGGTGAAGGTCCACCGTGATCGGCGCACGCGCGAGGTCATCGAAGTACCCGAGGAGCTTCGTCCGCGCGTCTGGAAATGCCGCCCGACACGCCTCGTCCGCAGCGCACTCGGCGAGGAGCCCATCGAGCGCCGCCTGACCATCGCGGCCGAAACTACCGCCAAGAACGAGCTCCGGCGGAGCAACGCCGTCGAGGACGAGCGAGCGAACCGCGTTTGGATGCCTTGCGGCGTACGCCAGGGCGAGCCGAGTGCCGTACGAAATCCCGAGCAAATCGATCGGGCCGTAGCCGAGCGCCACGCGGACGGCTTCGATGTCGCCGACGAGCGCATCGGTTCCATACGCATCGAGTGGACGATCGCCGAGGGACCTCGCGCAGCGCCGGGCGGCTTCGGCGAGCGTGCCGGTACGAAACGCGTCGGACAGGTCGTCGCTCTTCGGACAGTCGAGCGGCGCACTACCCCCCGTGCCTCGCACGTCCAGCAAGACAACGTCGCGCGTCTCCGCGAGCGAGGCGTACACCGGCCAGAGCTTCGGGAACGCGCTCGTCGCCGCTTGACCTGGACCACCAGCAAGCAAAAACAGCGCTCGGCCGTTCGCTTCGCGCGTTCGGGCGGGAACGCGGACCACCTTGAGCCCAAGCTCTTTCGGTTGTCCTGCGACCTCGGGGACGGACACGGAGCCGCACTCGGCCGCCCGACCGATCCCTGGGACGACGCACGCCGCGAGGGCATGCCGCTCCGTCGCAGCGCGGCGCTCGGAGCAGCCGGCCCCTAAGAGGGCAAGCGCAAACCAGGCCCTTTTCGCCATGAACTTGGACCGTAGCACGCGACCTGACAGCTTTGTGACTGGGGTCGTACCCCGTTTGCTGCTAAGCCACCGCCAACTCGAACGGACCGGAAGCCAACCCGCCGTCATGAATTCCAGCCTCGCCCTCCAGAGCCAGCCCATCGCGCTCGAGCTTCACCGCCTCCTTCGTGACCTCGATCCGTCGCGTTACCGAACGGAGCTCGAGGCCGCGGTTCGAAACCGCATCGAGGAGATGGCCCAGAAGTTCCGGACCATCAGCGAACGCTCGCAGGCGACCGAGTCGGACGACCTTCCATCGACGCTCGCGCACGTGGCCGCGGTTCTTTGCGAAGAAGTGCCGCCCGCAGAATTGCCTGCCGACAAGCTCTCGGAAGCGTGGGCGAACTACCGCAAGCGCGTCGGTCAGGCCTACGAGTCGTTGAGCTTGCGTCTGCGCGCCCGGCAGGTGGAGCTGCCGAGTCTCAGGCCGACCAATTACGCACGCAGCCTGGTACACGTGTGCTGCGGCCTCTCGAGCCTGCTGCTCCTCGAGTACGTTCTTTCGCCGAGCCAGCGCGCGATCCTGCCGACGACCTTCGCCCTCTTTTTCTGGTTCCTCGAGACGCTCCGACGTGTGTCTTCGAACGCGAACCGCTTCTTGATGTGGGTGTTTAGCAAGATCGCGCACCCGCGTGAGGCACACCACGTCAACTCGTCGACTTGGTACGGCACCTCGCTTGCGCTGCTGGGTCTGCTCTTCCCGATGCCGCTCTGCGCCGTCGCGGTCGCCACGGTCGCGCTCGCGGATCCCGCGGCCTCCCTCGTTGGCCGTCGCTACGGCCGCACCAAGCTCGTTGGGCAACGCTCGCTCGAAGGCACGGCGACCTTCGCCGTCGTCGCAACGCTCGTCGGCTTCACGACCCTCCGCATTTGGCATCACGCGGAATTCTCGCCCCTCCGCGCACTTGGCATCGCGTTGGCCGCGGGAGTCGGCGCCGCTCTGACCGAGCTTTTCAGCAGCAAAGTGGACGACAACCTCTCGGTGCCGATGGCCTCCGCGTCGATTGGCTACCTGGTCCTGTACTTGACCTGATGCGCCGTTAGGCAAAACGCCAGTACGCGGCGTGCTGCTCCATCACCGCGTGAACGAGGTTTCTCGCGGCCTGGCTCGGTTTCTCGATGGTCGTCTCCGACGCGCTCCCCGCGAGCACGTCCACGCAGGCGCGCAAGCTTCGCGGCATCGCCTCGAGATCGTAGCCGCCTTCGAGCAACAGGACGACGCGTCCATCCGCGTGGCGCTCGGCGACCTCTTTCACGATCCGTGTCATCGCGGCATAACCGCGCTCCGTCAGCCGCATGTTCGCGAGGGGGTCGGCGTCATGGGCATCGAAACCCGCCGAGATGAAAACGAGATTCGGCTGAAATTCTGCGGCTACGGGCACGAGCAACTGCCGCAGCGCATGAACATAGTCCTCGTCGCGAAAGCCGGCCGGACACGGCACGTTGAGGGTGAAGCCCTGCCCGTCGCCGCGACCGACCTCGTGCAGCGCACCGGTGCCCGGATAAAGCGGAAACTCGTGCAAGCTCATGAAGAGCACGTCGCGGCGCTCTTCGAAGATATGCTGCGTTCCGTTGCCGTGGTGGACATCCCAGTCGAGGATGAGGACACGCTCACAACCGAGCGTGGCGCGCGCGTGTGCGGCGGCGACCGCCACGTTGTTGAAGAAGCAAAACCCCATCGCGGCGTCGGCCTCCGCGTGGTGCCCCGGCGGCCGCACGAGTGCGACGGCCACCGTGTTGGCGCCATCGAACACGGCCTCCGTCGCCTGAATTGCGGCGCCGGCAGCGAGGTACGCCGCGTCGACCGTCCCCGCCGACGTGTGCGTATCGGGGTCGAGCGTCAGCGCGCGCCCTCGGAGTTCTGCGATGCGCTCGACGTACGCATGGTGGTGGACGCGCTCGAGCTCGGTCGCGGTGGCTTCGCGCGGCTCGAGCCACTCGGCACCTGGAACGTCGCGAAGCGCTGCGGCCGCGGCACGGAGTCGCTCCGGCGCCTCGGGATGACCGGGACCCGGATCGTGATCGACCATGCGCTCGGAGTGAACGATTCGCATCAAAAACCCCGATCGATCGGGCTAGCAGACCCGCTCGGGCGAGTCACGCCATCCTCCCTCGGCGGGGCCTCGGTGGCGCTCTTCGTCACCTGATCGCGGGCGGCGCGGCTCGAAGGTGAACGCGGCTTCGAGCGCCCGTCCTTGGGCTTTGGGGTCGGCAAGCTGTCGAGCGAGGCCTCGACCTTCGCGGCACCTTCGACCGCAGGGTCCAGAACGTTCGACGCGACGGGCGCCGGTGCGCTCGCCGCAACGGACGCCATCGGGGGCGGCGTGGAGCGGTCACTCGCGCGGGGTTCGAGCACCGTCGCGGCGGCGCGGCCTGCCGAGGGCGCCGATGCCGAATCGACGCGCGTGAAGGCCGCGACGGCGAGCACCCCGCCCACGAGCGCGACGCCCCCCGCGAGCACGGCCGGATGGGCAAGCCGCGTCTTCGGAACCACAAGGAGGCTCTCCATCGCCGTCGCTCGTGCCCTTCGATGCTTGCCGGTCCCGGGCGCAGCGGGCTCATCGTCCGCGTCGCGTTCACCCGCGGCGCCGCCGACCGAGAAATCCGAAGACGGACGGGAGAACGGCCCCACGTCATCCTTCGCCACCTGCACGCTCTCCGCCGCCTCGCGAAACGCTTCCGCAAACTCCTTCGGCGTCTGAAAACGCTCTTCGGGCAAAAGCGAGAGCGCACGCGCCATGAACGCGTCCATCGCCCGACCGAGACTCGGTTCGACGTAGCTCGGAGGCTGAAAACTTCCGCGCGCAATCGCAACGCAGAGTGCGCCTAACGTGTTTCCCTGGAAAGGCACGTCACCCGTCAAGGCGTGGTACGCGACGACCGCGAGCGACCAGAGGTCGGCCCGCTCATCGACGTGCTTTCCGGAGAGCACTTGCTCGGGGCTCATGTAAGCCGGCGTACCGACCATCGTCCCCGTCGTCGTAACGACGCTGTAGCTCGTCTTTTTCGTGTGCTTCGCGATGCCGAAATCGAGCACTTTGACAAACATCTCTTCGTCCTCGTCGGTACCGGCGATGAAGATGTTGTCGGGCTTGATGTCACGATGAACGATACCGACGGCGTGCGCGCGTGTGAGTGCCTTCGCCACCTGCGAGACGATGCTGACGACGTGCGCGGCCGGCAGCTGCCCGTCGCGGTCGAGCCGCATGCCGAGATCTTCGCCCTCGAGCAGCTCCATCACGATGTAGGGCGTGCCATCGGGTGTCATCCCGTGGTCGAGCACCTGCACGACGTGGGGGCTTCGAATCCGCGCGACGGCAGTCGCCTCGCGGTTGAACCGCGCGATGAGGTCCGGGGCCGTGCCGAGCAACTCGGGCGCGATGAATTTCACCGCGACCTCGACGTGAAGGGTGAGGTGCTCGGCGACCCACACGCTCGCCATTCCGCCCTCTCCGAGGCGGCGCGTGAGGCGGATGTTTTCGGTGACGCGAACGCCGGGTGCAAGTTCCATGGCCGACCCCAGCATAGCCCAGGTGCGATATTGCCCTACATTTTCTGCAAACCGCTTCCGGAGGGCGCCGCGGGTGTAGAGTCCCCGGGACCACGGGACAGGGTGCGGCATGGACAGCGGCGAGGCGAAGAAGTTCAAGTTTGGCTGGGGCATGGGGATCGCGACGGCGTTCGCGCTCGCCGCAGCGATGGTGCTCGTCAAGGGTGCCTTCGCGGACCGGGAACGTGAGCGCCAAGGAGTGGCCCGCTGCGTTTCGCAGTGCCGCATCGCGGGCCGGTGCGCGTACGACCGAAAGACGCAGCAGTGCGTGCCGAAAACCAGCACGGACTGCTCCAACTCCGACATCTGCCGAGCCAACGGACTCTGCAGCCTGGTGGAGGGGACCTGCAGCGTCACCGGTGACGACGAATGCCGAGCGGCCGAGCAGTGCAAAGAGGCCGGGCGCTGCAAGTTCAGCGGGCACGCGATGATCCCATGCGTTCCAGCAGGCGACGCGGACTGCCAAGCCTCCTCGCTCTGCCGTCGCTTCGGCCGCTGCACCGCCAAAGGCGAAGCGTGCGTCGTCGGCGGTGACTCGGACTGCGCCCGCTCCGAGGGCTGCACCAAGAACGGCGAGTGCACGATGGCATCCCGCGACGCGAAGGACGGAACCGTCCTCCTTTGCGCGGCCGTTGCAAACGAGGACTGCGCAAAGGGCGACGACTGCAAATCGCGTGGCCTTTGCACGGCGATCGAAGGGCACTGCCGCTGAGTTCGAGCCGGGGTACCGCACCGCGCAAAGGCGCGCTATCGTCCGGGCGATGAAGTCGTCGGTCGGAGTCTTGGGTGTTGTCCTGATCTCTTGCGTTGCGTGCGGCCCGTCCTCCGTGACGCCCTCGACCGCGACGAGCGGGACCGGCGGCTCTGCCGAAACCGTGACCACCTCGTCGAGCGCGGGGGGCGAGACCGGCTCGAGCACGGCAACGGGTGGACCGGACTGCCCCCCCGGCGAGCTCTGCTTGAAGGTACCGGACTCGGGCTTCCAGCTGCAGACCAACGGTGACGAAATCAAGCCGGGCGAAGACGTCGAGTACTGTGAAGTGGTGGTGCTTCCCGGCAGCGCGAGCGACACCTATTACGTCGACGCCTTCCAGGTGCAGATGACCCAGTTCAGCCACCACCTGATCGTGGCTTCCGTGAAGCCGGGGAGCGACACGGACAAGGCGACGTCGCTGGGCATGAAACAGAAGTGCACCGGCGCCGACGTCTTCGGTGGTGAGATCGAAGGCGTCACGGGCAGCCAGCACCCCTACCATGAGGAGTCCTTCCCGGCCGGCGTTGGCAAGAAGTTCACCGGCGGCCAGAAGCTCGTCTTCGACTACCACTACTTCAACAGCTCGAGCGCACCGGTGAAGGCGCGCGCGGCGCTGAATTTCCATACCGTCGAGGCGGGGATGGTCACCCGTGAAGCCCACAGCTTCGGCTTCTACAATCTCGGCTTCGCTGTACCGCCGATGAGCACGAAGGCCTTCACGGGCGAGTGCCGCTTCAATCAAGACGTCATCGTCTCCAAGCTCACGCGCCATACCCACCAGTGGGGCAAGGAGTTCTCGGTCGAGTACGCAGGCGGCACGAAGGACGGAACGCACCTCTGGACCACGCCGAACTACGAGGAGACGGACCTCGTCTTCCCTGAGCCCGTGCTCCTAAAGGATGGCGAGGGGTTTCGCTTCACGTGCAACTTCGACAACACGACGCCGAAGACGCTGAAGTTCGGACTCACCGCGAGCGACGAGATGTGCATTCTCTTCGGCACTTGGTACACGCCCGTCGTCGGTGGTCCCGAGGCGAACCAAGACTGCATCACCGACTGAACGAAGCGCGGCTTGGCAGCAGAGGCGCCCCGCCCACGCACCGGGCATGACGTGACCCGGCGGGCCTGCCGCTCCGGCGCGGCGGTCGGTGGCGCCCCGCGCCCACTTCGGCTACCACAAGCTTCGTCATGAGCGACGCGACCGTCCCCTTGGTGCTCACGGATCCAACGGAAGCGCCACGCTACGGCGATGGAGCGCTCTCACGTTGGTGCAAGCGCTCGCTCTACGAGGCACGTGACGAGGTCTTCGTTCGACTCTCGCTCTTCGTCGTCGCCGTGATGTCTTCGGCCATGGTCGCGCTCTGGCTCGCATTGCACACGAACTCGGTGCCGTGGTTCGTACCGACCGCGGCGTACCTCGCCGTTTGGGGTTGGTACTCCGCGCCCGTGATCCTGATGCTCCACAACACGATGCATCGGCCATTCCTCCGTACCCCCAAATGGCTGAACTTCGTCCACCCTTACGTGATGTCGTTCTTCTTCGGCATCCCCACAGGCTATGGCCAGCACCACTTGGGGATGCACCACGTCGAGGACAACCTGCCCGACGATCTGTCGTCGACGATGCGCTATCGCCGCGACAGCTTCCTGCATTTTCTCCTGTATTTCGGTCGCTTTTTCTTCTTCATCTTGGGTGAACTCTCGGCGTACCTCCTTCGCAAGCGGCGCAACCGTATGGCGCGACGCGCCTTTCTCGGCGAGGTCGTCCACCTCAGCATCGTTTTCGCCGCCGTCGCGCTCGACGCACGTTTTGGGATCATCGCGTTCGTCGTTCCAACGTGCACGGTCCGACTCTTGATGATGGTCGGCAACTGGGGACAACACGCGTTCTTGAACCCGTCGCGCCGCAACGACGGCCTCTCGAACTCGATCACGTGCATCAACAGCGGCTACAACCGGCGCGCCTTCAACGACGGCTACCACATCGGCCACCATCTCAAGGCAAGTCGCCATTGGACCGAAATGCCGAAAGATCTTCTCGACCAGCGGGCGGCCTACGTCGAAGCCGGCGCCATCGTCTTTGAAGGCATCGACTTTTTCCTCGTGTCGATTCTCCTCTGGACCAAACAGTGGCGCTTCCTTGCCAGCCGCTACGTGAATCTCGACGGCCAGCCGAAGAGCACCGAACAAATCGTCGCGCTGCTGAAGTCGCGGGTGCACCCGTTGCACGCGTGGCCGACGGCCTGAGCGAGGATGCCCGGCACCCGCGGCAAGCCGCGCTCGCTCGCGACTTGTCGCCGCGCCCCGACGGGGCTATCGCTCGCCCCGCTTTACGAGGAGTTCTTATGCGTCGTTCCCTTGCGTTGGGTTGGTTCTTGGCGATCACCGCGGGTTGTGGTGTCGGCCCCGAGACCGAGTCGGTCGGCGAAGTCACCGAAGAAGCCACGATTTGCGGTGTCGGGCCAACCGTCCCTGGCATCGACGTCTCGTACTACCAAGGCAAGCCGGACTGGGTGAAGGTCGCTGGCTCGGGCATTCGCTTCGCGATCACCCGCGTGAACGACGGCTCCTTCATGGACCCCGAGTTCGACCGCAACTACAAGGAAATCCGGGCGAACGGCATGGTCCGCGGCGCCTACCAGTTTTTCCGAAGCACGAAAGACCCCATCGCATTCGCCGACCTGGTGATCGAGAAGATGGGCCAGCTCGGGCCGGGCGATCTCTCCCCCGTGATCGACGTCGAAGCGACGAACAACGCGACCCCAGAGGAAATGGCGGCAAAGGTCACGACCTGGGTGCAGCACGTCGAAGAAGTCACCGGTCGAAAGTCCATCATCTACACGGGCAAGTACTTCTGGAACGACAACGTCAAGACGACGGCGCTGAAGGACTACCCGATGTGGCACGCGCAATACTCGAGCGTGAAGTGCCCGGATATCGCGGCCGCCTGGAATCACTGGGAGATCTGGCAGTTCACGTCCAGCGGCATGCATCCCGGGATCAGCGGCAACGTCGACACGAACCGACTGAACGGCGACGAGCTCAAACTTCAAGACATGGCTGCGAACGGGTACCGCGCGAGCATCGTTTCGCTCGACTACCCGAAAACGCTCGAAGCCGGCGCGACGGGTACCGTCGAGCTCGTCCTGAAAAACGAGGGCGCTCGCTCATGGGGAGAAAAGACCCAGCTCGGCACCACCGAGAAACGCGATCACGACAGCGCCTTCGCTGCGCCAACCT
>Ga0114972_10002129_pt1 | contig 14853 bp, 13 predicted proteins | sample M_140807_EF_Meta_FD_87354 | JGI IMG/M metagenome (GOLD analysis project Ga0114972, IMG submission 87354) | Freshwater microbial communities from Lake Montjoie, Canada to study carbon cycling - M_140807_EF_MetaG | ecosystem: Environmental > Aquatic > Freshwater > Lake | place: Lake Montjoie... | reverse complement strand
CCGACTTAGAGGATCCGATCCTCGTGGAAATCGCCCATCGCCACGCCCTTACGCCGGCCGCCGTGAGCATCAAATGGGCCATTCAACGGGGACAGGTTCCAATTCCCTTCTCCGTAAAGCCAAATCAGTATCTCGACAGTCTTTCGGCCGCCGCTACGGCGCCCCTAACCGCCGGAGAAATGCTAGCGTTAGCCCGAATCGACCGCAATTGCCGCCTTATCAAGGGCCAGGTATTCCTTTGGGAAACCGCCGCCGGGTGGGAAGACCTGTGGGATCTGGATGGCCATCTCGCAGAAGGCTAACCATCCACCCGGTCATACGGAGAGTAGCCCGTCGCCTCGGTAACTGGCGTCAGAATCATTACGGATTTCGCCCCGACGGTGACGGTCATCAGACCGTTGATGGAACGAACACGAGTATTACCAATCTCGTCTCGCAGTTCGCCCCAACTCATAAGCTTGCCCACGCGGGTGGACACCACCTCTTGCACCGGCTGATCAGTTGGGTTGATCAGCACAATCACCGTCTCGGCGAGTTTATTAGTCGTTCGCGCAAATCCTAAGAGTCGATCGGTCGACAATCCACGATAGTCACCAATTCTTAGGGCCGCATGGCGCTTCCGGATCGCGATCAACTGCTTCACCCACCGATAGTCCGCGTTTTGGTCGCCGACCAGATCCCACCGCATCGGCGCGCGATTCTCAGGATCGCCCTTACCCGTCATCCCGAGTTCTTGTCCGTAGTAAACACAAGGTGAACCCGGAACCGTAAATTGCAGTGTCGTGGCCAGTTTCCGTGCCGCAAAGTCCGGGGTGGTGGAAGCAATCCGCGGCGTGTCGTGGTTCTCCGCCACCAGCCAAGACTTCAGCAAAGGTTCAATCCCCGCATCTTGAACCATATCCGCCAAAATTCGACCGGCTTTTCCGCCAGAAACGTTGCCGGCTACCAACTTCTCGGCCAGCGCTACCGGGGTGAAATTAAACACACCGTCCACGGCGGGTACCCATTCCGACGGATAACCGGAAATTTCTCCTACCACCGCCGATCCCGGTTTAGCCTTATGTGCCGCGTTGGTCAACTGGCTGAGATACGTCGGCCCCAATTCAAATGCCACATCCAGCCGCCAACCGTCGATCCCCTGCCGCAGATAGTGCTGAACGACCGAGTTTTTACCACCCCAAAGGTAATTCCGAACCGCCGGAGTCTCGAGCTTCAGTCGCGGCAAGGACGCCACTCCCGCCCATCCCAAATACCCATCCGGATACTGATTTCCAAAGTAGAACCAGTCCCGCCGCGAATCGCTGGTATTGGCTCTAGCCTTTAGGAAAATTGGAGAAGTGGCTCCGATATGATTGAACACGCCGTCCAACATCAGCTTCATGCCCTTACCGTGAACATCGTCTTTCAATCCCCAAAGATCGGCCTCGGTGCCGTATTGTGGATCGACCTGATAATAGTCTTCCGTGTCGTACTTATGGTTGGAAGGACTCTTAAAGATGGGCTGCAAGTAGAGGACATCCGCCCCTAAGTCGTGAATGTATTCCAGCTTGGTCCGCAATCCCGGAATGTCGCCGCCCCAAAACTCCAGTACGTGAGGATACGTTTTCAGTTGTGGATCGTATCCCGTCCCCTTCGGAGTCTGCGCCCACTCGCGGAGTTTTGCCGGGGCTGGATAGAGCGCCGCCTTCTCCATCAAGTTTGTCGGCGGCACAAAACGATCAACAAAGACCTGATAAACGACCGCTCCGTTCCGCCAGTCGGCGGCTCTCTTTTCATAGATGTCGGATGGAGCAATGGGGGAGTTTGGTGAAGTCATAACCAGAAGCGAAGCCACGGTGCTCGCAAGCATGGGTGCATTATACAGAGCCGCAATGAAGTCGGGGCGACCTCCGCAAAGAGGTCGCCCCGATAATGCACCCAGAGAATATTCTGGTACCGAAAGGAGAGTTCAGTTGTCGGCTTCGAACTTAAATGGAGCGCCTTCCAGCGTCTTCATCTTCGCTTTTTGCTCGGCGGAAAGAATCTTGTTGAGCTCCTCGATCAAAGCCGTTTCGTTCTTCTTCATGATGTCCTGAACGGCCGTGCGCTCGATTTCGCCGCTACGGACCTTTTCCATCACGCTCTGATTGGCTTCTTGCTGGGTCTTCTGCAGGGCCTCAATCTTCGTCTTCTGATCTGCCGTCACCTTCAGCTCGGCTTGAAAGTCTTCTCGAAGAACGGCTCGCGCGCCTACTCTCTGCACGAAAAGCTCTCGTAGTCGCTTCACCTGATCCGAGGTCAACACCTCAAGGGTGGTCTTCTCTCGTTCAGCCTGCAGCTTCCGCATGGCTTCCGGATCAAAATTGCCACCGCCAGCACCGCCGCCGTTACCTCGTGCTCCGCCTCCGCCACCAGCGCCGCCTTGACCGCGCGCGGGGCGCAGAGCATCGAGTTTGGACTTCTGATCGTCCGAAACCTTCAGTTCGGCTTTCACGTCGTCGCGGTTCAACAATCCGATCAGACTGTTGTTGTTGCGAGCGAATCCGCCCTGACGACCGCCGCGACCGCCGCCATTCTGCGCCATCGAAATTACTGATACGCCGACCAACAAGAGAACAAGAACTTTCTTAATCATAAGCAATCCTAGACTGAGCGTAAACGCGGGATACATTACAGTGTTCAATACCTATTGAGGAAAGTTGAAATTTGTACTAAACTCGGCAAATGTCTTCTGATGGGAAACTTCGCGGCGAGATCACGCGGCGTACTTTAATCGCCTCTACCGGGCAAATAGCCGTGGGAGGAGCCTTGGCGGGAATTCCTGGAATCAATAAAATGCTGAACCTCGACGCCCCTCTCATCCTCGGTAGCGGTAGCCACCGTTATGAGTGCATCCACGATTGGATCACCCCGCCCCCTGGCATGATCTTCGGCGACACCCACGGCGTTGCCCAAGATGCAAAGGGAAATATCTATATCGCGCACACTGTGAATGGCGACAGTAAATCCGACGACGCCATCTGCGTTTACGACGAAAAGGGCAAATTCCTGCGTAGCTGGGGATCTCAGTTCAAGGGAGGTGCCCACGGTCTTGATATCCGCCGAGAGGGGAACGAAGAATTCATCTATCACTGCGACGTGAACCACCGCAAGTTCACCAAGACCAAACTTGATGGCACTGTCGTATTGGCTCTAGACGCTCCGGTGGAATCGGGCAAATACGCCAACGGCGAAAACTTCATCCCGACGAACGTTGCCTTCTCTCCCAACGGGGATTTCTATATCGCGGATGGCTATGGCTCCAGTTGGATTCACCAATACAAGCAAGATGGCACCTACATTCGCACCTTTGGTGGTACCGGAACTGGTAACGGTCAGGTGCGCACGCCCCACGGCATCTGGCTCGATAATCGCGGCCACACGCCGGTTCTTGCCGTCGCCGACCGTGGAAACCGCCGCATCCAGTACTTCGATCTCGACGGCAAGTTCATCAAGATCTGCACCGATGGCATGCGTCAGCCTTGCCACTTCAGCATCCGCAAAGATGAGATGCTCGTGCCGGATCTCGATAGTGTTATCACCATTCTGGACCGCGATAATAAGCCCATCGTCCAGCTCGGAGACGGCTTCCCTTCCAATTTGCGCGACCATCCCCGCGCCGATTTCATCCCCGGAAAGTTCATCCATCCCCACGATGCGATGTTCCTTCGTAACGGCGATATCCTGGTCGCCGAGTGGGTACCGATCGGCCGCGTCACGCTTCTGAAGCGAGTCTAAGGTTCTGGCCAGCGCACGGCGAACGCTCTCTGGGCGTCGCCGTGCGTGATGTCGGCCGAATATTCCGCCGCCAGCCGCTCGTTGGAATACCCTTTACCTACCGAAAGAATCCTGACGGTCCGACCTTCTAGGTGATAGTACAGTCGCCATGCCCCGCACGCCATTCGGAACCGACCATCCCCGAGCTGCAGAATCCGTCGCGTCCGATGCGGACTAGGATCTCGCCTCAATAATCCAAACGCCCGTTCGGTGAAGTCAATCGCAAAATTCTCCCGTAGCCAATCCAACTGAGATGCCGCCATCTGGGTGACTTCCAGTTCGTAAGGCACCGCCTCCGCCAATTCCCGCTCCACCTCATCAACCCATCCCGCCCTGCTGTCGGGAAAGGCATCCACCTTTGGCAGATACGGCTTAATGTCCAAGATAGGCGTTCCGTCCATCAAGTCCAGCGGTCCCACCGTCAAAACCCGGCCCTCAATCCCCAATAACCGCACGCAAGTGAGCCCGATCGGGTTCGGTCGGTGGGGGGAGCGCGTGGCAAAGGTGCCCCGCCTTATCGCCGGCCCGCGCGGCGGCATCACCCGGGGCCGCCACGTGGAATTCCGGTGGAACCACCACACCAACCAGATACGTTCAAACCCCGCCAAGTCCTGGAGAGCCAATTCGTAGCCCGGCTCCGGCAGCAGCATCACCCGATTTGTTACCACCGCATCCGGATCGGGCTGATGCCCTGCGGAAAACTTCGCCTCCACTCCCGTGGAAACGTAGCCAATCGGGCGGCAAGTCAAACTGGGGTTCTCCAACTACTTATTCTTCATCGTCGTCGTCCGACTCGGAAAATACTTCCGGCGTAGGGACCGGATCTGCCACCATTTGGCTGAGCAAAAACACCGCGTTGGCTTGCATTACCCCGGCGAAAGAAGCCCGGCGACCGTCGGAAATCCAAGCCATCATGCTGGAAAGCACCAGTTCTTTCAGGTAGGCGAAGCTAAATCCTTCCGTGGCATCGGCCACCCGCGCGGCTTCGTCGGCATCCAATTGCAGCTCGTCCGCCAGGGAGCGCGAGAGAAACTCCAGATACCGCTGTCTCTCGGCGACCGCTGGTAGATCAAAGAGATACTTGCGGTCAAACCGACTCGGACGATTCACCAACGCCGCATCAAGTTTCCCGGGATCATTTGCCGACGCGATGATGAATATCCCTCGATTTCGCGTAAATCCGTCCAGCTCGTTAAGGAAGAACGAGCGATTCTTCGGATTCACCAGCGAATCAAGATCCTCCAGAATCAGAAAGCAAGGCGCCGATTCCCGCGCTTTCTCAAATACTTTCGTGATATTCGCCGATTCACTGCCATACCGCTCGCTAAATCCTCGGACGTACAGAGCATTTATCTCGAAATGGTTGATCAGCGCCTTAATCGTATGGGTTTTGCCATTGCCGGGAGGCCCCGTCAGGATTATCCCGCGCTTCCACGGAATGGCGTGTTGATCATACAGTTCTCGTGAATCAAGCCAGTTCTGGACATCGCTCCAAATCGTTTCCGCAAGGTCTGGCGCCAAAATCAAGTTGTCACGAGTGCTGTTCTGGATGTCATGGAACAGGTCTTCATCTTTCCGCCAGCATCCTTCGCTGAACACCAACACGGCTCCTTCCAGGATGCTATTGAATTCCTTACAACGGGCTAAAAAGGTTTCGGCGGTACCGACGTCGGGACTCGCCATCACCGTTTGGGTACTGCGGTGCATCCCCTCTGTAATGGAATACTGCAAGTACTCCAGTTGTTGTCCCTGGAACTGAATCAGCCACCAAGCCACAAGCGGATATTTAGTTACCGTCGGCATGTGCCAATACAGATAATCATCGTCCGAGAAGCCGGGTGGTGACGTCACTTCGCAGTAGCCCCGCGACGCAAACTTCAATATCTCATGGTAAGTCAGGCCAATGGACATCACCTCATGATCGGGTAGCTGCCTCCGAATCTGTTCCGTGAGGTACCGACCAATCGCTTCCGGCGGCTGACTCAATGCTTGCAATAAAAGTTCCGATCGATTCATGACCAAATTATGAGCGAGCGTCGCACGCTTACTCGACCTACCCGGGTCGGGCCACCAAACAAAGGCGACCAAGCAAAATAACCTGTAGGAATTTCACGTTACACTTGAGGTTATAGGGTTCATGTTTTATACTTGCACCGGATGAAATCTATGCTTTTCGCCACCACCGTCATTGCGTGCTTCGCATCGATTGCTGCTGCCCAAACAAATGGCCAGGCGGTCAAGGTCAATGCGTACAACTTTAATCGCGCGGAGTCCGACGTTTACTTCGCCAGGTTGGTGAAGGACGGCGGAGGCACGGGCAAGTTTTTTCACAATCGCCTACCAACCCAAATTGAAAAGCAGCCCGTCATCCGGATGAACCTGGACACGCTTTATAGTTCCGCCGTCTTTGATCTCGATGCGGGTCCGGTTACCATCACGATGCCTAACGCGGGCAAACGGTTCATGTCGCTCCAGCTGGTTGATGAGGACCACTATGTCCCTGGCGTCTACTATAAGCCGGGCAAAATCACGCTGACCCGCAAGTCGATCGGAACTCGCTACGTCGCCGCGTGTTCATGGATCCCAGTAGCTCGGTCGACATCAAAACCGCCAACGCCCTTCAGGACGGCGTGCTCATCGAACAAGCCAATCCGGGCCGCTTCGAAATTCCCGAATGGGATCCGGAGACGCTGGACAAAACTCGCAACTTGCTACTTGGCCTCGCTCAACTGGGGGGCGATTCCGGCGTTAAGTTCGGAAAGAAATCAGAAGTAGATCCCATTAGCTGGATCATCGCCACCGCTGGCGGATGGGCCGGAAACCCACCGCGAGACGCTCAGTACGCGGCCCTTTTCCCGCCCCAAGCCGATGGCAACACGGCCTACACGTTGACCCTTAAGGATGTTCCCGTGGATGGCTTCTGGTCTATCACCGCTTATGATGCTAAGGGCTATCTGTACGAAAACGAGCAGAAGGCATACGCGGTCAACAATGTCACCGCCAAGAAGAACGCCGACGGCAGTGTAACGATCCAGTTTGGCGGAGATCCTAAGAACACCTCCAATTATTTGCCGATCACCCCCGGCTGGAACTGCTTGCTTCGCCTTTATCGTCCCCGCACCTCTGTCCTTAATGGCACCTGGAAGATGCCTGCTTTGGTGGAACTAAAGTAGCAACCTTTCGGCTATCCCAACCGTTCGATGCCTCAACTAAACTCATGAATACAAGAATCAATGCCACTTCCCTCTCCCGGCTCGGCTTGGCTTCCCTCGCCATCGCTGGCTTCGCTCCCGCCGCTCTAGCCCAAGGCGACGGCCCTCGAGCCTATTTCCCGGTTCCGAAGTCTCTTCGTATGCTCACGGGGTACGGGATCTTCCTGAAGGGCAACCAATCTGCAGACCCCTCTACGGTCGTCAAAAACGGCAATATTGACGTGAACCTCGGCGTTCTGCAATACACCCAACCATTTGTTGCTTCCGGCAAATTTGGAGCGATGTTCGCCGTTGTGCCATATGGTGATGTGAGCGGAAAGGTGAAGTTGAAACTTCCGAATAAAACGCTGTCCGCATCGAGTTCTGGCATTGGCGATATCATTCTGGGCGGCATCTACACGCTCGTCGGCCCTCCTCCGATGGACCTAATGGAGTACGCCACCTATAAGCCCGATTACGGCGTTGGGCTTTTGCTCAAGCTCTACACTCCCACCGGCGAGTACTCGGGGAAGAGCCCCATCAATGTCGGTGCCAATCGATACGCCCTCCAACTGGGGCTTCCTAGCGGGAAATACATCGGCCACTCGTTCTTGGACCCCAAGTTGGTCACCTTAGAGCTAACGCCTTCGGTCACGTTCTTTACGAAGAACAGCAATCCGTACAATGCTGGCTCCAGTCAGCAAGATCCTCTGTTCCACATCGAAGGGCACGTAACCCAGAACCTCAACAAGGCCGCCTGGCTCTCGCTAGATGGTCTGTACACGTGGGGTGGCCAAACCAAAACCGACGGTAAGGTGACGGGAACATCCCAGAACTCGTTCGGTCTTGGGGCCACCGCGGGCCTCGCGCTAAGCAAGGCCACTAGCATCAAGATCACCTACGGCGGCATCGTGAGCCGTAGCGACGGCGGCGCCGACGGCCACATGTGGCGCATCACCCTCAACCAACTGTTCTAACGCCCTCCCAATTTCCGCCCACGACTTTGTTATCTCCGTGGGCGGAACTTCGTGTTTCCCTAACCAGATCCCAGATGCATAAACTTTCTAAACTCGGCGTTATCGCGCTGCTTGCGGTAGGCGGTTCCACCCTCTACGCAGCGGGGCCAAAATCCGCTGCCAGCAGCAAAGCTCAACAAAAACAACCCAACATCCTGGTGATTTGGGGCGACGACATTGGCGTCTCCAATATCAGCTACAACAATCGCGGCATGATGGGCTACCGCACCCCGAATATTGATCGCATTGCGAAAGAGGGGCTTGCGTTCACCGACTACTACGGTCAACAGTCCTGCACAGCGGGCCGCGCGGCCTTCATCGGCGGAAGCGTCCCCATCCGTTCCGGAATGACCAAAGTCGGCGTTCCGGGCGTGCGCCAAGGGTGGCAAAAAACCGACGTCACCATGGCCACCGTCTTGAAGAGCCAAGGCTACGCCACCGGTCAGTTCGGGAAAAATCACGAAGGTGACCTGGACGAATACCTCCCCACGATGCACGGTTTCGACGAATTTCTCGGCAACCTCTATCACCTTAACGCCGAGGAGGAACCCGAGAATATCGATTACCCCAAGGATCCGGCGTTCGCCAAAGCCCACGGACCTCGCGGCGTGCTCTGGTGTAAAGCCGATGGCAAGGGCGGCCAGACCATCAAAGACACCGGCCCGCTCACCATCAAGCGAATGGAGACGATCGACGACGAAACCGTCGCCGCCGCCAAAGACTTCATCATCCGCCAGCACAAAGCCGGAAAGCCCTTCTTCTGCTGGTGGAACGGCACCCGGATGCACTTTAAGACTCACGTTAAGAAGGAACTCCGCGGTATTTCCGGGCAGGATGAATATGGCGACGGAATGGTGGAGCATGACATGCATGTTGGCGAGCTGCTAAAGCTCATCGATGAATTGGGCCTGGCCAACGACACCATTGTCCAGTACTCCACCGACAACGGCCCCCACTTTAACACTTGGCCCGACGCCGCCAACACACCCTACCGCAGCGAAAAGAACTCGAACTGGGAAGTCGCCTACCGCGTTCCCGCGTTCGTTCGCTTGCCCGGTCGCTTCCCGGCGGGAGAAACGCTCAACGGGATCGTCGCTCACGAAGATTGGCTCCCCACCTTCGCCGCCGTCTCCGGCGCGCCCGACATCAAAGAGAAGCTTCAAAAAGGAGTCAGTCTCAACGGTCGCAGCTATAAGAACTTCATCGACGGCTACAACCTGACCGACTACCTTACCGGCAAGGCCAAAGAATCGCCCCGCAAGGAATTCGTCTACGTCTATGACGACGCCGACATCGTGGCGATGCGCACCGGGGATTGGAAGGTGGTTTACAAGGAAAACCGCGGGCAAGCCTTCGGGGTTTGGATGGAACCATTTGTGGACCTCCGGGTTCCGCTCATCTTCAACCTCCGCCGCGACCCCTACGAGCGTGCACAACACAACGCCAACGGATACTACAACTGGATGCTGGAACGCGTCTACATCACGTATCTCGCCGCCGACTCCGCCACAAAATTCCTGCTCACCTTAAAGGACTTCCCGCCCAGCCAGCTGCCAGGTTCATTCAACCTCGACGCCGTCCGGGCAAAGATCGAAGCCACCCGGTCGCGAGGAAACTAGCAAGACGCCTGAACCAGCCAGCGGTGGTTTAGAGTAACGTGAAAAGGCAAAGTCGCACCATGATGCTCACTCCCCTTTTCGCCGCCCTCATCGCCACATCCCCGCTGGTTCAGGCGCCGCCGATCAACTTCACGCACTTTAAGCCGTACACCCTCGCCGCCGACGAGGGTGACTATCTGTTGCTTCCCCCCTACCAAAACGCGCCGGAGCTAACCCCGAATCCCAACGCGCCCAAGGGGACCGTGTATCGGTTCACGATGGATTCCACCGATTCCAAAATCTATCCCGGCATCGCCAAAGACCGTCCAGGGCAAGTGGTGCCCTACCGACGCCGCGTCTCGGTCTACGTTCCCGCCCAGTACCGAACCGGCGCCGCCGCTCCCTTCTTCGTGTCCCAAGACAGCATGGGTAGCGGAGTCCTTCCCACCATCCTCGATAACATGATCGCGGCCAGGCGCGTCCCCACTATGGTCGGCATCTTCATCGATAGCGGCGGCGGCGACTCCATCGGCAGCCAGCGCGGCCTGGAGTACGACACCGTTTCCGGTCAGTACGCCGATTTCATCGAAACCGAAGTCATTCCCCGCGTCGAGCACGATTACAACCTCAAGCTCTCCAAAAACCCCGATGCCCGCATGACGATGGGCGGTAGCTCCGGCGCTGCCTGCGCCTTTAGCATGGCCTGGTACCGGCCCGAACGCTACCACCGCGTCATTAGCTACTCCGGCACGTATGTCGACCAGCAGTCGCCGAAAAATCCCGAAACCCCACGCGGAGCCTGGGAATACCACGCCACTCTCATCCCGAACTCGCGCCCCAAGCCGCTTCGGATTTGGATGCACGTCGGAGAGTTCGATCTTCGCTCCAACGATGACGAGTCCACGCTCCACAACTGGGTGATGGCCAACGAACGCTTCGCGGCCGCTCTCAAGAAGAAGGGCTATCGCTACCAGTACGTCTTCGCCCGGGACTCCGGTCACGTCGACGGACGAGTAGTCAACCAAACCCTCCCCGCCGCGTTCGAATGGACTTGGCGCGGCTACCGGGACTAACCTTCCAACAGCGCGGCGACTTCGGGTCGGCGGCAATTTTTGGCGCGATCAAGCGGGGTGAGTCCCTTCTTGTCGCGCCGATTTGGATCGGCTCCGGCCGCCAGTAGCGCCCGGGCGACGCTAGTGAAACCATATCTCGCCGCCTGATGTAACCCCGTCGACCGATTAACCCCGCCCGCGTGATTCACATCTGCCCCGGCCCGTGCCAACGCCTCCACCACCCGCACGCCCGCATCGTTTCGGCCCGGACTCACCCGGTACAACGCCGTGTGACCGCCTGTATCCAATCCGTCAGGATCCACTCCACTCGCCAACAGCAATTCCGTTACCCTGACACAACCGTGCCCCGCGGCAAAGTGGAGCAAACTGCGACCGTTGTAACGCTCCGCCGCCAGTTCGGGATCGGCCATTACGCGGGCCAGTACAAAATCGTCCAGCTGATCTCGCCCCGCCTCCATCATTTCCGCCAAGATGCCGATAAACACTGCCCGTCGCCGGGCGAATTGATCCGCCAATGCCATTGCCTCGTCGTCTTGACCACGTGCAATGCATTCCGCTAGATGGTCCAGTGTCCGCTGCGTATTCCACCGGCCTCGTAGTTCAACGTTGCTCACCAGCGCATCTTCTTCCCCGCCGATCACGTACCGAGAAGTCACGCCGAAGAACTGATCTAGAGCGTTCCGTGTTTCGCAATCTTCAATTGACACCAGAATCGTTTCGTGCATCAACCCCAGCCACACCGACCGATGTCGGTCCGTGATCTGAAAACGGGCATGAGATTCGCGCAGACTCAGCCACCATCGGTACTGGGTTTTCGCGGGATCACCGTCCAAAAACTGAATCAGAAACGCGGCAAACTCTTCCGTCGCGCAGCGCACGCTTTTGCCCGGAAACAAGGGCTTCAGTTCACTATTTTTAGCGACCCGGGAGTAGAACGCATCCGCCAATCGGCGACAGCCCTCTTCGCCGCCGACCCGAGCCAAAAACGAGCTATCTGCGCGAAGTGCCATGGAAGTACCTTTCCGGAATTTACCAGCAATTCTCCAGTCAAAAGTTTATCTCCACTAACCTCAAATGGGGAGATTTATGCAGGTTATTGGCTTTTAATCCCTTGACTACGTAAAATACATCGATATATCTTCAATATATCACTTGATTTTCTTCTCGCAGGATGTTAGCATTCGTTTAAGGCTGTGATACGAGCCTTTTCGAAGATTGTAACTCTTGGGCCGATGCGACCCTGAGAGTTCCGACCGTCGGACTGAACCGGCAACGTTTGCAAAGGTGCATTCATGAAAAAAGCATTTACGCTCATCGAGCTTCTTGTCGTTATCGCGATCATCGCGATCTTAGCCGCTATCCTGTTCCCCGTGTTTGCGCAGGCCAAGGCCGCCGCAAAGCAGACGAGTGATCTTTCCAACATCAAGCAGATCGGCACCGCCATGGCGATCTACACCAACGACTACGATGACCGGTTTTCATACGGAATTCCGCACGATTGGTCGGGGGCTCCCAGTTGGGGCAGCGCGTCGCTTAGCTGGACGCTGAACCTTCAGCCGTATAGCAAGTCCCTCGCCCTTTTCCGCAGTCCGCTAGACGGAAGTTCCGCCATCGGCAGTTGGGGCGACTGGATGGGCGTTGCCGTGTCGTACGGGTTCAACGGTTTCACCGTTCCGAATGCCGCTGCCGCCGCGAACTTTATTGGCGTACCCCCTTCAGCCTGGCAGGGACGCTGTTTCGCCGATGCCTTCACGAACTCTCAAGACTGTACGCTGCGCGGAATCATGGCCCCGTATGCCCAGATTACGGGCGAGGCCGGTGGCGGACAGCTGAATACGGCGAGCCTGAGCACCACTCAGGTGACAAATAGCGCATCCACGATAGCATTTGCTACTAAGTACAATAGCGACGCCCTCAAGTGGAGTGGTGGAGCCACTGGCAACATGACGCAGTTCCAGTGCGGTGGTCTCTTCGAGGCTGTTCCCGCTACCGACGGATCGGACACGTACGATCTGGACTGGTGCGGTGGCGGTCAAATCCCCAACGGTCTGCGCGCCATCACCGACAACTCACCTCAGGGTGGAAACGGTGCCGTCAGCCAGACCGGCAAGAACAAGTCCAACTTCTCTCTTGCCGATACCCACGCCAAGACCTTCGTGATTACCGCGACGAATCCGAACCCGGATACTGAACCCGGTAAGAACATGTGGGACGCCCTGCGCCCCTAACCTAGCCGCTATCGGGGTCGGCTCGTTCCGGCCCCAGTGGCATGATTAGCCCTCACTAAGCCTATGAAGACTGGATTTACAAAATTCGTAACCTACCTAGCCCTTCCCGGAGCCCTCATCCTGGGCGGCTGCGGTGACAACACGATGTCGCAGGCAGAAATTGACAAGGCGAAGAATTCTCCCAAGATGACCGATGCCGACCGGGCCAAGGTTGCCGCCGGCATGGCCGCAGGCGCCGAGGCCGCCAAAAAGAGCCAGCAAGATTGGGCCGCCAAGAATCCCGATCAACTGGCCAAAATCAACGCCGAAAGGGCCAAAATGGGCAGGCCGCCTCTCGGTCAATAGCGCGTCGCTCAATTGCGGCAGGACTGTCTCTGCCCCAAGTAGCACTTCCCGTTGCCTCGGCCCACCGAGGCAATTCGACTTCGCTTGGTCGCGGCGACCATTTATTACTTCTGTTCCGGGTCAAGCAAGCTTGACCTACCCCGGTGGGCCGAGGTAGCTACAAAATGACTACCCATATTCCGCGCGCATGCCTCGGCTCGCAGAGCCATTTCATTCCGATGCCAGGATCGACCCGCACCGAAAGGGAATTCATTGAATATACGATTATGAAAGACTTACGTGGACCTGGGAAAGGAACGGATAAAGAACGATGGCCGATTGGATCAAAACGCCGGTACTTGCTACCCCCGGAGCGCAGAAATAGATGATTGTTGTATGGGAGGAATTCGAAGGGCAACCACGCCTTGCCGTGCGCGACATTGACAATGAGAGTTTGCGGAACTTTGAATTTCCTCCCGATCTCGAGCACCTGTCGATCGGTTTTATCAGCGATACAGTCGATATTTCACCACTGGCGGGTTTGCCCTTGAAATCTCTCCAGATATCCCTACCCCGTTGCCCTGACGCAACCGCTATCGAGACGATGGACAATTTGGAGAGAATCAACATCGTGATACCGGGCAAGGCTCCAATCGATTTTAGAAAGCTACCTCAATTGCGATCTGTAAGTTTTGGCTATAGTAAGGCTTACGAAAGTGTTTTTGAATGTAATCAGATCGAGCGTTTGTGTATTGGAAACTGCCCCAGGCCAGCGTTTTATCGGGTATGCAAGCTAACCAATCTCAAGGAGCTGTTACTCTCTGAAACGTTAGTTGAGTATGCAGATGAACTGGGAGAACTAACGAATCTTGAGTTGCTAGGACTTAGTTACTTCTCTAAGATTGCATCCTTTCAATTTTTACGAAAACTAAAGCATCTGCGCAGACTTGAGCTGGGTTGCTGTAAGAGATTTGATAATTTGGGCGATTTGAATGGAGTGGGGCAATTAGAAGAAATTTACCTTGATTCGGTTCGTGAACTCATTGCTGATCCCCAACTAGCAGATTTACCTAAACTGCGGCGTCTCTTAATTTACGGTAATAGCCGAGTAAAAGATCCCGACGCAATTAGTCAGAAGTTGATCGATCAACTTGAACTATGCGATGTTCGATATTTTGGTTTCACCAAATACATAGATAAGCGAGAAGATTCTTAGTTGGATTTGGCGGTGTATGGGCGAGAAAGTAGAAAGGAATTACATTTCAGCCAGAAACATCAGAAGCCGCCACGAGATCAACTCTATTCTATAGACCATCGTCCACAACTATTCGAACAGTTTGCTGGCAAGCGAGGCGGGAGGCTCGGGAGGGGGAATTCGTTTGAACCTAAAGCGGCCTACTTCGCCGGCTTCAGCAACCCGCGATCCGACAACCAATCGGCTAACCGGTTCGGCCACGACTTCACCGCCGTGAGGTCGCTGCGATTGCCCATGTTGAACCCGTGACCGCCGCCGCTGAGGATGTGCATTTCCACCGGAACCTTGGCTTCGCGATACTTACGCGCCAGGTCTAGCACCACGTTCGAGGCGCCGTCGTCGTTCGCCACCAGCAAGAAAGCCGGGGGAGCAT
>Ga0114972_10002126_pt1 | contig 14859 bp, 4 predicted proteins | sample M_140807_EF_Meta_FD_87354 | JGI IMG/M metagenome (GOLD analysis project Ga0114972, IMG submission 87354) | Freshwater microbial communities from Lake Montjoie, Canada to study carbon cycling - M_140807_EF_MetaG | ecosystem: Environmental > Aquatic > Freshwater > Lake | place: Lake Montjoie... | reverse complement strand
GTCACTGGCTCGACATGGCGTTCAGGTCATCGTCCACAGCGGCGCCGCGAGCGCGCTCGCGGCGAGCAGTGCGGCGATTGTGGGGGTAGGCACCGCGACGCTGGAGTGTGCGCTCGCGCAGCGCCCGTTCGTCGCGGTCGGCGCGCTCTCGTGGCTGTCGACGCAGGTCGCGCGGCGGCTCCTTCAGGTCCCATACTTCGCGTTGCCCAACCTCATCTTGGGACGCGCAGCGTTCGCCGAGTGCGTGGGCGACCGGGCGAACCCGCCGGCGATTGCGCGCGCCGTACGTGGATTGCTCGGCGACCTGCCCAGTGGGCGTGCGGCGTGCGGTGCGGTGACCGAGGCGGTCAGGAGGCCGCTCGTCGCGGGGCTCGCCGAAGCGACGTTCGATGCGCGGGTCGCCGCGCGTGTCGCAGCGGTCTTCACGCGGGCCCCCCATGTTCGGTAAGGTCCGCGCCTATGAAACCCCTCGTGATCATCCCGACCTATAACGAGTCGGAGAACTTGCCCCGCCTGCTCGACCGAGTCGCGGATACGCTGCCGCAGGGCGATGTGCTCGTCGTGGACGATAACTCGCCCGATGGGACGGGCCGAATCGCAGACGAGCGCGCGGGCACCAACGCCCGGGTGCACGTCCTGCATCGCGCGGGCAAGGAAGGTCTCGGCAAGGCGTACCTGGCGGGCTTCCGGTGGGCGCTTGAGCGGGACTACACCCACGTCTTCGAGATGGACGCCGACTTCAGCCATGACCCTGCGATGTTGCCGGTGTTTCTCGACGCGGCTGAGCGCGCCGACCTCGTCCTGGGGAGCCGCTGGGTCGACGGTGGCGGGACAGTCGATTGGCCGTTGTCACGCCAGCTCATCAGCCGCGCAGGCAGCCTGTACGCGCGGACGATCCTGGGCGTCGGCGTGCGTGACCTGACGGGGGGCTTCAAGTGCTTCAACCGCCGGGTCCTTGAGGCGATCGACCTCGACACAGTACAGACACGCGGCTACGGATTTCAGATCGAGCTGACCTATCGAGCGACGACGCGTGGCTTCACGGTTGTCGAGGTGCCCATCCGCTTTGCGGACCGCGTCGCCGGTCAGTCGAAAATGTCGGCGCGCATCATGGCCGAGGCGTTCACGATGGTCTGGAAGCTGCGGCTCGACCATATCAGGGCAGGGGGCTCACGATGAGCGAGGTCGCGATCGGCATCGACTTGGGGACGAGCAACTCGGTGGTCGCGATCGTCGAAAACGGCGTTCCACGCGTCCTGCAGAACGAGTGGGGCGAGGCGATCCTGCCGTCCGTAGTTCACTTCGAAGTGGACGGCGGCATGACGGTGGGGACGCCCGCCAAGAAGCGCATGATGCTAGACCCCGAGAACACGGCTTACAGCTTCAAGCGCCTCATCGGGCGCTACTTCTTTAGCCAAGAGGTGAAGAAGGCGCGCGAGGTCTTCCCGTATCGACTCGTCGAGGGGGAGAACAAGGACGTCCGCATCGAGGCCCAAGGTCGCGTTCACGCGATCCCCGAGGCGTCAGCGGCAATCCTGCGGGAGCTGCGTCGAACCGCCGAGCGCGCTTTGGGTCGGCCTGTCACGAAGGCTGTGATTACGTGCCCTGCGCACTTCAACGACAACCAGCGGCAGGCGACCAAGGACGCGGCACGCATTGCCGGTCTGGAGGTCCTCAAGATCCTCAACGAGCCAACCGCCGCGGCGCTGGCTTATGGCTACGGCAAGGGCCTTAAGCAGCGGGTCGCGGTCTACGATCTCGGCGGCGGCACGTTCGACATGACTGTGCTCGACATCGACAACGATGTCTTCGAGGTGAAGTCGACGTCGGGGGACACCTTCCTCGGCGGCGATGACTTCGATGCGCGGATCATCGACTTTCTGTGCTCGGCGTTCCGCGAGCAGACGGGCATCGACCTGCGGCAGGACCGCCTCGCGATGCAGAAGCTCAAGGAGCACTCAGAGTGGGCAAAAATCCAGCTCTCCGAGGTCGACCGGATCGAGGTATCGATTCCGGACATCGCCCGCGACAACGAGGGCTCGCTGACGCTCAACGCGCTCCTGACGATGAAGCAGCTCGCGCAAATGACCTACGACCTCGTCCAGCGGACCTTCAAGGTCTGTGACGAGGCGATGCAGAGCGCGGGGCTGACGGCGGGGGATGTCGACGGGATCGTGCTTGTCGGTGGGCAGACGCGCAGCCGTTTCATTCGCTCGGCGGTGGATGCTTACTTTGGCCGGGCCGTTCAGGCGACCGTGAACCCCGACGAGGTCGTCGCGATCGGCGCTGCGATTCACGCGCACCAGCTGGTCAATCGTCGCAGAGACGCCGTGCTGATCGACGTGACGCCGCTCACGCTCCGCGTCGGTACGGTGGGGGGCTTCTCGGACGTCGTCTTGAGCAAGAACACACCGATCCCGGTTGAGCAGAGCAAGACCTTCGTGACGGCCTCGGACAATCAGGAGAAGGTCCGGATCCGAATCTACCAAGGCGAGGCGCGCGAGACCGACGCCGACACGCTGCTCGGCGAGTTTGAATTCAGCGGTTTTCGGCGCGCACCACGCGGCGAGGTCGAGGTCGTCGTGACATTCGACGTCGACGCGAACGGCATCGTGAACGTGAGCGCGGTCGAACGCGAGAGCGGCGCGCGTGCTCAGACGACGGTCACGTTGTCGCAGAACCTGTCCGAGCAAGAGCTGCGTCGGCTCGCGCAAATGTCGTGAGCCAGAAACGAAAAAGCCCCCCCGCATGGGCGGGAGGGCTCTCCAGAGTGCGAAAGATGGGGGTCGAACCCACACGCCCTAACGGGCACAGGAACCTGAATCCTGCGCGTCTGCCAATTCCGCCACTTTCGCGAAGCAGGCGGGTGATAGCCGAGGGACCCGGCCGTGTCAAATGAAAAACGAGTGGTCTTGGTCGTCGATGACGACCGCCTCAACCGCCGGCTATGCGCCGACCTCTTGATCGAGGAAGGTTACGAGGTGACCACAGCGAGCGACGCGGACGAAGGGCTCTCGCGCGCTTGGACTGAGCGCCCGGACTTGGTCGTGATGGACGTTGAGCTGCCCGGGATGAGCGGGCTTGAGGCGACGCGCGCGCTCCGGCTGGACCCCCGGAGTCAGGCGATGCCCGTGCTCGTGTTGACCGCTCAGGCGCTCTCCTTCTCCCCGGAAGACGCCGCCCGCGCGGGCGCGACAGCCTTCGTGCGGAAGCCGCTGCGTTTCCCCGAGTTTCAGGAGACCGTGGCGCGGCTCCTGGGAATTGGCGGGACAATCGCGCGCGCTCTGGCCGCGATCGCCCTCGGCACGACGTTGGGCACCCGAGCAGCCAGCGCGGACGTTCGGTACGAGGTCCCGGGCGAGCTGCGGCTGCGCGTCGAGAGCGTCGGGGACTTCGCGCTCGATGACGCGACGCGCACCGGCGGACAAACATGGGCGCGTCACTTGCTGCGGATCTCGCCGGTCATCACGAGCGATGCGGTTGATCTCCACCTGCGCTTGGACCTTCAAACCGGGCAGAGCTTCGGTGAGGTCGCGCCTGCGGGGGCCGACTTCGTGGAGCGACGTGCAGGCGAACCCCTCGACCGGCACGACGGCTGGCAGACCTTTCTCCCCCGTCAGGCGTGGCTCGAGGCGAGGCTGCATTGGACTGAGCTCCGGTTCGGCTTGATGACGAGCCAGTGGGGCCTTGGGCTCTTGGAGAATGCCGGAGAGCCCGAGGAGCAGGTCGACGCGCGCGGCCACGCAAGGCCACACGCGCTCGGCGAGGCGTGGACGGGTGACCACGTGGCACGCTTGGCGTTGGCGGCCAGGCCCTTTGGGGCGGGCAGCGGGCGGGCGCTCTCTGGGGTCCGCCTCGAGGCCGCGGCCGATATCGTATACGAAGACGAAGACGCGAACGCGCTCGGCGGCGATGAGGCGCGGCGGGTCTCCCTCAGCGCTGAGCACGTCGGGAGCGGGCAGGCGCTCGGCGTGCTGGGCGCGTGGCGCACGCAGACGTCTGAGTCGGGGTACGTCGCGTCGTGGACGACCGCGCAGGCTTACCTGCGCGGTGCACACGCGCTGGCCAGCGGGGGGGCCATCCTGGCCGCCGAAGCTGAGTTCGGTGCGCGCTTCGAGGACTCCGCGGGCGCTGACCCGGCCTTCGACAGGCTCGCCGGCCTCGCGCGCGTCTGGCTCGAAGACGTGGGCCGGTCGACGGTCTGGGCGACCGAAGCGGGCTACGCCGCAGGTTTGGCGTTCGACCCGAATCAGCACGTCAGCGTGGTGCTATTCGACGAGGTCGTGCGGCGCGTCAACCTGAGGCTCGCGGAGCGGGTCGATGCGCGCCCGGATGTGCGGGTGCGAACGCCCACCCGCACGGTGCAAGTGGACGGGGCCGTGCACGACGCGGTCTACGTGCGGCCCTCGTGGACTTGGCGGCCTGACCGCTGGACCTGCGCACTCGGGGCGCTCGCCGCGTGGGCCACCGCACCTTGGGCCGATCCCGTCGAGACTGCGGACCGCGCGCTGGAGTCAAACGCCTGGGCCCAGCCCGCCGCGCAGTTCTACGGGGTTGAGGTCGACGCATCGGTTGGCTACCGCGTCCCATTCGCGCCGCTCAGGTCTGTCGGTGTCGGACTCGAAGGCGGTCTTCTGCTCCCCGGAGCCGCGCTGGCTGGCCTCGGCGAGGCGCCAGTCGGACGAATCGAGGCGCGGGTCGACGTGGCGTTTTGATTTATTGACACTCCTTCGGCCGGGGCCGGAAAATCACGTTCGAGCGCAGCCTCGACCCCACACGTGCGCGGAGACGAATGGCGCAACGCCCCCAGGGCCCCGCAGCTGGGAGCCAGCCGAAGCGATCAGGAGAGCCCCAAGCCAGCGACGCCGGGCTTGACTGGGGACGAATCGCTGACCTCGACGCCAGCGCGCCGGGCGGCATGCAGGCGGGCGTGGGCGCGCTCGACGGCTCCGGCGGACTCCTCGGGGTGGACTCAGGCTTACTCCGCGTGGTTGGCCCCAACGATCCGAGGGCCCCCGCGGAGCCCGAACTCCTGCCCGAGGAGAACACGGAGAGCCCCGCAGCCGAGCAGCAGAAGGCCTGGATCGGCGGGGTCATGGGGCAGATCGAGGGCGAGTCCAAGGAGAGCAGCGCCTGGCTCGACGGCCTGATCGAGCGCGCCATCATCGACGAAGCGTCGGCGCCCTGGGGGGCTGTCGATCACCCGGGCTTTGTGGAAGACGCCGACCCAGGGCCCGATGACGCGGCCGACGAGTCGCTCGACCCGGAGGAGCGCGCCGCCGCCGCAGGGGACGATTGGCAGGATGCCGGCTTCGAGGCGCGCGACGATGACCTCTTTGATGACTTGGGCAGTGTCGCCGGCGCGGGCGCGAATGACGTCCCGGACGCCTCGGCGGAGCGACCCGCGTGGGAGCGCGTGGCTTGGGGCGATGAGGACGACGTCGAGCTCGGCGAGCAGGTGCCAGACGCCCTCGATGGGGGCGCAGGCGCCGACATCGACCGGTGGTCGAGCGTGGCCGCGCAGGACTGGGGGTCGCCCAAGCGCCGCTTCACAGGCCCGGTCAAGGTCGACGCCAAGCTCGAGGCGCTGCGCGCCCTCGACCCGTTCGCGGCGCCGGTACAGGTCAGCCTGACTGGGGAGCTGGGTGGACTCGACCTCGATGACCCGTTCGAGAGCCTCTCGGGCTCGGCGCCGCCGCCTCGCTCTGGCTCCGCGGACCGAGCGCCAATGACGCCTGGGCCCGATGAGGCGCTGCCCGATGCGCCGAGCGCGCTCGATGCGGACGACGGCTGGGTCGCGCTCGGGGAAGAGCCCGCGGTCGAAGAAGAGTCGCAGGCCGAGTGGGAGGCGGCGATCGCGGCATCTGAGGTCGACGATTTCGCGCCCGCAGCGGTCCCGCGCAACGTCGTCGGTGACTTCGAGGGTACACTCGAGGACGCCCGCGCGCTCATTGGCCGCCTGACCGCCGAGCGTCTGGACGCGCTCGCGCATGCGCGCTCCGAAGCTGTCTACCCGATGACCGAGCGCGTGCTCGCGGACGGGCCCGACCGACGTGTGGTCGTCGTCGAGAGCGATGAGGCCGAGGGCATCGAGGACTTTGAGGTCATCGAGGAGCTCGACTTGTCGGCCTCGCCGGGGGCGGGGGACACCGGCGCCAGCCGTCGCTCAAGCCTCGCGGCCCTCAGTCTTGAGCCGCTGGAGCTCGACACGCAGCCGCAGGGGGCGTCCTCCCCCGTGAGGGCCGATGCGCGGCGTCCGGCGCCGAGCATCGCGGCGGCGCCGATCGAGGTCGACGCGGGATGGGCTCTGCCCGAGACCATCGCCGACGCGCTGCTCGAGCCGCAGCAGGCGGACCGCGTCGCGGTCGAGCGTTACGGTGTCCCGCTCCTCGGCGTACTCGCTCACTTCGAGCCTGCTGCGCGGCCTGATGAGTTCCCCGAAGGCTCGCTTGTCCGCGTCGAAGACAACGCGCAGACCGCGCCACCGCTGGTACCCGTGCTCGGACTGCCTGAGCCCTTCGACATCGACCATCGCGAGCATCGCCTCTTGGCGATGTTGCAGGACGAGGTCGCTCACGCGACGGACCGACGCCGCTTGGCGACCCTGCTCCACGCATGCGCACGAATCGCCTCGCGCTTGCCAGGCAGCGCGCCTCTGGCCCGAGTAGCGGCGGGGGCGGCTCACGTCAACGACCCCACGTTCACGTTTAACCGCTGGCTCCTCGATGACCTCGTGGACGCTGAGGGGCCGACCGAGGCGGTTGTCACGCACCTCGCTCGCGTTGGGGGGGCGGCTTCACCCGATGCGGACGCGCTCCATCGCGCCGCGCACTTGGTGCACACGCGCCTCGACGACCCAACGCGGGCGCTCGCGCTGTGGCAGCGGGTCCTCGAGGTCGATGGCGGACACGCGGGGGCGCTGCTTGCGCGGGCTTCCGCCCAGCATGCTTTGTTCGACTGGGAGGGGGCCGCGGCGTCACTCGAGGTCTTGGCGCCCCTCATCAGCGGCCCTGTCCTGGGCGCCCTCATCGCGCTTGAGCGACTCCGGCTGGGAGAGGAGCTGGGACACGAGGAGAGTCGCCTTCTGGGCCATATCCGCGAGGCGCATCGCCTCGCAGGGGGGGCCGTCGCCGTCGCGGCGGTCGCGGAGCGTTACGCGGCGCGGTCGCAAGACGCCGAGCTGCTCCTCGGCCTGTTGCGGGGGCGCTTCGACACGGTGAGCGCGGAGTATCAGTCGGGCGCGCTGGCCGAGGACGCCGCCAAGCAGGAGATCGGTGAGATCTTCTTCAAGGCGGGCTGGGCGCTCGAGCGTTTGGGCAGGCGCTCTGAGGCCGTGCGGGAGTATCAAAACGCGCTGCAGTCGCTGCCCAATGACCCGATTCTGCTTCACAAAGCGGGCGACTTGGCATGGCGACTCGGGCGGGCGGAAGAGCATCGCGCCCACCTTGAGCGCGTCGCGGCCCTCGCGCGCGACCCGAACGAGGCCGCGAACGCGCTGTACCAGATGGGCTTGATCGCGCAGAGCGTCCTCGCAGATGAAGCGCGCGCAGCGCTTGACTTCGAGCGCGCGCTGGCCGCGATGCCGACATTTACACCGGCGCTCGCGGCGCTTGGGCGGCAGGCGATTCGGCAAGGCCGCTGGCTGGACTTGCGGCAGCGCTTCGAGTCGGAGATCGCGCAGCTTGAGGCGGCGCTCTCGGGTGAGCTCACCCCCGACGTCCGCGTCCGCACGGTCCGAGGCTTGGTGACGCGCTACTTCCGCGTCGCGCGGCTCCTTGAGACCCAGCTCGCCGATGCCGAGACAGCGCTCGCTTACCACAAGCGCGCACTGAGCCTCGACACGGGGTTCCTGCCGGCCTTTCTGGCGGTCGAGCGGCTCTATGAGCAAGCAGGCCAGTGGAAGCCGCTCGTGGCCCTGTACCTGGGGCTTGTCGAGCGCACCCCCGCGCTCGGTGTTCAGCCGCTCGCGTATCTGCAGCGCGCCGCGGAGATTCTGGAGTCGCGGCTGCGCGACGACCGCAACGCAGCCCGGGCGTACGCGCGCGTGCTCGCCGTCGCGCCGGAAGACGCAGGCGTTCTGGAGCGTGCTGCGCGGGTGTTCGCGCGCATCGAGGGGCGCGCAGCCCAGATCGAAGTCGACGTTCAGCGCGCGAAGGTCTCGACCGATGACGGCGTTAGAGCGGCTTTACTGACGCGCGCCGCCTCGGTCCAATCGCTCGACGGGGACGCGGTGGCCGCGGCGGGCGAGGCGCTCCCGCTCTTCCGGGCTGCGCTCGAGGCTTCTCCGAGCCACCCCGGCGCGATTGAGGGCATCATCCGCGCAGCGACCTTGCTCGGTCGCACGGGCGAGGTCAGCTGGGTCGCGCAGTCGTTGCAAAGCGCGTCGGCGCCCGATCCTTCGCAGCGGATGCTCGTCTGCGATGCGCTCCTTGCCGCGGACCACACAGACACCGCGGGCACGCTCCTCGACCTCGCCTATCGGGACGCTCCGCGGGCGGATATCCTGAGTCTTCGGATAATGGCGCACGAGCGAGCGCAGGCATGGCGAGCGCTGGTCGACGCGCTCGAAGATGACGTGGCGTCGACCCAGGACGCACTGCGCCGCGCCCGTACACTGACCTACTTGGCCGAGATTTACGAGTTCCGCCTCGACGACCCTGCGACGGCGTCCGAGACCTACGGACGGGCGTTGGCGCTTGATGCCTCGAGCGCGTCCGCCCGCGAGGGCAAGCAGCGGACGGATGAACGCGCTGAGTACGACGCGCTGTCTGGCGCCGTTCAGGCATACGACCCCGCTCAATCGGGGCATCCCCAGGATGTGGCGGTGCAGTATGGACACATCGCCGTTGGGGCGGCCGCGACGGATGACGAGGTCCGAGCCGCCTTCATGGAGAGACCAGACCGCCTCGACCGCTTCGAGGCATGGCTCGAGCGCGTCTCCGGTGCCGAGCACATCGCCGCGCGGGTGCAGGCCTATGCGCTGCGCGCGTCGCACGAGTCGAGCGAAGGCCGGATTGACTTGCTCGGCGCGTGGCTCCTAGACGCCGAACTTCTCGGCGATGAGGGCATGGTGGCGCGCGTGGCGCGGGCCATCCTTGAGGAGGAGCCGACCTCGCTGTTCGCTGCCGAGGCCATTCGAGCCGTGGCGTTGAGGGCAGGGAGAGCGCGCGAGGCCTTTGACGCAGGTGAGCGACTCGCGGCGCTCTACAATGCGCCGCACCAAGCCGCCGCGCTCCTGAGAGCGCTCGCGGGCGAGGCGAACGCCTGCGGCCTCGGCCCCGAGCGCGCCCGAAACCTACTCGAACAGGCGGTCGCGCTCGACCCGGCAGAGCCGACCTCGGCGCTGGAGCTTGAGACGATCCTGCGCGCAGGCGGTGAGTGGCTCGACCTACTCGAGCTGCTCAGTCGTCGGCTGTCCGTGTCGCAGGACTCGGACACGCTTCGGCGCATCGCGCTCGCGCGCGCAGAGGTCTTGGGGCGTCATCTGGGCCAGCCAGGCGATGCCGTCGCGTGGCTCGGCGGCTTTCTCCTGTCGTTGGGAGATGAAGGTGCCGACCCGGAGACCGCGCTCAGGGCCGGTCAGTTGGCCGCCGACCTCGGCGAGACAGACGCTGCCGACGAGTGGCTGCGGCACGCGATGTCGGCTGAAGACACGCGTGTGTCGTCGGACGCGGTCATCGCGCTCTCGCAGTCTCTTCGCGACATCGGGCGTGTAGACGCCGCACGCTCGCTCGTGCTGTCAAGCTTGAAACGGCACAGCCGGGTCGTGCGCCTGTACGACATCGCTGCGGAGCTCGCCGCGGATGCCCGGCAATGGCCTGAGGTCGTCGGCCTCAACATGAAGGCCTTCGAGCTCGAGCCGGAGCAGGACAAGCGCGCGTCGCGGGCGCTCGGCATCGGCGAGATCTTGTCCCGTATCAAGGGCGACCCGCGGGCCGCTGCGGGTTGGTTCAAGATCGCCGTCGAGCTCCGACCGCAAGACCGGGGTGCGCTCGGGCGCCTGTTCTCCGAACTCGACCGTCTACCGCCCGGCAGTGTGCCGGTCGAGCAGATCACGGACGCCCTCGACCGCGCGCTCATCACCGTGCGTGAGTCAATCGCCCGCGATCCTTTCGACGTGGACCATCTGCGCGCCTACGCACAGATCCAGCTGCGCCGGCAGGTCGTCGACGCCGCGTACCTCGCCCGAGCGGTGATCGAGTACCTCGGCGCCGCCGACGCAGTTGAGCGCACGTGGCTGGCACAGCGGCGCGAGCGGTTGGTCGTTGACCTGAACGGGGAACTCAGCGCGGAACAGCGCTCCGCTCTCCTTGTGGATCCGCGTGAGGGGGGAGGCGCGAGCGACTTCTTCGCGCCGCTTGCGCTCGTACTGACGGACCTGTTCGCGGAGCGACCACCGCCGGGGGCAACGCGGGTGTCGGCGCGGAGCTTCCCGCGCTGGCAGGCCGAGTTCCGACAGATTGCGCAGGCGCTCGGGACCATGGACTGGGAGCTTTGGCAGACAACCCAGTCGCCCACGCGGCTGTCGGGCCTTTACCTGCCAACCGCCGCAGTGGTCGTCGGGACGGATGTCCTGGGCACCGCGATCGACGCGCCGACCGCATTTCGACTCGGGCACCTCGTTGAGGGGTTGCGCGGGGGGCGCCTCCTCTTCGACCGGGTCGGTGCCGGCCGCATTGCTGCTGCCGTGCATCTCATCGTGCACGACGTCGTCCCCGGGTTCGGCGGCCACTTTACCGGTGCAGCGGACCTCGCGCCCGACTTCGCCGCGCGGCTGCGAGACCGAGCGCAGCGTCTGCCTCGGCGCCTGCGGGCGACGATCGAGGCGCAAGCGCAGCGCCCCGAAGCGGAGGATGTGGACTTCGCGGCCCTCGGAGCGGCTATCGAAGCGACCCGGAACCGCTGCGGCCTCCTGTGCTGCGGGGACGTCGCAGTGTCCCTCGACCGACTCCGGGCGTCCCTCGCGGGCGAGCTCGATGTTCGTCAGATTCGCAACCTTGAACCCGCGAAGGATCTCGTGCGCTTCATGACGTCGATGGCGTTCCTCAACCTGCGCGAGGCCTTTGGCGTCGCGGTGCAGCGATGAACGTCGACAACGGGACGCAGTGGACAGCCCGCGTGGAGCGCATCCGCGACGAAGCGCGCGCGGCAACTTCTCCGAGGCGCGCCGCGCGGCACTGGGTCGACGCGGGGCGTCTGCTGGAAGTCGCAGGCGGTGACCCCGTGGGCGCCGAAGCAGCTTACCGCGCGGCGTTGTCCGCCGACGCGAGTGACCTCGTCTCGGCGCGCCATCTGCGCCGCCTGCTTGAGCGCGTCGGCCGGTGGGAAGAAGTTGAGCCGCTGCTCCTTCGGGAGGCCGAGCAAGCCGAGAGTGCCTCGGACCGTGGCGGCCTTTACCTGCGCCTGGGCACGCTGCTCATGGAGCGACTCGGCCGCATCGAAGACGCGCGCGAGGCGCTGCGTTTGGCGGCAGAGGCACAGCCTGCCGACGACGAGATCCTGATTCGCCTTGAGCTGCTCACGCCCGCCTCCGACACTGAGGCCCGCGTCGAGTTGCTTCAGCGGCGCCTTAGGACCACCCCCCAGCCCGAGGTCCGCGCGCGTCTGCACCGAGAGATTGCGCGCCAACTCGCCGACCAACCTGAGACCGAGAGCGCTGCGCTCGCTCACTTGCGCGACGCGCTCGCCGCGACCCCCGGCGAGCGGGAGACGCTGCTCGAGTTTATTCGGCTCCACCTCCGCCTCGGTCGAGTCTCGGACCTGATCGCGTCCTTGTCGCAGATGTCGGCGTCCGTGGTCGACCCAGCGTTTCGCGGTCGTCTCCTGTACCTGATTGCGCGGCTGGGTCTCTCGCGCACAGAGACGCCCGAGCGGGTCGCGCCCCTCCTCGACCAGCTCTCGGGCTCGCTCGATGACGAGCCCGGCTTTGGGCGTTCGCTCGTCGCAGACCTAGAGTCCATCGGCCGGTGGGCGCAGGCAAACGCGGTCCTGCTTCGCCTCGCCGAGTCCGAGTCCGATGTGCGCGCGGCGGAGCTGCTGTACCGGGCTGCGCTGAACGCCGAGGTGGGCTTGGCGGATGGGGCGGAGGCCACGCGGTTGCTCGTCGCCGCGGTCGAGCGTGACCCGCGCTCGCAGACCGCGTGGCTCGCGCTGCGTCGTCTGGCGTGGCGCGAGCAATCACTCGACGCGTGGCTACATGCGCTGGAGGCGAGCACCGAGGCGGTCGTGGACCCTGCTGTGCGCTCGGCGTGGTTGGGTCTCGCGGCCCGCGCGCTCGAGACCATCTCAGGCGACAAGGACGCGGCGCTTGGCAAGTGGCACGCGGCGCAGACCGCAGCGCTTCAAGCGTCGGGTCAGCACACGGACATCGACGCGTTGGAGCAGACCCAGCGGCTGCTGGCGGCGATGGGTGAACACGCGCAGGCGCTTCAGCTGATCGAGGGTTGGCTGAGCGCGGACCTGGTACCCGAGGTGCGGCGCCAGCTCCTGAGCGAAGCGGCGACGCTGCTCGAGGTTCATCTCGACCAACCGCGCGCCGCGACGCGCGCTGTGAACCAGATACTGGACCAGTCTCCGGGTGACCTCGGGGCGCTCCGGGCGCTGGAGCGCCTCACGGCCGCAGCGGGTGATATTCACGGGTTCATCGCAGCGACCGAGCGCGAGATCGCCGCCGTGAGCGAGAGCGGTCAGCAGCTGGCCTTGCTTGCCCGAAACGCAGAGCTTCACGAGGAGCTCGGCGATCCGCGGCGCGCCGAGGATTGCTGGCGGCGCGCTCTTGCGCTCTCACCACGCTTCTTGCCCGCGCTCGCTGGCTTGGGTCGTATCTTCTATCACCACGGGCGTTGGCATGACCTCGCCGCGCTGCATCGACACGAGCTTGCGAACTTGGTGGGCGAAGCCTCGGAGAGGATCAGCGTGCTCGGACGCCTCGCCGAGGTCTACGAGTTCCGGCTTGAGCAGCCCGATGACGCCGCCGCTTGCTACGAAGAGCTCCTGACGCTGCGGCCACGCGCCCCCGATGCGCTCGCGGGGCTCGAGCGGCTCTACGCGGCGCGTGACCGGTGGGCCGACCTCGCGCGCGTCTTGGCGTCGCGGATTGAGCACACCGATGATGTCCGCGAGCGCGCGGCGCTGCTGGCGCGCCTCAGCGAACTTCAGCTCGAGCATCTGGACGATCGAGAGTCGGCGCTGGACAACGCCGAGGCCGCAATGGCGTTGGCGCCGAGCCTTGTGAGCCTGCCGTGGACGCTTGAGCGCCTGCTCTCGGGGACTTCTGACCGCGGCCGAGAGGTCATGGCGCTGCGGACGCTCCTTGGTCGGACCGGACAAGGCGGTCATCGCCTCATGCTCGCGCACAAGCTCGCCAGCGCGCTGGCGCCGGCTGAAGCGCGCGCTGTGTACGAAGAGATCGCGGTCGCCAAGCCCGATGACTTCGTCGCGCATTGGGCTCTGTTCAGAGACGCGTTCGAGAGCGGCGACCATCGGCGCGCTTGTGATGCCTTGGCGCGGGTTGCGCAGTGCGTGAGCGACCGGCGAGACGCTCGTTTGCTCTGGCGCGAGGCCGCTGAGCGGGCCGAGGCCGCAGGCCTTGACCACGACGAGCAGCGCGCCCTGTGGTCCCGGGTGGTTGAGCTCGAACCGAACGATCCGGTCGGCCACGGGGCGTTGCATCGGTTGTACCGGCGGGGAGATAACGCGGACGCTTGGGTCGGTTGGCTCCTGGGCCGCGCGCGCGCATCGGGCGATGAGCGCTCGGCGGCGATCGCCCTGTGGCTGGGCGGTCTCGAAGCGGACGCAAGAGGCGGCGCCGACCCCGTCTCGCTCTGGCGCAAGTCAGCCGACTTGGCCGAGGACGACCCGACTGCGACATGGCTCCTCTGTGACCGCGCAGAGCGCGCTGGCCAGACGGCGCTCGCGAGTGAGCTTCTGGTAGAGCTCGCTCAACGTCGCGTCAACCCACACGCGGCGTCTCAGAGCCTGACCTCAGCGGGCCGCTATTTCGCGGACGTCGCGAACGACCGTGCACGCGCGGTCGCCTGTTGGCTCGAGGCGGTACGCCGTGATCCAGACGCAGAGGAAGCGAGCGGGCATCTCGAGCGTCTCTACGCCTCTGCTGGGCAGTTCGTCGACTGGGCGGGGCTCCTTCAAAAGCGGGCGCGACGCATGGGCCACGCTGCGGGTCTCGCCCCGCTCCTGCATCGGCTCCTTGATCTGCAGACAGGTCCGCTGGGCGACCTGGACGGGGCGCGGCACACCGTCACGCGACTCGTACAACTCGAGCCGGAGAGCCACGCAGTGCGACAGCGCGCCGTCGAGGTCTTCTCGCGCATCGGCGACTGGGCAGCCGCGGCTGACGCGCTTGAGCGCCTGCTGCCCGACTGCGCTTCCGACGAAGAGCGCGCCGGCGTTCTGACTCAACTCGGGATCATCCGAGCGCGGCACGATGGGCGCCTCGATGACGCCCTTGAGCTCCTGCGACGCGCGATTGGCATGATGGACCCCGATGGACGGGCCCACGAGGAGTTGGCTGCGGTTCACCTTGTCCGCGGTGAGCCAGGGCCCGCCCTCACTGCGTACGAGCGTCTTGAGCGGCTTACGAGTGACCAGGCGCGGGTAGAGCAGGCGCGCCGGGGTCAGGTGCGTGCCTTGGTCGCGCTCGGCCGCTTCGTCGAAGCGCGGGAGCGCCTCGACGGTTTCCGACCCCACTCGGGGGATGTGCGGGCCTGGCGTGACCTCGAGGACAGCTTGAGTGCGCTCGAGCCCTCACGCGCCACGAGCGAAGCGATCGCGACTGCAACCGACCTCGCCAAGCTGACACTGGAGCAACCCGCGTTCGTGCCCCCCCCCCTCCCGCCCCCC
>Ga0114972_10002124_pt1 | contig 14860 bp, 13 predicted proteins | sample M_140807_EF_Meta_FD_87354 | JGI IMG/M metagenome (GOLD analysis project Ga0114972, IMG submission 87354) | Freshwater microbial communities from Lake Montjoie, Canada to study carbon cycling - M_140807_EF_MetaG | ecosystem: Environmental > Aquatic > Freshwater > Lake | place: Lake Montjoie... | reverse complement strand
TGCTCGAGCGATTCGTTGTTGACGAACCAGAGGCGCGAATCTCTGGTTCGACTGGTGATAAAATCTGAGTGTTCGTTTGTTTCTATGCGCGGGTGGCAGCCCATCTGTGTCGTCCTCCAAGAGAGAGAAAAAAAGTTTCTCTCTGTGATCGACAGGAAGGGGGGGAGAGTTGCTAATCAACTGGCAATTTTTTTCATAATTGAGAAGGAATCTCCCGGACCTCTACACCCCTCTACACCTCTGAGCAAAGGAGGAGGGGGTGGCAGCCCATTTGTGTCGTCCTCCAAGAGAGCGAAAAAAGATCTCTCTGTGATCGAGAGGAAGGGGGGGGAGAGTTGCTAATCAATCGGTTATTTTTTTCATAATTGAGAAGAAATCTCCCGGACCTCTACACCCCTCTACACCTCTGAGCAAAGGAGGAGGGAGGCAATTTTTTTCATAATTGAGAAGAAATCTCCCGGACCTCTACACCCCTCTACACCTCTGAGCAAAGGAGGAGGGGGTTGCTCTCTGTGATCGACAGGAAGGGGAGTAGAGTTGCTAATCAATCGGTTATTTTTTTCATAATTGAGAAAAAATCTCCCGGACCTCTACACCTCTGAGCAAAGGTGGTGGGGGAGGGGGAGGCCGAATCTCTTACCCTCAATCTCACCTCCCGAGAACTTTTTCCCATCATCGGATAATAATTGCTGCCCATGTCTGATTCTAGACATGGGCTATCAAAGGTCTCTCACCACTGCGGTTGTTGGGTGATACCCTTTCAAGCAAGCAAATATTGCTTTCCACAAACTAATATTAAATACAATTTTGCAGAGGTATCGAGTCAATGTTCTTCCGACCGACACTGAGCCAGAACGCTCGGACCAATCCAAAAGATTACGGTGCGGGTGAAAGAGGAACCTTCTCGGTTCCTTTGCCCAAAATAAATCATATTAGCCATCGCGCGGGTCCAATCTTAAATGGGTGGCGCGCAGATAACCCGAAAAAAGATTGGCCGCCCGAGGTGGTAGATCGAGTTCAGCAAGAAATAATCAAGTTTAACGAAGAAAACCCGAATGCTAAGGTTTCATTGAACCCAGATCATTGGAGCGTCGATATCTACCGATCAGGCCGCACTGAGTTTGCACTGGTCGACGCTAGCCTTCGGAGGGATCTCAGCCCAATTGAACGATTACAAGCTAATCTCTCCGACTTAGTCCGTCTCGTCCTCCCGCCGCCCCTCCCCTAACTCCTAAACCCGTGCTATACCCTCAGGCACCAAAATCCCCTGTACCCTATACCCCCACACCCCGCCACCCGCATGAACCTTCTCGCCATCACCACCACCACCGATCTACCCGAGGCTCATCTTCTTGCCGGAATGCACGAATCTTCCGACATCAACGTTACTATCCTTGGGAACCTCTCACCTGCTCATACCGAGATCCTCTCTTCAGCGGGTGTCAACATCATACCGCTTCCTTTGCCAAGCCGAATCTCGCCTCACGTTATCCGAACCATTCGCGCGACGGCAAAGCAATATCGGCCCGATATTGTCCATTACTTCTCAAATCGCGCCCTCTCAAATGGACTGATTGCACTTCGTGGCTTTCCCGCCCGACACGTTGCGTATCGGGGGGCGATGGGGAATGTGAGTCGATGGGACCCGCTCTCATGGATGACCTATCTGCATCCACGATTGGACCGAATAATCTGTGTATCGCGGGCCGTTGAGGAGTACCTTGCTTCAGTCGGAGTCTCCCGAAAAAAACTGCGCACGATATACAAGGGCCATCGACTCTCGTGGTACAACGGAGATGTTGATGCGAAAAAAGAAAACTCACCCGAATTTTCACCCTCGCCGAACGCAACGGTTATTGGATGTACTGCAAATATGCGGCCCGTAAAGGGGGTTGACCTTCTTCTTAAAGCGATGCTTCGTGTCCCAAAATCTATCCCGCTACATCTGGTTCTGATCGGTGAAATAAGAGATCAAAGACTTCCTAAATTAATTGAAGCGGTCCGCTCGACGCATCAGGTTACAACGCTCGGATTTCAAAAAAATCCAATTACGTCTCTTAGGCAGTGCGATCTTTTTGTGATGCCATCGCGCGATCGCGAGGGATTACCAAAGGCCGTTATCGAGGCGATGACGCAGGGTATTGCCCCGATTGTGACCTCGGTCGGCGGAATGCCAGAGCTTGTTCTCAACAATCAGTGCGGCATTGTGGTTGAACCGGAATCACCCAACCAACTCGCTGATGCGATTATTTCACTCGCCACAAATAAACCACTTGCGGCAAGCTTCGGCGCACAAGCACAGACTCGAATAGCCGAACACTTTTCAATAGACACCACAATTGCAGAAACGATTTCAACTTATCGTGAAGTACTTAACCGACTGCACTAGCAGGGTGGTGAAAAATTTTTCCTGTTGCGCACTTTGATAGTTTTACTGCAACTTCGTCGGAGTCAACGAAAAAATCCTCAACGTATCTCAGCGATACGTCTCCGGTTTTTTCGTCAACCCCTCCTCGTTTCGTCAAAACTCTCAAAATGCTCACGACAGAACCATTTTTCACCACCCTGCTAACGCTCAACCTCCTCCGCCATCGGATCCCCCGTTCTGCCCGTCAACATTTTGGTTATCGTCAAAGCTCGATCAGCGGGCATCAGCGATAATATCTGCCCCATCCGCTTCTCTGGCATCCGCTCAAGGAGCGCGAGGGTCGTAGTAATATCGAGCTGTCCAAGAAGCGCAGCGGCCTCTGGAGGATTCATCGAGCCGTATACATTTGCTAGCTGTCCAACCTGAGCCTGCTGCTTTTTATCACCCTGCTCTCGATCAGCCTGTAACATACCGGTAAGCTCACGAAGCTGCGCCAAACGACCCGCAAATTCCCGCTCACGCTCCGCAAGATCTTTCTCCCGATCATCGAGTCGACGGCGCCGATCTTCTAGTTCAACTCTTCGGCTATCAAGACTTTTAAGGAGGGTCAGTTCGCTCTCACTATATTTGGGCCCAACCTCTTTAATAATCGTTGCCTGCGCTGGCAGCGTTGCACCCCAGCCCGCAAACTCAGCTCCACCTACTAACGCCCGCACCATCGCACACGCTCCAACAAGAAGTGCCGCAGCGATCTGTCCCCTATCGAGCCCAGCCCGCTGCCGCTTTGCAATCGCCGGAATATTACCCAACTGCTGAGTCGCTGGTGGTAGTTTATCCTTCTCTGCGGCACCCGCACCTTGCAACACTGAACGCATCGTTTGTTGCATCTGACCGTAAAGCTCAACAGCCTCCTCTCGTGTCATGGTAGGTTTTTTTTTCGTGGTGGCCATTCCGATCTCCAAAACATCGATGCCGAGAGAATAATCGCTACCCCCTGACAAAAAAACTACCGTTCAGCGCATTTAATTCAGGACAATTGCAAAGGCTGTGCCTGTTCTGAACACCAACCTCCATCCCATAAAAAACCTATCGATCGTCGCCTGCTCTTAGTTTCATTAAAACACCTAATTCATCCAATTCAGCTATCTCCTGGCGGCTAACCTCCTGTTTATATTCCTCTCGGTATCGCTCCTTTAGCTTCTCGAGTACTCTCACACCCTGTTGTTTTTCCCGATATACGGAGACCATCTCATCAACAACCCGTTCCTGCTCCGCGATCTGATCGGTCAGTTTTTCGATATGAATCTTTGCGCCCTCGCCAAAAAGGGCTCGAATCGCAAGCTCCTCAGAAGATATTGTACCAATGATAGGCCCAGCGAGATCGATTGACTCTTCAATAGTTCGACGCTCCTGTTCAAGAGTTGACAGAACCAACCGCTCACGGATTAGAGCTGCCTTTGCCTCATCAAGCTGTGTATTGCGGAACCGAAGAACTCGCTCAAGACGGAACCGAAATCGCTTCATGTTATTCCGTTACAATGTAACACGCCTAGGCTGCTATTCTTAAAACCTCGCCAATTCAATACTAAAGGAGCATTTCTTACTCATGATAAATTGTTACAATTTATCATCTTAGCTGGGAACCGCTACCGACATTACCCGTTACCTATAATCGCTCGCAACGCCTGTCGCGTCTCCTCATACGGAGTACGCTCACCTGCATATTGCCGAAGAAACTTCACAAGTCCGTGATGAAGCGCTATCGCTCGATCGATTCGTTGATTTGTACCCTCTTTGTATGCACCGATAAGAACCAGATCTTCGACATCACGAAACTCACTCAACACCTCTCGGGCTTCTCGCGCGAGTGCTTTTCCTTCATCATCAACGATATCGCTCATCACCCGCGAGATACTCTCTAGCACCTCAATCGCCGGGAAATGTCCTTTATGGGCGAGTTTTCGACTCAAAACAATATGTCCGTCAAGAATACCTCGTACCGCATCAGCAACCGGTTCGTTCATGTCGTCACCCTCGACAAGAACGGTATACAAACCAGTAATCGAACCCTCTCCCCCATCTGTACCCGCTCTCTCAAGAAGCTTTGGCAACATCGCAAACACTGATGGCGTGTACCCCTTGGTGCTCGGCGGTTCACCTACCGCTAGTCCTATCTCACGCTGCGCCATCGCCAATCGAGTGACAGAATCGAGCATCAATACAACCCGTTTACCCTGACTACGAAAATACTCCGCATAACTTGTTGCAAGATACGCTGCACGAAGCCGCAATAGAGCGGATTGATCTCCTGTCGCCACGACAACGACCGAGCGAGCAAGCCCCTCGGGACCAAGATCGCGCTCGATAAATTCCCGCACTTCGCGACCACGCTCACCTATAAGACCCACAACAGCGATATCGCTTGAAGAGTGTTTCGCGACCATGCCAAGGAGCGTTGATTTTCCTACTCCCGAGCCCGCCATTATTCCTACCCGTTGCCCAGATCCAAGAGTAAGGAGTGAATCGATTGCCCGAACTCCTGTTTCAAAAACCTCTTCAATTCTTCTTCGCGTCACCGGATTTGGTGGTGTTTGTAATAACGGAGATAGATCACTCAAGATCGGTCGAGGTCCATCGTCGAGCGGATTACCGAGTGCATCAACGACTCGTCCGATGAGATCGTCTCCCACAGGAACGGCAGCACTTGTTTCGCTCCCAACAACAGCGACCCCAGGAGCAATTCCTTGAGTTTCACCAAAAGGCATTATTAATGTGCGATCATTTCTGAAACCGACAACCTGGGCTGATATCGTTTTTCCGGGGATTCGAATGTCAACCTGCGAGCCCACCGGCACTCGAGGACCAGTCGCCTCAATCACTAGTCCTGCCACCTCGGTGACCGTACCGCGAAGCTCAAATAGATTCGTTGTTGATGCAATCGCTGCGGCTTGTTCCATCAAACTCATGCTGTGGTGCTCCGAATTACCTGATCTTTTAATCGCTCCCACGCCGCATCAAGTCGATAATCAACCTCACCAGCACTTGTATCAATTATACATCCCGAAACGATCGCGGGATCTGCAATAAAAGACCAGTTTCCATCGAATCTATCTCGAATCTTCTCTATCTCGACAAATTCAAGATCTGCTGGACTAATCCGAACGCGCTGAACATCAGCACCACCAACATATCCGAGTGCATCGCGGATTACCGGAAGAAGATACTCTGGATTAATTTCAACTGCCTCCGCGATGATTCGCCGAGATATCAAGATTGCAAGACCGAGTGCTTGACGCTCTATCCGCTCAACGTCACCCTGCATCTGATCCGAGAGCTCTCCACACAACAGCTCAAATCGTTGTTGCAGCCCAGCGGTATGATCAGCTATCTGCTCGTGGGCACGCTGTTCGCCCTCTAAAACTCCCCGCTGAAACTGCTCCTCTAACATTCGTTGCAGCTCCTCAGGGGGATGCGTTGGTGGGTGATGTGGAGCTGCTTGTTGTGAAGGGCCTTGATTCTGGACAAGCTTTTCTTTTGGCGGTTGTCGTGTGGCACTAACCCTTCCTCCATAATCGGCGAACATCGGGTCAGAGCTCCGTTCAACCGCTTCATGAACAACCTCTATCTTGAGCGGTTCAAACACAGGACGGCGCACTCGCTCACCGATATTTTCATACCGCGATCCTGCAAAGGGAGGTGTTCGATATTCGGGCTGGGACTTACCTGATCCATTATTCATTGAAACCGTTCATCATCAGAGAGAAGAAAAAAAGGTTCTTTGCGAACTACTCAGAGGCGAGTAATGTTGTTTAGCTCGCCCCCTCACCAAGCCAGTATCGAATCAGCAATGCAGCCTGTCGAGGATTTTCCCGAACAAGCCTAGAGTTGTCTGCGATAAGAGCTTCAAGATGCTCTAGATCGATTCCCTCATTTCCTTCTGGAAGAGTAGGAGCTGCACGTTCTCTTTCAGTTGTAAGCTCCTGCTCGAGCGCCTCAATTCCTGCGGGAAGAAGCCGCTCAAGATTCACCTCTGACTCTACCGGTAACAGCAGCTGACCCATGATAGGGCGTACTACAATCACAAAGAGAAGAATCAGCGCAATCAGAGAGACCCCAATTTGTCCGCCTGTCATGATGTATTGGTGAGTATTCGATTCAAGCGCTGTCACCAACTCTTCTGGCATTCTAGCAAATTGGAGATTCTCAACCCGAACAGAGTCTCCTCGCGTTACATCAAACCCCACCGCGCTTTTTACGAGATCCTCAATCTGCGCCATTGTCTCATTCGTCAATGGTCGGAACTGCTGCTTTTTGACGGGCTCTGCGCCCTCCGCAGCTGGAGCCTCCGTAATCTCTTCGTAGGTTCCATCAACGAGCACTGCAACCGATAAACGCTCAAGGGTTCCTCGAGGAGATGAGCTCTTAATGATGGCGCGGGAGAGTTCGTAATTCTTCACCACCTCATTTCGCTTACTATTACCCGCTTCGTCGGCGCCCTGCTGAGGAGCAAGAAGCTTTGGATCATTTGAGAGATTTGACACGACTCCCGGTACACCACCCCGTGCAGCGCCTCCTGCTGCGCCCTCCGAGACACTCCGTTCAGAGCGAATAACCTGCCCGCCTGGATCGTAACTCTCCTCCTCTCGCTCGTTGCTCGAATAATCAACCTCAGCAGTTACCCGCGCTACAACTCTTCCCGATCCCAACACCTTTGCGAGCATCTGTTCGATCCTTCGAACATATCCCTGCTCAATCTCTCGCTGATACTGGATTCGGGTAGCTTCTGCCGCAAAATCGCCCTCCTTTTCGTCCTCTCTTGGTGAGAGAAGATTTCCGTATGTATCTATGATCGAGACGTTGTCCATTTTGAGACCATCAACACTGCCCGCAACGAGATTCATAATCCCCTTGGTTTGTGCTTTGCTGAGCTCTTTACCCGGTTTTAACTTTATGAGCACCGATGCTGTCGCCTCTGAGCCTGCCTTTGAGTAGATCGATTTTTCTGGCTCAGATATATGGACTCGTGCTGAGGCGATGGCATCAATTGCACCGATAGTTCTTTCAAGCTCCCCCTGTCGAGCACGAACCCATTTAACCTTTTCATCAAATGTTGTTGAACCGAGTGCTGCACTATCAAAAAGCTCAAATCCAACAGAGCCGTGCTTTGGAATTCCATCGGCTGAGAGGGTAATGCGTAATTCATGAACTAGACTCGGGGGAGTAATCGCGATAGTTCGCCCATCACCACGTAGCTCGTAACCTACATTCTGCGCCCGAAGTCGTTCAACAACTGCGGCTGAATCTGCTGGCTCGAGATCTGAAAAGAGCACTGAATATTCGGGCCGACCTGCCCACCGAGAGATGGCTATTATTCCAGCAACCGATCCGAGAATAAGAAGTGGAAACAGTATCCGCTGGCTCAGCGGCAACCGCATGAACGCCGCAAGAAGCTGCGCGAATACTGCACCGGGATCAAAAGCTGCCATGAATCCTACTCAAAACTGAATACTGAATCATCCTTGAAAAAGCAGCCTTTAGCCGCTCTCCCTGCTAACTGCTACGCCTTATACCTGCGTCCTCATCACCTCTTCGTAAGCCCGAACTATCTTTGTTCGTACTGCGTTCATAAGCTGAAAAGCAACATCAGCTTTCTCCAATGCTATCATCGCACCGTGTGGGCTCTGGGATCTTCCTGATACGAGATTTTCTACCTCGGCGTCAGCATTACCCGATAATCGATTAATCTCCTGAAGCGCTTCGTTGAGAGCCTGTTGGAAGCCTGAGCCTTTTTCGGCTGTTCCCGATTGGCCATCTTGAGGCTTTATCTGCTCGCGCAGCTGCCGAATTGTTCCAATTCCTGGGCCTTTTCCCCCAATACTATCAATACTCATAGTGTGTATCCTTTTTCAAAAACTGCTTTTTCAAAAAACTGCGTTGGTCTACGCTGGTTTCAGCACACGAGCTCGTGAGCGTCCATTCATTTTTTTTTCGCTAACCTCTAAGAGATATCTGATTTGCTGCCGCCATCATCTGCTTTGCCGAATCAAGGGCGTTCACATTTGCCTGATACAGCCTGGTTGCCGACATCAGATCAGTCATCGTTGTCACAACACTAATGTTGGGATATCCAACATACCCATTTTCATCAGCATCAGGATGACCCGGTTGAAATACCATCCGAGGATCTGATTGATCCTCGATTACTGCCTGCACCTGCGGCCGTGAAAGACTCATTCCATCGAGCGCTGCTCCAAAACTTCCCGGGACCGGCTGCGCTACCTGAACAACATCTTTTCTTTTGTACGGACCACCCTCGGGGGTACGGGTTGTTTCAGCGTTTGCGACGTTACTCGCGAGCACATTTACCCGAAGACGGGCGGCACTTAATCCACTTGCGAGCACCTCCATCGTGTCGAACATAGGTCATCCTTTAGGCAACAAGTTGCCGAATTTTTTCCGAGAGGCCACCCAGTTTTTTCTGGGTCAATGCTGCTGCTCTCGTATATGTCAGGGTGTTGTACGCGAGTCGTCCCATCTGCAGATCGAGATCAACGTTGTTGCCATCCATCTTGGTGGCCCCAGAAAGATCCGATACAAGCTTTGCATCTGAGCTTCCGCCAATATCTTGATGGAGCGAGCTTGTTTTCTCGAGAGAGGAGCTCTTTGCACCAAACGCCTCGTCAAGCTCCCGACCGAAATCAAGATCAACCGCCCGATACTGGGGCGTTTCCGCATTCGCGATATTTGCGTTAATCGCCTGACCCCGACGCCAACTCAGGTCAAGAAGACGCTCTAGTCCCTGAATTGTGGGGCCCAATAGTTTGTCAATTCCCATCGCCACCTCCGTCAAAGAACCGTCAACGGTTCGTCAGGTTGATACTCCCCTACCGTTACTGGCAAAGGGTGTGCCAACTAGGAGTATCAAGATCGGTGCGAACTATTTTTTCGTGAAGAGAAGAATCGTTTTATAGGTTTGGAGGTAAGGTGGAAGTATCACAGCATAAAAAAACTCCGAAGCAATCGCATGGGCGATAGCTTCGGAGTAGGTGTAAAACCGGATGGGGAGGGCGGGGATGGATCAAGATCCATCAGCCGAACTCGCTAAATAGGGCGAGAAGGCGGTCTTTGATACCGCCGACTCTCAACCATACTTTATCGTCGGCACTCGGAGCTGCGCGACGGTGGATTTATTCTACCTCGCGAGCTTTACGAAGTGGAATCTACGTGATGCCTCGGCCCTTGCTGACTCGTTCGGCGATATGCTTTCGACAATAATCGATGAAGTCTTGTCATTGAAATTTAATGGCCCATCGAGACACCCAGAATCAGCGGTCAGAGTGCGAGAATCTCCTTGAAAATTTGCGTGTTCGAAAAGTTTAACACGAGTCCCTGATGGGATGCGTAAAGACGAAAGAGCATCGTTCTCGATCCCAAAGTCCTGAACGTTAGGGTAAAGTCCAGGGGTCAGACCCATTTCCCATCCGCCTGCCTGAGAACCGAATGTGCAATGCTTGAATAAGGTCACACGATTCTGTGAGCTGTAGAGCCGAGCCGAGGGAAGCGAGGCAACCTCACTACCAGACAGCGGTCGGTTCCACCAGTAAACGTTTTTGACCTTAACTGGACCATCCCCATTTCCGGGTCGCCCTGGGTACTGAGCTTGAAGAGCATTCCAACGCCAGACTTGCTGTCCCCACGTAAATGGTCCTTGAGCACTTCCCCCAGGGGTCGAAGACCCGTTTATGAACGTCCTTAAAGTACTACCATCAACGGTCCAAGTTAAATTGAAATACTGACCAGGGTTGGCACCGAAGCGCGTTAGAATATGTCTGTTATTTTCATCACTTGATCCATGGACAATGTGCACCATAAGGGCCGAAGGATGCAACTGCAACTGTGGGTAATCAGTAACTTGCTGTTGCCCGGAAATAAACAACGCTGGACGGCGAGTATCAGCGGTACAACAATCTAAAATTGAGGTGTTGAATACATTTACCCAGTCTCTAGGAACGCTTTCAATCTTCAAATCCATCGACATCGTGTAAGAGACCGAGTTCGGATCGATTCCTGCTGGCTGATTAAATGCTGGTGGATTAACCGAGGTATTAATCTCTCCAACTTGCAAAGCCTGCGCGCCGACGGGCAGTTGAACTTCTCCCAGCTCTTCTACCACCAATACCTTAGAAGTGCTGCGTCCCAACACACTAACACCGAAAAGCTTCGCGAATGATGCTGCCCGTTGCGTCGAACTCAACCCTTCCACCGTAACCTCAGCCGCAAGGAACCGGTTCGGTTCCTCGAAAGGAAGAGAGTACTTCGTGCGGCTTACCAAGTTTATACCCTCATTAATACCGTATCGCGCAAAGTGCCTTTTTGCTTCAATCTCGGTATCGATTCCGCCCATCACCAAGTCTGGGTTTGAACTCAAATAAACTTTCCAATTGAAATCGCTCGGAATGAGTCCCGCCTGAAACGCAACTCCCGCTTCCCAGTCATCCGTCGCAGAATTGCTGACATTTAACCAGGGCTCCTGAGCGGGGACGCAAGGCTTCAAATTATCCAAGGTTGTGTCCTGAGGGCTACTGACACTTCCCAAACGAATCGTTGCTTTCGCTTGTGTCCGTCCTCCTTGCGGATCTTCAAAGACCACCTCAATTGGCGCGTAAGATCCATCACCGCTCAGAGTTGACGGGCTAATCGACATGCCAGCTGCATTCTCAACATCAACCACATGAGAAGCTGCTGTCAGGGCAAATCGTATTCGGTCAGTGTTCTTATTACCTCTGTCAAATTGACAGCCGGCTCGGCTATACGCCTTAAGCGTCACCATCCCAATACTGCGAGCCAATCGTTCCTGATTTACTTTTTCTCGATAGAGCCGGAAGCCATCATAGGCAAGCCCAAACACCATGAGGAGTCCTATCAGCCCTATGGCTGACATCACGAGGATGCCCCCACGTTCCCGAGCGACTCCGACTTTTCCCGCCCGCGTCTCTTTCATCGTTCGGCTTACTGTCCTCGCCATCACTCCCCCTCTTCTCGTTAAATCGATTAATTCATTCCAAATATTTCCGCTCGACTAAAGAGTATCTCTCCCGTATCCTAAACTAACACTTTACCCGATCGCCTCGGACCGACGGATCTTGAACGAGGGGAAAATACTGTTCCCTAAACCCGTAAATGCCCGCCACCTCCCAGCAACATCGCTGTCGAATGCTCCGGATACCTCGAGGGTTAATTTTCTGAACTTACCCAAAGATTCATCCGTGTCCGCATCAACCGGCACATCCTCGTATGTTACGTCAACGTCAAAATAGCTAATCGAGCAGGGCCCTTGAGCAGAGTGGATCGCCTGAGCCACCGTTGACATGGTTATCCAAGCAGCGCAGGACACATCCTCTGGCCCCTCTGCACAATTTTTTAACGAATCTGGTATTCCCGGCGCTCCCGGTGATGGCTCGAACGACCCGCCTCCAGGTCCAGGACGATACCTAGCTACGAACCTACTCCCTCCCGTAGATGACCTCGTTGGAGTTGGCCGGAGTCCATTTACAAGAAATGCCTCGCCGACCGCCCAATCCACCAAGCGGTTCCCGTTAACTAGAGCATTCGAAGATGTAATGCCGCAGAATAAAACAACAGCGAATGGAATGACGATGAGGGTCTCTAGCCAGACAATTCCTTGTTCTCGATTGCTTCGGTGTGTTGATAGCATTTAAAGCTCCTTCTTTATCGGTTTCCGCATGTTCACGGTCTCACCCTAACAGGTTAAATGTTTCTCGGTGAAAGAATTGCTCGTTATCGGAAGAAATTGCTGTCTCCTAGGGAGTTGATACGGATTACCCTTGTTCACCAAAGCCCGATCAAGATGTTTTCGTACTCGACTCACCAAGGCGTTCCCCCTCCTCCCACGATATCTCAATTTGGTTGACCCGTATTTTGGTTGATGTCAGATGCCCCCGTTCCATTGCAACCAACGTTGGACCATTGCCAGTACACACATTGGGTACACAGGGAATTATCAGCCCCTGAACGGCATCCACTTGTGGCTTGAGAGCTTCTTCCAATTTGGAGACAAGCTCTGTTGGGTGTGCCATCCCCCGTCACGGTACTAAATCCGTTCCAGTGGCAAGACGTGTTGCAGTTCCCGATACTATCATAATTATATCCTATTCCATTCGTGCATAGGATAGGTTGTCTGGTTATAGGGGTCCCAGTCTTTTGATCGATATCTCCCGCTCCGGCGCCATCACAGCTCTGGTCGGACCATACATAGTATCGACAGCTACTGCACAACGAGTCGTCTCTCGTACCCGGCGCGTTACACTCACCCACGGCGCATGTCTCCATCTGTCCTCCCTGGCCTTGCGAAGGAATGAAATTTTTTGAAGCCCAATGACAAGACGTATTACATTGATCTGCCGAACTTCTATGGTTACCGCTGTTCACCAAAAGCCCTTCGCCGTTATCGCATAATTTCGGACACCGCGTTATACATGACTCCGTCAGAGTCCGCGATTCACCACATTCCACACTGGTCTCCGTGTAGCTTCGGGTCCCATGTCCGCATGAATTTGAGCATTGGCCTTGCCCCGTCCTGGTCCAACTACACGATGCACAGCGGGCCTCCGACAACGTCCGAGACGTTCTACATGAATCCGAGTCCGTTCGAGTCCTGGTTCCTTGCCCGCACGACGAGGACCATTCTGACCACGCTCCGACTGTCCAATTCGGTTGACATGATATTTCTCTACCCTCTGCCAGCCGCGGCCAGTAGGGAACGGTTATTGCCATCGGGTAAGAGCCAAATATGCCCCTTATGTCCGCGACTACTGTTACTTCGGTTGGGGCAAGAGTGCTCACTGACTGAAGCACTTTCCATTTGCTCATCTCAGATGCAGGGACCGCCTTAACGTTACATTTTCCCCTCTCTCCCAGGCTACTGTCTAACGGAATAGAATCATTGCCCGACCGACCTCCTTGCATCCTGAAGGCGGCATCATGGAGCTGCAGGGCGTCTAACTCAGCTTCCTCTTTGCCTTCATTCGATTCAGCTATTACTGCACACACGTGCGTGTTATTTAAGGATGCAGGCTTTCCGTCCGCTAATTCCCATCCATCAACCACTGCCGACGTTAACGGAGGAAGGTAGCCAATGTCGAGCTCGACCCACCGCTCCGTTGCCCCGAACCTGTCAAGGTGCTTGACCTTCTTAAGGGATACTCCGCCTATTGACGCGACCCCGGCCGCGAGCTTATCCGATAACTGTTGTCGATTACTTTTGAACGCGTCATATGCCGCCTGATCCCCACTCCAAAAATCCCCCTGAAGCTCAGCCATCTCTCTCGCATCATTAACTATCTCCGTCACCTGATGATAGGTACTATTATAACGATGCATGACGAAGAGTGGCTCCATCAAAGCGAAGGCAATCCCCAGAAGCAAGGGTAATAATAGCGCGAGCTCTATCGCCTGAAATCCCCTAAATGCCTTTTCAGCGCGCCGTGCGGTTCTCAACAAGCAATGTGGTTGCATAAGTCTCACCAAAAAATTAACTTTCGACATTGCCGAGGGAGGAGACCCCCAAACTGAACTGCTCTTCACTTACAACATCTTCTCGCTCTCTTCATCATTACAACTCGCAAAGGTGAGCTGAGGTCGTGGACAGAAAGTCGTCTCTAATATTTGACTATTTCATTTGCGATAGTCAATTTTTTAGACGCAGGACCAGGGCTACCGCACCAAACGCATTCCACCGTTCTAAGATATGTATTTGAATTGAAATAGTGTAGTTCCACCTCCTAACTTTTATGTGGTAGGTGAGGTGATGTCTGGGGCAAATGCGGTAGAGATTGTTCGACGTATCGTATCAAAGATGAAGGATCCTCGAGTTGGAGGTCGCACGCTCCACGCGCTGCCAGATATGATTACGATAGTTTTATGGGGCGTTATTGCTGGTGTGAGAGCTGGGAAGGGATAGAGGAGCATGCTCGGGATCGCGAGGAATGGCTGAGGAGCTTTTTGGAGTTACGAAATGGCATCCCATCCCATGACACGATGGAGCGAGTGTTTCGTTACATGTGGCCGGAGGAATTTCGTGAATTGCTTATGGGTTTATCAGGAGCACTTCACGAAACGTTTTCGGGCAAGTTGATATCGATTGATGGTAAGAGTCTGCGAGGTTCGTTTGATCGGGTATTGGGTCAGCGCATGAAGCACATTGTGAGTGCGTATGTTGCAGAGAGTGGTGCGACGATATCGCAGGTAACAACAGAGGAAAAATCGAATGAAATAACGGCGATTCCGGAACTTTTGAATCTGATTGACATTGAAGGAGCGACCGTAACGTTGGATGCGATGGGGTGCCATACATCTATAGTTTCTGAGATTGTTGAAAAAGGCGGCGATTATGTTATTGGGCTCAAGGGGAATCAGGGGAACTTACACGAATCGGTAGAGCGATATTTTGCTGATGTATCTCCCGAGGAATGT
>Ga0114972_10002115_pt1 | contig 14888 bp, 14 predicted proteins | sample M_140807_EF_Meta_FD_87354 | JGI IMG/M metagenome (GOLD analysis project Ga0114972, IMG submission 87354) | Freshwater microbial communities from Lake Montjoie, Canada to study carbon cycling - M_140807_EF_MetaG | ecosystem: Environmental > Aquatic > Freshwater > Lake | place: Lake Montjoie... | reverse complement strand
GGATTGGCTCAAGCCTTTCGTCAGCTGGGGCGCAGGCCCGCGAGCCGTGCAAAACTTGATCCTCGGAGCTAAGAGCCGAGCGGCGATCCAAGGAAGCTACATGGTGCGATTGGAAGATGTTCAATACGTGGCCAAGCCCGTCCTCGTCCACCGATTGATCACCACCTTTGCGGCCCAGGCCGAAGGTGTCTCCGCGAAACAGATCGTAAGTCGATTGCTCGACGAAATGCGCTAAGACATGCTCCAAGTTTCCCGCTCCTTCCTCGATCCGCAGATCCTGTCGAGATTGTCGGCAGTGCCCCTGAAGCCGCGTCATGCTATGCAAGGCAACGTTTCAGGCAAGCATGCTTCGCCGCATCGCGGTTCCAGCGTCGAGTTCGCCGAGTACCGAAAGTACGTCCCCGGCGACGACCTGCGCAGACTCGATTGGCGCGCGTTCGGCCGTACCGACCGGTACTACGTCAAAGAGTTCGAGGCCGACACCAACCTCCGCTGCTGTGCTGTCCTCGACACCAGCGGATCCATGGGGTTTGCGTCGAAAGGAATGCTGACCAAAATCGATTACGGGCGGCGTATTTGTGCGTCTCTCGCCTACCTCGCGGCACAACAAGGCGATGCGGTTGGGGTCTCGACCGTCGCGGAAAAGATTGTTCAAAGCATCCCCCCCAAACGATCCGCCCCCCACCTGAAATTGCTTCTCGATACGCTCGAGAAAACCAAGCCCCAAGGGGAAACGCGTCTCCCTGAAATCCTCGATGAACTCGCGGAAACCGTGCGGCAACGCGCCCTCGTTGTCATCATCTCCGATTTCTTCGTCGATCCGGCGCAACTCAAAAAATGCTTCGAGCATTTGCGATTCCGAAAGCATGACGTCGCGGCTTTCCATCTCCTCGATCCCCAAGAATTAAGCTTTGCCTTCGGACGGCCAGTTCGCTTCGTCGATATGGAGGGCAATACATCGCTGTTCGTCGAACCGACCGAAATCGCAGATCGATACCAACGCTCACTCGCCAACTACTTGAAGCAGATGCAGCAGATCGTTCTCGAGACTGGGGTGGATTACCATCGCGTGACGACAAGCGAATCGTATGAACATCCGATGATGCGATTCCTGGTGGGACGAACGCGAGGACGAGGCGTGCGATGAGTTTTCTGCAACCCTGGATGCTCGTCGCGCTCCCCTTGATCGCGATTCCGATCATCATCCACTTAGTCAACCAGCGACGGTTCCAAACGGTGCCTTGGGCCGCGATGCGGTTCTTGCTCGAAGCGAACAAGATGTCCAGTGGGTACACCAAACTGAGGCAATGGCTCATCTTAGCGATGCGAACACTCGCCCTCGCGGCCCTCGTCCTGTTCACCGCTCGCCCGCTGACCAGTGGCATCATGGCCTTGCTCGGCGGTGACTCCAACCGTTTGGCCATCGTGGTCCTCGACCGCTCCCCCAGCATGAGCGAAACGCTTCCAGGAGCCAATGGCAACAAACTCCAAATGGCCGTCCAGCAACTCGGCGATACCTTCCGTACACTCGGGATCGAACGCATCGTGGCGATCGACCCGATCTCAGAGAAACCAGAAGAGTACACATCGGTCTCGCAGTGGCTTCGCGGAACTCCGCAGCAAACATGGAGCGCCACGACCGATATTCCAGGCATGCTCGAAAAAGCACTTCTTTATGCAAAGAACAACCGGGTCGGTAATACGCTCGTATGGCTTTGTTCCGACATGCGCGATAGCGATTGGCGCAGCCGGGACGGGCGATGGAAAGCCATTCAGGATGGCTTTAAGACGCTCCCTCAAGACGTTCGTTTTTCGGTCCTCGATCTGTCCGGGAATGAATCGAACAACCGTTCCGTCCGCGTTACTAGCGCTCGCCGAATCGATGGCCCAAAGGGTCCTGAACTCTCCCTCAATTTTCGAATCGATCGCTCGTCAACTGCTGCCGATACTTCCTCCACCGATGCGAATTCCATCCCCGTCGAAATCGCCGTGGGTGAAAACCGAAGCGTTCTCAATGTAGATCTCAATGGCAACTCGGCCGAAGTCAACGATCATCGCATCCCGCTCGAACTGCTGCGCGATGACCCCAACGCCTCCCGACGCGGTTGGGGATCGGTTCGGTTACCAAGCGATTCCAATCCGGCCGACGATCAAAGCTATTTCGTGTTTGAACAACCTCCCACTCGACGCACGGTTATCGTCAGCGATACGCCGGAAATCGTCGCTGCTATCGAACTCTGCGCGAGCATCGCGCCTCAGCAATCGGTGCAATGCGAGGCTGAATTGCTGAACCCTTCGCAACTCGACGCTCTCGATTGGAACTCGGTTGCGCTGATGGTCTGGCACCAACCCCTTCCATCAGGAAAGACGCTGGAAACCCTCGAGAAATTCGTAAGTTCCGGCGGCCAGCTGCTTTTGGTGCCACCCGAGTCCCCCGACAGCAACACCGCGTTCGGAATTCAGTGGATGGGCTGGGAAAACCCACCAGCGAACCCTAACCTAGCCATTGCGAATGAATCATCCGATACCAACGCTTCCAACGACAACGGAGACGCTGCAGCGGATAGTCTCGCCCGAATCGAGCAATGGCAAAACGATTCGCAGCTACTCGCCAACACACTGAGTGGTGCCCCACTTCCTCTCGGCCAACTCGGGATTCGGCGCGTCTGCAAAATCGCCGGGGACATCACACCCCTGGCATCTCTCAGCGGCGGAACACCCGTCCTCGCAAAAATCGATCGCACGGACTCCTCCATCACAATCTGTGCAACCACTCCCTCCGATCGCGATTCCACCTTTGCCGGTGATGGAATCGTCCTCTACGTGACGATCCAACGACTCCTCGCCATCGGAGCCACCCGCGTCGGCACCGCGAAAGATGTGGTCGCCGGTACCGAGCACCGAATCGTGAATCCAACATCCTCCATGGCTGCGGGACCTGAAAACGCACCCTCCAGCGAGTACGCTATGCATTCCGGAATCTATCTCGCTGACGACATGCTGGTTGCTATCAATCGGGGACTCGCTGAGGAAGATCCACGAATGGTCGATCAGGACGCACTGCAGCGGATGTTTGGCGATCTATCCTGGGCAAAAATCAATGCTGGTAAACCCGCATCCTCCCTCGTCCAAGAAATTTGGAGGTGGTTTGTGGTCGCCATGCTCGCCGCTCTGTTGATCGAAGCCATCCTCTGCTTGCCCCGTATCAAACGCCCAATCCCAGCAAAAACGAGCATCTAACCCTTGTGGACCGAACCAAACGGTTGGCCACTGTCCAGCCGCGGCTTCGATCTTGATTTTTTGCTCCGGAGTCTTCATCATCCCGCCGCACACCGCAATGGATTGCGGCGGAGCAAGGAAAGCCCTAGAAAACGCTGCTCGAGTGTCCATGGTGCAATGAAGCATTCATGGCACTGGTGGCTACCCCGTCCATCGATGGCCCGTGTCCCTCGATGGTCCCGTCCGTCGATGGAACGACGAGAAGGATTGCCTCGGATATGCCATACGTTCCGTATTGGTTCGAATCGTTCGCCACTTTGTTTCCTTGGTTGGTTCCCGTTCTTTCAATCCTAGGCCTTTGGGTTGCCCGATTGTGCGATGACGCTCGGGTCCGCTCCTTTGCGGAGCATGCGTACTACTGCGCGATGATGGTCGCGGCGGTGATCACGTTGCGGACAGTCCTCGCGGACGATCATTGCTGGTTGCTACACACCGCTAGCCTCTGCATCATGGTTCTCGGAGCCATCTTCCCGCAGAGCCTTGAGGGAGATCTCTCCGCGATCGAATCCTAATTTGCTTGGCAAACGACCATGGATAACAGACCACCTCCTCGGGCATACATTCTGGCAGGTGGTAAAAGCTCCCGCTTTGGTAGTGACAAAGCGCGTGCCGTCATCGATGGGATGCCGAATCTTCGCTTCCTCGCCGATCGTCTCGCGAAATTCAACCTGCCGACAACGATCGTCGCGCAGTCGCTGAGCGATTACAGCGACTTGGGACTGCGCACCATCCCCGATTTCGAACGGAACGCTGGCCCTCTCGCGGGTACCATCACCGCGTTGCATGACGCGAAATCGCTCGGCGCGGAATGGTCGCTGATCCTCACGTGTGACCTTTTATGGCACAACGACACTTGGCTAGAAGCGATGCTCGCTGCCAGCCAATCGGCACCCTCGACTTCCCACCCATCGGTCCTGGCCTGGCTTTTCCAACCGGACTCTTTCTCGCCGTTTCCTGGTTTGTACCACACCGATGCATGGCTCGATGCGCAGCGATGCTGGGAACATGGGGTTCGATCGATGCGCGGTTGGCTCCCACCGAAAACGCAATCTTTCAAGTTGGACAGCGAGATGGGACGAGACCCCATAGACGCTCAACCCAAGCGTAGCGTTTTGGGTATCGGTTATATCCCTTTGGCCACAAAAGATATTCCTGGATCGTTCAACACAAGCGCCGAACTTCGCGACCATCTACGTCGCACTGACGATCCTGCATAACACGCCTACGAAGCTCCCGAGCACTCGTCACCGTGGCACCGTGAAAAAAAGCTTGCGGATCTCCACCAACGTCACCGGGATCAAACTCAACAGAATCACCATGGGCAGATCGGACCAAGGCATTGCCGAAAGTCCCAACAAGTTCGACGTCCACGGGATCAGCATCACGACCAGCTGGATGACCAACGATCCTATCGCTGCCACCACGAGAAGTTGGTTGGAGAAGAATCCCAGAGCAGGCATCACCCGATCGAAATCTCTGCATGCCATCGAGTAAAAGATTTGGGTCATGGTCAAGATACAAAACGCGACCGCGCGAGCCTCCTCGAGCTTGGTAGGATCCTGAAAATAAATCCATCCGAACCCCACCAAGCATACACTCGCCATGAGAACCCCGTGCACGATGATCTCGCGGGATCGCTTCCAGGAGAGGATTGGTTCGTCGATGGGACGTGGAGGGCGTTGCATCAGATTTTTGCCGAGTGGCTCACTCGCCAAAGCCAGTGCAGGAAGTCCATCGGTCACCAAATTGATCCATAGGATTTGGATCGCCAAGAGAGGGGAGGGCAATCCCAAGATCGATGCAAAAAACATGAAGAGAACTTCGCTCGAATTGCACGCGAGCAGAAAGTGAAGGAACTTTTGAATGTTCTCATAGATCCCACGGCCTTCTTCGACCGCGTTGACAATCGATGCGAAATTATCGTCGGTCAATATCATGTCTGCCGCATCCTTGGCCACGTCCGTTCCGGTGATACCCATCACGATGCCGATATCCGCAGCCTTGACCGCAGGAGCGTCGTTGACGCCGTCCCCCGTCATGGCAACCACATGGCCGTTCCGTTTCCACGCGTTGACGACACGAAGCTTGTGCTGGGCGCTCACACGCGCGACGACAGGGCATTGAAGAACTTGCTTTGTAAGTTCGTCGTCGCTCATCGACTCGATCGCGGAACCGAGGAGCACTGAGTTCTGTTCGTTGGCAATTCCAACCGTGCGGGCGATCGCAAGGGCGGTTTGGGGATGGTCGCCCGTAATCATCACCGGTCGAATACCAGCTTGATGGCACCGCGCAACCGCCTCGAAGACTGCTTGTCGCGGGGGATCGATCATTCCGATCAAACCGATGAATACCAAATCCTCTTCCCGATTCCAGGGATCTCCTTCTTCCTCGATGCGTCGATAACCGATGGCCAGCACGCGCAATGCCTCGCTCGCCATCAATGCATTTCGCTGGCTGATCGTTTGGAAGTAACGATCGTTCATCGGCACGATCTGATCATTGATCAGAATCTTAGTGGAACCAGCCAATACGGCTTCGGGGGCCCCTTTGACGATCATCAGCAGTCCCTCGCTTGGATCGCGAAGGATTTGCGACATCCGCTTGCGATCGGAATCGAATGGATTCTCGAAGAGCAGCGCCTCCTCCGGCCATAGATTTCCAACCGCGGCTTTCGAAGCAACGACTTTTAATGCGATTTCCGTCGGATCCCCTACCACCTCGATACGTTGGTCCGCAGGATCACAACGCCACTGAGAATTATTGCATTGGTCTGCGTACGAAAGCATGCGGAGAAGTGGCCCGGGGAGCTCCCTGGAATCCAGCAACTCTGCATTGTTCGGACCTTCGAGAGGACGAATTTCTCCGTCAGGGCCAAAGCCCTCACCATCGACGACCCAGGACTGGTCTGGGATCCAAAGCTGCCGAACGGTCATTTCATTGCGCGTCAGCGTGCCGGTCTTGTCACTGCAGATCACCGTCACACAACCTAGGGTCTCAACGCTGGGGAGTTTGCGAATGATTGCGTTTCGTTTTGCCATGCGCTGCAAACCGATCGCTAGTGTTACCGTAACCACTGCCGGGAGTCCTTCCGGAATGGCTGCGACCGCCAAACTAACACTCGTCAAGAAAACTTCGGCCAACTTGCCACCCCGAAGCCATTCCAGAACAAAAATGATTCCGACGATCGCGAGGCAACAGAGCACGAGGACTTGCCCGAGCTGTGCCAACCGCTTTTGCAACGGCGTTGGTTCTTGCTGAGTCTCCTCGAGAAGCTTCGCGATCCGGCCGATTTCGGTATTCATCCCCACGGCAGTGACCACCGCGGTCCCTTTGCCACTGGTTACCGTTGTCCCTAAAAAGAGGGAATTCGCTCGCTCCGCGATCGGCGTATCGTCTGGTAACTCCGCATCGGCGTGTTTGGTCACCGGAGTCGACTCGCCGGTCAACGACGACTCCAACGTCTGCAAGGTATACGCATCGATCAATCGCGCATCGGCTGGTACGCGATCGCCTGCCTCCATCAAGACCACATCGCCGACGACCACATCCGATGCTGGGATCGCAATCAGTCGACCATCCCGCTTGACTTTCGCCTGCGGCGCACTGAGTTGCTTCAACGCGTGGATTGCGTGAACGGCTCGCTCCTCCTGAAAAAAGCCGATCGCAGCATTGATCAATACGATGGCCAAAATCGCGACCGTATCGATCCAATCGCCGAGAAATCCAGACAGGAGTGCTGCTCCCACCAAGAGCGCGACCATGACGCTTTCGAATTGAGCGATGAAACGGACCCACCGTGGCACCGGCGGTGCCGACTCGAGCTCATTCCTCCCATCGCGGACCAAACGTTCCGCTGCGATCCGCGAGGTCAAACCTTGGCGTTGATCGCTTTCGAGCGCGTCGATGATCGACTGTGTCGATGTAGTTGTCATGGCGGTTTCGTTCGTCTCGCGTAGGAGTTCCAATTCGCCCCTCACGTATCCTAGCAAATGCCACCAGCGTTTGGCGTACAAACAACCACCGGTTGGCCCGATCGATCCGGTGTTGCTAGAATACCTGCATTTCGATCCGATAGAACCTTTCGTCGGACGCACCACGGAAAAGCCTGTAGACCCTATGCAAAGCCAACGCCCTAGTGAGCTCGAACAACAACATTGGAATGCCATTGAATCACTCCGCGATGTCGAATCGGATGCAACCTGGGATCATGTTATTGCCCTTCGCAAGGTTGGTACCTCGAGCGTTTTGGAAAGATCGCTTGCGTGGTGCACCGAACCCGACCCGTATCGCCGATCGATCGGAGTCTCAGTACTGGCCCAACTGGGAGACGATGGCAATCGTTACCCCGAGGAAGCGACTTCGATGATCCGCTCGATGATCGGTACAGAGAATGATCATGAAGTGATCACATCGCTCATTAGCGCGGTTCACTTTCGAGGACTATCTGAGGGTGTTCCATGGTTGACATCCTTGGCCCTACATCCGTCCGAGGATATACGCTGGCGGGTTGCTTGGGCATTACCAATTCCAAATACCCTTCATCCGGACACTGACCAACCTACGCTGGATACACTTCTTCGCCTGTGCGATGATCCGGAACCGCGAGTCCGTGATTGGGCTACATTTTCCCTCTCTTTGACCGATGAGGACTCTCCGCAAATCCGCGAAGCGTTGCTCGCCCGACTGAACGATTCCGATTTCGACACGCGGAGCGAAGCGGCCGTGGGATTGGCCAAAAGGAAAGAAGAGCGTGGTATCGAACCTCTGGTCGGCTACTTGAAGTCCGATCGTGTTGGCGAATTGTTCGTCGAGGCAGCTGAGATGTACGCCGACGCTCGCTTAAAACCAGCCTTGGTCGCTCTCAAGAAGTGGTGGGACATCGATCCCGATTTGCTCGAGCGAGCCATCGCGGCTTGTTCGTAGCCATCAACTATCTCTTACACTCCATCCCTTCAACCCATGAAAAAGCGGCTGAGTTGTTGCCGACATGACTTTCGTTGCCGCAATGCTGTTGCCTAATTGCCCTTCGTTAGTACTGTGCGGATTGAATCACAACCACGGCTGATGGGCCATGCGCCAGGCGTTCGATATCCGACGTCTTACTCGCGTATGCGATCCCTAGTGGTTCCATCTCGGATTCTGAGATCATCGGAGCCATGAGGTAGACGCTTCTGCGGGCTTGGATCGAACGAAGGACGGCCGCTGGGAATGCGTCTTGCAGATTGCCTCCGAGGAGCTCTTTCTCGAGTTGTTCATCGGGATCATCGGATGCCAACTGTGCCACACCATCGGTGATCCGGTCGACGTCGCAGCACACGATGACTCGTCCCGACGGATGGAGCATTTCATCGGCGCGTGCAACCGCCCGAGCGACGTTCAGCCATGTTTGTTGTTCCGGACCGCCATCGATAGCGGCGATGGCTAGATCGAATTGCCGCTCATAATCCTCCTGCGATGGCTTCCCATGCAACCGTTGCTCTCGCAGTTGCTCGCACGCCTTTTGATGGACACTCTGAGGATCTCCGGCCAAGATTGCCGTGATTTCGCCATCGCATGCGGGAACCACGGCGATCGCGAACTGAACCCCCATCAACCACCCAGCTTCTCGACTTAGTTTCGATTGCTGATGCAAATGCTGTTGGTTATCGTCGAGCCATGCGAGCCTCCACCTCTGCTGGGTTTTGGCGTCGGCAAAGGCTGGCGACATCGCATACAGATCGCTCGCGCTGAGCGTATCCGGGTCGCGGATGCAATAGATCGGTAGAACAACTGCGGCTTCGACGAGATCCCTCTGGATATAGATCGGGTCCGCCGACTTCGCAGCAGCAATGTATTCAAGTTGTTCGTGGTTTGCGGCGACGTGTTGCACGATCCGTACCGTACCGCTCGCACCGGGACTTCGCCGCTCGATCGCTTCTCGCGCCTGGTCGATCGCGTGTCGATCGGCCGAGGAAAGCACCACGGTGATTTGCTCACCCCGGAGCGGCCTCTCGAGCAGCCATTGGATGAGCTCTGCGACGATTTCAAAGCCCTGCGGGACAGCTTCTTCGAGCGCAATCGCTACGAGATCCTCATCGAGGATTGCGAGCGCTAGCTCGGGAAACTCAATCGGCGCGCGTAGGGATTCTCGCAGCAATTCATCGACAGATCGCGGATCAGGGTTGCCGGCATAACCGAGTGTCACTGCGCTATCTGGCAGCGCCAGTTCATAAGTTTTTTTTCCGATCCGTATCGCATGCTTTGGGTTGGGCTTCATGGAGCTCTCTTTTGTCGATAGTACTGCGCGTGACGATCGATCATCACCTGCAGATCATTTTCGTTGCGAACCCTCTGCTCCGCAGCATCGATCATGCGCAAACGCGATTCAGGATCATCGAGCATTTGATGCGACACTCGCATCAACCGATCGACCTCACCCACCGGAAACAGAATGCCGGTAACATTGTCTTGGACCAAATCCCGATTGCCAGGTATATCGCTGGCCATGACCAACACTCGTGCTTGCATGGCCTCCAAGATGACATTGGATTGACCTTCGTATAGGCTGCCATTCCACAGGAGATCCGCGTGGGGCAAAATCTGCATCGCATCGTCGCGATGCCCTACAAGATAAACTTCCGAGGCTGCTTTGACGTTGTCGCGAAACTCTTCCAACCGCGGGCGTTCGGGCCCTTCACCTAGGATTGCGTACGAAGTATCCCCTCGAAGAACCCGCAAGATCTCGGCGGACCATATGAGATCCTTGTATCCCTTTTGGGGCCAAAGCCTTCCGATCGACAGGATCAACTTGCGCGACGGATCGATGCCTAGCCTTCGGAATGCTTCCTCCCGGCTTATCTCTTGCGATGGCTGGCGAGGCGGAATCCCATTTGGAATCACCTGAAAGAGTTCTCGCGGGATTCCATGTCCTGCATAAAAATCGACGACACCGGGGCTATTGGTCGTTATCCCCTGCGAACGCGTTGCGAGATATCGATCGATGGCGAGTTGCCATGAGGCCTTCCATGGGTCGACCGAGCGTTCAGAGCCGAGAATTATGGGAACTCGAGCCGACCTGGCAGCAGATCGCCCGTAGGCGTTGGCGGCGAAGAGCCACGTATGGACGATATCGGGTTTAAGCCGTTTCAGCGTGTTCCGCAAGTTCCACCATGCTCGCGGATCCAATTTACCTCGCTTGCCGATTGAAACCACCGGGATACCCGCTTCCGATAGTTCGTGTTCCAAGGGGCCGGTCCTGGTAAGTGCGATCACCGTGGTGTCGAAAACCTCCTTGTCCAAACCTCGGGCGAGCAAGGACAACTGTTTCTCGGCGCCGCCGCGGTCCAGGGTGGGGATAATCAAGCAGAGTTTGATTTTCATCCTCGTCCCCTCGCAGAGTTCGAGGAACTCGCAAGGTTCCGGTAGAGCGACTCCCATTGATCGAGCGATCGTTGGTGGGGCCGGTGCCTCCGGTAGCTAGCTCGCAGCCCCATCGCCTCGGTGAGCCACTGCTGGCGGTGAACCAGCCAATCCTTGAGCTGTCGCCCCAGGCTTTCCTGGGAGTCGTAGTATTTCATCAGTGGTGTTTCAGGGTGCAAGTTCTTGGACTCAACGCTTTCAGCAATCACCATCGGCAATTCTGAGTTCATCATCAGCGGGACGCTGAATTGTAGCGTGGTCTCCGGATTTGAGACGATGGCCAAATCGGCAACGGCGACGAGTTCTTCAAGATCATCAAACGCATCGAATAAAAGAATCTCCCGATGCCACCCGCGGCTTTTAATTTGATCATAAACGACCTGGGTACCTTGACCTGCATTGATGACCCACATCCTCAACGAGGCTCCTTGGTCGAGCAAGTCGCATACGGTTCGTGTGACTGTTACCAACGATTTTGCATCTGCATTGCCGAGATGAAGCAAAAGATCGGTACGTCCGGGGATGACAAAATCGCTAGACACATCGAACAAGGCGTTGGCCGCGCTGTTCCTGGCGCCGAGATCGCGAGACACACTACACTCCACGGTATCTGGGATGTGGATGATTTTCCGTTCATCAAAGCCATGAGACAGGAGAACGCGTTGTGCAAACGCGTTTGGAACAACCACCCCGTCGGTGCGTCGGCATGCCTCGGCCGCCATCACCGGTGAGACTTGCTGATTGCGTGCGATTCCCTCTATTTCCCCCTCCAAACTAAACCGTGTCACCAGCGGCTTGTTCCACTTGCCACACTTTGCCGCAATGGCCGCGAGCAATCCATCGGCTCGGTCGACGTAGATCGCATCGAACTCATCGACGTGTTTTCCGATCCAAGCGACGATGTTCTTTTGGAATTGAGACTCGTTCCAGTTACTCCGCGGGGCTGGGAGTAAACGATGAAGGTTGCTTTCCCTCAACATGGCTTTTTCTGGCCACAGCGAGTGCCACCTCGCAGTCAATACGGACGCTTCGATACCTCGACTTCGCCACCCGTCGAGCAGTTGCATGAGTCGCAGACAACCGTCATCGGCATGCGGCCAAAACCTGCGAGCAACGACTAAGACTCTCGTTATATGCCTTGCTGTAGACACGATCGACTGTCTTTGTGTACCTGTTGTTTGGGCCTAGTTGGATGGTCGCTATCTCGACGGTCCATGCAGCCGCTGATGCGCCGCGAGATCCGCTTCTTCCAAAACCCCCACGTACGGGAGGTTGCGATAAAGATCATCGTAATCCAATCCGTAACCGACGACGAACTCATTCGGGATGTCAAACACGCTGTAATCGGGTGCTTGGTTCACCACGCTGTTCCCTCGCTTGTTGAGGAACACCGCTGTCTTCAAGCTCCGAGGTTGGTGTCGCTCCATCCGCCGAGTCACTTCCGCGAGCGTTTTCCCGGTGTCAAAGATGTCGTCGATCAGCAGGACATCGCGCCCCTGAATGTTGAGCATATCGCTGTCCTCGATCGTCAGATCCCCGCTGGTCATGCCTCCTCGGTACGAACTAGCGCGAATCAGACTGATCCTCACCGGCATTTCCAGGCTGCGTATCAAGTCGGCGAGCATCACCAAACTTCCGGTCATGATCGCCACGATGGTCAGTGGATCATTTCCATAACGCTCGTGCAGCTGCGATGCGAGTTTCGCTATTCCTCGATGGATTTCTTCTTGATGGATTAATACTTTCATCGCATATTCTGTTCATCAATGCGCTACCGGATGACCCACAATTCACTCTCGGTGCGCAGTAGAATCTTGGTTTCTGTCACGGCGGGTGTGGATCGTATCACGGATTCGGTTGCGATCGTACCCAAAATACGGTAGGCGTCACTGGCGGCGAGAACCGTCACATCACCCCGATCGGAGATGTTGAGCAACCGATCTCCTACGATCACCGGGGAGGAAAAGAAATTCCCTCCGATACGCTCACTCCATCGGGTAGCCCCGTCACTCAGCCGCACACAACTCACGATCCCTGCGTCAGACCATAGGAAAACCAAGTCTCCAGAGACGACAGGAGTGGGAACGTACGGGGCTGCGCGCTGGATACGAAACCGTTCCTCGCGAGTCTCCATATCGTAGGCCACCAATAGGTTATCTCGCCCTCCGCCCGAGCCGTGCGACGCGATCGCTAAGGGACCGCTGATCAAAGGCGATGCGCAAACCCTCTGCTTGAAACAATCGTGATTCCAAAGCACTTTTCCGGTCTCGAGGTCCATGCCAAAGATCCCTAGCCCCGTCGTTGCGCACACCAGTTCCTTGATCCCGTTCACTTCGCGGACACTGGGAACCCCGTAACAAACGCGTCGTGTCGGAAGGGGTGTTTCCCACAACGTTGACCCTGTCCTCAGGTCGAGCGCCAGCATGCGGTCGCTCCCTGGCGCTACGCCCGGTTCAAGCTCCTCAGCGTCTTGACTGTCGAGCAGGATCACTTTGCCATCGACCAACATGGGCGATGTCCCGAAACCATGCTGCGATACATACCTCCCAAAGTCGCGGCTCCACAATTCGCCCCCTTGGTGACTGAATCGCTTGACCACCACATGCTCTGGTTCGCCCCACGCGATCACGATTCCGTCCTCGTCGACACATGGGGTTGTCGACGCATAGGTGCTGAATTGGTGAAGTCGATGCTTGGTGCTCGGATAACGCTTTTCCCACACGATCTGGTTGGTTTCTAGATCGATCGCTACCACGATGCGATCGGCATTGTCGTCATTGGCTGCTACTAAAAACGCTCGATTACCCCATACGACCGGGGAACCATTTCCCGATCCCGGGAGAGGTATCTTAGTAACTTGCTCTGGCTTCCATGGGACCACGACTCGGCATCTTTCATTCACACCGAGTCCGCCTTCTCCACGAAATCGACTCCACGAATTGGAGTTGGATCGATCGGATGCTGAACGCTGGTCCTGGGTTTGCAGCTCATTGGCACCACCCAGCGCGAGACCTTTCTCTTTTCTCTCTTGTCTCTCTTGCTCTTCTTGCCCATGAGACGATCCACTGAGCAACCCTGACATTGCCACCGACATGAGTACTAAAAGTCTAGGGATATCGACCTGTCCGCGCCGCGAGCAATGGTTGTGTCCGTTTTGACTAGCCGCGAACCGAGACGATGCTGAAAGGTTGTTGCGTGCTAGCGTATGCATGTGGATGGTACCGCTGAAGGTTTGTACTGCTGATGGTTTTGAGATGCCGTTTTCGCTACTTGGCTACGGTTTGGCTACGGTCGTAAATCTTCACGTCCATTTTTTCACGTCCGTTTTTTTTCACGTCCGCCCCTTATTCGCTAAGGGAACATCCGAACCCCGACGGTTAACAAGATATTGGCGTAGCGTTGCGTGTCGGCTGTTTGAACTGTCAAAACATGATCGGTGGTAGCGACCGCTTCGTAAAACTTCCACTTGTCGATCGGTTGAAGTTCAAGGTCGAGTCCGGCGTTCTTCAAACTGGCGCGGTAATCTGCCCACACAGGCGGGTCGGACTCCAGAGCATACGGCCCACTCGTTTCGGTCATCATGGTCGAGACAGCTTCGATGGGAATCGCCGACAAGATCGCTTGGAGGACTTGGTTGCAGGTCACCACACCCGGCATCAGGTTCAAACTCACCAATTCGCATCGAGGACCTCGCTTGCTCGAGGCTGGGTAGTTTCCATCCGCAATCAGGATTGTTGCATGGTGACCCGCTTCGCCGAGTATTCGAGAGATGGTAGGGTGGATCAATTGACTGTTCAGCATGGTTTCCTCACATGGGTTCGGCTTGGCTCTCGGTGGGTTACACTCGGTCTCGAGCAATCGCCAACCGTGACAGGATAGCCAAAGTTTCGCAGACCCACAGGCCGTCTCACAAATGGTTTTTGCAGAAAAAGGTTTTAGCAGATCGCTTAACCGAGAATGGTCCAACTGGCTCGAATCGACGAGGAGTTAGGATGGGCCACGGAGGTTGAGAATCCCTCATTGCCAGCCGTCTCGTCGGGCGTGATTCCTCGACCGAAGTTCGATGAAGCCGTTGCCAAGGGTCGCTGCGGGAGCCAACGCAGTGGATCCCCGGCCGATTCAGGACTCGAAAATGGACGAATTGCGGAATAAGAAGCGGATGAAGAAGCGGATGGGGAATAGGGGTCGGCAATGGCGCGAGCACGCTGGTT
>Ga0114972_10002114_pt1 | contig 14889 bp, 15 predicted proteins | sample M_140807_EF_Meta_FD_87354 | JGI IMG/M metagenome (GOLD analysis project Ga0114972, IMG submission 87354) | Freshwater microbial communities from Lake Montjoie, Canada to study carbon cycling - M_140807_EF_MetaG | ecosystem: Environmental > Aquatic > Freshwater > Lake | place: Lake Montjoie... | reverse complement strand
GCATGCCGGCCTGTTCACGCACGACATCGAGCAGAGTCAGCAGACGATCGCGCTCGGTATCTAACTGCCGGTCCTGGCCCAGCGTGCCCAGCGACAGCAGTGCACCGGCCGCCAGGACACCGATGATGACCATGACGACGAGGATTTCGACCAAGGTGAAACCCCGATGACGTAGGGGCTTACTGGTCAAGGTTCCAGTTGCCGACATCGGCGTTTGCCGCTTCGCCACCGGGCTGACCATCAGCGCCCAAAGAATAGAGGTCGTATTCACCGTGTGCGCCGGGGTTGCTGTACTGATAATCATTGCCCCACGGATCTTTGCCTACCCTTTTCAGGTAGCCACCCGCACGCCAGTTGCGGATGCCGGGATCGACCGGCTTTTCGGCCAGTGCCGCCAGCCCTTGATCGGTTGAGGGGAACTTGAAGTTATCGAGCTTGAATAGTGTCAGTGCTGTGTCCATGGCCTGGATATCCTGCTTGGCCTTGGCCACGCGGGCATCATCCACACGGCCGAGGAACTGCGGCACGACCACGGCGGCCAGCAGCGCGATGATGATCACCACGACCATGATCTCGATCAGCGTAAAACCACGCTGGCGCGGCGCATGACGCAGCGCTGACTGACGTAAGATAAGGGCTGTGAGCATGGCGGACACCATCGGTTAATGTGGACGAGGCATGATATCAAATGGCCGGTGAGCAACCCGTGCACCGTACACAAGCTGTGTTGCAATCGCTTTATATCGACGGCAAGCGCGGCCTGTGTCTGGCGGCAGTCATTCTGGCCTTAGTGCTGCCGGCTGCCCTGCGCCCGGAACTGCCGACGCTGTTGCGCTATGACCGCAGCGCCTTGGCAGACGGCCAGTGGTGGCGCTGGGTCAGCGGTCATCTGGTGCACCTGGACTTCGAACACGCACTGCTCAACGGCATCGGACTGGCGCTGCTGTGGACGCTGTTTGCCGGCTTACTGCGCGGCCGCGACTGGCTGGCGATCGTTGTGCTGTCTGTGCTGAGCATCGATCTGGGGCTGTGGTTTGGCCAACCGCAGCTGCTGTGGTACGTCGGGGCGTCGGGGGTGTTGCACGGCATCATGGCCGCCGGCTGCGTGCAGTTACTGCGTCACGGCGACCGCATCGCCTGGCCCACGACGCTGATCTTTGCCGGCAAGCTGGTCTATGAACAGTGGCAAGGCCCGCTGCCGTTTGAAACCCACGCCGTGGTCATCGTGCAGGCCCATCTGTACGGCGCACTGGGTGGCCTCACAGCAGCACTGCTCCCCCTGGGCGTCACAGCTATACTGCGCGCCCGCAAAACGATGGATCAGACATGACCAGTGCGTTCGTTTTTCCAGGTCAGGGTTCGCAATCGGTCGGCATGCTGGCGCAACTGGCCGGCATTGACGACACAGTGCACCAGACCTTTGCCAGCGCCTCTGCCGTGCTGGGCTATGACCTATGGCAGCTGGTCAGCACAGGCCCGGTCGAAACACTCAACTCCACGGCCTACACACAACCGGCCATGCTGGCCGCAGGCGTGGCCACTTGGCGACTGTGGCAGCGCCACGGCGGCGCACAGCCGCAGATCGTCTGCGGTCACAGCTTGGGCGAGTTCACAGCCTTAGTCGCCGCCGGTGCCTTGGACTTTGCCGAAGCCGTCGATCTGGTACGGCATCGTGGCGAGCTGATGCAGCAAGCCGTACCGGCCGGTGTCGGCGGTATGGCCGCTGTGCTGGGTCTGGACGATGATGCCGTGGTCAGTGCCTGCGCCGAAGCGGCCGGCAGCGAGGTCGTCCAGGCGGTCAACTACAACTCGCCCGGGCAGATCGTTATCGCCGGCCACCTGACTGCCGTGCATCGCGCCATCGAAGCCTGCAAAGCCCGCGGCGCCAAGCGTGCGGTGCTGCTACCGATGAGCGTGCCGGCCCACAGCAGCCTCATGCAACCGGCAGCGCAGTTGTTCGGCCAGCGACTGGCCGCTCTGCACATCAAACGCCCCGAGATCGCGTTTTACAGCCCGGTCGATGCCGCGTTGCACAGCGAAGTCGACAACTTGCGCAGCCTGCTGCAAACGCAGCTGGCCAGCCCGGTGCGTTGGTCTGACCTGGTGCGCGCGCTGAGCGCCCAAGGCGTGACCCGCCTGGTGGAGTGCGGTCCGGGCAAGGTGCTCACCAGCCTCAACCGCCGCATCGACAAGCGCCCTGAACTCGAGTGCCTTGCCTTGGAAGACCCCGCAGCCCTGACCGCAGCCGGAGCCCTGTCATGACTTCTAACAGCCCACTGGCCGGCGCCACCGCGCTGGTCACCGGTGCCACCCGCGGCATCGGTCAAGCCATCGCCCTGCAACTGGCCGGCGCCGGGGCACGAGTCATCGGCACGGCCACCAGCGAGGCTGGTGCCGAACGCATCAGCGCCGAGCTGGCTGCTCTAGGCGGGCAGGGTGTGGTGCTGGATGTCAGCGATGCCGGCTCGATCAGTACGCTGTTTGCCAGGCTGGATGCCGACGGGCAGATGCCCACCATCCTGGTCAATAACGCCGCCATCACGCGCGACACGCTGGCGCTGCGCATGAAAGATGAAGACTGGGACGCGGTCATCAACACCAACCTGTCGGCCAATTTCCGCGTCACCAAGGCCTGTCTCAAACGGATGATGAAAGAGCGCTATGGCCGCATCATCAATATCACCTCGGTGGTGGGCCTGATGGGCAACGCCGGACAGATCAACTACGCCGCCTCCAAGGCCGGGGTCATCGGCCTGACCAAGTCGCTGGCGCGCGAACTGGCTTCGCGCAACATCACCGTCAACGCCGTCGCGCCGGGCTTCATCGATACAGATATGACGCGCGTGCTGCCTGATGCGCAGCGCGAAGCGCTGCTGACGCAGATCCCTGCAGGACGCTTAGGCAGCCCCGATGACATCGCCGCAGCCGTGCTGTTTTTGGCATCGCCGGCTGCCGGCTACATCACCGGCCAAACCCTGTCTGTCAATGGCGGCATGCTCATGCCTTGAGCCCTAGGTGGGCTCAGGCTGGCACGACGCAAGTCCTTCCCCTACAATACTCCGCCCGGTGGCCGCGTGTGCCGGGCACTCAGATAAATCGTACAGAGGGTTACAAGCAGATGAGCAGCGTTGAACAGCAAGTAAAAGCAATCGTTGCCGAGCAGCTTGGCGTTAAGGCCGAGCAGGTGACCAGCGACGCGTCCTTCGTCGACGATCTGGGTGCCGATTCGCTCGACACCGTAGAACTGGTCATGGCGCTGGAAGAAGAATTCGAAATCGAGATCCCCGACGAAGACGCCGAAAAGATCACCACTGTTTCCCAAGCGATCAGCTACATCAACGATCGCCGTAGCAAGCCCTGATCAGGGTTTGCCACCGTGCGGCGCGCACAGCGCCGCTGCTGACCTCCGGAGTTGCGTTTGAGTAAGCGTCGCGTCGTTATTACGGGTATGGGTATCGTGTCCCCCGTGGGCAGCACCCTAGATCAGGCGTGGCACTCGGTGGTCAACGGTATCAGCGGCATCGGGCCCATCACGCGGTTCGATGTCTCAGCCTTCCCGTGTCAGTTCGGCGGTGCGGTCAAGGACTTTGTTCTCGAGCAGTACCTGCCCACCAAAGAAGCCCGGCGCATGGACGAGTTCATGCACTACGGCATCGCCGCTGGCGTGCAAGCCATGACCGACTCCGGGCTAGACCTGGAGCGCATCGATCTCGACCGGGCCGGCGTCATCATGGGCTCCGGCATCGGTGGCCTGCAGACCATCGAAGATCAGCACAACGATTTTCTGGCTGCGCAGAGTCCACGCAAGATTTCCCCGTTCTTCGTGCCTTCGACCATCATCAACATGATCGCCGGCCATCTTTCCATACGGTTCGGCCTGCGCGGGCCTAACCTCGGCGTGGTCACCGCCTGCACCACCTCGACCCATGCACTGGGCTTGGCGCTGCGTACTATCCAGTATGGCGATGCCGACCTGGTGCTGGCCGGCGGCTCAGAAATGGCCACCACGCGCATGGGCCTGGGTGGCTTCGGCCAGGCCAAGGCCCTGTCAACGCGCAACGATTCGCCGCAGACCGCCAGCCGGCCCTGGGACAAGGACCGCGATGGCTTTGTGCTCAGTGATGGCGGCGGTGCCGTGATGCTCGAAGAGCTCGAGCATGCGCGGGCTCGCGGCGCGCGCATCTACGCCGAGCTGGCCGGGTTTGGCATGAGCGGCGATGCGCATCACATCACGGCGCCTCCCGAAGACGGCAACGGGGCCTGTCGCGCCATGCAAATCGCGCTGCGTGACGCCGGGCTCAACCCCGACCAGGTGCAGTACATCAACGCCCATGCCACCTCGACACCGTTGGGCGACAAAGCCGAAACCGCAGCGATGCGTCAGGCCTTCGGCAGCGCGGCGGCACAGCTGGCTGTCAGCTCCACCAAGTCGGTCACCGGCCACCTGTTGGGTGCGGCCGGCGTGGTCGAAGCCATCTTCACAGCTCTGGCCATACGCGACCAAGTGGCGCCACCGACCATCAACCTGCATGAGCCGGGCGAGGGCTGCGACCTCGATTTCGTGCCGCTGGTTGCACGCCAGATGAACATCTCTGCGGCCGTGTCCAATTCCTTCGGATTCGGCGGTACCAACGGTTCGTTGGTGCTGCGCCGGTTCGCAGGCTGACGGCACAGGATCCGGCAGGCGCCATGCGCGCGCCCCACCTGCAAGTGCTGCCCGTCAGTTTGCGCCCGGGCATTCTGGCGACGCTGGCTGCTGCGTACCCGGACCGCTACCCGGTGCTGCTCGACAGTGCTGCGCGGGGCCCCTTATCGCGGGCCAGCTTGCTGGCTGCGTTTCCCACCGCCAGTCTCAGTCTCGATGGCGCCGGCCAGTTACACGGCTCGGGCAGCCCGGCACCGGATGTCAGCCCGGATCAACCGGGTTTTCTCGCGGCACTGGCCGCGTGGTTGACGCGCGATGGCGGCCAGCCCGGCGGTGGTGACGGACTGCCGTTTCGCGGCGGCTGGTTTGTCTATCTGGGTTATGAGATTGCCGCCGAGGTCGAGCCGCGCCTGCGCCTGCCGGCCGGCTCACAGCTGCGGGCCTTCGCACTGCGAGTGCCGCTGGCCGTTGTCGAACAGCAGGACGGCCAGGCCTTCATCGTCGCCGAAGCCCATGTGCCGGCAGAGCACATTCAGCAGTTGCAGCAGGACCTGAGCCTCACGCCGCTGGCGTCTGCGCCGCAGCCACTGGCCATCACCGCCATCCAGGAAGAAGACCCCGAGCGCTACACGCAGCGCGTGCTGCGCGCTCAGCAATACATCCTGGCCGGTGATATCTATCAGGCCAATCTGTCGCGCCGCTGGTCGGTACAGTTGCCACCGGGCACGACCGCCGGTCAGGTCTATGGCTTGCTGCGCGCCGCCAACCCGGCGCCGTTTGCGGCGCTGCTGCAGTTTGGCGGACTGACGCTGCTGTCTTCATCACCCGAGCGCTTGGTGCGCATTGAACAGGGGCGGGTCGATACGCGGCCCATCGCCGGCACCCATCCGCGCGGCGCGACACCCGATGAAGACCGGCAGTTGGCGGCGCAGCTGCTGGCACATCCGAAAGAGCGCGCCGAGCACGTCATGTTGATCGACCTGGAGCGCAACGATCTGGGTCGTGTCTGCACGGCCGGCAGCGTGCGAGTCGATGAGTACATGGGCGTGGAGACCTATGCCCATGTGCATCACATCGTCTCCAATGTCACAGGACAATTGCGCCCGGGTCTGGGGCCGGTCGATGTGCTGCGCGCGGTATTTCCGGGCGGCACCATCACCGGCTGCCCGAAGCTGCGCTGCATGGAGATCATCGCCGAGCTGGAAGGCGAGGCGCGCGAGGCCTATACAGGCTCTATGGGCTACATCAATCTCGACGGATCGGCCGATTTCAATATTCTGATCCGCACGATGATGATGTCCGGCGGACAGATCAGCTTTCGCGCCGGCGCCGGCATCGTGGCCGACTCAGACCCGGTGCGGGAACTGCACGAAACCCGCGCCAAGGCGCGCGGCTTACTACTGGCCTTGGGCGTGAGCAGTCCGCGCCCATGAGCGCGCCCGTGGCCAGCTGGCTGGACGGTGAGCCGCTGAGCGCCGCGTGGAGTTTGGATCGCGGGCTGCATTACGGCGACGGCGTGTTCGAGACGATGATCGTGCGCAACGGCCGCATCCGTTTTGCCGGCGCTCACCGGCAGCGCCTGCAGCAAGGGTGTCAGCGTCTGCAAATCAACTGTGATGCCACCGCAGCCCTGCAACAAGCGCAATCGCTGGCTGGGGCGGACGACGCGCTACTCAAGTTGATCGTCACCCGGGGTCTGGCCACAGAACGCGGCTATGCGCCGGCGGGTAACGAACAGGCCCGCCAGTTGCTGTTGCGCTATCCGCTGCCACCCGGTGAGGCCGGCGCTCAGGCCCCCACGAGGCTGGCGTTGCTGCCCGTCACCCTGGGCGAAAATCCGCTGCTCGCCGGCATCAAGCACCTGAACCGGCTGGAGCTGGTGTTAGCCAGTGCGGCGCGACGTGCGCACGGTTGTGATGAAGGGCTGCTGTGCAGCAGCAACGGTCATCTGGCTTGCGGCACGTCCAGCAACGTGTTTGTGGTCAGCGACGGGCGCTTGCTGACGCCCCGGGTGGACCGCTGCGGCATCGCCGGGGTCCTGCGCAGTGTGGTGCTGCGCGAGGCGCAAAACCTAGGCCTGCCGGCGCAGGAGCAGGACCTTGCGCCCGCGCTGTTAGCAAGCGCTACAGAAGTGTTCATCACCAATGTGCGTCAGGGCGTGCGCATCGCCACCGAGGTGGAGGGTAGGGTCATGCCGTCCGCACCGTGGGCGCAAGCTTTGCAACAGCGGATTGCCACCCTTGAAGACTAGACAGCGCGGACTCATCGCGCTGCTTGTGCTGCTATTTGCCGGCGGCGCAGCACTGCAGCACTTGCAGCAACGGGCTTTGCAAACCGGGCCGGCGACAGAGGCGCGCAAAGTGGTTGTGCCGGCCGGCAGCAGTCTGCGCAGCGTGCTGGGCATATTGCAGCAACAGCAACTGGTGGCGAACCCGCGCTTGCTCGAGTACTACCTGCGCTTGCAAGACAAGTTACAGCAGCAGCCGGCGCTGCCACTGCAAGCCGGCCACTACCGCATCGAGCCAGGTCTGTCGCCCCTTCAGCAGCTACAGCAGTTGCGCGAAGGCCGGGTGTATCTGGAGCAGTTCACGATCATCGAAGGGTGGAGTCTGCAACAGCTGCGCGCCGCCTTGGACGCCTTACCGCTGATCACCCATGACACAACCGGCCTGAACGCGCAGGCGCTGCAGCAGGCGCTGGCTGCACCGGTGGCCAACCTCGAGGGTTGGTTCGCGCCCGATACCTATCGCTTCGAAGAGCAGAGCAGCGACCTTACAATCCTGCGTATGGCTTACGACTCACAACAGCGACGTTTGCAGCGGTCATGGGATGAGCGCGATGCGGGTCTGCCCCTGGCCACACCCGCCGAGGTGTTGACGCTGGCGTCCATCGTCGAAAAAGAAACCGGACTGCCCGCAGAGCGAGCCCGCATCGCCGGTGTATTCATCAATCGCCTGCGTCTGGGCATGCGGCTGCAGACCGACCCCACGGTCATCTACGGTCTGGGCGAGCGCTACGACGGCAACATCCGCTCCCGCGACCTGCGCACCGATACGCCTTACAACACCTATACCCGCGCTGGACTGCCGCCCACGCCCATCGCCATGCCCGGTGCAGCGGCCCTGCAAGCCACAGTGCATCCGCAAGCCGGTAACGATCTGTACTTTGTGGCCTTGGCTGACGGCAGCGGCGGGCATCAGTTTTCAAGCTCACTGGCCGAGCACAACGCCGCCGTCGGTCGCTATCTGCAACGGCTGCGTGCAACGGCGGCACCATGACCGCAGCAGCAGCTCAGGGCCGGTTCATCACTCTGGAAGGCATCGAAGGCTCGGGTAAGTCGAGCCTGGCCCGCTGGCTGGCCGAGCAACTCTCGCAGCGGGGACTGACCCTGCGCCTGACGCGCGAACCCGGCGGCACACCCTTGGCCGAGCGCGTGCGCGAGGTGGTGCTGGCTCGCGGAGAGGAACCTGTACCGGCAGCCGCCGAATTGCTGCTGATGTTTGCCGCGCGCAGCATCCATGTGGATAACCTGATCCGTCCGGCTCTGGCACGCGGCGAATGGCTCATCTGCGACCGCTTCACCGACGCCAGCAGGGCCTATCAAGGCAGTGGCCGAGGTATGGCCGCACACACCATCGAGGCCTTAGCCACAGTGGCCCACCCTGGTTTGCAGCCCGACCTGACTCTGCTACTCGATGTCGAGCCGGCACTGGGCCTGCAGCGCGCGCGCGGCCGGGGCGAGGGCGGTGACCGCTTCGAAGACGAGACGCTGGCCTTTTTTGCGCGCGTGCGGCAAGGCTATCTGGATCTGGCTACCCGTGAGCCCCAGCGCTGGCGCGTCATCGACGCCAGTCAGCCACAGCAAGACGTGCAGGCGCAGGCCCTGCAGCAGGTGTTGCAGGCCTTGGCACCCGCCGGTATCCCGCCATGACCGTCGCCGCAGATGAACTGCCGTGGCTGGACGACGCCTTGGCCTCCCTGCAGGCCGCCGCACTGGCCGGACGCCTGCCGCAAGGTCTGCTGGTCCATGAGTCCCCCGGTGCCGGTGGACTGCGACTGATCAAACGCTTTGCGCAGCTGGTGTTGTGCAGCGGCACACAGCCCGCTTGCGGACAGTGCTCAGGCTGCCAGCGTGTGGCCAGCGGCGATCATCCGGACCTGCTGCGGCTGAGTCCAGCCGCCGATTCCAAGTCACAACAGATCACCGTCGACGCCGTGCGCGAAGCCTGCGAGCAGCTGGTCATGACCAGCTATGAGGGGCGCGGCAGTGTCGCGGTAATCCAACCCGCCGATGCGATGAACCACAACGCCGCCAACTGTCTGCTGAAGACTCTGGAAGAGCCGCGGCGGGGCCTGCACATCGTATTGCTGACCGCGCGGCCCTCAGCACTGCCAGCCACCATCCACAGTCGCTGCCAGACTCTTCGCCTGCGCGCACCGGCACGCGCGGAAGCCATCGCCTGGTTGCAAGCGCAGCGGCCCTCTACAGATTGGCCGGTCGCGCTCGATGCCACGGCCGGTTCGGTGCTGCAAGCAAGTGACTATGATCCGGCTTGGTTGCGACAACTGCGGGACGATACCTGGCGCGCGCTGGCCGAAGCGCGGCGCGGCACCCTCGACGTGGTGCGCACAGCCGAGGCCTGGTCGCGGGATGAACTGCTGCTGCGGCTGAACTGTATCGAGACCTGCCTCACACAGCGGCTGCTCACCGGACCGGAAATTGCGCTGCAATTGCCCGAAATGCGTACTGGCGCGCACTTGCCGGGCGCAGTTTTCGACATAAATATGCGTCAATGTTTTGTGTTGCTGGATGCCGTGCGCGAAGTGCGGGCCGGCACCATGACGACACTCAACAAAGCCTTGGCGGTAGAACGCCTGCTGTGGCGGTTTGCAGCTGCCGCACAGTAGCCAAAGCACCGCACAACTTTTCGGGAAGACGACGACACATGGACCGCGACCTGCCCGTTAAACCTATAGCCAGCAAACCCGGTTTGCTGACATTGACCATACGCGACAAGAGTGCGCTGTACTTGGCGTACATGCCGTTTGTGCGCAACGGCGGCTTATTCATACCCACCAGCAGCGGTTACCGCTTGGGCGATGAAGTCTTCATGCTGCTCAATGTGCTGGGCGGCGATGAAAAGCTGCCAGTCGCAGGGCGGGTGATCTGGGTAACGCCCAAGGGCGCGCAAGGCAAGCGGCTCACCGGCATCGGCGTGCAGTTCAGCGAACAGGATCGTGGCCAGACGCAAAAGCGTATCGAAACTTATCTGGCCGGTGCGTTGTCAGGCGAAAAGCCCACACACACCATGTAGTCGACGGCGCTGTGATCAGCGGGTTGCAGTCACCTTGGGCAGGTCTTTAAGGCCGGCTATGCCACCGTTGAGTAGATAAGCGTCTATGCCGCGCTCTACCAAAATAAAGGCCGCTGCCGAACTGCGTCGTCCGTCGTCACAATAGACCACATAGCGTTTGCTGCGATCGAGCGACGACAACTTCAAGCGCAGGAAATACAAGGGCAGGTTGATCGCTCCGGCCAGTGAGTGCTCAAGATGCTCGGAAGGCAAACGCACATCCAGCCACAGTGCGCCCCGTGCGACCAGTTCGTTCGCGTCTTGGTATTCGAGCCGGTGTAGCAAAGGGTCGGTCAACAGTTCAGCAAAGTCCTGCTTCTTGAGACGCATCATCACACCGTTGGTCAGCATGCGCACCGTGGCATTGCGCTTGGCCTCGGCGATCAAGGCCTCTTCGCCAAAAGTATCGCTGGGTCCCAATTCGGCCAATCGGATGCCAACAGGGTTCAAGGGTGTTTCCCGTAGCACCACAGCGCGACCACTGACCAGCGCATAAAAATAATCGCCCTCATCACCCTGACGGATGATGGTCTCGCCAGCCGTCACAGCAACGCGCTGCAAACAGCCGAACAGTGTTTGCAATTTCTGCGGTGGCAGTTGTTGCAACACCCGGTTTTGCAGCAGGATGCTCATCCAATCATCTTCACCGATCGATGTGAGCTGGGCCTGCAACTCGGCCACTTCATAAGTGCCGGTCTGATCCCAGGTAATCATCACATCGAGCAGTTCGCTTTCGATGGCCAGATATTCGATGTTGTCGACAGCACGCACGGAATTGACGCGCGGGTTGGAGGGCACCAGCGGCAAAGTGGCTGCATCTGAGCCACCGCTGATCATGGCCACAGCTTGTGTGCCGCGCCGCAACTCAACCGTGCCGGAGACGATCCAGTAGGTACGGCTATCGACATCACCTTCTCGCAACAGCACACGTCCGGCTTCGAGTTGACGCACGACGACCTTACCGGCCAAGGAGGCCAGATTGCGCTGCTTCATACCCATCAGCGGGGTAAAGCGTTTTAGGAGGGCGATATCAACTGCCCGCTCTTCAGTCATCGATCAACTGCCTCAACGTATAGCTTTTACGCATAGTCGATGCGCAAATGTGCGAGAAAATACTAGCACGATCGTTTGCTGTGTCAGCCGGGCCGGCCCGACCTGCGTCACAACTCCGGCATCAAGTTGACGCATTTAACCAGCCGGCATCGGGCGCGAATCGCTGCCCGTGGCGGGCAGCCAAGCTCTGCAGTCGCGCCACGAGCGCAGCCTCACCCGACTGCGCGGCCCAGCATAACGGCCCGCCCCTAAAAGGCGCGAACCCGGCACCAAAGATCAGGCCGGCGTCCACCAGATCGGCATCGGCAACCAATCCCTCGCGCAGACAGGCCCGGGCTTCATTCACCAGCGCCAGAATCAAACGATCCTGCAGATCGTCGGGTGCCCGGCCGGCCGCACTGCGCTGCGGCTTGCCATCGCGCCACAGGTAAAAACCTTGGCCCGATTTACGGCCCAGATGACCGGCAGCAATCAGCGCATCGATACGCGTCAAAGGCAGCGGTGGCTGCAAGCCACTGGTCTGCGGCACGATCTGACCGACTTTGCGGCACACATCAAGACCCACCACGTCAGCCAATTCGATGGGGCCCATCGGCATGCCAAAATCGGTTGCCGCTGCATCGATGACTTCCGGTGCAATGCCCTGCTCGAGCGCAATAAAAGCCTCTAGCAGATAGGGAGCCAAGGCCCTGTTCACCAAAAATCCGGGAGAACTGCGGCAGGGCAACGGCAGACGATCGAGTTGCCGGGCAAAGCGTAGCGCAGCAGCCAGTGCCCCGGTGTCGGTCTGCGTGCTGTGCACGACCTCAACCAGCGGCATCTGCGCGACCGGATTAAAGAAATGCAGGCCGACCAACCGCTGCGGTGCCTGCAGGGCCGTGGCAATCGATTCGAGCGTCAGGCTGGACGTGTTGGTGGCCAACAACGCACCGGGCTTGAGCAGCTGTTCAATACGCGCGAACAACTCGTGTTTGGCCTCCAGATTTTCATAGATTGCCTCGATCACGACATCGGCGCTGGCCACGGCACTGCCCGCCACATCAGCCTTGAGCCGTGATTGCGCTGCGGCACGTTCACCGGCATCGCGTATACGCTTGGCGAACAAGGGCAGCGCCCGGGCCAGTGCCGCATCAACCAGTTCTGCGCTGCGATCTTGCAGCGTGACCTGCAAACCGCGCAGCGCGCACCAAGCGGCGATGTCACCGCCCATCACACCAGCGCCGATCACATGCACAGAGACTGGTTTGGGCACACGTGCTGCCCCACTTGCAGCCCCGAGAGCCTTGAGCCTGTCTTGCAGCTGAAAGACACGTACCAGATTGCGTGCCGTCGGCGTGCGGAACAAGGCGCCGACAGAACGGGCTTCATCACCATAGTCATCGGCACCACGGGCGCCATTGGCCACCCAGACATCCACCAGCGCAAACGGGGCGGGGTAGTGCTCGGGGCGGATACGGGCGCGCAACGACTTGCGCAACTGACTACCCAGCAAGGGACGTATGAATGGCCAACACAGCAGCCGGTCCAGCAACGGCGCCCGACGCATGGGCGGCCGGGCGTCGATGAGTTGTAAGCCAGCGGCCAGCAGTTGATCTGCACTGACCAGCTTATCAACCAGACCCAGGCTTAACGCCTTGTCAGCGCGTATGTGGCGCGCAGTCAGCATCATATGCATGGCTGCACGCACACCCAGCAGGCGTACCGCCCGGACACTGCCACCGAAGCCGGGATGTATACCGAGTTGCACCTCAGGGAAACCCAGCGCCAAACGTGCATCGGCCACACCCACTCGATAACGGCAGGCCAGAGCCAGCTCCAGACCACCACCGAGTACAAAGCCTTGCAACAGTGCCACGGTGGGGCAGGGCAGCGCCTCCAGGCGATTAAACAGCGACTGCCCGCGCCGGATCATGACCAGCGCCTGTTCCTCGCTTTGCAATTGCGCGAACTCATTGACATCAGCACCGAAGATAAATCCAGATGCCTTACCGGAGCGGATCAACACACCTCGCGGCGGCGCGAGCTCTATCGCAGACAGGTGCGTGCCCAACTCTTCCAGCACTGCGATTGACAGCGTGTTGGCCGATTGACCGGGCACATCCAGCTGTAGGGTTACGACGCCGTTAGCATCGTCAAGACGGGTCCAGGCAAGACTAGTCATGGGCGGGCTCCTTGCGATTGACGGTGAAGTCACAAACCAAAGGTCGATGATCGGACAGACGGATATCCGGAACACTGAACCCGGTCACTTCGATCTGCGGACTGACCAGGATGAAATCGAGCTCATGTTGAGGCGTATCAGAAGGGAAGGTCAGCATCCCGCTGGCATTGGCACTGCGCAGCCGGGTGGCCTGCTGAAACAGGAACAACTCATGTGTGCCCCAGAATGTATTGAAGTCGCCGGCGACGATGACCGGCTTGCCGGCGCCCATGACCAGATCATGCAGATGCCGCAACTGAAACTGCCGATGGCGGTACTTCAACGACAGGTGCACCAGAAACAGACACACCTCATCAAGCTCCAGCTCTATGACTAGGCGTTTGATGCCCGATTCAAAGTAGTGGAAGCGCTCACCATGCACCCGCGGCGCAGCCAGAAAGGCGTTGGACTGCTTTCGCAGTACCGGCAGATGAGTGTTGAACGAACCCGTACCGTACTTACACTGATAGATCGAATAGTGGCCCAACGCATCGGCCAGATGTTGCGCCTGATTGATCCGTCGACTCCGCAGCGAGCCGGTATCCACCTCGAGCAAACCGACCACATCGGCATTTTGTTTCTGCAAAAACGTCGTCACTCCCTGCAGGATGCGGCGATCATTGCGCAGGTACCCAGCACCGGGAAATGGCCAGTGAAAGCGACCGCCGCTGCCGGTCGCATAGCGGATGATATAGACAACAAGTCGCACAGCACACACCTCTGACAACAGTGTAACGCGCGCCAGCAGTCGCAGCCGATTTGCTGCACCATGTGGATCACCATGAGTACAGCCGCTGCAGCCGATCCATCACCAGCCGACCGCATTGGTCCCGGCTTGATCACAGGCGCAGCCGATGATGACCCCAGTGGCATCGCCACCTATTCACAGGCCGGCGCGCAATTTGGGCTGCAGATGTTGTGGACGGTTGTGCTGACCTTCCCGTTGATGTGCGCCATCCAGATGGTCAGCGCGCGCATCGGCCACGTCACCCGCCAGGGACTGACGGCCAATATCCGGCGCGTGTTTCCCGCGTGGGTCACCGTCGGTGTGGCTGGACTTTTGGCCGTCGCCAACAGTCTGAACATCTCCGCAGACATTGCGGCCATGGCCGAAGCTTTGCGACTACTGGTCGGGGGTTCCGCGCAGATCTATGCCGTCACCTTCGGTCTCTTGTGTCTGGTGCTACAGGTGTTCCTGCCTTATCGCGTGTATGTGTTCTGGCTCAAATGGCTGACGCTGGCGCTGTTTACCTACGTGGCCGTGGTGTTCAGTCTGCACATCGATTGGTCTGCAGTGGCCCTGAGCGTGATCCTGCCGCAACTGCATTTAGATAAACACGCCCTGCTGATGATCGTGGCCGTGTTTGGTACCACCATCAGCCCTTACCTGTTCTTCTGGCAAGCCGGACAAGAGATGGAAGATGCGATAGCACGCGGCGATACACCGCGTAGCGCCGCACAGATCCGTGCCCATCTGCGCTACATCAAGTGGGACACGATCACCGGCATGGCGGTCAGCAACATAGTCGCGTTCTTCATCATCCTGTGTGCAGCTGTCACCTTGCACACAGCGGGCATCACTCAGATACAGACCGCAGCCCAAGCTGCCGAGGCCCTGCGGCCCTTGGCGGGCCAGT
>Ga0114972_10002113_pt1 | contig 14893 bp, 10 predicted proteins | sample M_140807_EF_Meta_FD_87354 | JGI IMG/M metagenome (GOLD analysis project Ga0114972, IMG submission 87354) | Freshwater microbial communities from Lake Montjoie, Canada to study carbon cycling - M_140807_EF_MetaG | ecosystem: Environmental > Aquatic > Freshwater > Lake | place: Lake Montjoie... | reverse complement strand
TGCTCGGTGCCCGTCACCACAATGGTCATGCCGTTGAACGGCGTATCGCCATAGGCGAAGCCGCCCATCACCGAGACATTGGCAATGCTGGGCGTCTCCGCCGCGCGGGCCTGGCCCAGATTGATCACCTCGGCATAGGGCCCCTGGGCGGTGAGCATGGAAACAGTCGGTGCCATGATCGGCAGGCGACGATGGGCTCGGATGAAACGCTCGCCCGCCAGCATGCGCAGCATGAGTTGGGCGGCCTCCGCCCCGCGCGGCCGCATATCGACATGCGGGTTGGTGCGGTAGCCCACGAAGGCATCATTCAGCGCGACATTCTCGGCCGAGATATTGCCATGCAGATCATAGCCGCAAATGAACGGCACATCGCCCAGAATCTCCCGCACCAGGGCCTGCAAGGCGGCTTCGGGGTCGGATAATCCGGTGGTCAGCCCGGCGCCATGCAGCACGGCATAGACACCATCGCAGGCGCCGCGCAGCGCCTCCAGCCCGGCCCGCCATTCGGCCATGAAGCCATCAAAAACAGCCTGATCCACCGGGCCATTGGGCTCGGCCATGGCCAGCATGATCGGGCAGGGCGTCCAGGGCCCGGCCGCATCCATGGTGGTGACGAAGCCCGGCATTTCGCCCAAGGCCGAGGGCGAGGCGGCGCGGGCATCGGCCACGATATCGGCGCCACGCAGCAGGCAGCGTGTCTCGAAATCGCGCAGTGTCGCCACCGGCGCCCAGCGGTTGCACTCAATGGAAAAGCCCAGCAGGGCAATGCGCGCGTTCAAATCGAAACCCCCAGAAATTCGGCATAGCGTGGCGTGGCCTTCAGCCCCGTGCCGGTGAGCACCACCACAGTGGCCTCACGCGCCGCGATGCTGCCCGCCGCCAAAAGCCGTGAAAACGCCGCCGCCGCTTGGGCGCAGGTCGGCTCCACATAAATGCCGCGCCTGGCCAGCATCAGCGAGGCCTCGGCAATCTCAGCCTCCTCCAGCAGCACGGCGCCGCCGCCGCTCTCCCGCATCGCCGCGATGCATTCGGCGGCCCGCAGAGGTTGGGCGATGGCCGTGCCCTCGGCGATGGTGGGCTGCGCCAATTGCGCCGGCAGGCCCAACGCGGCACGGGCGATAGGCCCGCAATTCGCCGGCTGAGCGGCAAAAATCTTCGGCATCCGGGTGATCTGCCCAGCCCGCAACAATTCGGAGAAGCCGATATACAGGCCGAGCACATTCGAGCCCGCGCCACAGGGCACGATCACATTATCCGGCAGCCCATCCTCCCACAACTCATAGGCCAGGGTCTTGGTGCCATGCAGGAAGAAGGGGTGCCAATTGTGGCTGGCATAAAAGCGATTGGCGGCATCGCGCTCGGCCGCATCGGCGCAATCCTGCCTGCTGCCGGGCACGAGTTCGATGGTTGCCCCCGCAGCGCGGGATTGCACGGTCTTGGCCGGGCTGGTGCTGGCCGGCACCATGATCTTGGCCTGCATCCCGCCCGCCGCCGCATAGGCCGAGACCGCGGCGCCGCCATTGCCGGAGGAATCTTCCAGCACATCCATCACCCCCTGGTCGCGCAGCAGCGATAGCATGACCGAGGCCCCACGGTCCTTGAACGAACCGGTGGGCATGAACCATTCGCATTTCAGCAGCGCGGTGCCGCCGCCCATGGCCATCTCAACGATGGGCGTGCAGCCCTCGCCCATCGAAATCGGCGCTTTCGGCAGGAAGGGAAAGGCCTTGGCATAGCGCCATATGCTGCGCTTGCCGCGGTCGATCTCATCGCGGCTCATGCCCGGCAGCGGCGTCAGCAGCAGGGGTTGCTTGGCATCGCCGCACCAGCGCGGCAGGTCGAGTGGCCAAGTCTGGCCGGATTTGGGGTCGAGATACATGGGCCATAGGGTTGCGCGGTGCCGCAGCCGCTGCAAGCCTGCCCCGCATGGACACCGAACTTCTCGAACTCACCCAGGCGCTGGTGCGCATCGACAGCCGCAGCAACCTCTCCAACATCCCCCTCGCCGAGCGGATCGAAGCGGAACTGGCCGGCTTCGAGGTCGAGCGCATCGACTATACCGATGCCGCCGGGGTGACCAAGCGCGCCCTGGTCGCCCATCGCGGCCCGCCCGGGGGCTTTGGCCTGTCTGGCCATATGGACACGGTGCCGGCCACCGGCTGGGAGAGCGACCCTTGGTCCGGCCGCTTCGAGGATGGCATCATCCATGGCCTGGGCAGCCAGGACATGAAGGGCGCGGTTGCCGCCTGCATCCTGGCCGCACGGCGCGCGCCCAAAAACATCGGCGCCACCCTGCTGCTCACCGCCGATGAGGAAACCACCAAGGCCGGCGCCCAGGCCATTGCCGCGCGCAGCGCACTCGCCCGGGCGCAAAACCTGCGCGGCATCTTCGTGGCCGAACCCACGAGCCTCATCCCGGTGCGCGGCCACCGCGTGCATATCCAATTCAAGGCCGAGGCCACGGGGGTGCAGGCGCATTCCTCCACCGGCCAGGGCAGCAATGCGAATTGGGCGATGATCCCCTTCCTGGCCGAGATGAAGACGGTTTTCGAACGCCTGCGGAACGACCCCGCCCTGCAGGACACGAATTACGACCCGCCCTTCAGCGATTTCAACCTGGTGCTGGACAATCACGGCACCGCCAACAACGTCACTGTCGCGCTCGCCACCGCGCATATCAAATTCCGCTACAGCCGCGGCGTGGACCCGCAGCCCATCCTGGACGCAGTGCGCGGCGCCGCCCGCCGCGCCGGGCTGAACCTGACCGAGGCGCGCGAGGGTGCGCCGCCCGAATTGGCCCTCGACCACCCGCTGGTCGCCCTCGCCGTGCGCCACACCAACCAGCCGGCAACCACAGCCCCCTACGGCACGGATGCCAGCGAATTGCAGGGCCTAGCACCCTGCGTCGTGCTCGGCCCGGGCAGCATCGCCACCGCCCATACGCCGCATGAATGCGTGGCACTGGCCGATCTGGAAGCGGCGTGCGAGCTTTTCGGCAGAATAATCGCCGCTGAATAGGGAAACGCCAATGATCGACTTCACCTCGCTGGATCCGCTGATCCGGCCGCGTTCCATTGCCATCATCGGCGCCTCGGATGACCGCACGCGCATCGGCGGGCGGCCCATCGCCTACATGCAGAACCAGAATTTCCAGGGCACCATCTACCCGGTGAACCCCAAGCGCGATGTGATCCAGGGCATTCCCGCCTTCGCCGATATCGCATCCCTTCCAGCAACCCCGGATGTCGGGCTCATCGCCGTGGCCGGTGACGCCGCGATAGCGGCGGTGGAGGCGCTGGGCCAGCGCGGCTGCAAGGGCATCATCATGTTCACCGCCGGCTTTGCCGAGATGGACGAGGCCGGCGCCGCCAAGCAGGAGGAGCTGGTCAAGATCGTGCGCCGCTATGGCATGCGCATGCTTGGGCCCAATTGCCTGGGCCTGTTCAACGCCGCCATCGGCTTCTACCCCATCTTCTCTTCAAGCTTCGAGACCGGCTGGCCGCTCGCCGGGCGGATCGGCATCGCCTCGCAATCGGGCGCCTATGGCACCCATGTCTATTCCGTGGCGCGTAACCGCTTCCTGGGGACGCCGGTCTGCGTCACCACCGGCAATGAGGCCGATGTCTCGCTGGGCGATGTGCTGGGCTGGATGGCCGGCGCGCCAGAGGTGGATGTGATTTGCGCCTATGCCGAGGGCATTCGCGAAAGCGAGAAATTCCTCGCCGCCCTCGACCTCGCGCGCCGCAACAAGAAACCCATCGTGATGATGAAGGTCGGCCGCTCCGCCCTGGGTGGCGAGGCGGCGAAATCCCACACCGCCTCCATCGCCGGCGATGATGCGGTGACCGAGGCGGTGCTGCGCGAATTCGGCGTGCTGCGCGCCCGCACCACCGAGGAGGCGCTGGACATCGCCTATGCCGCCACCAAGCGCATCTACCCGGTGCACAACACGCTGGGCGTGCTCACGGTGAGCGGCGGCGCTGGCGTGCTGATCTCGGACGCCGCCGATGCGCTGGGCTTTGCCATGCCCGCCATGCCAGAGGCGGCCCAGGCCAGGCTGAAGGAAAAAATCTCCTTCTGCGCCCCGCGCAACCCGGTGGATTGCACGGCGCAGACCTTCAACCAGCCCGCCATGATAGGCGAATTCGCCGAAAGCATCGCGGTGGATGGCGGCTATACCTCCATTCTGGGCTTCTTCACCCAGGCCGGCGGCAGCCAATCCATGGGCCCGCATATCCGCGCCCAGATGACGCGGGTGATGCGCGAACACCCCGACCGGCTGTGGTGCATGAGCGTGATCGCGCCGCCTTCGATGGTGCAGGAATACCAATCCGACGGCTTTCTGGTCTTCGAAGACCCAACGCGCGCGGTCACCGCCCTGCATGCGATGGAATTCTACGGCCAGGCCTTCGCCGCCAAGGCCTCACCCCCGCCAGCCCTGCCGCTGGTGACGCTGCCCGCCGAAAGCCCGAGTGAGGCCGAGGCCAAGCGCATCCTGGCCGCTGCCGGCGTGCCCGCCGTGCCCGAGGCCGCCTGCGCCGATGCCGAAGCCGCGGTCCGCGCCGCCGAAAGCTTCGGCTTCCCCGTGGTGATGAAGATTCTCTCGCCCGATATCCTGCATAAATCCGAGATCGGCGGCGTGATCCTGGACGTGGCCGATGCCGCCGCCGTGCGGGCCAATTTTGCCACCCTGATCGCGCGCGGCACACCGCATGGCCGCATCGAGGGCGTGCTGGTGGCCAAGCAGATCAAGGGCGGCACGGAAATGGCCATGGGCATCGTCAATGACCCGGTCTTCGGCCCCATCGCCATGGTCGGCCTGGGGGGCATCTTTATTGAGGTGCTGAAGGATGTCGCCTTCCGCCGCTGCCCCTTCGGCCCCGCCGAGGCGGAGACCATGATCCGTTCGCTGAAGGGTTTTTCCCTGCTCGACGGCGCGCGCGGCCGCCCGAAGGCAAATCTGGCGGCACTGGCCAGCACATTGTCCAACCTCAGCGCCTTTGCCGCCGCTGCCGGGCCGCGATTGGAGGCGGTGGACATCAACCCAGTCTTCGCCCTGCCCGAAGGCTGTTTCGCTGCAGACGCTGTCCTGTCCATCGCGCCATCAGATTAAGAAAATTTCTTTCATTCACAGTAAAATTTGCAGATTATAAGTAAATTTCTGTGGCTTTTCTGGCACAATTCTGGGCTTTTTGTGCCACATCTATGGTTATGTATTGTACTATGCTGATGTTTCTACGCTTCTAATCCACAGAACGCAGAAGGCGCGAGGCTATTGGTGGCGCCACCAAGCGTTCAGCAAGGAGACGAGACGTGAAATTCAGAACCTCCCTCATGGCAGCCACAATGCTGGCCATGCCAGCAATCGCCCAGGCACAGCCCGTCAGCGGTGTCTATATTGGTGCCGGCGCCGGCGGCACCTGGCGGGACAAGATCTCCGAACGCGCCGGCAACGGCACCCAACTGGGCATCACCACAGAGGCTGGCTTCATCGGCGTCGGCTCAGTGGGCTACGCCTTCCGCAACGGCATGCGCGTCGAGTTGGAAGGCAATTATCGCTCCAACCCCGTGGGCACCAGCGTGGTGACGCTACCCAATGGCGCCCAAGGCAGCAGCTCGTCGGGGCGCATCAGCACCTATGGCGGCATGGCCAATATTCTTTATGATTTCAGCCTCGTCTCGTTCGGTGTGCCCTATATCTCGCCCTATATCGGCGCTGGTATTGGCTATGGGGTGACCGATGTGAGCCGCATCAGCGGCCGCACGAATGCGGGCGCGCTGCTGACAACCCACAATGTGTCCACCAATAACGGCAGCTTCGCCTATCAGGCGATAGCCGGCCTATCCTTCGGCCTGGGCCAATACGTGCCGGGCTTGGCCCTGACACTCGAATACCGCTACTACGCCACGACTTCGACCGAGCTGCGGCTGACAAGCGCCAATGGCACCACCTTCTCGCGCACCAACTACACACCGAATGATACCAATCATTCCGCCCTGCTCGGTTTGCGCTATACCTTCGGCGCCTCCCCGCCGCCGCCACCGCCGCCACCAGCGCCCGCGCCGGTGGTCCAAACCGTCGCCCGCACCTATCTGGTGTTCTTCGACTGGAACCGGGCTGACCTGACCGACCGCGCCCGCCAGATCATCGCCGACGCGGCCGCAGCCCGCACCACCGCACGCTCGACCCGCATCGAAGTCTCCGGCCATGCCGATCGCTCGGGCTCTGACGCCTACAACCAAGCGCTCTCCATGCGCCGGGCTGAAGCCGTCGCCGCCGAACTGACCCGCCGTGGCGTGCCGCGGACCGAAATGGTCATCCAGGCCTTCGGCGAAAGCCGCCCACTGGTGCCCACCGCCGATGGCGTGCGCGAGCCGCAGAACCGCCGCGTGGAAATCATCCTGAAGTAAACCGCCTAAGCTACCGTGGCGTGCCGCAACAGCGCGCACGCCACGGCCTTCGAGGCACAGCCTGAGACCAGGCTGCGCGGTGTAGTTTGCACCGCCCCAACAACACAGACACTCGGTCATCCGTTGAAATGGCGCTGCAGCCCTTTGATCAGGCGGGCGTCGCATGCTCCTTCCGGCAAAATTGGCCCGAAAATCTTCCCTGGCATGTGTAGTTATGAATCTAATTGCTGAATTATAACGTATCACAAAATATTGAATCTCGCGATATTGTAATATGACATTAAAAGAGCCAGCATTCCCTATGATATAATTCATAATTTATCGTCTAAAATCATAACATCTCGTAAATCAGTCTTCACAAAAAAATTGATTCCTGTTGATATAGAATATAATTTAATTCCATGAGAATTATTGTATTTTTTGGTTTGTATTTTATATTGAATTTGTTTTTGTTTTTTAAAATACCTCTGCGCTTGTAATCAATAAAGCGTGGGATGAGAGCTGCCTCTGGCGTCGCCATCCTGCAACCAGCGCTGACGACGTCAACACCATTCATCCATTCAGGAGAAACGGCGTGAACGTCAGAACCACCTCCATAGCAGCACTCATTCTTGGACTGCCGGCTATCGGCCAGTCCCAACCACTCAACGGCATTTATATTGGTGCAGGCGCCGGCACCAATTGGCGCGAGCAGATCACCGAGGCCACTGCCAATGGCACCCACCTGAGCGTGAGCGGTGAAACCGGCTTCGTCGGCGTGGCATCCATCGGCTATGCCTTCCGCAGTGGTATCCGCCTCGAATTGGAAGGCAATTACCGCGCCGGCCCCATTGGCGCCACCGTGGTTACCTTGCCCAACGGCATGCGCTTCGGCAGCACCTCAGGCCGCGTGAGCCAATATGGTGGAATGGCCAATGCCCTGTATGAGCTCAACCTTGCAACCTTCGGCGTGCCGGCCATCTCGCCCTATATCGGCGTCGGCGTCGGCTTCGGCATGACCGATTTCAGCCGCGCCAGCAGCCCCAGCAATGCCGCCGGGGTGCGGCTGACCAACGCACGTCTCTCCGGCAATGGCGGCAGTTTCGCCTATCAGGCCATAGGTGGCCTGTCCTACAGCCTCGGCGCAAACGTCCCTGGCCTCGCCTTGACGCTGGAATATCGCTACTATGTTGCCACCGGCTCTACCTCCTCGCGCAGCAACTACACCCCGGAAAGCGCCAACCATTCTGCGCTGCTCGGCCTGCGCTATAACTTTGGGGTAAACTCCCAGCCGCCCATTCCGCTCCCCGCACCCACACCAGTGGCCCAGCAAGCCGCCCGCAGCTACCTGGTCTTCTTCGACTGGAACCGCGCCGACCTGACCGACCGCGCCCGACAAATCCTCGGCGACGCCGCCTCCGCCCGCACCTCTGTGCGCTCGACCCGCATCGAAGTGTCCGGCCACGCTGACCGTTCGGGCTCTGACGCCTACAATCAGGCGCTCTCCATGCGCCGTGCTGAGGCAGTTGCTGCCGAACTGACCCAGCTGGGCGTGCCGCGGGCCGAAATGGTCATCCAGGCCTTTGGCGAAAGCCGCCCGCCGGTCCCCACCGCCGATGGTGTGCGTGAACCGCAGAACCGCCGCGTGGAAATCATCCTGCGCTAGGCTCGCTGACACGCCATGGGGTGGCGCAACGCCGGCCCACCTCGCATAACGAAGACGCCCTCATCCGTTACCATCAACCCCGGCCCTAATTGCCAAAGGCGCCGCCATTGCCGACCCGAGGCCCCGGCGACCTCATAATCGTTGCAATGTGCGGGCCGGGTTCGGCTCCCGAAAGCGCCCGAACAACGCCAAAAGATGTCACACTGCGACAAAAGTGGTGCATTTTAGACACAGATGCGAGGGTTTCCCAATCGCTCCGGCAGTTTTGTCGCATAAGATATTGACCCTCTCCCAATTGTGACGGAAACCGATTGCCAGAGAAGCCGGTGGTTCATCCATCCGGTGTCCAACAAGGAGACAAGGCGTGAACTTCAGAACCTCTCTTATGGCTGCCACCATGCTGGCGCTGCCGGTCCTGGCCCAGGCTCAGCCTGTCAGCGGCATTTATGTCGGCGCCGGTGCCGGTGCAAACTTCGCCAACGACATCAGCAAGACCTTCAGCGTACCGGCAGGCCTGCCCTCGTCCTTCACCGCGCCGAACGGCACCGTGGTCACCCCGTCCACCGCCACGCGTCCGCGCGCCAATGTGAGCTTCATTGAAGGCTTCACTGGCGTCGGCTCCATCGGTTATGGTTTCGGCAACGGCATCCGCCTCGAGATCGAAGGCAACTATCGCTCGAACCCGGTGAACCGCGCCACGCTGACCCTGCCGAACGGCGGCAGCATCAGCAACTCCTCTGGCCGCGCGATTTACTACGGTGGCATGGCCAATGCCCTGTATGACTTCAACCTGGCCTCCTTCGGCGCGCCGACCATCTCGCCCTATCTCGGTGCTGGTGTTGGCTTCGGCACCGTGCAGTTCCGCGGCGTCTCCAACCGCGTTGTGACCCCGGCTGCGACCAATCTCGGCACCGTGACCGCCAACAACGCCAGCTTGGCCGTTCAGGGCATCGCCGGTGTGGCCTTCGGCCTCGGCCAGTACGTCCCCGGCTTGGCGCTGACCCTCGAGTATCGTTACTACACGACGCTCTCCACGGGCATCGAGCTGAAGTCGTCCTCGGGCGAAACTCGGACCCGCACCAGCTCTGAGATCCAGGCTGCCAACCAGTCTGTGATGGCTGGTCTGCGCTACTCCTTCGGCGCCCGCCCGGCCCCCGTGGCCGCTCCGGCCCCGGCTGCTCCGGTCCAGACCGTCGCCCGCACCTACCTGGTGTTCTTCGACTGGAACCGTGCTGACCTGACCGACCGCGCCCGCCAGATCATCGCCGAAGCGGCCACCGCTCGCACCACCGTGCGCTCGACCCGCATCGAAGTGTCCGGCCATGCTGACCGTTCGGGCTCCGACGCCTACAACCAGGCGCTCTCCATGCGCCGCGCTGAAGCCGTCGCTGCCGAGCTGACCCGCCGTGGCGTGCCGCGCGCCGAAATGGTCATCCAGGCATTCGGCGAAAGCCGTCCGCTGGTCCCGACCGCCGACGGCGCGCGTGAGCCGCAGAACCGCCGCGTGGAAATCGTCCTGAAGTAATCAGGCCGAACCACTCGGTTCAAACTGGAAAGGCCGCCTTCGGGCGGCCTTTTCTTTTTCTGGCCCATGCGTGGGCGTGAGCACCTCCCAACTCCATTGCTGTGGCGTTACCATTGAACGCCGCGCTTCATGGATTGTACTGACCTCACGTTTTCGTGAGTAATAGCGGCCTTTCCCCAATAAAACGGCTGCTTGAGGCCTGAAAATGTCACGCCAGAGCGTAAACTGTTGCTTTATAGCATCACTACCTCCTCACTAATTCGTGTGGCATTGACCTGAGCCTGCGACTGCGTGATCCAATCACTTCGTAAGGCGACGGCGGGGCTTGCCCGCGGCCGGCAAGGAGGTTTGTTATGACGCTTAAGAATGGCCGGATGGTGGCCACAATCCTGGCTCTCCCCGCTCTGGCCCAGGCCCAGCCGGTCACCGGCATCTATGTCGGCGCAGGTGCGGGCGCCAATTGGCGCACCAATGCCACCGCCGGCGGGCTGACGGTGAAGACCGAACCTGGCTGGGTGGCCCTGGGCTCGGTCGGCTATGGCTTCGGCAATGGCTTCCGCGCCGAAATCGAGGGCAACTACCGCTTTAACGACGTCCACAACACCTCCCTCAGCAGCGGGGGGCGCACCATTGCCCGTAGCAGCTCGGGCTCAGTCGCAACCTATGGCGCCATGCTCAATGGGTTTTATGACTTCAACCTCGCCAGCTTCGGCGTGCCCACGATCTCTCCCTATCTGGGCGTGGGCCTCGGCTACGGTCAGAATTGGTGGAACCGCGTCGGCCTGAGCAATGGCAGCGCGACGGCCCGCTCGAACGGCACCAATGGCAACCTCGCCTATCAGGGCATCGCCGGTGTGGCCTTCAACCTGCCGACAATAGCGCCCGGCTTGGCGGTGACCCTCGAGTATCGCTACTTCGGCGTGCTGGATTCCTCGCAGCGCTTCAACATCAGTGGCAACGCCACAGGCATCAACCGCAGCTACTCACCCTCCAACGGCAACCACGCCGCCATACTCGGCCTGCGCTATAATTTCGGCGTGGCCCCCGCACCCGTGGCCGCCCCGGCCCCGGTGCCCCAGGTCCAGACCGTCGCCCGCACCTATCTGGTCTTCTTCGACTGGAACCGCGCTGACCTGACCGACCGCGCCCGCCAGATCATCGCCGAAGCGGCATCCGCCCGCACCACCGTGCGCTCGACCCGCATCGAAGTCTCCGGCCATGCTGACCGCTCGGGCTCTGACGCCTACAATCAGGCGCTCTCCATGCGCCGCGCTGAAGCCGTCGCTGCCGAACTGACCCGCCGTGGCGTGCCCCGCGCCGAAATGGTCATTCAGGCCTTCGGCGAAAGCCGCCCCCTGGTGCCCACCGCCGACGGTGTGCGCGAGCCGCAGAACCGCCGCGTGGAAATCATCCTGAAGTAATCAGGCCGAACCTCGCGGTTCATACCGGAAAGGCCGCCCTCGGGCGGCCTTTTCTTTGCCCGCGGCCCGCCCACGGTGCAGAAATGCACCCCGATCCGCATATGATCCATGTTGTCATTCAGCCTGCCGGGTGATCCAGCCGCGATAGTCCCGCAATTGTAACCCTCTGATATTCCAAGGTGGCTATCCCTCTGACATGCTGAGCTATCACCGCGGCAAAATGTCACAGCAGCACGGAAACTGATGCATTTTTACATCATTCGACAGGTTTTATTTTCTTTCGCATTGACTGAATGATCGCTCTGCGTGATTTCATTGCCGGTGTAAGGCGACGGCGGGGCTCGCCCGCGGCCGGCAAGGAGATTTGTTATGACGCTTAAGAATGGCCTGATGGCGGCCACAATCCTGGCTCTCCCGGCTTTGGCCCAGGCCCAGCCGGTCAGTGGCATCTATGTCGGCGCTGGCGCTGGTGCGAATGTCGCTGACAAAATCAACCACACCTTCAGCATTCCGCGCGGCCTGCCCTCGTCCTTCACCGCGCCGGATGGCACGACGATCACGTCGGCCAACGCCACGCGCCCGCGCGCGAATGTGAGCTTCATGAACGGCTTCACCGGCGTGGGCTCCATTGGTTATGGCTTCGGCAACGGCATCCGCCTCGAGATCGAGGGCAACTACCGCACCAACGCGGTGAACCGCGCCACGCTGACCCTGCCCAACGGCGGCAACATCAGCAACACCATTGGCCGCGCGCTGTCTTATGGTGGCATGGCCAATGCCCTGTATGACTTCAACTTGGCCTCCTTCGGTGCACCGACCATCTCGCCCTATATCGGCGCTGGTGCTGGCTATGGCACGGCGCAGATGCGCCATGTCTCCAACCGCGTCGTAACCCCGGCTGCGACCCAGGTCGGCACCGTGACCGCCAATAACGGCAGCATCGCCGTTCAAGGCATCGCCGGTGTAGCCTTCGGCCTGGGCCAGGTCGTCCCCGGCTTGGCGCTGACCCTCGAGTATCGCTACTACACGACACTCGCGACGAGCATTGAGCTGAAATCCTCCGCGGGCGACAGCAACACGCGCACCAGCTCCGACGTGCGCTTCGCCAACCAGTCCATCATGGCCGGTGTGCGCTATGCCTTCGGCGCCGCCCCCGCCCCCGTGGTCGCCCCGCCCCCGCCGACCTTGGGCGTGACCGTCGCCCGCACCTATCTGGTCTTCTTCGACTGGAACCGCGCCGACCTGACCGACCGTGCCCGCCAGATCATCGCCGAAGCCGCCACCGCGCGCACCACCGTGCGCTCGACCCGCATCGAAGTGTCCGGCCATGCCGACCGTTCGGGCTCTGACGCCTACAATCAGGCGCTCTCCATGCGCCGCGCTGAAGCCGTCGCTGCCGAACTGACCCGCCGTGGCGTGCCGCGCGCCGAAATGGTCATCCAGGCCTTCGGCGAAAGCCGCCCCTTGGTGCCCACCGCCGATGGCGCGCGCGAGCCGCAGAACCGCCGCGTGGAAATCATCGTGAAGTAATCAGGCCGAGCCTCTCGGTTCGCACCGGAAAGGCCGCCCTCAGGCGGCCTTTTCTTTGCCTCTGGTATGCCCCCGGCTTGACGTCTGGCATGCCACTCCGCCATCTGGCAAGGGGGCACGCTGGTCCTCATGATCCTGGAGGGCCTTGTGCCAAACATTCATCGCCGCGCCTTGCTGGGCGCCACCGCTTCCTTTGCCCTGGCCGCGCCTGCGCTGGCTTACCCGGACCGCACGGTCCGCATCATCTCGGGCTATCCGCCGGGCGGGCTGAACGACATCATCTGCCGCGCCATCGCGCCCTCGCTCACCGCCGTGCTCGGCCAGCCCGTGGTGATCGAAAATCGCGGCGGGGCCAATGGCAGCCTCGGCGCCACCGCGGCCGCCCGCTCGGCGCCCGATGGCCACACGCTCTGGATGGGTATCGTCGATACCCAGGCCATCAACCCCTATGCCTATCGCAACCTGGCCTATGATCCGGACCGCGATTTCGCGCCGATCAGCCTGATCGGCAAATTCCCCTTCACCCTGGTGGTCGGCCCGAGCAAGCCGAATATCCGAACCTTCCAGGACCTCATCAACGCAGCCCGCCCGGCCGCCGATGCCATCACCTATGCAAGCTGGGGCGTGGCCTCCACGCCACATCTGGCCACCGAGCGGATGGTCCAGCAGCAGGGCGTACGCATGCTGCATGTGCCCTTTATCGGTCAGGCGCCGGCCATGCAGGCCATTCTGGCCGGCCAGGTGGATTGCTTTGCCCTGCCCGCCGGCGGCGCCGAAAGCCTCACCCGTGGCGGTGGCGCCCGCGCCGTGGCCGTGCTGGCCCCGGCCGAGGTGCCCCTCTTCCCCGGCGTGCCCACGGTGAAGAGTTTCGGCGTGCCGCTCGATAGCGGCCTCTGGAAGGCGATCTACGCCCCCGCCCGCACCCCCGCCCCGATCATCGCCCAGCTCAACGCCGCGGTGCGTGAGGCGATGAAGGCCCCGGCCTTCATCGAGGTGATGCGCCAGCAGGGCGCCGTGCCCGAACCCAGCACCCCCGAATGGCTGGGCGAGTTCCAGCGGAGCGAGCGCGTGGCCTGGGGCGATGTCGTGCGCTCCAGCAACGCCCTGGTGGAATAGCGGCCTTGTATCGTCTGATCAGCGCGACACCCTCGCCCTATGCCCGCAAGGTGCGGATCGCGCTGCTCGAAAAATCCATCGCCTTCGAACTGCAGACCGAGGTGCCATGGCACGCCGATACCGCCACCCCAGCCTATAACCCGCTGGAAAAACTGCCGGTGCTCATCACCGCCGATGGCACCGGCATTTACGAAAGCCGCTTCATTCTGGAGTGGCTGGAGGTCATGCACCCCCAGCCCCCCCTACTGCCACGTGACCCCGTGGCCGCACTCACCGCCCGTCAGGTAGAGGTGGTCTGCGACGGGGTGTGTGACGCCACCGTCCTGCTCTTCTTCGAACGCCGCCGCGAAGCCCCGAGCGCGCCCTGGATGGCCCGCCAGCGCCGCAAGGTGGATGGCGGCATCGCGGCGCTCGCGCGGTTGCTGGAGAGCGGCGCCATTGGCCAGGGCTTCGGCCTGGCCGAGATCTGCACCGGCACGGTGCTGCGCTACCTGGCCGTGCGCTTCGCCGAGCACCCCTGGCGCGAGGAATACCCAGCCCTGGCCGCGCTCAGTGACCGGCTGGAGGCCCGCCCCAGCTTCGCCGCCACCACCCCGGTGCCGCAGAATATCGTCGAGGCGGTGGTCTAGGGCATCATCCGCTCAAACCGGATCGTTTGAGCGGATAAAGATGCTAGTCAAACAAAAGGTTAGAGCCTGTGCAGGCTCTAAACACCACAATGGTTGTTTACGGACAAATTCATCCGCCACGCCCGGGCAGCGCCCACAGCTCTGGGCGATGATGCGGTAAACATTGCATAAATGGGCAGACAGATCAAGGAATGAATGCCTTGTCTCACGTCACCCGCTCAAGCTCCTCGGGCGACAGCCCGGCCGGTACGATGGTCATCGGCACCCGCATCCGGTTGGCGTACCGCCCGGTCAGGGCAGCGATCAGCGGGCCGGGGCCACCATTGCCGGGGGCTGCCGCCAGCACCAGGATGGAGACCCTGGGGTCCTCGGCGATCAGCTTCAGCAATTCCTCGCGCGGGTCACCCTCGCGGATCAGCAGGATGGGCATGCCGCCGGTGATCTCGGTCACCTGCGCTGCCAACCCACCCAGCAATTGCTCGGCATCACCGCGCCGTTCCTGCGCCAGAAGTGCGCCCACGCCTGCCCATTCCGTCTGCCCCGCCGGTTCCAGCACCCGCAGCAGCGCCACGCGGCCGCCGGATTTCTTCACCCGCAGACAGGCATAGGTGAGTGC
>Ga0114972_10002111_pt1 | contig 14902 bp, 11 predicted proteins | sample M_140807_EF_Meta_FD_87354 | JGI IMG/M metagenome (GOLD analysis project Ga0114972, IMG submission 87354) | Freshwater microbial communities from Lake Montjoie, Canada to study carbon cycling - M_140807_EF_MetaG | ecosystem: Environmental > Aquatic > Freshwater > Lake | place: Lake Montjoie... | reverse complement strand
TCTAATCCGCTATGAACTAAATCTTGTTCATCCGGTCCGTGCATAATGAATTTGCGTTCTGTATCACTTACGTTTTTTCCTGTAAGTTCTTCAATTTGTGAAAGAATATGCGTGTTCATATTTTCTGTAAATCGCTTTTCCATTCTACCATAACGTACATGGCTAAGGTTTTTTAACCATTCAAAATAACTAACGGTAACACCGCCAGCATTCAAGTACATATCTGGTACACATAAAATTCCTTTTTTTGCAAACACCTCATCTGCTTCAGGAGTACAAGGACCATTGGCAGCTTCTCCAATTATTTTTGCTTGAACTCTTGGAGCGTTTTCGCCATTAATTACATTTTCTAGTGCAGCAGGAATTAAAATATCACAAACTAATTCTAATGCATCTGTGTTTTTAGCCAAATTTGTAGCACCAGGAAAATTTAAAATTGATCCTGTAGCTTTTCTATGCTGAAATACTTCTTCTTCATTTAATCCATCTGCACAAAAAATAGCTCCTTCAAATTCTGCTAACCCTATCACTTTTGCTCCAGCCTCTCTGAAAAATTTAGCAGAATGATATCCCACATTTCCTAAACCTTGCACCACGACTGTTTTATTAATTATGCCAGTTTCTAAACCTAATTTACTCATCACCTCAGACATGTTACAAACTTCTCTGATTCCAAAAAACACACCTAATCCAGTTGCTTCTGTTCTACCTCTCACACCGCCTTGAGTTACAGGCTTTCCAGTTACACAACCAGCGGCATCAATTTCTCCAGGCTTTAAAGATGCATAAGTATCAACAATCCATGCCATCTCTCTTGGACCAGTTCCATAATCCGGAGCAGGAACATCAATACCAGGACCAATGAAATTTTTCTTCACTAATTCTGCTGTATATCTACGTGTGATTTTTTCTAATTCATAAGTAGAATATTTGCGCGGATTGATTTTTATCCCTCCTTTACCTCCGCCAAATGGCACATTCACAATTGCACACTTGTAAGTCATTAAAGAAGCCAAAGCCATCACTTCATCTTGATTCACCTCATCACTGAAACGAATACCTCCTTTGCAAGGAGATTTATGCTGACTATGTTGCACACGATACGCTTCAATTACTTCAATTGAACCATTGTCTAATTTTACAGGGAAGCGCATTTGATAAACACTATTGCACGCCTTGATTTGTTCGAGAATACCTAAATCCCATTTTGTGAATTTAGCTGCTTTGTCAAAACTTCTTTCAACGCTATGAAAAAAGCTGTAATGTTGATTTGAAGACATATTGTTGGTTTTTATTTTAAATGGATCCTTATTTATTTTTTATTAATTTCTTTTTCAAATTTATTTATTTTTCTATCAATCATAAAAACATATAAAAATAAGCCTATGAGAATTGTTAAACATACTGCAACTACTGTAAATATTTTTCCATTACTTCTTAAGGTATCAGCCATTTCGATTTGGTTTTGAGCAAAAAGATTGATTGAAATAAATAACGAGAAAACGGATAGTAAAATCTTATTCATGAATAATGTTTTTGTCTTTTAGTAATTGTAATCTGATTTTCAATGTTGCTATCCAAACGCCTAATAAAGTCCAGCCAATAATTGCAGGATAAAAAACCATTCGCATAGATGAATCTAAATCTTTTCTATCCAATGCCGGATTTCCACTATCACTTCCAGGTGCGCCAGGATGCAAGCTTCCTACTAATCTGGGAATAATCCAAATGCTTGGGAAAAGCATACAAAAAGCGAAAATATTATACACTGCACTAATTCTTGCTCTTTTATCCATATCATTAAAAGATCCTCTCAAAACAAAATAAGCTCCATAAATAAGAAGTGCAATGGCTGCACCTATAAGTTTAGGCTCCTTTAATACACTCGCTAATGATTGCCCTTGATCTGTAATCCAAGTTACATTAACCCATAAAAATCCGGTTAAATATCCAAGAATCCCAAACAGACTGCCTACTGCAGCAAAGTTTACCGCAAACACATCATTCTTATAATTAAAGTTGCGTAAATATTTTATGCTGTAAACAACACTAACGCTGAATAAAATCATCATGCCCATCCACATGCAAACATGAAAATATAGATTACGAATTGTTTCATTTAAAATTGGCAGTCTTGGAACTTTTAATAAAAAGCCCGCTACGATGGTGTAGACCAAAAGAATAAATGATAATATTTTCCACCAGTAATTTTTCACTTTTTATTTTTTAAACTTGACAAAGTTATAGGAATTGAATGCATAGATTCACAAATAATCAAAAAAGATTCCTATTATTCCTTCCACAAATATGGAAACAATATTATTGCCAAAGTAATTACTAAAATATCTAACATTGAGGTAATGCTAACCAATTGCAAAATAGCTCCACCTCTGAACACCTCTCCAAATGCAGCTTTGCTGAGTTTCATTAACAACAAAAGTTGTGGTAAAATAACTGGAAAGCCAAGTATGGCAATTAATGCAGCATTTTGTTGGGCTTTAGCAGCTATTGCACTCATCAAGGTAAAAACAAGACTTAATCCCAAACCTCCCAATAAAACAATGCCAATAAACATCCAAGAATCAACTACTGGATTTCCTAAAAAAATCATAAACAAAAAAAGTCCAATCAAGCTCATGAAAAGCATGAGAACTATGTTATACATTAATTTAGAGATGATAAACGCAACTGGAGATGCAACAGAATAAAAATATAGCATTCGACCTTTGCTTTCCTGAAGAAAACTTTTTGCCACCGCATTCACACAAACAAAAAGTTGAATAACCCAAAACAAACTATTCCAGGTTTGACCATCTGGATTATCCATAATGGAAAGATAAATTACAAAAATAGTAGAGGCTACATATAATAATATTCCATAAAACGTATGCTTTTGCCTGAATTCCAATAAAATATCCTTATTAAATAAGGCCCATATTTGAAGAAACATGTACGCAAAGTAATGATAAACACAAGAAGTTATTCAAGAAAATAAAAAAAAGGTATATAAAACAGTTTTTGGTGAGAAAAGTCTTTATAAATGAGGTTGAAAATCATTAAACTTTATTAATCCTTTTACCTACTTTTATGCCTTCTAAAATTAAATAAATAAATATGAAAAAATTGCTATTATTTTTCATGTCAATGGCTTTCATCGGCATCGCCATTTCACAAGAAAAAAGTGCTTGGTCCAAACATCTTGGAAGCGAAAAAGTTATAACAGATAAAGCGGTTACTAGATCTACTTTTCCGAAGGATTTCAAATTGTTCGATTTGAATTTTGAGGAGATTAGTCAGGATTTGTTTTCAATCGTTGACAACAAAAACGGAAAACATACTACAATTATCAGCTTACCAAATGCTGTTGGTACTATTGAGCAATTTGAAATGGTAGAAGCTTCAAATTTTGAGCCTGCATTACAAGCTCGTTTCCCGGAAATCAGAGCCTTCTCCGGAAGAGGAGTTACTGATAGATATGCCACAATAAAATTAAGCATCTCTCCCAATTGGATTCAAACTATGGTTTTTAGAACCGAAAAAGACAATGAATTCATTGAGCCTTATTCTCAAGATCATAAAACCTATGCAGTTTTTGCATCTCAAAGAAAAGCAGAAGCATTACCATGGTCTTGTTCAACGCAAGAAAACAGAATGGTATTAAACTTAAACAACGAGGTGGCAAATCATAATTCTACTGCAAGATCAGGAGGAGATTTAAAAACAATGAGATTAGCACAATCTGTTACTGCTGAGTATTCTAATTATTTCGGAGCGACAAGTGCTGCACAAGTATCATTAGTATTAGCGGGTATCAATGCTACATTAACACGTTGTAATGGAGTTTATGAAAAAGACTTAGCACTTCACTTGAATTTGATATCAAACACAACTTCAGTAATTTACTATACAGCTTCTTCAGATCCATATGACGCTGCTACAGCTGGTTCTGGTGGAACTTGGAATGCTCAATTACAATCTACATTGACTTCTGTAATTGGTGAAGCTAATTATGATATTGGACATTTATTTGGTGCATCAGGTGGTGGTGGTAATGCAGGTTGCATAGGATGTGTTTGCACAAACGGTTCAAAAGGAAGTGGGTTTACATCTCCTTCAGATGGCATACCTCAAGGTGATAATTTTGACATTGATTACGTTGTTCACGAAGTAGGACATCAATTAGGGGGCAACCATACTTTTTCAATGAGCAATGAAGGTACAGGTGTAAATAAAGAAGTTGGATCTGGAATTACGATTATGGGATATGCTGGTATTACAAGTCAAGACATTGCTCCACACTCAATTGATATTTACCATGAGGCTACTATCGCACAAATACAAACAAATCTTGGTACAAAAACTTGCCCAGTTACTACATCAATATCAGCTAACAATGCAACACCTGTAGTAGCAACAGTTGCCAATTATACAATTCCAAAAAGCACTCCATTTGCATTAACAGGTTCGGCGACTGATGCAAATAGCGATCCCTTAACGTATTGTTGGGAACAAGATGATAATGCGTCTTCTTCACAAACAAATGCTAGTAGTGTTGCAAGTGCAACCAAAGCTACTGGACCAAATTGGGTTTCATTCAGACCAACTGTTTCTGGTTCGAGATATTTCCCACAATTATCTACTATACTTGCTGGCGCTTTAATAACAGGGCCATTAACAGGAGGAGATGCTGGAACAAATATTGAAGCATTAAGCTCTGTTGCAAGAACATTAAATTTCAGACTAACGGTTAGAGATAATAGTCCTTATAGCTCTACTGCTCCAGTAAAAGTTGGACAAACACAATTTACCAACATGGTTGTTACAGTTAGCGCTGCATCAGGACCATTTGCTGTTTCGGCACCAAATACAGCAGTTTCTTATGTTGGAGGATCAACACAAGCAATAACTTGGAGCGTTGCCAGCACTACTGCTGCACCAGTAAGTTGTGCTAATGTAAAAATTTCATTGTCAACAGATGGTGGTTTAACTTTCCCTACGGTATTGGCAGCTAGCACTCCAAATGACGGAACCGAAAGTTTAGTTATTCCAAATACTCCAACTACAACTGCAAGAATAAAAGTAGAAGCGGTAGGAAATATTTTCTTTGATATATCAAATGCAAATTTCACGATTACAGCTGGCACAACAGGATGTGGTGTTGCTTCGGGATTTGCTACATCAGCCATTACTACTTCTAGCGCAACGTTAGGATGGACGGCTGTTTCAGGAGCAACCAGCTATGCAATTCAATATAGAGTTGTAGGTGCTGCTGCTTGGACAAGTACTACAAGTACAACGAACTCTTTATCCCTTTCTGGATTAACTCCTTCAACAAACTATGAGTATCAAGTTCAAACAGTTTGTACAAGTGGTTCATCTGCATTTTCTACTTCTGTAACATTCACAACAAGCGCTCCATTCGTATGTAACGCACCAGCAGGATTATCATCAACAGTTACTGCTTCAGGCGCAACTGTAAGCTGGACTGCGGTTTCGGGAGCTGTGAGTTATGCTGTAGATTATAAATTATCTACCGCAACAACGTGGACTTCAGTTGCAACTGCATCAACAACAACTTCAATTGTTATTAGCGGATTGACTGCTAGTACTCTATATGATTGGAGAGTAAGTACTAATTGCGGCACTAACGGAGCAAGTGGTTTTAGTACTGCTCAATTCACTACAAGCGCTCCATTTGTGTGTAACGCACCAGCAGGATTATCTTCTACTGTTACTGCTTCGGGCGCAACTGTAAGCTGGTCTGCAGTTTCGGGAGCTGTGAGTTATGCTGTAGATTACAAATTATCTACCGCAACAACATGGACTTCTGCTGCAACAGCTTCAACAACAACTTCTGTTACGATAAGCGGATTAACTGCAAGCACTGTTTACGATTGGAGAGTGAGCACCAATTGCGGCACTAACGGTGCAAGTGGTTTTAGTACTGCACAGTTCACTTCAAGCGCTGTTTCTGTTTGCGGAACAGCATTTGAGCCTAATGAAACAACTACAGCAGCTGCTGCAATTACTTCAGGTGTTGTAAATTCTGCTGCTATTACAACTGCAACAGATGTTGATTATTTTAAAATAACTACAACAGCTACAAGCGATATTGTTTATAACCTTGTAGGTCCAAGTGGAGTAGATTTTGATTTAACTATTTACAACAGCGCAGGCACTCAATTAGCAACATCAACTGGAACAGCAGCAACTGAAACAATAAGTTTAACTAGTCAAGCTGCTGGCACCTATTATATTAAAGTGTTTGGATTTTCAGGAGCACTTAGTACCACTTGTTATACAATTAAAGCAACCGCTACAACGGTAACTTGTCCAAGTAATTACGATAACAGCACAAATAATTCTGCCAACAATGCAACAACTGGTGCCAGTGTTATTCCTTTCAATACTGACATTAAAGGACAAATTAGTGCCGCTAGTGATGTTGATCATTTTAAATTTACAATTACCACAGCAGGAACTATTACGCTAACATTAACAACATTGCCTGCAAATTATAATTTACGTTTAGTAAATAGCACTGGTACTATATTAGTTACTTCTGCAAACACCTCTACAACTAGCGAAACCATCAATTACACTGCAACTGCAGGTATTTACTATGCTCGTGTTTATGCTACAAATACCACCACATTTAATGCTACTTCTTGTTATACGTTGAAAGTTGCGTTAGGAACTGCAACTAAAGATTTCTATGCAGACAATCAATTAACGGTATTCCCTAATCCAGTTCATAATATCTTGAATATAGATTTACAAGGAACAGAGGGAATTGCTGACATTCAGTTATTGAACATGAATGGAGTTGAGGTTTTATCTGGAAAATCAAGTGCTCAAAAAACACAAATGAATTTCTCTAAACTGCCTTCTGGCGTTTATTTAATGAAGGTGTTAAAAAATGGAGTGATCGTTTCTAAAACTAAAATAATTAAAGATTAATTCTTTAAGAGTTTATTGTATTAATCCCGGCTGTAACAATAGCCGGGATTTTTTTGCACTTATTTTAATTCACTAAGCTCAATTAATTCATTGCCTTTTTTTTCAAAAGCATGTGTTTGATTGCCATTGGTAATTACTAGAAAATTGGATTGTATTGTTGAAAAATAATTCAACGCTTGTTTTAATGTAGTTTCATTGAGTTCAACATTCATTTCTTTGCACTCCACCAAAAAGTGAGGTTTCATTTCATTTGTGTATACAACTATATCAAATCTTTTGTGTACTTCATTCCCTGCAATTTTTTTCTCAACAGCCATTAACGAAAGAGCATATCCAAGCGTTTCATGCAGATATAAAATAAAATTCTGCCTAACCCATTCTTCCGGAGTAAGCATTATCCATTTTTTTCTTACTGCACAAAAAATCAATTCCTGTTGGTCCGATTTTTTTATGAGCGGTTTTGAAGCTGGATAATTTATTTGAATCATCTGTTTTAATGTGTTTTGTAATTTTTATTACAACGCCAAAACTAAGATTTATAATTATACGTTTCAATTTGAAAATTTGGCGAAAATATTTTTTGATGAGAATTCAATTTAATTTCTATTTAGCTATTAATAAAATTCAAACTCGTGAAAAGCCCTATGAATATTAATGATTGTAGGATTTTTATTAGTATATTTATAGATAAGAAATTCACATAATGAAAACAAAAGAAGAAATCGTAGCCAATTGGCTGCCTCGTTATACTGGCCAGTCACTTGAAAATTTTGGTAAATATATTTTGCTCACCAACTTTTCTAATTACGTTAAACTTTTTGCTGCCTGGAACAATGTTGAAGTAATTGGCGCCGATAAGCCCATGCAATGTGCAACTGCTGAAGATATTACCATTATCAATTTTGGAATGGGTAGTCCTGGTAGTGCAACCATTATGGATTTGCTAACTGCTATACAACCAAAAGCAGTTTTGTTTTTAGGCAAATGTGGCGGATTGAAAAAAAGGAATAAAATTGGCGACCTCATTCTTCCGATTGCCGCCATTAGAGGAGAAGGTACAAGTAATGATTATTTTCCTCCTGAAGTGCCCGCCCTACCGGCATTTGCTTTACAAAAAGCAATCTCCACAACAATCAGAGATTACGCATGTGATTACTGGACCGGAGTATGTTACACAACCAATAGAAGAGTGTGGGAACATGATGAGGCTTTTAAAGAATATCTGCAAAAAATTAGAGCGTATGCTATTGATATGGAAACGGCTACTATTTTTTCTGTAGGCTTTTACAACAAAATCCCAACCGGCGCATTATTATTAGTGAGCGATTCGCCCATGGTGCCCGAAGGTGTAAAAACAGAAGCCAGCGACCAATCTGTCACTGCTCAATATGTAGAACAGCATCTTAAAATAGGAATAGACTCCCTCAAACAGTTGATTAATGATGGCTTAACCGTTCGACATTTGAAATTTTAAGATTTTAGATACAAAAAAATAAATTCCCTTCAATCATTTTGATGTACATTTGCATTCTTAAAATCATGCCGTAACATGATAAGTGCCTTTTTACTTTAGCAGGCTATTTTTAGTTCGATACGGCATGTGTTATTTTGAAACAATAAAACACATCAATGAAATTATCGCAATTTACTTTCGATCTCCCTTTAAACCTGATTGCTCAAAATCCTACAAAACGTAGAGAAGACAGCCGATTAATGGTTATTCATCGCAATTCTGGCGTAATAGAAAACAGACAGTTTTCTGATATTATGGAATATTTCGACGATAAAGATGTTTTTGTGGTGAACAACACAAAAGTTTTTCCTGCAAGAATGTATGGTAGAAAAGAAAAAACAGGTGCAAAAATTGAAGTGTTTTTGCTTAGAGAATTAAATAAGCCCAACAAACTTTGGGATGTTATTGTAGACCCAGCTCGTAAAATCAGAGTTGGTAACAAATTATATTTTGGAGAAAATGACGAGCTTGTTGCTGAAGTAATTGATAACACAACTTCCAGAGGAAGAACAATCCGTTTTTTGTGGGAAGATACAGATGAAGCTTTCAAACAAATGCTTGAAACCATGGGCGAAACTCCTTTGCCAAAATACATCAAAAGAAAACCAGAAGAAGAAGATAAAGAAAGATACCAAACTGTATATGCAAAATACGAAGGCGCCGTTGCCGCTCCAACTGCAGGCTTGCACTTTAGTAAAGAACTTATTAAGCGTTTAGAAATTCAAGGCATCAGATTCGCTGAAGTTACTTTGCATACTGGACTTGGTACTTTTAGACCTATTGAGGTTGAAGATTTAAGTAAGCATAAAATGGATGCTGAATATTATAATGTTGACGAAATTGCTTGTGGTATTGTTAATAAAGCCAAAGAAGCAAATAGAAGAGTTTGCTCAATCGGCACCACTACCATGAGAGCTTTAGAAAGTTCTTTCACCGCTCAAAAAATGCTAAAGCCTTCAGAAGGTTGGACCAATCAATTTATTCACCCTCCTCATGATTTTAGTATTGCAGATGCATTGGTTACTAATTTTCATTTACCAAAAACAAGTTTAATGATCATGGCTTGTGCTTTTGCTGGTTTTGAATTGATGAGTGAAGCGTATGAAAAAGCCATCAAAGACAAATATCGCTTCTTTAGTTATGGAGATGCAATGTTGATTATTTAATAAATCAAGAATTAAAATTTTTCCAAGTCTCGGCTAAAGCCGAGACTTTTTTTATTTATTTGCACCATAAAAAATGCGCTTCAAGATGAAGCGCATTTTAATGATGTATGATCGAATTGAATTTTATAAACCCATTTTCAATTTTAAATTTGCATCTATAGCATCTAAGAACTCTTCGGTATACAAGTAATGCTCACCGTGAGATACCTTATTTCCATGAATACAAACCGCTAAATCCTTAGTCATTTTACCGCTTTCAACAGTTTCAATACAAACCGTTTCCAAAGCGTTACAAAAATCTATCAATGGTTGATTGTTATCTAACTTTCCTCTAAATGCCAATCCTCTTGTCCAAGCAAAAATAGAAGCAATAGGATTTGTACTGGTTGGCTTTCCTGCCTGATGATCGCGATAATGACGTGTTACTGTTCCATGAGCCGCTTCCGACTCTAAAGTTTTACCATCTGGTGTAACTAAAACAGAAGTCATTAATCCCAAAGAACCAAATCCTTGTGCTACTGTATCACTTTGAACATCCCCATCATAATTTTTACAAGCCCATACAAAATTACCATTCCATTTTAAAGCGCTAGCAACCATATCATCAATTAGTCTGTGCTCATAAGTTATACCTGCAGCTTCAAATTGTGCTTTAAATTCTTGTTGATATACCTCTTCGAAAATATCTTTGAATCTACCATCATATTTTTTTAAGATGGTGTTTTTTGTTGATAAATACAATGGCCATTTTTTACTTAGAGCCATATTAAAACAACTGCGTGCAAAACCAAAAATACTTTCATCGGTATTATACATTGCCATAGCAACGCCATCTCCTTTGTAATTGTATACTTCAAAAACCTGAGGCTCTCCACCATTTTCAGGTGTAAATGTCATAGTTAATTTTCCTGCACCCTTAATAACGGTATCTGTTGCACGATATTGATCTCCAAATGCATGACGACCAACGATAATAGGAGCTGTCCAGTTTGTAACCAAACGAGGTACATTTTTCATTACAATCGGCTCACGAAAAACCGTTCCATCCAATATGTTTCTAATTGTTCCGTTAGGACTCTTCCACATTTGCTTTAAAGAAAATTCTTTTACACGTGCTTCGTCTGGAGTAATTGTTGCACACTTAATTCCTACGCCACATGCTTTAATTGCGTTCGCCGCATCTATTGTAACCTGATCATTAGTTTGATCACGATATTCCATTCCCAAATCAAAATATTGAATAGGCACTTCTAAATATGGAAGAATTAATTTGTCTTTGATAAACTTCCAAATAATTCGCGTCATCTCATCTCCATCTAACTCAACAACCGGATTGATAACTTTAATTTTTGACATAATAATTGATTTTTAGGTCGCAAAGGTAAGCCAATAGCCCCGTTTATAAAAACGAAATAGCGAGATTTATTGTAATAAATGTTCTCAGTAAAAAGATTAGTTAACTATTTTCCTCCCAGATGCAGCACAAATGCACAATTGTTTCTGAAGCTTTTACCATATCCTCCACCCCAATCCATTCTAATTTGCTGTGTATATTTTGCATGCCAGTGAAAATATTCGGACAAGGCAATCCTATATAACTTAATCTGCTTCCATCTGTTCCGCCACGAATACTTTCTTTTTTCACCGTGAGTCCGGCTCTTTCGATCGCTTGCGCAGCATAGGTTGCAACTTGCGGACAAGTATCCAGCATTTTTTTCATGTTCCTGTATTGCTCTTGTTGAACATATTCCATAGAAGTGCCAGCGTACTTAGCCACTATATTTTCTGCCAAACTTTTTAAGCGATCGTGATGTGCAGACAATCCTTCTTCTGTAAAATCTCTCACAATAAAATTGAGGGTTGTTTTTTCTGCAATACCATTCACCGCAACGGGGTGCACAAAGCCTTGTCGGCCTTCTGTCGTTTCAGGGCTCCATTCATTTTTAGGTAAGGCATCTAATATTTCTCCAGCTATTTTAATTGCATTTATAAGTGTGTCTTTTGCATATCCTGGATGGGCAATCACTCCATGAATGATAATCTGAGCGCCATCTGCGCTAAAGGTTTCATCTTCCAAACTACCTGCTTCTCCGCCATCTAATGTATACCCAAACTCTGCACCCAATTTTTGCATATCAACTTTAACAGTTCCTTTTCCAACCTCTTCATCTGGTGTAAACAATATTTTTATATCGCCATGTTGTAAAGATGGATTTTCCATTAAGAAAGCCGCAGCTTGCATGATAACAGCCACTCCACTTTTATCATCAGCTCCTAATAAAGTGTTACCACTTGCAGTGATGATTGATTTTCCAATATGATTTTGTAGATACGGCGAATAAGAGACAGATAATACTTGTGTTGTATCATCCGGTAATACAATAGGTTCGCCATTATAGTCATTGTGCAAGATGGGCTTTACATTGGTACCGCTGCAATCTGGCGCTGTGTCTACATGTGAACAAAAACAAATCACAGGGACCGTTTTATTTGTGTTGGAAGGTATCGTTGCATATACATATCCATATTCATCAACTGTAGCATCTTTAATCCCCATTGATAACAACTCCTGATGCAATAATTTACTTAAATCTTTTTGTTTTTCTGTTGTAGGATGTTCGTTGCTGTTAGGGTCACTTTGTGTGTCTATTTGAACATACTGCATAAATCGATTGATTAATGCTTGTGTATTTATGTTTACCATTTGGTGATTTTTAATGTTATGCTTCTTCAAAAATAATAGCCGCTCCCTGCCCCACTCCAACACACATCGTAGCCAATCCATATTTACTTTTTCTTCTTTTCATTTCATGCAATAAGGTAGTAGCGATTCTTACACCGCTGCAACCCAATGGATGTCCTAATGCAATAGAACCTCCGTTTACATTTACTTTTTCCAAATCAAGTCCAAGATCATGAATACAAGCAATACTTTGAGAGGCAAAGGCCTCATTTAATTCAATTAAATCGAGGTCGCTAACGGTAAGGTTGGCACGCTTTAAGGCTTTTGTTGTAGCAGGAATAGGACCTATTCCCATCACTGCTGGCTCCACACCAGCTACCGCCATACTTTTTATTTTAGCAAGAGGTTTTAATCCGAATTTTTTTACTGCCGCTTCATTTGCAAGCAACATCGCAGCTGCCCCATCATTAATGCCACTGCTGTTTCCGGCTGTTACTGTTCCGTCTTTAATAAATGCAGGCTTTAACTGCGCTAATTTTTCGAGTGAAGTATATCGCGGATGTTCATCTTGCTCAAATTCAAAACTTTCTTTTCCTACCTGCACTTGTACAGGAATAATTTCATCTTTAAACTTACCGTCATGTTGCGCATTGGCATATTTTTGCTGACTCTCCATGGCAAATTCATCTTGTGCATGTCGGCTAATATTCCATTGTTTGGCAACATTTTCGGCAGTTTCGCCCATTGAATAAGGAAAATATGTTTCAGACAATTTTTTATTTACAAAGCGCCAACCCATGGTAGTGTCAAAGATTTGAGCGTTTCTGTCAAATGCGCTGGTAGCTTTTGGCATCACAAAAGGAGCACGACTCATACTTTCTACTCCACAGGCTATCATCATGTGCGCATCTCCGCATGCAATGGTTCGGGCCGCATCCATAATTGCTTGTAAGCCACTGGCACAAAGCCTGTTTACCGTATTACCTGCAATTGTAGTAGGCAAGCCCGCGAGTAAAGCGGCCATCCTGGCTACATTGCGATTGTCTTCACCACTTTGATTAGCAGCTCCTGCAATCACATCTTCAATGGCTCTTACATCAATAGAATCATTTCTTTTTACAAGCGCTTTTATTACATGTGCCAATAAATCATCAGGCCTAACGCCAGATAATGCACCGCCGTATTTACCAATAGGCGTTCTTACTGAATCGATAACATAAACTGTTTCCATAAATTTAATTTTACGATAACACCATTTTAAATGAGTAGACAAAGATAATGGCTTTCTTAAAGTTTGGATACATTCAAAGCATATTCAAATGTAGGATGATTATCTTTGCGAAATGTCAGACAATAAAAATATCCGCGAACTTTCTCTGTCAGATTTGAAAACCTATTTTGAATCTATAGGAGATAAGAAATTCAGAGCTATTCAAACATACGATTGGTTATGGAAAAATAATGTTCGCGATTTTAATGACATGAGCAATTTATCTGTTGAACTCAGAAAAAAATTAGCAGAAGATTTTGTATTGAATGCTATTCAGGTTGATGCCACACAATACAGCAACGACGGCACGGTGAAGTCTCGATTTAGAACCTTCGACAATCATTTGATTGAAGGCGTTTTGATTCCAACCGAAAAGCGTAATACGGCCTGCGTTTCATCACAAGTAGGTTGTAGTTTAACCTGTAAGTTTTGTGCCACCGGAAAAATGGAGCGCAAGCGTAATCTAACCTTCGAAGAAATTTATGATCAGGTGGCTTTGTTAAATGAGCAAAGCGAAAAAGTGTACAATAAAAAACTCACCAACATTGTGTACATGGGCATGGGCGAACCTTTGCTGAATTATAAAAATGTATTGAAATCTATTGACAGGATAACCGCGTCGGATAGTATGAATATGAGTCCGAAGCGCATTACTGTATCTACTGCTGGAGTAGCAAAAATGATAAAGCAATTGGGGGATGATAAAGTGAGGTTTAATCTTGCCTTATCGTTACATGCGCCTACAGATAAAAAGAGAAATGAAATAATGCCTATCAATGAAACCAATACTATTGATTTGCTGATAGAAGCATTGAACTATTTTTACGACCAAACCAAAAACGATATTACGCTTGAGTACATTTTATTTAAAGATAAAAACGACAGCATAGAAGATGCGAATGAACTCATTAAAATTTACAGAAAAATACCTACCCACCTCATCAATGTAATTGAATACAATCCTATTGCCGGAGGAGAATTTATAAAGCCTGAAGAAGATGCTACTCAACTATTTACCAATCATTTGGCACAGCATCGTGTTAATGTTCGCGTAAGACGCAGCAGAGGCAAAGACATTGATGCCGCTTGCGGACAATTGGCTAATAAGGATTAGGGATAATTTAAATATACTATTGGCCAATAAAATTTAAATATTATATTTGTTTTACTTATAAATAAAGCAAATCATGAAGAAATTTTACACATTATTAGTTGGAATTATTTTTTCTTTTGGTATTAATGCACAAACTGTTGCCATAACAAGTGGTGCTGGAGGTGCTCAAGGAACTAGTGGCAACATTATAGTAGGC
>Ga0114972_10002109_pt1 | contig 14906 bp, 11 predicted proteins | sample M_140807_EF_Meta_FD_87354 | JGI IMG/M metagenome (GOLD analysis project Ga0114972, IMG submission 87354) | Freshwater microbial communities from Lake Montjoie, Canada to study carbon cycling - M_140807_EF_MetaG | ecosystem: Environmental > Aquatic > Freshwater > Lake | place: Lake Montjoie... | reverse complement strand
GCGCGGGAGGGCTGGAACGCGCGCACCCTTCGCCTGGGCTTGGCCGCGGCGGGTGAAGACCCAGCCCTGGCGGGCAGCCATTTCCCGACCGGCCCGGCCGGCGCGATCACCGCGTGGAGCGACCTCGCCGACCGCGACATGGCGGCGGCGGTGGCGGCTGAGGGCCTGCCCGGGCGCACCCCGCAGCGCATCCGCCGCTTGCTGGAATTGCGCCTTGCGGCCGTCGCGCCGCACAAGGCCACGCTGCGCCGGGCGCTGAGCCTGCTCGCTTTGCCCTGGAACGCGCCGCTGGCGCTGGCCGCCACCGCCCAGACGGTCGATGCGATGTGGTACGCGGCAGGCGATAGCGCGGCTGATTTCTCCTGGTATACGAAGCGGGCGACGCTGGCGGCGATCTATGGCGCGACGCTGGCCTTTTGGCTGCGCGACGACGATCCTGGGCTGGATGCGGCGCTCGATTTTCTGGATCGGCGCTTGGCCGGGCTCGCCCGGCTAGGGAAAATGCGCCGGGGGCTGCGGCCGGCCCGGGCCTGAGCCGGGGGTCACCGATTTCGCTTGTCCCGCTCATGCTGCGGTGCAACAAGAGGCTGAGAGGGTCCTTCCCATGTCTCAGCTCAAAATCTTGCCCGGCCCGGAAATGCTGGCCCTCAGTGGCGAGGGGATGCGCCGTGTCATGGCGCAGACCCGTGCACTCGGCGAGGTCATGCGCCGCCAGGCGGTCACTCTCGCGCCCTCCCTCCCCAAGCCCGCCGCGCCGCCGCAGGTTGCCGCGAGCCCGATGCAGGCCGCCACCGATACGGTGGAGTATCTGATCGACGCCAGCCAGCGTGCGGTCCTATTCTGGGACACGATGCGCGAGGCGGGCAACAGCTTCGCCGAGCACGAGGCCGCCGGCTGTCCGCCGGTGCTGATCTTCGACTACGAGATGGTGGTCGATGGTCGCACCCTGCCGCGGCCCTGCAATTACGCGCTGGTCCGCATCACGGTGCCCGCGGATTATCCGCCGACTGACCCGAAGCTGCGGCCCTTCGTCATCATCGACCCCCGCGCCGGCCATGGCGCCGGCATTGGCGGCTTCAAATCGGACAGTCAGGTGGGCGTGGCGCTGCGGCGCGGGCATCCGGTGTATTTTGTCATCTTCTTCCGTGACCCAGAGCCCGGGCAGACCATCCTCGACATCACCCGCGCCGAGGCGATTTTCCTCGAACATATCCACGAGGCCCATCCCCAGGCGCCGAAATCCGTCGTGATCGGCAACTGCCAGGGTGGCTGGGCCGTGATGATGCTGGGCGCCAGTCAGCCGGAGTTGACCGGGGCGCTGGTCCTGAACGGCGCGCCGCTATCCTATTGGGCCGGCGAGCGCGGGCGTAACCCGATGCGCTACCTGGGCGGGCTGGCTGGCGGTTCCTGGCCGTCGGCGCTGATGGCCGATCTCGGCCATGGCAGGTTCGACGGCGCCAACCTGGTGCTGAACTTCGAAAGTCTTTCGCCCGGCAATACCTGGTTCAAGAAGTACTACAACCTGTTCCAGAAGGCCGATACCGAAGCCGAGCGCTTCCTGGAGTTCGAGCGGTGGTGGGGCGGCTACTTCCTGATGAACCGCGACGAGATCCGCTGGATCGTCGAGAACCTGTTCATCGGCGATAAATTCGCCCGTGGCGAGATCTCGGCAGGCGCCGGCACGGTCTTCAACATGCGCGCGGTCCGCTGCCCGATCATCGTCTTCGCGTCCGCCGGCGACAACATCACGCCGCCTGGGCAGGCGCTGCGCTGGATCGCCGATGTCTATCGCGACGAGCAGGAGATCAAGACGCTCGGCCAGACCATCGTTTATCTGATGCATGACGATATCGGGCATCTCGGTATCTTCGTCTCCGGCGCCGTCGCCTTGAAGGAGCACAGCGAGATCGCCGAGTTGCTGGGGCTGATCGACAGCCTCGCGCCCGGTCTCTACGAAATGCAGATCGTCCGGGAAACCGCCGATAATGGCTGGCAGGTTGAGCTGGTGGAGCGGACCATGGACGATATCCGCGCCCGCTCCGGCGATGCCACCAACGAGGCCTTCCCTGAAGTGGCGAAGATCTCCCAACTCAACCAGTCGGTCTACGACCTGTTCATGGCCCCCCTGGTGCGCCCCTGGGCGAACGAGCGCAGCGCCGAGCTACGCCGGCAGATGCATCCGCTGCGCCTGCGCCGGACCCTGGTTTCAGACCGCAACCCCGCGCTCGGCCAATTGAGTGAGGCGGCGCGGCAGGTGAAGGCGCATCGGCGCAAGGCGCGGCCGGACAATCCCTATCTTGCGGTCGAGCAAGGCATGGCGGACGCCATCGAGCGGAGCATCGACACCTGGCGGGACTGGCGCGATGCCTGGACCGAGACAGCCTTCCACGCCACCTATGGCTGGCTGGCCGCCTGGGGGATCGCCGGCACCGAAGCGAGTGCGCCAGCCGAGGCGCAGGTCCCCGCCGACGCGCCGGAAGTCCGCGCCGCGCTCGGGCGGATTGAGGCGGGCGGCTTCGCCGAAGCCGTGGTCCGCATGATGATCCTGCTGGCCCAGGCACGCGGCGCGGTGCGGCGCAGCCGCCTTGCACGGTCCAACGCCCTGATGCAGTCCGAACCGCCCTTCGATGTCATGACCGCCGAAGCGCGCCAGACGATGATCCGCGAGCAGACGGTGATCGTCAGCATGGCCCCGGCCGAGGCCTTGGCCACCCTGCCCCGGCTGCTGACGAAGGCGGCCGATCGCCGCCGCGCCATGGCGCTGGTGGCCGCCGTGGCCGGGCCAGAGGCGGAGTTGGGCGATGCGGCCCAGGCGATGCTCGCGCAGCAGCGGAACGTGCTCGGCCTGACCCTCTCGCTGGTCCCGATCGGCTACGAAGGCGCGGCGATGCCGGACTGAGCTGATGGATCACTGCGTGATCCATCAGACCGGCGGCTGCGCTAGAGCATGCTGCGTTCACATACGTTCACGCAGCCCGCTCTAGCCTTTGTTGGATCGCGCGATTCAGCGCCTTCGGCGATTCCGCCTCAACGCATCGCGCTCTAGCATGTGTTGGATCGCGCGATTCAGCGCCTTCGGCGATTCCGCCTCAACGCATCGCGCTCTAGCGCCGCTTGTCGCGCTTGCTCGGTGCCCGTCCGCCACCGCCCGGGCCCATCGGCTCTGGCCGCCAGGCGCCGCGGCCACGCGACTTGGGCGTTGCCTCCTGCAAGGACCGCCCAGCAACGTTCGGGGCCAGCGCGGGACCGGCCGGCAGGCCAAGGTCGAGCGCCTCCAGCCGCTTGATTTCATCGCGCAGCCGGGCTGCATCCTCGAATTCCAGATCGGCGGCGGCGGCGCGCATGCGCTTCTCCAACTCGGCGATGCTCGCCTTCAGGTCGCGCCCCACGAACTCGGCCGCAGCATCGCCCGCGACCGCGGGGATGGTGACGTAGTCCTGCTCGTAGACGGATTGTACGATCTGGACGATGTCGCGCTTGATGGTGGTGGGGGTGATGCGGTGTTCGGTATTCCAGGCGACCTGCTTGGACCGCCGCCGCTCGGTCTCCTCCAACGCGCGCTTCATACTGTCGGTCATGCGGTCGGCATACAGCAACACCCGCCCTTCGGCATTGCGCGCCGCGCGGCCGATGGTCTGGATCAGCGAGGTGGCGGAGCGCAGGAACCCTTCCTTGTCGGCATCGAGGATCGCCACCAGGACGCATTCCGGGATATCCAACCCCTCGCGCAGCAGGTTGATGCCGACCAGGATGTCAAAGACCCCCTTGCGGAGGTCGCGGATGATCTCGATCCGCTCCAGCGTATCCACATCAGAATGCAGATAGCGGACGCGCAGCCCTGCCTCGGTCATGTATTCGGTCAGGTCTTCGGCCATCCGCTTGGTCAGGGTGGTGACGAGCACCCGGCCACCATGCGTCACCGCATCGCGGCATTCGGCCAGCAGGTCATCGACCTGCCCTTCGACCGGGCGGATATCGGTGACGGGATCGACCAGCCCGGTCGGGCGGATCACCTGCTCGACGAAACTGCCGCCGGTGCGCTCCATCTCCCACGGCCCCGGGGTGGCGGAGACGAAGATGGTATCCGGGCGAAAGGCTTCCCATTCCTCGAATTTCAGGGGCCGGTTGTCGATGCAGCTGGGCAGCCGGAAGCCGAAATCGCCAAGCACGCTCTTGCGCGCGAAGTCGCCGCGATACATCCCGCCCAGCTGGCCGATCGTCACATGGCTTTCATCGACCACCAGCAGGGCATTATCCGGCAGGTATTCGAACAGCGTCGGCGGCGGCTCGCCCGGGTTCCGCCCGGTCAGGTAGCGGCTGTAATTCTCAATCCCCTTGCAGACGCCGGTGGTCTCCAGCATCTCGATATCGAAGGTGGTGCGCTGTTCCAGGCGCTGGGCTTCCAACAGCTTGCCCTCGGCGTGCAGCTGTTCCAGCCGCTGGCGCAGCTCGGTCTTAATCTGGCCAATCGCCTGTTGCAGCGTCGGGCGCGGCGTCACGTAATGGCTGTTCGCGTAGATCGAGATGCGGGCCATCTCCGCCGTCACTTCCCCGGTCAGCGGGTCGAACTCGCGCAAGCCGTCGATCTCGTCGCCGAACAGGGAAACCCGCCAGGCGCGGTCTTCCAGGTGAGAGGGCCAGATATCCACCGTCTCGCCACGGATGCGGAAGGTACCACGGGCGAAGAAGCTGTCGTTGCGCCGGTATTGCTGCTCGACCAGGCCCTTCACCAGCGCGTCGCGCTCGATCCGCCCGCCCGTCTCCAGCTTCACCACCATGCGCGAATAGGTCTCGACCGAGCCGATGCCGTAGATGCAGGAGACGGAGGCAACGATGATGACATCGCTGCGTTCCAGCAGCGACTGGGTCGCGGAATGGCGCATGCGGTCGATCTGTTCGTTGATCTGCGCGTCCTTCTCGATATAGGTGTCGGTGCGCGGGACATAGGCTTCCGGCTGGTAGTAATCGTAGTAGCTGACGAAATATTCCACGGCGTTATCGGGGAAGAAGCTCTTCATTTCCCCGAACAACTGGGCGGCCAGCGTCTTGTTCGGCGCCAGGATCAGCGTAGGTCGCTGCACTGCTTCGATCACCTTGGCCATGGTGAAGGTCTTGCCGCTGCCGGTGACGCCGAGCAGCACCTGGTCCCGCTCCTCCGCCCGGAGGCCTTCGATCAGCGCGGCAATCGCCCGTGGCTGATCGCCATTAGGCTCGAACGGGCTTTCGACGCGGAGGCGCTTCTCCGTCGGCGGCGGCGGCCGCTTGGCGGGAAAGAACATCGGGGGGGTTGGGACGAGCAGGTTCATCGCATACCCAATCTGGGGGCTCGGGCGGCCCGCGTCGAGCGGCAGCCCGCCGGCTCTTTCGCCTCACCCCGTGGGCGGCCGCGTCCGGCGCTTTGCATGGCGGTCCATCCGGCCCGCCGGGCTGTGGAGGGGCCGGCGTCGCAACCGCCGCTTCCCAACCCGGCCCCGGCGGGACACCCTCCCCCGCCATGACAGCTTGCCTGGCCGCATGGACCGGTTGACCGCACTTCGGCTTTTCCTGCGCACCCTCGATCGCGGCGGCATCGCGGCGGCGGGGCGCTCGCTCGGCTTGTCGGCGACGGCGGCATCGCGGGCGCTGCGTGAGCTGGAAGACGACCTCGCCTTGCGACTCTTTAACCGCACGACCCGCCATGTCTCGCCGACCGAGGCCGGGCGGCGCCTGGCGGCCCGCGTCGCCCCGCTGCTGGAGGGCCTCGATGCCGCCATGGTCGAGGCGCGGGAGATGCACGAAGACGCCACCGGCACGCTGCGCATCGTGGCCCGGCGGTCCTACGCACTGCGCCATGTGGTGCCGCATCTCGCCGGTTTCCGCGCGGCGCATCCGCGGGTGGAGATCGATCTCGTATTGACGGAACAGACCGGCCTGGTGCCGGCGCATGGGGTGGACATCGTGATCCGCCTCGGCCTGCCGGCCGGCAAGTCCTTCATCGGGCATCCGCTGGCTTCGGGCCGGCGCGTGCTGTGTGCCAGCCCCGGCTACATCGCGCGCCACGGCGCCCCGACCACGCCCGATGCGGTCCTCCAGCACCCCTGCCTGACCTATCACGAGGCGGAGGAGGCGCCGGTCTGGGTATTCGCCACGGCCGCGGGCGGGCAGCAGGAGATCGCAGTCGCCGGGCCGTTCCGGTCCAATAGCGGGGAGGCGCTGCGCCAGGCCGCTTTGGACGGCATGGGCCTGGTGCTGCTGCCCGAATGGATGGTCGGCGAGGATGTCGCCGCCGGCCGGCTGGCAACGCTGCTGGCGGGTCTGCCCGCCTGGCCGGCGCGCTACCAGGCGGAGATCCACGCCGTGCATGCCCGCGCCGACCGCCTTCCCGCCAAGATCGTTGCCTTCGTCGCGCATCTGCGCGCGGTGAGCGGTCTCACGCATCTGCGCGCGGTGAGCGGTCTCACGCATCTGCGCGCGGTCAAGGAGCCGCGGGCCTGACGGCTGGGTTTATTCTGCCGGATGGCGGCAGGGTGTTTCACCAAAATGGCGTCTGGCGCCCGGATGCGCCGCCCCGCCATGGTGGGGGCCGAAGGAGCCACCGCATGGTCGAGACGACACCGCTCACCCCCCTCTTCGGCGCCCAGGTCACGGGTCTCAACATCGCCCGCGGTGTGGAGCCGGGGATGATGGCCGCCCTGCGCGATGCGCTCGACCGCTTCTCGGTGCTGGTCTTCCCGGACCAGCGCATCGACGACGCGGCACAGATCGCCTTCAGCGAGGGCTTCGGGCCGCTGGAACGCACCCGCCCCGGCGCGCCGGGGGCGGGCAGTGCGGTGATCATCCTGTCGAATATCGGCCCGAGCGGCGCGATCACCTCACCGACCGACACACAGGTGCTGAACAACAAGGCCAACCGGCTCTGGCATCATGATTCGTCGTTCAAGCCGGTACCCGCACGGGCTTCCCTGCTGTCGGCGCGGGAGATCCCCTCGGCCGGCGGGGATACGGAATTCGCCGCCATGCGCGCCGCCTTCGCCGCACTTGACCCGGCCGAGCAGGCGGCTTTGCGGGGTCGCGTCGCCATCCATGACTTCGGCTGGTCACGCGCCCGGGTCGATGCGGCGCTGGTGAGCGAGGCCGAGCGCAACCAGCACCCACCGGTTCGCCAGGCCCTGGTGCTGGAGGAGAATCCGCATGGCCCGGCCCTCTATCTCGGCGCCCATGCGCGCAGCATTGAGGGCCTGGACGCGGCGCAGTCCCGCCTGCTGATCGAGCGCCTGATGGCGCAGGCGACGCAGCCCGCCTTCATTTATGCGCATCGCTGGCGACCGCACGACCTGGTGATGTGGGACAATCGCGCCGTGGCCCATCGCGCCACCGCCTTTTCGACGACGACGGAACGCCGCCACATGGTGCGCACCTGCGTTGCAGGCGCCGCGCCGACGCTGCCGCTGCACTGAGAGGTTGGGGGGAAACTTCGCCGCCCTTTATCGGCTGGCGCGGGATGCCTGCGCGAATGCGACCGCCGCCTGCCCTGGCGCAAGATCCGTTCAGACGGAAACGTCTGAACAGATCTTTTGCTCTAGAAAATATCGATTCCAGAGCAGCCTCCGGTCTGATGGACCACGCTGTGATCCATCAGAGCGGAGGCTGCTCCCGGCGGAAACCTTGGGTGCCCTGGGCACCGCGGCACGGGCCGCGGCACCCATTCGGGCAACCGGCACGGGCCAAAAAGCCCCGTGCCGCTGATTCTCAGAGTCGTGGTTCCATTCAACGAAGCCGGCAGCGGAGCAGCCAAAGGCGGGCAGGCTGCCCCCGGTAAGGCCGGCGCGGGCGAAGACGATTGGCCGCGCGATATTGGACTTTTTGTATTTCGAGTCCTTTATCGCGCCGTCCTGCCGGCCCGGCCTCGCTAGAGCGCGATGCGTTGAGGCGGAATCGCCGAAGGCGCTGAATCGCGCGATCCAACAAAGGCTAGAGCGGGCTGCGTGAACGCATGTGAACGCAGCATGCTCTAGGCGATCAGCGCTTGCGGCGCCGACCCACCATGCCGAGGCCAAGCATCGATGCCCCGAGCAGGGTAAGCGTGGCCGGTTCCGGGACTTGGGCCGCGACCGCCGCGATGGCCTGGGATTGCATGTTCACCGTGTAGGATACGCCGGTGGTGAGCGTCGGCGTGTTGATGGTGATGAAGACCGAGGTCGGCCCATCTGCAACCGAGGGCGGGTTCCCATTGGCCGTGGCCAAAGTCGTGTTCACCCCTGCCGGCGACTGGTTGAATTGGACGTCGGGGCCATTGATCGAGAAGCTGTTGCTGATGGACGCGGTCGCGGTCTGGTTCAGGACGGATACGGCCGCCAGTTGATAGAGATCCGTGAAGCTGAAGATCAGCGGCCGACCATTGCCGACCACCTGGAAGGAGATGGTCATGCTGAAGCCGGCCTGCCCCGAACCGGAATCGTTCGAACCAGGCGCGCTTTGTACCTCGCCGACATTGGAAAGCGCGATGCCGCCGCCCAGGATAGGGGAGCCACTGTCGGCCCATGCATCGGACCGCGCCCCGTAGAGAGGCGGGCTGAACATGGCCTGGGTCCACGTATTCTCGGCAGGCGGGGTCGCGGTAACCGGCCCAGAGGTCGCCTGGACGATATTATTGGTCGTCCCGATATTCGTGAAGCCTGAGTCACTCATGCTTGGATAGATGATGTTGTTGTGGAAAGTTGCCGAGTCATTCACGGTTGTAGTAGCGAAGCTGGGCGCGAGCAGCGTGCTGTCCGCATAAGTGACAATCATGCCCGTGATCTGGTTCGAGGCGTAGGCATAGGCGGCCTGGGCGTCATGGCTGGTCGCGCCGAAGGCCATCAGCGCCGTTGCCGAAAAGAGGGCGGCCTTGAAGTTTTTCATGATAACAATTTCTTTTGGTAGGACATCCAAAGCGCCCTCTGATGAGAGAGCCCGCCCTTCATACACTTATAAAAACAAATATAAACTCACAGTTCGGTGGGCCTATATTTTTGATTTCACAGATAGGTTTTCCGTGATACTGATATGATAGAAAATCCGTCGGTATTATTGGGTATCCCATGATTATTTGTTTTTTGTTATTCTAAATAACGGAAGCGCGATTTTGCACATGCTCCGCCTGGGGCGGATATCGCCCCGGCAATCCCAGCCGCGGCTGCGCGGGCCGGGGGACGCGTGCGGGATGGTCCAGGACATGGCGGGAAGCCGGCGGGCGCGGCGCCCACCGCCCAACGAAAGCCGGCCGCCAGTCAGGCCAGCGGGACGCGGCTTTGCCCTGTGCGAAGCGCCCGAACGGGCACCGGAGGTTTCCGCCCGGCGATCGAGGGCCAGAACAAGCCCAGGACCGTCAGGCAAAGGATGCGGCCGCGGGCCTCATCCCTGCGGCACGCGGCTTTGACTCGTGCCGCGCGCCTCAGGACACCGGCGGTTTCCGCCCGGCGCTTGCGGCCAGAAAAAGCGCATACCAACGGCCAAAGGATCTGACCGTTGGTCTCAGTCCTCGATGATCGCCACCGCCCGGGTCCAGCCGGCCGAGGCGCGGTGGATCTTCACCGGGAAACACACCACCTGGAAGCCGTCCGCCGGCAGCGCTTCCAGATTGTGCAGCTTTTCCATGTGCGAATAGCCGATCTCGCGCCCCGCGCGGTGGCCTTCCCAGATCAGGTCGGGCGACCCGCCAGCGGCGATCCGGCGCTTGGTGTGGCTGAAGGGCGCATCCCAGGACCAGCCATCGGTACCCACCACGCGCACGCCGCGTTCCAGCAGCCACAGCGTCGCCGCCTTGCCCATGCCGCAGCCGCTGTCGATGTAGTCATCCTCCCCGTACCGGCTGCCGGCGCGGGTATTCACCACGACGATCTCCAGCGGCTTGATGGTATGGCCGATGCGCTTCAGCTCCGCCTCGATATCCCCGGGCTGGACGATGTAGCCATCCTCAAAATGCCGGAAATCGAGCTTCACGCCGGGGTTGTGGCACCATTCCAGCGGCACCTCATCGATCCGCCAGGACGGCTCGCCGCCCGGCTTCAGCCGCTCATTCATGCGGGAGAAGTAGTGGTAGGGCGCGTCCAGATGGGTGCCGTTATGGGTGCTGATATCCACCCGCTCGACTGCCGCGTATTCGCCCTCCGGCAGGGCAGAGACGGGCACGCCCATGTATTCCGCCAGGCGGGCGGCGGTCTGTTGATGGTTGAAATACTCGATCTTCGGCTCCATCCCCGGCGGGTCGGACTTGATGCCGGCCTTGAGGGGCACGCTGATATCGATGAAGCGGCGGGGCATGGGTTTTTTCCTCTCGTGGATCAGATCAAAACAGCGCGTAGCCGCCATCGATCACCAGCGTATCGCCGGTGTGAAAAGCGCTGGCCGAGCTCATGAGATAAATCGCGATCCCGCCGAAATCGGCGCCCGTGCCCCAGCGGCGCATGGGCACGCGGGGCAGCACATGGCCAGCGAATTTCGGGTCATTGACCGAACGCTGGGTCATATCCGTCTCGATCCAGCCGGGCAGGATGGAATGGGCGCGAATGCCGTGCCGGGCGAGTTCGACCGCCAGGGCCCGGACCATGGAGACGATGCCCCCCTTGGAGGCCCCGTAATGCTCGTTCCGCGCCGCCCCCTCGATGGCGGCCAGGGACGCGGTCCCGACCAGCACGCCGCCCTTGTCGCCGGCTTCGGCGCGCGCCTTCATGTGCCGGGCCGCGGCGCGGAAGGTGTAGAAGGCGCCGGTCAGGTTCACCCGCAGCACGCGGTCCCATTCCGCCTTGGTGCGTTCCAGAAAGGGCCCGCTGCGCCCGCCGGAAACGCCAGCATTGGCAAAGCAGCCATCGACCCGGCCCATCACCCGCAGCGTCTCGGCGAAGGCGGCCTCGACCTGCGCCTCCTCGCCAACATCGCAGATCAGCGCCAGCACGCGGCGGCCGGTCTTTTCCAGCTGCGCCTGGGCGGTGGCATTCTTGGCCGGATTGGTGCCCCAAATGACGATATCGGCGCCGGCTTCCGCCAGCGCCTGCGCCATGCCCAGGCCGATGCCGCCATTCCCGCCGGTGATCAGGGCGACCTTGCCGGTCAGGTCGAAGGGGGCATAGGGCATGGCGTCTCTCCTGATTTTCCCCCTACCCTACCGTCAAAGTTGAGGAGGCCAAGCATGCTCCACCGGCGCGCCGCCCTGGCGGCGACCCTCACCCTGCCCTTCGCCGCGCGGCACGCCCGCGCCGCCTGGCCGGACCGGCCGGTGCGCTGCATCATCCCCTTCGCCGCGGGCGGCAATCTGGACACGCTGATACGGATCGTGGCGCCGGGGATGAGCGAGCGGCTGGGCCAGCCGCTGGTGATCGAGAACCGGCCCGGCGCCGGCGGCAATCTGGGGGCCGAAATCGTCGCCCGCGCGGCGCCGGATGGCTACACCGTGCTGGTCGGCTCGAACGGCGCGCTGACGATCAATCCGCTGATCATGAAATCAATGCCCTTCGATCCGGCGCGGGATTTCGCCGCCATCGGGCTGGGCTTCCGAACGCCGAATGTGCTGGTGGTCAGCCCGAAGCTGCCGGTCGGCGCGCTGGCCGAATTCATTGCCTATGCCAAGGCGCGGCCAGGGCAGGTCACCTGCGGTTCGGCCGGCACCGGCACCACCAATCACCTGCTGATGGAACTGCTGAACGCCGCGACCGGTGCCAGCATCGTCCATGTGCCCTATCGGTCGAGCGGCGGCGGTACGCCAGACCTGCTCTCCGGCGCGCTGACCTGCGCCATGGACCAGATCACCACCGCCCTGCCGCAGCACAAGGAAGGCATGATCCGCATCATCGGCGTCGGCATGCCGGAACGCATGGCGATCCTGCCCGATGTCGCCTCCTTCGCCGAAGTCGGCGTCGAGGGTGGCGGCATGACCTCCTTCATCGGCATGCTGGTCCCAGCGGCAACGCCGGCCGAGCCGCGCGCCCGGCTGCAACAGGCCTTCGCCGGGGCGCTGGCCGAGCCCGCCGTGCAGGCCCGGGTCGAGCAGATCGGCAATCTGATGGCCAAGCCGGAGGAGCGGACCGAGGCCGGCTTCACCGCCCTTTTGGTGCGCGAGCGGGCGGTCGCCCGACAGGCCGTCGCCCTGGCCAAGATGCAGCCGGAATAGCCGCAATGCCGATGATCACCTTCATCCTGCCCGATGGCACATGCCACCGCCTGACATACGACGAGGATGATACCTCCGTCATGCATGTCGGCGTGCGGGCGAACCTGGCGCATCTGCCGGCCGATTGCGGCGGGCAACTCGCCTGCGCCACCTGCATGGTCGATGTCGCGCCGGATTGGCAGGCCAAGGTGGGACCGGCCGGCCCGGATGAGGCGGATATGTTGAGCGACGCGCTGCGCGAGGTGCCGCCCGGCCGGCGCCTGTCCTGCCAGATCGCGCTGGACGCGCGGCTGGACGGGCTGGTCGTGACGCTGCCCGCGAAACAGGAATGAGGGCGCGGCTGGCGCTGCTGCTGCTTATCGCTGGCCCGGCGCTGGCCGAGGACGCGCGGCCCCTGACCATTATCCTGCCCGGCTCGGCTGGCAGCACCTCGGATACCTTGATGCGGGTACTGGCGCCGGCGATGCAAGCGCGGCTCGGCCAGCCGGTGGCCGTCGTCAATCGCGACGGCGGCTCGGGCGCGATCGGCGTGCAGCAGGCGGCACGCGCCGCGCCAGACGGCACGACGCTGCTGTTCACCGCGGCCTATGCGTTTTCGGTCCTGCCGGTGATCCGCCAGGATCTGGGGTATTCCCTGGCCAGCTTCACGCCGGTCTGCCGGGCCTTCGTCAACACCATGACCGTCGTGGTCCGACCCGATAGCCCCTATCGCTCGTTGCAGGATTTGGTGACGGCAGCGCGGGCGGCGCCGGGCGGGGTCAGCTTCGGCCACCAGGGCGTCGCCTCGGTGCCGCATCTGGCGATGATGGAACTGGCCCAGGCCGCCGGCCTCCGCCTGCAGGACGTGCCCTTCCGCGGTGACCCGGCGGTGGTGGTGGAGGTGATGGCCGGCCGCATCGATGCCGGCGCATTGGTGCTCGGTTCCCTGCGCGGGCGGGACCTGCGCCCGTTGGCGGTCTTCGCCGCCACCCGCAACCCGGCGCTGCCCACGGCGCCTACCGCCCTGGAACAGGGCTTCGATGTTCGCCCGGCGAGCTTCGGCGGCCTGCTGGCCCCGGCCGGTACGCCCGCCGCCGTGATCGCCCGGCTGGATGCCGCCTGCGCCGCCGCGGCGGCCGAGCCGGCCTATCTGGACGCCGCCCGGCGCGGCTTCCAGCCGGACGGCGTCTATGCCGACGCCGCAGCCTTCGGTGCCTCGCTCAAGGAAGATGTCGCGGCCAAGGCCCGGCTGCTGGCCGGGATCGTCCTCAAGCCCGAATAGCCGCCGCCTCCACCCGCAAGGCGGCATCCAGCGCGGCCAGGCCGACCGCGCCGCTCGCCTCGACCGGGGCGCCCGTCTCGATGCTGGCGAGGAAGGCGGCCTGCTCGGCCTCCAGGCTGTCATGATCGACCCATGTGGCGGTCTCGGTCCCCCAGCCGGGCATATGCTCGACTGGCTCTGGCCCACCGGGGCGCAGCCGCTCCAGCGTGCGGGCCAGGAAATCGACCCGCGTCTCCCCGGTCGGGCCCAGGAGGCGCAGTCGGCGCTCCAGGCCGACCGAGACCCGGCTGGCGGTGATGGTCGCGGCGCGGCCGTTGGCGAAGCCCAGCTGGGCGACGACGAAATCCAGATGCTCCGACATCACCCGCCGCCCGACCGCCCGCACCTCGGCCAGGGGCGCCCCGGCGAGGCTGAGGACGAGATCCAGATCGTGGATCATCAGGTCGAGCACAACCGAGACATCGAGGCTGCGCGGCCGGAAGGGGGCAACGCGGGTGGCCTCAAAGACCAGTGCCTGATCGGCCGCGCCGCTCTCGCGCAAGGTACGGATGGCGGCCGAATAGCGCTCGATATGCCCGACCTGGAGGACCCGGCCCCGGGCGGCGGCGGCGGCGATCAGCGCTTCGGCCTGCCCGACCGTGGCCGCCAGGGGCTTTTCGACGAAGACATGCCGTCCGGCGCCGAGCGCGGCCAGGGCCAGGCGGTGGTGAAAGCGGGTGGGGGCGGCCACTACCACGGCCTCGCTGGCCGCGATCAGGGCTTCTGGCGCCAGGGCCGGCACGGCCAGTTCAGCGGCAATGGCGGCGGCGCGGGCTGGGTCGACATCATGGATGCCGGCCAGGCAGCCGCGCGCCGCCAGCTTCATGGCGTGGAAGCGCCCGAAATGGCCGACCCCGAGAACCCCGACCCTGACCGCCATGCCTCTGCCCCCCCGCCTGCTTGCGGTAGCAGAGCCAAGCGGCGGCTCCCAGCCCCGCGGCGCTTGCATCGCCCGCCCCTCGGGGCCATGGTCCGGCGGTTTTCCGGGGCCTCCATGGCCCGGCGCAGCAAGGGTTTATCCCCCACCCATGATGTATTTCGCCCGCTGGAAGCAGCTTGCCATCGTCGCGGTCGTCCTGCTGGGTGCCCTGCTGTGCCTGCCGAACTTCTTCCCGAAATCGGCTTTGCCGAACTTGGCGCGGCAGTTCTCCCTCGGCCTCGACCTACGGGGCGGCTCCTACCTGTTGCTCGAAGTCGATATGGCGGCGGTGGTGCGAGAGCGGCTGGAGAGCTTGGCCGATGGCGCCCGGGGCAAGCTGCGGGCGGCCAATATCGGCTATGTGAACCTCACCGCCGATGCGCCAAACCGGCGGCTGAGCCTGCGGGTGCGCGACCCTGGCCAGGCCGCCGCCGCCGCCGCGGTGCTGCGGGAGTTGGCCAATCCGGTGAATACCAGCATCGGCCAGACCGCCCCGGATATCGAGGTGACCACCACGCCAGACGGCACGGTGACGGCGACGCTGACCGAGGTTGGCCTGCGCG
>Ga0114972_10002106_pt1 | contig 14916 bp, 12 predicted proteins | sample M_140807_EF_Meta_FD_87354 | JGI IMG/M metagenome (GOLD analysis project Ga0114972, IMG submission 87354) | Freshwater microbial communities from Lake Montjoie, Canada to study carbon cycling - M_140807_EF_MetaG | ecosystem: Environmental > Aquatic > Freshwater > Lake | place: Lake Montjoie... | reverse complement strand
TCGACGGCGTTCCGTTCTTCGAGGACTTTCCGGCCGAGGAGCGTCGCCGGGTCCTCGAGCTGTCGACGTCGACCGAGGTCGCCGCAGGCGCGGTCCTGATCGACCAGGGCGACACGGCCCTCGACTGCTTCCTCATCGTCGAGGGAGCCGCGAGCGTCTACCTCCGTGGCGAGTTCGTGACGACCGTCGGCGCCGGCTCGATGGTGGGGGAGATGGCCCTGATCGATCACCGTCCGCGGAACGCGACGGTCGTGGCCGAGACGCCGATGGTGCTGTTGGCATTCCGGACGAAGGACTTCCGCAGGTTGCTCGACGAGATGCCGCGCGCGTCGGAGCGGATCCTCGCGGAGTTGCAGGCTCGGCTCGATCGCAACCGGGAGCAGTGACCAGCAGCTGACCCGGCCGAGATCAGCCCGGCCGAGATCAGCCCGGCCGAGATCAGCCCGGCCGAGATCAGCCCGGCCGAGATCAGCCCGGCCGAGATCAGCCCGGCCGAGATCAGCCCGGCCGAGATCAGGCGGTGAGGTGCAGCGTCCCGTCGGCCTCGATCGTCGCCGTCGTGTCGCCGACGTCAGTGGTCTCGAACGTCGTCATGACGTCGTCGTCGGAACTGACAGCCCACACCCGTTCACCGGCCGGCGTGAGGCACGCGGCGTGCGCCCGTGACGGCGATCCGTCACGCTCGTGCATGACCGTCCACCCCTCGACGGAGACCGGGCCGGCGTACCCCTCGAGCACCGCGCGGCCGGCGACCGCATCGATGGCCTCCTGCGGGCGCTCCGACCGGAAGCCGTCGGCCGGCGGCGAGGTCGAGTACACGCCGAATGCGTGCTTGTCGACGTTGCCGCCGTTGGCGGTGACGAGGCCCAGGCTCCCGGCGTCCTCGCGCAGCACGCCGACCATCGACGCCACCGCGTGGGACACCGGGTTGTTCCACGGGCCGCCGGCGAAGGGGAGTCCGCCGTAGACGGTCAGCGTGCGGTCGAACTCGATGCCGAGCTCGCGACAGGCGAGCTGGACCGCCGACGGGAAGCACGAGTACACGTCGAGGTGCTCGACCTCGTCGACGTGGGTTCCCGCAAGCTCGAGCGCGCGGTTGCCCGCGACGCCGATCGCCGGCGAGCTCACCAGGTCGCGTCGTTGCGACATCACTCGGTCCTTCCCGTCGGTGCCGGCGTGCGGGAACACCCACCGGTCGCTCGGCACGCCGAGCGCACGGGCCCGTTCGACCGAGCACACGATGCAGCCCGCCGCCATGTCGACATCGGGGTTCGCGACCATGCGCTTCGTGTATGGGAATCCGACCAGCCGGTTCTCCGTCGTGGGCGTGGTCAGCTCCGCGGCCGTCAGCGCCTCGCGGCGCCACGCGTACGGATTGTCGACCGCGACCCGCGAGTAGCCCGCCCACAGCTCGCCGATGACGGCGAGGTGCTCCGCGAGACTCCGGCCCGAGTCGTGCCACAGCGCCGTCTCGAACAGCGGGTAGGCCTGCGTGGGCATGGCGATGCCGTGCGCGAGTTCCGCGGGATGGCCCAGGACGAACGGGTCGCCCTCGGTCCAGTCGGCGACCACGTCATCGGCCTGCTTCGTCCAGTCGAGCTGCTCGCCGGCTCGCTTCGCGGCGACGCGGGAACGGTACGCCTCGGCACCCACCACGACGCCCAGGTCGACGTCGCCGGCGGCGATGGCGGCGGACAGCTTCGTGATCAGCAGCTGCGGGGTGTTGCCGCCCATGGCGGGATACCACGTCGCCGCCGTGGTCGCGCCGAGCCGCTCGGCGAGCAGGCGGCCCGGATCCCGGTAGCCCCACGAGATGACGGGGACGACGGCCACGACCTCGGCCCGGGTCGCCGCACCCGCAGCTCCGGCGTCGACCCCGGCGGCCTCGACGGCGAGGTGCATCAGGTCCACCGGTTCGAGGGCGGGCTCGCCACGGTCGGTCCGCTGCAGATGCTGCCCGACACCGATGATGACCGGCGTGCGTGGATCGAGCGCCATGGACACCTCTCCTCATGTCGGCGCCGGACTGGCGCTCGCTGGACGCGCCGGACCGGCGCAGGTGGACGGACTCTACGGGCTGCCCGGCGGCTCACCCCACTCCGCACGGGGGGTAGCATCCGGTCGTCGAGCGTCGTCTGCGAACCGCGAGGAACCATGCCCTGGCCCACTGACCGTGACACCGAGGTCTTCGACCTGATCCGCCGCGAGGAGGACCGACAGAACACCGGTCTCCAGCTGATCGCGTCAGAGAACTTCACCTCGCCGCAGGTGATGGAGGCCGTCGGCTCGGTGCTGACGAACAAGTACTCCGAGGGCTACCCGTCGAAGCGGTACTACGGCGGCAACGAGTTCATCGACGAGGTCGAGGACATCGCGCGGCAGCGGGTGACATCGCTCTTCGGCGCCGACCACGCGAACGTGCAGCCGCATTCGGGGGCGAACGCCAACCTGGGCGTGTTCCTGGCGCTGCTCGAGGCGGGTGACACCGTGCTGGGGCTCAGCCTCGATCATGGCGGTCACCTGACGCACGGCTCGCCCGTGAACATCTCCGGCCGCTTCTACAACTTCGTGTCGTACGGCGTGACGCCGAGCGACGAGCGCATCGACCTGGACCAGGTGCGGGCGCTGGCGCTCGAGCACCGGCCCAAGATGATCATCGCCGGGGCGACCGCGTATCCGCGGACGATCGATCCGGCGCCGATCCGCGAGATCTGCGACGAGGTCGGCGCGCTGTTCATGTTCGACGCCGCCCACATCGCCGGCCTGATCGCCGGTGGCGCGCACCCGAACCCGGTGCCGTACGCCGACGTCGTCACGTTCACGACGCACAAGACGCTGCGCGGGCCTCGTGGCGGCTGCATCCTGTCGACGTCGGAGCATGCCGCGGCGATCGACAAGGCGATCTTCCCGGGGCTGCAGGGTGGCCCACTCGAGCACGTCGTCGCCGGCAAGGCGGTCGCCTTCCGTGAGGCCGCGACACCGGAGTTCCGTGACTACGCCGGGCAGATCGTCGCCAACGCGGCGGCGCTCGCCGAGGCGTTGACGGGGGAGGGCTGTCGTCTCGTCTCCGGCGGTACCGACAACCACCTGCTGTTGATCGACCTGCGCAGCATCGGTGACGACCTCACCGGCAAGGACGCCCAGATCGCCCTCGACCGCGCCGGGATCACGCTCAACAAGAACACGGTTCCGGACGATCCTCGGTCGCCGTTCGTGACGTCCGGTCTGCGGATCGGCACGCCGAGCGTCACGACGCAGGGCATGGCCGAACCGGAGATGGAGCAGATCGCCGCGTGCATCACCCGCGTGCTGCGTGCGCCGGCGGACGACGGTGAACTGGCGGCCGTGCGCGAGGACGTCCGCACGCTCTGCTCGAAGTTCCCGGTCTACTGAGCGTCCGACTCACAGCCCCGGTACCCCGGAGGCCGAGGGCTAGCCTCGCGTCGTGCAGTCGTACCTGATCGTCCTCGCCGTCGCGGTCGCGGTGACGGCGGTGGCGGTGCCCCCGCTCCGACGGCTGTCCGAGCAGGTCGGCGCGATGGCCGAACCGGGGGACCGCACGGTCCACGAGCGGGCCACGCCGGTGTTGGGCGGCACGGCGCTGTTCCTCGGACTGCTGGCCGCCACGCTCACCGCCTGGCTGCTGCCTGACTTCGACCCGTTGTTCGAGCGCCCCGGCAACATCCTCGGCGTGCTCGCCGCCGCGACGGTGATGTGGCTCATCGGCCTCGTCGACGACCTGCGGGACGTGTCGCCGCCGGCAAAGGTCGCCGGCATGGTGTTCGCCGGCAGCATCCTCACACTCGTCGGCGTGACGATCATCTACTTCCGGGTGCCGTTCCTCGGTTTCACGGTGCTCCCGCCCGATCTCTCGGCGCTGATCTCGGTGCTGTGGGTGGTCGGCATGGCGAACGCGGTGAACCTGATCGACGGCCTCGACGGACTCGCCGCGGGCATCGTGGCGATCGCGTCGGGCTCCTTCTTCCTCTACGGCTGGCGACTGCTCGAGGTCGGTGTGCTCGACGCGTCGAACATCGGTCCGCTCATCGCGATCGTCACGGTGGGGATCTGCATCGGGTTCCTCCCATTCAACTTCCATCCGGCGAGCATCTTCATGGGTGACAGCGGCGCGCTGATGCTGGGCCTGCTGCTCGCGTCGTCGACCATGGCGGTGGGCGGCCAGTCGGACGATCCGTTCTCGGGTCAGGCGTGGTTCTTCTTCGCCCCGCTGGTCATCCCACTGCTGATTCTGGGTGTGCCGCTGCTGGACACGCTGTTGGCGATCGTGCGTCGCGCCACGCGCCGGTCCGGTGTCGCGACCGCCGACAAGGAACACCTGCACCACCGCCTGATGGAGATGGGGCACGGGCAGCGCCGCACGGTCGTGATCCTCTGGGCGTGGACGGCGCTGTTGTCAGGGTTCGTCCTGATCCCCGTCTACACGAGCCGCGGCAACGGCATCGTGCCGCTCGGGATCGCGGCGCTGGCGCTGATCCTGTTCACGATGATCGCGCCGCGCTGGCGGGCGAGGCAGTCAGCGCTCGGCTGATCAGCCGACGAGCACCGTCTCGGTGTCGACGCCGGAGCGCAGCACCCGTCCGGGGGTCCGGCCAGTGGTCACGCCGTCTCGGATGACCTCGACGCCACTGACCCACACGCGCTCGATTCCGACGCTGCCGGCATAGAGCCGCTCCGTGCTGCCGGGAAGGTCGTCGACGAGCGACAACCGCTCCGAGTCCACGGTCTCGGGGTCGAGCAGGACGAGGTCGGCGTGCGCTCCCTCGGCGATGACGCCACGGTCGACGAGCCCGAACAGTTCGGCGGGCACCGACGTCAGCATCCGCACGGCGTCCTCGGCGGTCGTCAGCTTGCGACCTCGCAGGCAGTCGGCGAGGAAGCGGGTGGGGTAGTTGGCGCCCTGCATCCGATCCAGGTGGGCGCCGGCGTCGGAGCCGCCGAGCATGACCGACGGGTGCTGCCAGGCCTGGCGACGCAGCTCCCAGGACTCGGCATCGTTGTCGGTGGCGCTCGGCCACAGCACGGTGCGGAGTTCGTCGGCGATCACGATGTCGAGCAGCGTGTCGAACGGTTCAGCGCCTCGTTCCGCGGCGATCTCGTCCACCCGGCGTCCGCTGAGGCCATCGTTCTCGGCCGAGAACGTGTCGCCGATCACGTAGCCGTCCCACCCGGTGAGACGGGCGAACACGCCGGCGTCGGGCGACGCGGCGCGCTCCTGCATGAATCGTCGCGTCTCGGGGTCGCGGAGACGTTCGATGCGCTCGGGGACCGGCAGGCCGAGGATGTCGCCCCAGTCCGGCATCATGTTCAGGGCGCAGTAGTTGAGGAAGCTCATGTTCATGCCGACGATCACGGGCATGGTCAGCGCCACGACCCGGGCGCCCTCCTCGGCGCAGCGGTCCATGGCCGCGAGCTGGTTCTGGTAGCGCTCCGGTGCGTGCGAGTCGACGGTCAGCACGTTCCAGTTGAGCGGTCGGCGCCCGGCCCGGGAGAAGCGGATCATGAAGTCGACCTCGTCGTCGTCGAAGCCGTCGAGGCAGCCGTCGGAGGCGAACTCGAGCGTCGTGCCCTCGTGCTCGGCCACGACCGACGCGAGCTCGACGAGCTCGTCAACGGTGGCCCGACGCGACGCCACCGGCACGCCGTCACCGTCGGAGTGGGTGCGGGCCCGCGTGGTCGAGAAGCCGAGTCCGCCGGCGCGGATGCTCTCGGACAGCAGATCCTTCATGGCCTGCAGCTGGTCGTCGCTGGCGTCGGCGGTGGTCGCCTCGGCACCCATGACGGTGCGGCGCAGCGCGCAGTGTCCGACGAGGAACCCGGCGTTGACGCCGAGTCTGCCGTCGAGACGGTCCAGGTACTCGCCGAACGTCGACCAGTCCCACTCGATGCCCTGTTCGAGGGCCACCAGCGGCATGCCCTCGACCTTCGCCATCATCCGACGCACGTAGTCGCCGTCGCCGGGAGCCAGGGGCGCCAGCGTGAAGCCGCAGTTCCCGCCGATCACGCTCGTCACGCCGTGCATGGCGGACGGTGAGGCGGTGGGATCCCAGAAGAGCTGGGCGTCGTAGTGCGTGTGCGGGTCGATGAACCCGGGCGTGAGGATGTGCCCACCGGCGTCGACCACGTCGTCGGCACCCTCGAGGGTCCCCGCCGGGGCAATGGTGGTGATGCGGCCGTCGGTGACACCGACGTCGGCGTCACGGGCGGGGGCGCCGGTGCCGTCGATGATCCGGGCGTTGCGGATGATCAGGTCCATGGGGGGTCGCCTCCAGGTCGCGGCATCGCTCCATGCCGCGGTCACAGGTGCTTGCGGAGTTTCTGACACTCTGTCAGATTGCAGCCTGTCAGATTGCAGCACCGTGCGCAGCGTCGGCCCGCAGGCCGGCGAGGGCGTCGGCGCTCGAGGCGTTGTCGACATCTCGTCGCTGCCCGGTGTGCATCAGGTGCTCCGTGCTAGACACATCGCTACAGATCGGCGCTCAGGTGCCGGTCCAGACGTCAGGGGGACGAATGAAGCGCATCCTGGTGGTTCTGCTCGCGGCCGTCGCAGTGCTCGCGACGGCGTGTGGAGCGTCCGGCGACGAGTCGGGCTCGGCGAACGAGGAGTCCGGCGGCGGTTCGTCGACCACGGCCGCTGCGGCCGAGCCGGCGGGCGGATCGTTCGGCGACCTGAAGGGGGTGTGCGGCCCCGGCGACGCGAAGGTCGACCCGGCCGAGGCCGGTGCGGCAACGGCGCCCGGCAGCATCACCCTCGCCGTGGCGAACGACCGTGGCTCGGAGATCCGGCCGGGTCTCAACAAGGAGATCTACGACGCCTCGGTGTCATTCAGCGAGTGGTGCAACGAGCAGGGCGGGATCGACGGCCTCAAGATCAACCTGATCGACGCCGACGGCAAGCTGTTCGAGGTCGAGTCAGCCATGACGAAGGTCTGCTCCGATGCGTTCGCCATGGTGGGCGGCGCGTTCACGCAGGACGAGCTCGAGTTCAGTGGCAAGGACGGCTCGGACTTCCACAAGTGCAACATGATCGACGTGCCGGCATTCGCGGTGTCGGCGGTCAAGGGGCTCTCGAACGGTCAGGTGCAGCCGTTGCCGAACCCGGTCAACAAGAAGTCGACGCAGTGGATCATGGACTTCAAGAAGCTGTACCCGGAGGACGCGAAGAAGAACATCGTCGTCTACGGCGAGCTGCCCCCACTGATGCTCGTCAAGGACCAGTACGACGCGGCCGTGAAGGAGGTCGGCGGGATCGAACAGCTGCCGGCCCTGCCGTACCCGGTGACCGGTCTGGCCGACTGGACCCCGCTGGCACAGAAGGTGAAGGACTCGGGCGCGACGTCGCTCTACTGGGTAGGTGAGCCGTCGAACGCCGCCAACCTGTTCAAGGCGCTCCGTGACCAGGGTTGGAAGGGCACGATCCTCAACGAGACCAACATCTACGATCCGCAGGCGTTCTCGGCCGGGAACACCGCTGCCGAGGGCATCGTGGTCCGCACCGCCTCGCATCCGTTCGAGGAGGCCGACAAGTGGCCGGCGGTGAAGCAGTACCAGGACCAGCTGAAGCAGTACGTCCCGGACGGCAAGCAGGCAGCGCTGGGTCTCCAGAGCACCTCGGCGTGGTTGCTGTTCGCGACGGCGGCGAAGGCCTGTGCCGAGAAGAACAACAACACGATCACCCGGAAGTGCATCCTCGATCAGGCCGCGGCGCAGAAGGACTGGACTGGCGGTGGTCTCCACGTCTCGACCTCGCCGGGTCGGACCACGCCCCCGGAGTGCGGGATGCTGATGATCGCCAAGAACGGCGGGTTCGAGCGTCTCTATCCGGAGATCGGCGGCACCGACGACGACCAGGACGGGTTCCACTGTCCGCCGAACTCGATCGCCACGGTGCCCGGTGACCGCGGCGTGCCCAAGATCAACCCGAACTACCCGAACTGACCGACCTCGGAGCCGACGGTGTGTGCAGCGTCGGCTCCGACGTCGAGGTCGAGTGGAGCACCGCTGTAGATGGACAAGTTCCTGACGTTCACGATCGCCGGTCTGTCGTCGGCGGCCATCTACGCCATCGCGGCCTCGGGTCTGGTGGTCACCTACACGACGTCGGGCATCTTCAACTTCGCGCACGGCGCCTTCGGGATGATGGCGGCGTTCACCTACTGGCAGGTGCACGTCGCGTGGGGCGTGCCGACGATCCCAGCGGTGATCCTCGTGGTCTTCGTGATCGCACCGATCTTCGGGGCGGTGATCGAGCGCGTCATCATGCGTGGCATCGAGGGCGCCTCGGACGTCGTGAAGATCGTCGTGACGGTCAGCCTGATGGTCGCGCTGTTGGGCATCGCGCAGGTGATCTGGCCCCAGAACGTGTCCAGACCCGTGCCACCGTTCTTCGAGGGCCGTTTCGTCGAGCTCTTCGGCGTCCGGGTGCCGTGGGCCCGGATCATGGCGATGGTCATCGCGCTCGTCGTCGCCGGCGGACTGAAGCTGCTGTTCACCCGAACTCGGCTCGGCATCGCCATGCGGGCCGTCGTCGACGACCGATCGCTGCTCCAGCTCAACGGTGGTCGGCCCGGCCGCACCGCCATGCTGTCGTGGGGCCTGGGTGCCGGGCTGGCCGCCATCTCGGGCGTGCTCTACTCGACCGAGCAGACCCTGTCGGCGGTCACGCTCACCCTGCTGGTCGTCAACACCTACGCCGTGGCGGTGGTGGGTCGACTCCGCAGTCTGCCCGGGGCGTTCCTGGGTGCCGTGATTCTGGGGCTCGCGCAGTCGTATGTGACCGGCTACATCAATCCGGGACTCACGATCGGCCCGATCGCGCTCGGGAACCTGGCTGCGGCGCTTCCCGCCATCATGTTGTTCATCGTCCTGTTGGTGCAGCCCGAGGAGCGGCTCCGGGCCCACGGTGTCGAGCGCCCGCGGAACCCGATCCGCGTGCCGTCGCAGACCGTGGCCATCTCCGGGGGTGTGGCGCTGGTGCTGGTGCTCGCAGCGCTGGGCTCGCTGATGTCGGCGTCGGATCTGGTGCTCGTGACCAAGGGCGCAGGGATCGCGTTGGTGACGTTGTCGTTGGTCCCGCTGACGGGATACGCCGGGCAGATCTCGCTGGCCCAGATGACGTTCGTCGGGATCGGCGCCGTGGCCATGGCCGCATGGGGTGCGAGCGGTTCGCCGTTGGCGGTCGTGCTCGTCGTCGCCGTGTGCGCCGGCATCGGCGCGTTGGTGGCGCTCCCTGCGCTGCGGCTCTCGGGCATCTACCTGGCGCTCGCCACCGCGGCGTTCGCGCTGTTCTGCACCGCCATGTTCTTCAACCAGCAGTCCATCATCCGCGCCGGTTCGGTGCAGGTGCCGCCGCTCTCGTTCGGACCGCTGTCGATCAACACGGACTTCCGGCAACTGGTGCTGACCGCCATCGTGTTCGCCCTGCTGGGGAACGGGCTCGTGTGGCTCCGGCGCAGCGCATGGGGTCGACGGCTGACGGCCATGAAGGACTCGCCGGTCGCATGCGCGACGCTCGGCCTCAATCTGACCTCCACCAAGGTGGGCGTGTTCGCGCTGTCGGCGGCGATTGCCGGCGCGGGCGGAGCGATGTCCGGCCGCACGTTCACCGCCGACAGCTTCTCGCTCCCGGCGTCGCTGCCGGTCACGATGCTCGCCGTCGTCGGCGGCATCGGGTCGATCGCCGGTGCCTTCATCGGCGGCATGCTGCTGGGCGCGATCCCGATCGCCTCGACCATCTTCGCGGCGAACGCCATCGGCATCTTCCGGTTCATCTCGCTGCCGGTCACGAACGTGCTGTCGTTCACCCCGGGTCTGATGGGGATCTCGCTCGGACGCGAACCCGATGGTGCTGCGCCCCAGATCGCCGTGGGGTACCGGGCGGTGGGGAACTCGCAACCGGCGCTCGTGGTCTCGGCGGCCGGCGCGGTCGCGCTGTGGGTGGCCACACGAGTCGGCCTGATCACGAAGTGGTCGTTCTTCGCAGCGCTCGTGGTGTTCGTGGTCGCGGTCGTGCCGTTGTTGCCGCTGGTCCTCTCGCCGCGCGTGTCCGAGGACGAGGACGAGGCCGAGCAGCCCCGCAGGATGGCGTGCGGCATCTGGCTGGCGTTGGCGACCCTGGCGGCCGTGTTCATCCCGTGGACGACCTCCATCTCCTCGAACGGCATCCGGGTGTTGCTGATCTTCGTGCTGGCTGCGCTGTCGGCCAGGGTGGCGATCGGTGTCCTGGGAGTGACGCCGGAGCAGCTGCGCCGTCCGATCACGCCGTCGCCGGATCTGGTCGGCGTCGATCGTCCGCTGACCCGGGCCGACGCGATCGAGGCGACCCACATGATGGGTCTGACCGAGGACGAGTTCGAGGCCGAGGTGTCTCGCGCCGCCGCCGACGCCGTTCCGGCGCCCGTGGGCGCGCTCCGATGAGCGCTCAGTTCCCCGCCACCGCGGCGCCGCCGGTGCCGGCCGCGCCGCCGGCGCTCCGGGTGCGTCATCTGTCGGTGCGGTTCGGCGGCCATCTGGCGGTCAGCTCCGTCGATCTCGACGTGCCGGCCGGCCGCATCTCCGGTCTGATCGGTCCGAACGGCGCCGGCAAGACGACGACGTTCAACGCGATCTGCGGTGTCATCACGCCCACGTCCGGGCAGGTCGAGCTCGCCGGCGACGACGTGTCGAAGCTCAGCACCCACCATCGGGCGCGGCGTGGGATCGGTCGCACGTTCCAGCGTCTCGAGGTGTTCTCGTCGTTGAGCGTGCGGGACAACATCCGAGTCGGTCTGGAGATCCGGCAGTCGTGGTCGCGCCGTCGGCCTGCCGCTCCGCAGTTCCTGGCCGCCGGGGCCGAGCTGAGCCCGGACGACGAGGTGGCGTTGATCATCGACCGGCTCGGTCTCGGTGAGGTCGCGGAGGTGCCGGTGGGTTCGCTGCCGACGGGTCAGGCCCGAAAGGTCGAGCTCGGCCGGGCGCTCGCGGCGCGGCCCAGTGTGCTGCTGCTCGACGAGCCGGCGTCGGGACTCGATGAGATCGAGAGCGTCGAGTTCGGCGAGCTGCTCGGAACGCTCGCGGCGTCCGGTCTGGCGATCCTCCTGGTCGAGCACGACATCGCGCTCGTGATGCGTGTCTGCAGCGAGCTCTCGGTGCTCAACTTCGGACAGCTGATCGCACACGGCACGCCGGAGCAGGTGCAGTCGAACGCCGCGGTGCTCGACGCCTATCTCGGCGGCGGGGGAGGCGATGCCGACGCGGTCGAGCAGGCCGCCGTCGACGCCGGCGTGAACATCACTGACTCGTCGTGGCCGGCGACCGGGGCACCGTCGTGACCTCGAACACGGCGTCGGCGCCGCTGCTGGAGCTCCGCGGCGTGCGTGCCGCGTACGGATCGATCGAGGTCCTGCACGGCGTCGATCTGGTCGTTCCGCCCGCATCGGTGGTCGCGCTGCTCGGTCCCAACGGGGCCGGCAAGACGACGACGCTCTCGGTGGCGTGCGGTCTGATGAGCCCGACGGCGGGTTCGGTCCACGTGGCCGGACGCGACGTGACGGGCGTGCCGCCCGAAGTGCTCGCGCAGAAGGGACTCACGACGATTCCCGAGGGCCGTGGCATCTTCCCGAATCTGACGGTGCGAGAGAACCTGCAGATGGCCACGCTCGCCGGCGTCGGGATCAAGCAGGTCGAGGAGGTGGCGTACGGCCGATTCCCCCGACTCGCCGAGCGTCGCAACCAGGTGGCCGGGACGATGTCGGGCGGCGAACAGCAGATGCTCGCTCTGGCGAGAGGACTGGCGGTCGATCCGGCGGTCCTGCTGCTCGACGAGCTGTCCATGGGGCTCGCGCCGCTGGTCGTGGAGGAGCTCTACGGGATCGTCGCGCAGATCGCCAAGGAGGGCACGTCGATCCTGGTGGTCGAACAGTTCGCCCGGACGGTGCTCGGCGTCGCCGACATCGCTGCCATCATGGTGCACGGTCAGGTCCGTCGGGTCGGTGATCCGGCGACCGTGGAACAGGAGCTCTCCGCGGCCTACCTCGGCGGATGAGCAAGAATCGTCGAGCCGGCGACGCCGTCGGCAGCACACCCGACGTGGAACAACGACACACGAAGGAACACGGGACACAGGCATGAGCGACACACCGAACCAGGGTTCCGCATCGGCGGACGGCCGGATCGACCAGTTCCGGTCCGACATCGACGATCTGAAGATCGCCGGGTCGGGTCAGGGCGAGCAGCGCCTGCTCGTCGTCGGCATCGTCCTGATGGTGGCGGGCGTCGCGCTCGCGATCCTCGGTGCGGTGCAGGTGGGTGCGTCCGGTGGGTCGCCGGCGGATCAGCGCGCGTACATGGCGCAGGGCTCGTTGATGGGGCTCACGCTCGCGGTCGTCGGCGCGGCGCTGTTCGTCCGCTACTCCTTCGCCCGGTACCTGCGCTTCTGGCTCATCCGATCGACCTACGAGGGGCGCGCGAACGCCGACCGCGTCGTCGCCGCCATCGAACGGGCGTCAGGGCTCGAGCCCGAGGTTGCTCCGGCACCTGCGCCCATGGCCGCGCCGGCCGAACCGGTGACGTACGCCGCATCGCCCGTCGCCGAGACCTACGCGGCGCCCGCACCCGCGCCGGCTCCGGAGCCCTCGGCCTTCCCGGCCGCACCGATGCCGCCGGCCGCTCCGCCCATGTCCGCGCCTGCGGTCCCGCCGCCCGCCCCGCCGTTCGGATGAGCGGATCCGGGACTGCTCCTTCGAGCCGTTCCGCCGCCCTCGGATTTGCAGGGACACCCGTCCGCTCCTAGATTGCGAAAAGCTTCACAAGCTCCGATCCGGCCCCGGCGCACTGCGCTGCCGAGGATCCGGCGGAACCCAGTCGAACGCCTGCCGATGCCTCACGACACCGCACCCAACGCTGATCGCCCTGCCGCCGCGGACTCCCGCGCCGCGGAGCTGACCCAGTCGTTGCATCGCTCGTCCGGCTCCTTCGAGCTGGCGTTCGCCCCGGTGATCATGGCGCTGATCGGCCTCTGGCTGGACCGCACCTTCGGCACCACCCCCTTGTTCGTGGTCCTGCTCGCCGTCGTCGGCGTGCTCGGCGCCGGGATCTCGGTCTTCTACGGCTACCGGCACCGGATGGCAGCGCTCGAGCGTGGCCCGCTGGGCAGCACGTCCGCATCGACCGTCCCCTCGGACGGAGCGCCGGTATGAGCTCAGGCGTGAACGATTCGCTCGGTGTGCGCATCGAGGGTCCGTCCCCGGCCATGGCCGTGGCCACCGACATGGCCAAGCGGGCCGTCTGGGTGCTGCCGTTCGCGCTGGTGATCGCAGCGGGCTTCTGGGGCGCCGACGGTGTGTGGTCGACGCTCTACGGCCTGGCGATCGTCGTCGTGAACTTCCTGCTCGCCGGTTGGTTGCTCGCCATCGGTGGCCGCATGGGTGCTGCTGCCATGGGTGCGGCTGCGATGTTCGGCTTCCTGCTCCGCCTCGGACTCATCATGGTCGCGGTGCTCGCGGTCCGGGATGCGTCGTGGATCGAGCTCGTCCCGCTGGGCCTCACGCTGATCATCACCCACCTCGTCCTGTTGTTCTGGGAGCTCCGCCACATCTCGAGCTCGCTGGCGTTCCCCGGACTCAAGCCCCAGCCCACACCGAACCCGTACCTCCCCGTCCACGACGATGACGACGATCCCGTCGTCGCGTCGCCGACGGCGCCCTGAAGGAGTCAACGTCCATGCCCGGACTCGCGCTGCTCAACGCCCCGCTCACATTCTTCGCCACTGAGGGCGAAGGTGGTGGGGGACTGCAGTTCCCGCCCGTCGAGAACCTGGTCAAGTGGCCGGACTGGTTCCTGGCCGGCACGCCGTTCGCGTTCAACAAGATCGCGTTCATGTCGCTGGTGGCGTTCGTCGTCCCGGTGATCCTGTTCCTGATCGCGGGCCGCAAGGCCAAGGCCGTGCCGACTGGCCTGCAGAACGTGATGGAGTCGTCGCTCGACTTCATCGAGGTGCAGGTCATCAAGCCGGCGATCGGCCCCGACGGCATGCGCTACCTGCCGATGCTGGTCGCCATGTTCTTCTTCATCTGGATCGGCAACCTCTTCGAGATCATCCCGACCGCCCACATGCCGGCGAACGCGCGCATGGCGAACCCGCTGATGCTCGCCATCGTGGCGTGGGTGATGTTCATCGGCGTGGGCGTGAAGCACCACGGACTCGGCTACTTCAAGGAAGCGCTGTTCCCGCCCGGCGTGCCGAAGGCGCTGTACCTGCTCGTCACCCCGATCGAACTGCTGTCGACCTTCATCATCCGGCCCTTCTCGCTGGCCGTCCGACTCTTCGCCAACATGCTCGCCGGCCACATCCTGCTGGTGACCTTCTCGGTGTTGTGCATCACGCTGTGGGGATTCCAGATCCTCAACATCGTGAACCTGTTGTCGTTCCCGATGCTGGTGGCCTTCACCGGTTTCGAGTTCATGGTGGCGTTCCTGCAGGCGTTCATCTTCAGCCTGCTGACCGCCGTCTACATCGGTGGGGCTCTGCACCCCGCCCACTGATCCCCAACAGTCGTCGTCGCCGGTGAACGCCGGAGGCGCCCGACCTGACCACACGGCCACCGCCCGGGTGGCCTCTGAACAGGAGAACCCAATCCAATGAGTGCACTGTCCCACGCTGCAGCACAGGTCATCGCCCAGGCGGGCGAGACGGGCGCCGTCGACCCGGCGGCCGCCAAGGCCACCGCGGGCGCCGGCTCGGCCGGTTTCGCCTACGGCCTCGCGGCCATCGGCCCCGGCATCGGCATCGGCTACCTGGTCGGTCAGGCCGTCCAGGCCATGGCCCGCCAGCCCGAGTCGGCCGGTCAGGTCCAGACCACGATGTTCCTCGGCATCGCCTTCACCGAGGCGCTCGCCCTGATCGGCTTCGTGGTCTTCATT
>Ga0114972_10002104_pt1 | contig 14922 bp, 21 predicted proteins | sample M_140807_EF_Meta_FD_87354 | JGI IMG/M metagenome (GOLD analysis project Ga0114972, IMG submission 87354) | Freshwater microbial communities from Lake Montjoie, Canada to study carbon cycling - M_140807_EF_MetaG | ecosystem: Environmental > Aquatic > Freshwater > Lake | place: Lake Montjoie... | reverse complement strand
TGGCTAAAAGTGTTGATATGATTTCTTCGGAGTCTCGCATGCGTGTATTTGATCATAACCAAATAATTTTGCAAGACTTTTTAAAAAATTGAATGAGGTGCCACATTCAGGATGACGTGCTGGGGAGATACAATTATTCCATCTTTTGTTATGCATTATGGATAAAAAAGATCAAGTTCGGGCGTGCATACTGTCGTAGCAAAATGAAAATGTCATATCGCTAGCAAAGTAGAAATGTCATATCCCGGTGCTATCTTTTAATGAATTAATTTAATCAATTAAAAGGAGGAACCATATTATGGGAGTGATGGCAATGAACGAGAAAGAACGATTGCGTAAAGCAATATTTGAAATGGTTAATCAAAAACGGATAACGTTAGCACAAGCGTGTGTTCAATTGCAGGATCCGCTGGTATTGATCGACAAAGTCTCACAGATTTTGAAAAAAATCTGAAGGACAACCTTTATAAAATTTGGAATAGGTTATCTTCAGGCAGCTATTTCCCGCCGCCTGTTATGGCAGTTTTAATTCCAAAGAAAACAGGAGGAACGAGAACTTTAGGGATTCCTACAGTTTCCGATCGAATAGCGCAAATGGTGGTAAAATTATCTTTTGAACCAGAAGTAGAACCTCATTTCTTGGAGGACTGATATGGGTACAGACCTAAGAAATCAGCGCTTGATGCCGTAGGCGTTACTCGAAAGAGATGTTGGAAACACGATTGGCTTTTAGAATTTGATATCAAAGGGCTATTTGATAATATTCCACATGATCTGCTTCTGAAAGCGGTAGAAAAACATACTCAAGAAAAATGGATAATTCTGTACATAAAGCGGTGGCTTATAGCGCCAATTGTGCTTGTCAAAAAGTACTGGAAAAATGGAATCAACCCATGCACAATTGGGCTCTGATCATCTCACAGCTCCAAATTTATTTTGATGGACGACTTAATTTGGGCTTAAAGTGACTGGCGAGATGACACAGTTAGATGAACACTCTCGTGATGCCGGATGGCAGTACAATTCAGCGAAATAAAGGCACCCCTCAGGGCGGAGTCATTAGTCCAGTATTGAGTAATGTATTTCTACATTACGTCTTTGATAAATGGATGCAGCATAACCACCCAGAAATTCTCCTCTCAAATGAAACTCATAATTATCCTTAAACTCATCAAGACCAAATTTTGCATAAAATACTGTATTTTTCACCATCTAAAGCATCTAACGGTATGCCATGTCGTTGAAAAGTTTTTATAATATGAAAATGTCCCATTCGTGCTGCAAGATGCAGGGGCGTGACTCTTCTCGTCCGTATAACGGGCCAAGCGTCTCTAGCAGCCCATCCGCTGCCTAAATGTTCGTATCCTTCTGCACCGTTAGGATCTAAGTCTATTTCTGCATTATCTCGATCTTGAATAATCATGGTTTCACCAATTAAGTCTTTATTCAGTACTAAATTGGCATGCGGCATTTTATTGGCATCAGAAGCAAAAATAGCCTCCACCAATGTTTCTTTACCTAACAGGGGTTCTTTGCAGGAAGGTACGGAATTTCCCGGAATACACTTCAATTCTCTTTGAATAGAACAAGTTATAAACAATATTAACAATACTTAATAAAATTATTTGTTTATTGTTCTAAAATTTGGCCCCATAAGATTTTTATAGAAATAATTGATTTATTGGCTGCAGCCTACACTGGCAAAGGGTTGTAGGGGTGTCCTGGGAAATTCCGGACCTTCCTGCAAAGAACCCCTTTATCCTAACATAGATAAACATCGCTGCCATGATCTAAAAGAAATAACATCACAAATCAAAGAAAATCAATCTCTGATCATGCCCGTTATAAAATTACAAGCTAAAAAACCCCAAGCAACCCGGAAGCTGCCCGAGCAGGCCCCTACAAGCAATCCTGATCTTGAAACACCATCACCTAGTAGGCGTGGTTAATCATGGCCGATCAATGTTTTTGGGTTTATATCTTGCTGTGCAGTAACCAGACTTATTATACAGGCTATACGAATAACCCTACCAAACGCTACCAGTCCCATCTTTCTGGCACGGGCAAATGTAAATACACGCGTAGCTTTAAACCCATCGCCATGCTGCAATGTTGGGAAATACAAGGCAGCAAAGCGTTGGCCATGCAAATAGAACGTCAAATCAAAAAACTATCTCGTGCAAAGAAAGAAGCGTTGATTGCAGATCCACATTCTTTGTTAGAGTTTGTTAACTATTCCTCTCAAAGTACGGCACATCCCCCCGCTTGTCCGGCGGGACGTAGGGCTTCGAGAGATGAATTATCAACCGACCCTACAGTCGGACCAATTTTCAACTCTGAGGCGGTGCGGGTAGATTGATATCCTGTTTTGTTTGGTAATCCACTACAATACCAGTACACCAATTGTCGCCTGACTCACATTTCACATAACTAGTTTGCTTTGAACTCAAGTAGGGTGGCGCTGCAGTTAAGATGAAGTGATATTGCTTTTGATTAGAATCTTCTAAACTGATTTCACAAGGGTACGTAACAGCTTGCACTTGAAAAGACCTATTTTTAGCGAGAGGATTGCTTGCACTAGCAGAGCAAATCCCGTAAGCAGAAAAATAAGGAGCAGCGGACCCTGGAGCAGGCATACCTGGGTTAATATTAGCAATTTGGTCTTTCACATAAGGTTGGCCATTAGGCAAGCCCGTAGAGCCGCCAATCGCTATCACAACACCCGTACCGGGCTGATTCATATTCCCTACCGCATCATCGATCGAATAAGCGTAAGCACTCATGTTAAGCTGAGATGTCGAATGAATGAGTTGGACATATTCGTTGAACGCGCCAGAGTATTCTAAACTGTGATAGGACGCAACAGAGGTAGCATAACTTTCTCCGACAGGCAGATTGGGCGTGTTCTGCAATGGATTCGCTTGACCGGCACAAGAAAATGACACCCAACCATATACATTTTGGAGTAGATGCGCAGTAGACAGTGCCGAGGTATCCCCACATACTGTTTTATAGTTGCTATAATTAGCTTGAAATAAGGCATTCACGTGTGCGCAATCAGCATATCTGGGGTTGGTCTCATCGCTGATACAGCTATTCCAATTATCAATAAACGCCTGCGTTAGATTACTGGCAGCTGGTTGCGTCAAAGACTGATTCCCAATCAGCACATTGTAAGCGCCCGGGACCCTAGGAGACGGATAAACAGGGTTTTGCGTATAAATCGGCCACTGATAAGTATTGATATATTGATTCAATATGTTTCTAAATGCCATGAGATCCATCGTGGTCCCGGTGTAGCCCACTTGCTGATTGCCAGCTGGCTCCATGGCAACCGGTAAATAAACTTGATCTACATAAGAAAGATCATAATCAACGTAATGGGTATCAATAGGATATGGTACAGCAGTGCTAGTAATGACATTGGCAAACGTATATTCCGTCAATTGGTAAGGATCATTCAGAGGGATCCCTACATTGGAGGCATAAACAGGTAACGTACCCTTGCAAACCGAACCAGACTCACAAGCCAATCCATTTGAGTACAAAGTAACAGGATGCTGCACGTCTATATTGTAGACGCGCTTCAAAGCTGCTGCATTATCATAGAGATAAACGCGCATACCATTCCACCAGTCCACATATTGATCATTGCTCGAGCCGCCAGAAGGATTTTGCGTCAAACTCGAATAAAATGGCACCGTTACCGTCGCAGAACCACCGGGAGGGATACCTCCTGTGGTAGGATTCAGATAAGCCCGATACATTCGGGTGGTTGGATAAGGATTATACGCAAGATCCGTCACTTGAAACAAAGCTTGCATCCAGGGATCAATCGGCAAAATAGGCGCTTCAATCACCGGATAAATAGTTGCTTGCGAATTATTAAACAGCGCTAATGTTTTGGTCGGAAGGTTTGTGGCATAAGCGCCGACTGACAAACAGAGTAAAACACTGGCATGCATGGCATGCAAACAAGACATGGGTTTTGGCATCGTATTATCCTTAATGTAGATGTGACATGTAATCTACAAGACTTGAAAATAAAATGCAATGATCTACTCCGACCAAGTCAAAAGTAAGTTGAACCCAGGCTCAACCTACTTCAAAGCAACCCCGCGGATGCTTTCTCGTTGGGTCTCGAAAATATCCAACCATGTACTCACTTCGCATACACAAGCGCTAAATCTGCCCATTTTGTGGTGTAGCAAGGCGTCATACGGTTTCTTTTCATAGAGCATTTCTTTGTGACCCCTTCTGCTGCCAAATAAAGCGTTTTGCTTTGGTATTTATGATTGATTTTTTCAATGATTTGCATGGTTTTTTCATTCTGGATCAAGGTTGCTTCAGACATCTCTGTAAACAAATCATATTGCAGAACTTGTTTATCCTCTAAGTCCGTCAGTAATACCCCGCATTTTTTATAGCTGATCCCAGACTGATACAATTTTCTTAAACAAAACTCCGCATAGCGTGTGATAATCCGGATGTCATCTGTACTCAGAGGTAATTTCATACTGACCGTATTGGTTTCTCGGTAAGGACTGGTATAAACAAACACAGACAAACGCTTGACCTTGAGGTGTTGATGGCGTAATTTTTCCCATACGATACCACTATGATAACTCACAGCTTCGCGTAATGCTGGATACGTCGTTTGAATCGATCCAAAAGAACGCGATGACAAAATCGATTTGCTTTTCTCTAGCACAACCAAATCCAGACATGCTTGCCCCTGCAGCTCAGCAACCGTAGGCTGCAAACACAGATTAAAATGCGTCTTCAGCGCATGAGTATCTCAATGAATCAAATCAAACGCGGTATGGATCCCCAAATCCATCAATTTCTGTTGTCCATGTCGCCCAACGCCCTAAATATCCCCTACCGCTAATTCGGGCTTGGGGAGCAATGGAACAGCCAACCGACTTAAGGAGTTTAAATCGATCTTGGCGCTCTTGACTCCCCATGCTGTACACCATCATGCATTTCCTATATTGAATTTACTTCCCAATGCCTTCTTCAGCCATGCGGGTACTTGATCCGTCTTCATTTCCAGCAAGTGGCCATTGGTAATCTCTGCTAACCAGATATGCTCATGAGTTGAGTTGTCAAAAATATAAGCGCGATTAGTGAACTGGATAGCTTCTATTAACAAATCAAGAGAGCGTTGATAGCGGCTTACAATCTTATCCTCTGGAACGGAATGACCGCCCATTTTTACCCTATATCGAACGCGTGAAATATTGATAACTGGGTCTTCTGTAGCCACATAGTATAAGTAGGTTCGATAGCCTCTTGATTGTGCCTTTCGGAGAAATTCAACCTTATCCGTAAAAGACATCACAGTCTCAAATGTAAAAGATTTTGAGTGCTCAATGAGTTTATGGCGGATAAAATCTGCTGCAACTGAAGCAAAATACGCGTTTACTTCCACATTGAAAAAACTCAACTTGCCGTCATTAAAACGTAAGCTATCTGCCTCATCTAATAAATCAACAGTTTTTAGAAGCAGTGAGTTGGTGAAAAAATCTAGGACTTCTTTTTCTGCAGAATTTACTCGGTAACTTTCTAGGTCTAGAAAATCATATTTCTGAATCTCTTTCTCTATTTCATCAGGATTGATATATATTCCAAGTAATTCTGGACGGATGATGGATTTAAATGTGCTTTTACCTGAACCATTCGGACCTGCAAACATCCGTAATCGAAGAATCTCTTGCCTCATAGATGTCTTTCCAATTTTTGTCCACGAATCACAGGTGTTGCTGGCGGTAAATGTTTAATGAATTTATGCTTTCCATCAGGAAATACTTCTACTAAGTCCCCATTTTCACTGACAAGCACACTGCAGCCTGATGCAAGAGTTGCCCAATAAGCTTGCTTAAATGCTACATCCGCTAGTTCGGGAATGTGCTCTTCCAAAAAAGTCATTGCCTCTTCACTAAGTTCCATTGTTAACTCCTTTGTTGTGTTTTATTTTTTGTTACAAGACTTTACAATCTTGCAAACGATAAATTGTTGCTTTGTGAACATTAAATTTTTTCGCAATTTCATTCACAGATTTATCTTCTTGCAATAGACGCTTAGCCAATAACTTTTGCTCATCATTCATTTTTTCAGGTCGTCCAAATCGAACACCACGTTTTTTAGCCTCTAATCGACCAGCACCAGTACGTTCACGAATCAAATCCCGTTCAAATTCAGCAATGCCAGCAAATACTGTCATGATCATTTTTCCTGATGGAGAGCTCGTATCTGCCCATGGTTCAGTCAGTGAACAAAATGATGCTTCCGCTGATTTTATTCGTTCCGCTAACTCTAACAAATTTTGTGTAGAGCGAGCTAGTCGGTCTAATTTCCATACAACAACAATGTCATCAGGACGAAGTTGATCCAATAATCGTTGTAACTCTGGTCGGTCAATTTTTGCTCCAGAAATTTTTTCTTGAAAAATTCGGCCGCATCCTGCTTCTTTAAGTGCGGCTAATTGTAAGTCTAAATTTTGATCAGCAGTTGAAACTCGAGCATAACCAATTTTCATATTTCAATTCCTTGCTATTTGTATTGCAAATTATACCGCAAAAGAATAGACTTTTGCACCTGATATTTGCAACGAATTTAAGCCAATGAATCCGCGGCGCCAATTTTTGCTGCAGAACTTAGCAGATACGTTGCGATAATGGTCCGGAGTATATCAGTAAATTGTTAGAAAACTGGGCTGATAAAAACCATATACAGTTGGTTTTTATTCAACCAGGAAATCCACAGCAAAATGCTTATATTGAACAATATAATCGAACTGTTCGGTACGATTGGTTGAATCAATTTTTATTTGAAACTATTGCTGAAGTACAGCTACATGCGACACAATGGCTTTGGTCGTGCAATAATGAACGTCCAAATACTGCTATTGGAGGGATTCCTCCAAGACAAAAATTGGTACTAGTTGCCTAAGTCTCTACTTTTAGCTGCGGTTAAAAATGGGGGGATTATCGTGTTATTACGGGTTTAATTTAAATTGAACTAAAAATGATCATAAAACGGTCCTTTTCACCTGAATCCCGGTCAGACCTCATTATACTCCCCAAACCCCTTATCAGGGAAATCATGGGGTTTTGAGACGCTGTGTATCCGTCTTGATTTTTACCCACTTTTACTAGAACCTGTGTAGGGAAATGTTAATTAGCACCTAACTTTAGTTGGAAGATCTCACCATTCAATTCAATCGTATCTCCTGCAACCATCTTTTTCCTTTTCTGCTTTTCTATTATCCCGTTTACCAATACCGTGCCCGCAGCTATCATAGCCTTAGCTTCTGCTCCACTCGAGGCGATACCTTCAAATTTAAGAATTTTAAAGAGTTCAACATGTTCTTTATTAATGAAAACGTCCTTCATAATATTTATTACTCCAGTAATGATGAGTTGTCAAAATCTTTGCTTTTTAAGGAATCACGATAAAGGGTTTCAATTTCAGTCCTTGCCCATGGTGTTTTGCGCAGGAACTTAAGGCTTGAATTAATGCTGGGGTTGGAAGAAAAACAGTTAATCTTGACTCTCTCCGCCAAACCTTCCCAGCCATAACAAATCAACAAACTATTTAAGATGGTCTCTAGGGTAATGCCGTGCAGTGGATCATTAGCAGTTCTGTCCATCAACTACCCCTTTTTTTATTGCACATTGGGGCTTTAGTCAAGCCCCCCGCTTTCTTGTAATACTTCAAATACTATTTATCCTTGGCTACGCGGCTTAATCAGAAATTATAAACTAGCAACGAGGTGTACGATTGGAATATACTCTAAGACAACATCAAACGTGTGATTACTTCAGCCTCTGTTAGATCTTCATTCAAACAAAGTTCAGCTAAGGTATGAGGCTTGGTAGGCAATGCCGTAAAAAAACACGCTGGACTATTTGTAACCCAGGAGCTTGGCAGTAAAGAATGATTGCCTGCTTGCGTGACGAATGTTGGCTTACCTTGAGATGCAGCTGTATTCACCAACTCACCAGGAACAGCTTGCGCAATGGCGTCGGCTGCTGAACTTACATCAGGTCCTGAAACATTGGTTTCGATTATAAATGGCTCTGCTAAAAATTCTGCGATTTGAGCCGGGGTTAATTTTTCTTTTATTTTATCATTTAAAATAATTTTGAATTGATTACCAGTACCAGTATACGTTTGTTTAGCAATAGCAATTAAACTATCGATATATATGACCATATCCTGTTTAACTCCAGGGTGAATACTGAAACGAAGTTGTACTGTTGGGTGTTTTGGTAATTCATCAAGAAGTGTTGACAAAAATTCAGTATCAACGCCAGGCGGTTGCGTTGTTCCAGAAATAACTGCGAGACGATCTGAAGTATTAACATTGAGCTGAGCAAGAATCGCATGTTTTTGATCTGTGCTCATTGGAATGTTTGACGACATTTTGCTGAGCGCGCGATGACCAACAATGTGACAACGTGGATGTCCTGCAAATAAACTAGTGCCACTCAAAGGCACTGCAAATTGAATATTGTCCTTTTGGCAAAGTAAATTATGATATTGCCAAATGGCATGTTCACGAGGTGGTTCAAACATAAACTCACTGGCAAAGATAACCGGTATATCTAGAGATGATGCAATTTGCATTGCACGCGTCTCTTCATTATTCGACGGCATACCAATAAAGGCATTTGAAAATGTAGCGCGTTTAACGAAATCAACAATCTCGTTATTGCTACAATCTTTAATTGGCATGTCATTGATTTCCCTAACCATCGTCACGTTAATATTCATTAGGTATGGGAATGGCATTCACGATACCCAGTTCTCTTTGTAATCGTTTCGCGGCCTGTTTATATTGTACGTCAATAATAGTCGCAAGTCGCTGTGCTAAAAAATGCGCATCATGCATACCATCAGGCCCATAAGCCATGCTTGTTAAGCTAGATAATAATTCTGCTGTGGGCTCATCGGCGCATTCAACGCTTTGATTTCGAATCACATCAAATTGAATGGCATAATACGATAAATATTGTTAAGGCTATTGTATCTGCTAGATTTTCTTGGTTCCAGCTTATTTGTTCTTCAAATGATACGTTTTTTATAGGCGTTTCATTATTATCATCAAAAGGCATAATTTTCTTTTTGTTATTGAAGAAAGATGCCGATAGACAACACATGTAAAGGTTAGCCCAGAGGTATTTGGCTTGCTGACATCCGTTCTGTTTCTTGAATCTCTACATTCACTTTCAAAAGAATTCACTGCTGGGCCTATTATGTACGTAGAGGCGCTTTTCGATCAACATTAGTTCCACGTGCATGCTGTAAGTTGTCATTACCACCCAAAAACACTAGTTTGCTTGATTAAAATCATTATAGATGCGGGATCTAGACGCGGTCAAGCAAATGCGGAGCGTGACAATCATTGGAATGAAAAGTTACTCTAAGCACTTATCACCAGGCCTTAAAATGCTTGCAAACTGTTAAAAACAAACCCCACTACTCGGGTTTATAAATGGTTTCCATAAAAAACCAGGGAAAACCTTAGTAAAGGAATATTTTTTTATAAGCTATTCTGAATATACAAAGGACAACTCACTAGTCCTACCAAGCGCCACAACATCATTGATTAATGACGTAGTGGGATAGATACTTCAAATCTAATTAAGGATAATAAAATGAATCAGCACAACATAGACAAACAAACAATGCAAAAACAACATGAAGAAGCGTCTAAACATCATCAAGAAGCGTCCAAGCACCATCAAGAAGCTGCAAATTTTCATAAAAGTGATAAGCACCTTGAGGGGCATGCAGCAGCTCACAAGGCTCAGGGACACGCAAAACAAGCAGAAAATCATGCGTCCGAAGCAGCAAAACATGGAGCAGGGATTTCCTCTTCCAAAGATGTTAAGTTTGTAGATAAACAATAAAACCTACGCATCTAAAGCATACGTTGTGGTTTTTGAAACCATTACGTGTGTTTGTTCGTCAATGCATGGACAAATAACTATACATGACGTGGTGGGGAGTTACCAAAAATCGAATTTTTATGTAAGTTAAGAGCATTTTGTCGTAATTATATTTCACAGACTTTGTACTTTTCTAGCGAGCGTTATTTTATGTTTTTTTACGCCGCCTTAAATCAGAAACTCACTACCAGTTGCCCATATATTTTATGGTCGTGTTGCAAAAAATATCAGATCTATAAGAACTTAATTTTGTGGCTAAATCCAATTATAATCATAACTTATTTAATCGCTTTTAGAGTGATTTAAACTCATGCTCGAGGGCTTTTTCAAGCGTAGGATAACGAAATTGGAATCCAGCATCTAATAGACGCTTTGGTATGACGCGTTGACCTTTGAGTAATAGACACTCCCCCATTTCTCCAAATAATAATCGAATTAAAAATACAGGCATTTTAAAGAACAAAGGTCGCCGCATCGCTTTTGCTAATATCCGTGCAAATTGAGCCTGTGAACTAGGTTGTGGAGAAGTTACATTAAATGGACCGCTTAGTTCAGGCTTATTCAGTAAGAATACAACTGCATTGACCAAATCATCAAGGTGAATCCAAGATATTATTTGAGCGCCATCACCGATAATACTGCCTAATCCCAAATAGAAACTTGGATAAAGTTTTTTTAACATACCGTCGCTTTTTTTTAAAACCACGCCAAAACGAGTGGTCGTGACAGGTATGCCGTAGTCGATAGCAGGTTGCAAAGCTGCTTGCCATTTGATTCCTATTTCACTTAAAAAATCTTTGGGATGGGATGTGTCGATAACGGTGTTTTCATCTAATGAGGTTTCATCCCCATTTTCTTGTAAGCCGTAAATTCCAACTGCATTAGCGCAAAGAAAATGAGGTTTAGCGTTATGATCCATCATCCAATTGGTTAAAGTTTGGCTTGTTGCAACCCGTGAGTCAATTAGTTGCTTTTTGCTAATATCAGTCCATCTTCGCGCTGCAATGTTGTATCCACACAGGTTAATGACAGCATCATAATTATGAGCATCCAGTTGGTGCAAAGTATCCCAAGTACAATAGGTGGTATTAATAGGGAACAGTTGGCGTAGGGTCGTTTCGTTACGGCCTAATACAGTGATTTTATGGTGCTGATTCAAAGCACCCACTAGTGCCTTACCAATAAAGCCAGAAGCTCCAGCAATGAGAATATTCATATTATGATCTCTACACTATATCTAATCTTCATAGTAATAGAAGATGCCGTTTTGAGCAATCAATTGCTACATTTCAGGCACTTCAAATAGATCCAATGCAAAAAAAAAGGGGGATGAGGGGCTAACGCCCTCCCCCATTTAAAAATTATCTCACGAAGAAGAACTTTCATTTCAATCTTTAAGGTATCGCCTTAGACTGCCAGTCCACCCGATAGTGAGGCCTAGATCAGTCCTGTTTTTTCCTAAGCACCCTTAGTTCCCCCTCCTTTCACTTGGTTGATTGTCGCGACCAATATTCCACACAATTTACATTGCGTTAATATCACACGCGCCAGTTTGAGGGTTAATCATGACATGCGTATTGCTTGTAAAATTAAAGGCTAAACATTGGTATTGTTTGCCTGTATAGGGACTATTCCAAGTCACAATCAAATTATTTGTTCCTTGAATAGCAAGAACATTGGGATTCGTAGTGTTGTTATAGATGAAATCTGCGTTAGGATTCATCCAATCTAATTGACCAACCTTGACACTACCATTAGTAATAGAAAGTACTTGAGCACCTGCTACGCCACTTAAGTTCTGCACTTCTAAATTATAATTTTTTGAGACCGGAGGTACATATTGACTGGTATAAGCCGTTGTACCATTAAAACTATCCGAAGCATCATTTTTCCAATCAACCGTTGTAAAATTACTGTTGGTAAAATTTTGCAGGATATATGAATAAGTAAAGGAGCCCGAACACGAGTTTACAGTTAAAGGATAGATAGACTGAGTACAAGCGATATCATCCAGATTACCTCTAGGTATGATAGATGATGATAAAATACTCGCATACAGACCTGTGTAAGCATTTGTAGCAGGATTATTTAAACCATCTGTACTATTAATCCCTTGTAATGCGCGACCATAGGTAGGAATCCCCCCGCTCATTTTTGCCGCAGGCACGCCAAGCCCTATCAATGCTTCAATTGAATGTTGTACTGAAAAATTCACAGAACCTTGTGGCGCATTATTTGGCATATAAGTATCCGATAAAAAACCCGTTTTGCCACTGCCATCTGGATTATAATTAAACGCACCATAAAAATCATAGGTCATAAGATTGATGCGTTTAACTTGAGATAAATTAGCAACAGTTGCTAAGACACCAGGGGCAAACCCATAACCACCTGCCTTTTCCCCTTTTAAATAGGCGGGATCGGCTAAACTTGTAACCATGATACTGTATTGACCATTAAATTTTGTATTCAACGTTTGTATCAAATCAGCAAATTGCTGTGATTGTAGCGTCGTCATATTGGGATTTTCATAATCCAAATCCACGCCTGTTAAATGGTACTGATTAAGTAATGCCAAGGTAGTATCCGCAAAAGTACTGATCTTGTCTGCATCACCTAAAATTTGTTCGAAAGAACTATCATGTCCATAACCACCCACAGAAATATATTTGTCTATGGATTTACCATTAGAATAATTAGCAAGCGCCTCAAAATTCCCATATTGTGCCGCGTAAGGTTTCCCTTGCGATGTGTACACATAACTACAAGTTTTATTCATCCCGTTATCACACCAACTATCTGTGGATAACAAATCCGACCACGGATCGTTGAAATAAATTGTCCCATCAGGCGCAATTTCAAGAAATGAATAAACTATCGCACTCAGGTACTTGGCTTGATCGTCAAAATTTGGATTATTAATCTTAGCACCATCCACATCCACCGCCCCTGGAACAAAATAGGCATTGTAAGGCAAGGCATGATTGGCACTATAAATATTCCAATCCGCCCAGTATGCAATGCTATAGGCATTGGGATTGGCTTGATATATGGCATTTATCAATGAATTTGTCGGGTCAGTTACGGGATTGGTGTCTCCTGACATTTCCCAAATAATGGTCGAATCTATGCCATTTTTGGCTTGAAACAAAACTTGGGTTGCCACATCTGCAGGGGAATAATATGAAATATAAAAATTAGTAACATCATCAGTATTGGGTGTTTTGAATGGGACAGCATAAGCATATCCAACTAAAGCTGCGGAACAAAACGTGGCTATTTTTACAATCGAAATTATTGGCTTCATCATAATCCTTTATAAATCGCTGTATCTACAATGCCAAAAACCAAATAATTTTTCAATACCTGCTTAGAGCGTGTCATCAATCTAGATACGCATGCTATTTAAGCCATCATAACCATCGCCATCTGAGTCATACGCTCCGCCATAAACTTCTTGTAATACTTTTCGATTTTGCTTCGGCCAGGAGTGTTCTGAAATTTTTTCTACTTTCTCATGATACAGCCTATTAATATTACGGGCTTTTTGTAAAGTTTTTCTAAGGTTACTGCTAGTAATATTATATCCACTGGCTATTCCATAATCAGCGTCTTGAGAAAAAACTTGAGTCATTCGAAGGTGCCCATCTCGAATGAGTATCAATGCTCTTGCATGAATCGTAGCAAACGGTAGCTTTTGCACTTCTGAGCCATCAATGCGTAATCCCGTGTACATTCGTCGGGTGATCTCTTTAACTGAGGTCAAATAACAAATTTTTAACAATAACCCATAGTGGGTATCATCTAAATGGAGACCTAATCTTCTAAGCGCGCTTCTAGGCATTGGCTGTCCAGTGCTACTAAATATTATCATACAACGTGCCAACAGATGCTCAAGATGAGGGTTGTTTTTGGTTAAAATAGATACTATTTGAATAATTGCAGCATAATCATTTTCTTTGGGTTTAATGGGCATAAAAAATCCCCCCAAGTGTCCAGGGACGGGTTTATGGATATAGTTTATTGCAGCCCCATTACAGGATAAATTTTACCATGGATAGTTGGTTCCGTATGAATTCACCGTATGCGGCCATTTTAAATGAGCTAATATTTCTTGTTCTGAGGTAAGATTTTGTTCTCCACCAGACTTACGTATTGATTCACGAACCGACGTGCTATCGGCTGTAATAAGACGGCGTGTGGGAATATTTTCGATTGGCACTGTTCGCTTAAAGGTGCCATATCGATTATTGACAAATGTAGTTTTAAGCTGCGATGTCTGCGTAGATGTAGAGCGTGAAAAATCAAAATATCTATTTTCAACCGCAAGCATGTGATCTAATTCATTCTGAGCAGGTGTAAAAGCAGATTGGCTCATATGCATCGAACCTAACGCACTAGTAACCGCGGTTAGGCTTTGATCCATTTCGAATAATGGAACGAGATAATCTATAAGCGCATGATATTGAGAAAGTCTAACCTCGGGATGTCCCTGTTTACTCATTAAACAGTAGATACTGCTGTCAATATCACTCAGCTTTTTTTGTGCTAATTCTTCTGACAATACAGAGTGTTCATTCACGGCTTCAGAGCTAAACTCCCCTCTTAAATGAAACTCATAATTATCCTTAAACTCATCAAGACCCAATTTCGCATACTCTAAAATATTGTATTTTTCACCTTCTAAAACATCTAAAGGTATACCATGTCGTTGGAAAATTTTAATAATATGGAGATGCCCCATTCGTGCCGCAAGATGAAGAGGCGTTACTCGTCTCGTCCGTGTTACAGGCCAAGCGTCTCTAGTAGCCCATCCGCTGCCCAAATGCTCATACCCTTCCCCCCGATTTCAGGAAAGTTGTCGCTTCTGAGTTAAATTAATTCTAAGCGGGGTGGTTGGAGTTCCTGATGAGACAAGTCACAAAATATACAGATGCAATCAAAGCAAGCGTTTTATCTAAAG
>Ga0114972_10002103_pt1 | contig 14923 bp, 10 predicted proteins | sample M_140807_EF_Meta_FD_87354 | JGI IMG/M metagenome (GOLD analysis project Ga0114972, IMG submission 87354) | Freshwater microbial communities from Lake Montjoie, Canada to study carbon cycling - M_140807_EF_MetaG | ecosystem: Environmental > Aquatic > Freshwater > Lake | place: Lake Montjoie... | reverse complement strand
CAAAACCTCTCGCACTTCTCGCAAAGCACGACAAGGGTGGGGGTGTTCCCTGCACAGCCCTTGGGATCGTACACGGTGTCGCAGCCCCCGCTGGATTTGCTGACGGCCACATAAGAATATTCCACCTGGGGGACTGCGAGGATGGTGGTGAAGGTAAGGACGGGGGGGTTTCCAAGGCTTCAGCGCATGGGCGGTTCATGGAGGTTGAGGCTATGGCCCATGTAGGAGCCTGCTCAGCGCTCGCAGTGCACCCAAGGTTACCAGTATTCGCAACAGCAGGGCAGGATGGTGTCGTATGCATCTGGTCACTACCTGAAATCGCGGGCTTAAAGCACAGTGGCACTCCCTCTAATTCGGTTGGTCGCCTCGTTCTGGACTTGTGTAGTAGGGTTTCGAAAACGGCTTTGCTAACAGGCCTGGGGTTTGCCCCTGCCCCCGGGAGCGGAGGCGTGTACCACCTTCTCCTCGCTGCTTATGATAGTCTGAGCATGGTTGTACAGCTCAGTATTTAATTGTCTGGTCAGTTTACATCTTCTTGCACCTGTGCGGAATGGCATCTCATGAACCGGCCCGAGGCGTTGTCGAGTGCTCGTCTCCCAAATATCAGAGCTTGAGCTGGTGTGTCAGTGAGATACCCTTGCCTCCTTTATGTCAATTGCCTAATAGGGTAGTCGTAGTCGCATTTACGTTAGCCCCCCTATCCAAATAAAACCTGAGTCGCCTTAATTTACCATACCCTGCTGCATGCATTAATCTCGTCCACCCCTCCACGTACGTCCTTGTACTCATCCTGATTGGACTATAGACAATTAGGGATAGTGTTAGCTAATAGTGGGGGTATAATGGTATAGAAGCTAGGTGTCTTGTAAACGGAAAGATCCGTGGTGGTGCCCCTTCCCACGCCGGTGAATATTACCGTCCCATCAAATTTATTTAACTGCACCATTATACCCATCTCTTTATGATACCCGCTGTTTGCCATACATGTGGTTATGGTGCATCTACAGGGTGGAGGTCCTGGTGCATGCTGGTGCATTCAGCGCACTACTTGGAGCCAGTAGGACCTAGGTCCTAGTGAAAAACGGTGTCAATGAGCGCCTCTTTTTTTTAGACAAGAAAAGTGAATTGGGACAGGGGCAATGAAAGAGAATACAGGAGGGGTTAGTGTACGTAAAGCAATGAGCTTATTCTAAAGCAATGTTCTTTTAGACTCTTCATTACTCACTCAAACACGACTCGGCATCACAACACACTGCAGAAGCCCGGCGGTCTACGCACTGTCCTGATAGGGTTGGGAGTGCTGGGACTTGTCATGTATCTCTTATTTGATGCAGGTATGGGTAGCTTAGGGAGTGACTACTGGCCGCACAGTGATACATCAAACAGTGAGTCAGAGCGCTCCACCACAAGGGGTGCATCTGGGGGTGGCGTCCGGGCAGCTCCGAAAGAATGCCCCGTAGAAGCCCCTAAGGGCCATGTAAATCGCCCTGTATCTGTAGAGTGGGTGGGTCGTTCAACAGAGGTTATTCGTTATGCCCCAGCTCTTGATGACTTTCCGGATGGTGTATTCACCAATGTTTATAAGCACGACTTTCCTGGCTCCACGCTTTGGATGGACTTTTGGAGTCGAGTAAATAACCAAAAGTGGGAGCACGAGACTCTGTGGGTTCTTGAATTTTATCTCTCCCCTAAGCGCCATCCAGGGGCCGTTTACGTGGATTTTGGCTCCTGGATCGGTCCCACGGTGCTTTTTGCTGGGCAGTTTGCCAGTAAGGTGTACTCCCTAGAGCCAGATCCCCTCTCCTACTCAACCCTCAGCGCCAACGTCCACAAGAACCCCGTCGTCCTTTCCCGCACGCAAATGTATCATGAGTGCATAGCTCCCAAAGCGGGTGTAGTTGAGATGGCGGGGAGTGGGGAGAGTAACACCCGAATGAAGGACGTTCTGGACACGAAGTTCCTCAAGGCGGGTACTAGTTGGAAGGTAAACTGCAGGACCTTGGACCAGTTCTTGAAGGAAGAAAAAGTGGACATGGATAACCTTCGCCTCATTAAGATGGACACTGAAGGTACGGAGTTGTGGCTTCTCCCCTCCCTGCGTCCCTGGTTGGAAAGCCTTGGCAAGAAAAAGCCCGCCATTTGGCTCTCCGTACACTCTCCTTTTTGGAAGGACCAGGACAAACCGGAGCATGCAGGAAAGGTGAAAGCAGCCTGGGACGTTCTTTCACTTTTTGCTTACGTTTATGATCAAGACCTTAAGCTCATCAAAACGGCTGAGATGGAGCCTAACTTGTGTCCCGACTTCTGTACCTTTCTTTTATCTGACATACGTTAGTCCCCCCCCCCCCCTTACACCCCTTACACAATAGATTATCTTTTATCGCACCGTTTTCACACACGCACGCGCACATGTTCTAATTAAAAATTATTGCAGCTTATGGTGGAAAAAATAATGAGAACTATAAGCCTCCGGATGAGTAAACATAACCCCGGTTTTAATTTTCCTGTTCCCTCAAATTGCACCACCCCGCGCACGCACCGCGTTAAAAGGGACTATGGGACACGATTTAGTGGGCTGCAAAGCCAAGTCTTAGGCAAACACATTTGTAACCGACAGCCCTTAATACACTAATTAGTTCAATCGTCTGCCACAGGAAAAATGGGCGGAGGTTCTATAGTATCACGAACCAAAATTGAAGGGACCACCAGGTAATGGGGAGAGAAGAGATTTGAAAGTGATAGAAGTAGGGATGTAGTTGAAGGAGGCAACCCCGAGTCTCCACCGAAAGCATCCAAAGTGGCATTGAGATGCCCCCCTGGACCAACCAAACACTCCCAGTGCTCTTTTATCACTCTTCTGAGATGACTGAGAGATACCCGAAGAGAGTCCCCCCCGCCTAGGCCCCCATCACTAGAACCCGCTCCTGTTGCTGCCACCGTCGCGTGTTTGGTGAGTTTAATCAGACCTGAAACTGCCGCCCCACCCGCTTCCCTATATTCCTTACTTCTGTCTGCAACAGCAACACGCAAAGCTTCTTCCCGAGCGACAGCCACCTCCTCCTCTAGCTCCTCCTGCATACGGGGATCAAGAATGTCGTTTCCCACAAAAAGGGACAGTCTCACCCCTCCACGTGTTACGCGGGATGATGCCTCATGGAGGCACTGGTGCAAAAGTAGTGCCTTCCAGGGAGTAGATAGGGGATGCTGCCCCCCATTCTCAGGGGACAGAAGAAAATCCACCACATTCACAGTGGAAACCACTCCTGCTTCCACTGCTGCTGCCACAAGACCAGAGGTTAGAAGATAAGGGGCTGCTGACCATACAGTGGCCATAGCGTGTAACAGCGTGTGGGAGCGCACTGACTCTGGTACAGCCACCGTGGACTTGAGAAGATTGGCATACCGAGCGAAAAGTGTGGCGGCATTTTTTAGATTTGCCTTGCCATACAGCAGTAGAGCATGTGAAAAAATCGTGAGCCGAAGAGTTGGGGAAGGGACAAGCGCGTGGGGTGTGGATTCAACAAGAGCTCCCTCTCCAGTAGTTACTTGGAACAGCCACTTACACATTTCGTCGTCCTCTGTCTTTGCTCGCAACTTTTCTGTTATTTGCGCCGCTAGGATGATGACAGGGTCAGAAATGGAGGGCTCTGCGACAACACTAAGGGGTTCCTCTGCTCCAGACTCGCTTGGGGGAACGGAAGGCGGAGGCGCCGCCGGAGGTAAGGAAGGAAAAAAGGGTGAGGCAGCTGCAGTAGTGGATTTTTCATGCAGGGCCCCAGAAGTGGCTTGATAGAGGGGAGGGAAAACTGAAGAGGATATTTGATGGTGGTGGAAAGGCCCAATCAGTGCAAAGGTGTGATGAAGTAGTGTCGCTAGAGCTCGACTCTGTACAGGAGGGGTGCTCTCCCCTGCCGTACGAATTTCACTGAGAGCACCCTCCCACTCTTTCCAAAACCACTCGAATTTTGTGTTGCTTACGTGATGCGACATCCAACTTAAGAGTCGGGCAGAGGAGGCCTCGTCTATGAGGGAAAGGTACTTGAACCATACACGGCAGGCAAGTCCCACGGCGGGGGGGGCTGCTCCTTCCTCATCATTCCTAGGGTCAAACATTTCAAGGAGCATGGCTGAGAAGTAAGTGTCACTCAGTCCCCTGGGGGGACCACATCCCCAGAGAAATTCCGTGAGCAGCGCCTCAATAATAATGGGGACAGGGGAGAAAGGGCGCTGAGATGCGGGACCCACTCCAATAGGCAGGTGCACGAGATAATTGGTGGCATCCGTGTGCAGGGGGTAAAAAAGTTGGAGCGTGTCGTGCACGATCTCACGCAAGGCCCACAAGGAGAGTGCGGTAACACTGGGTGAATCTAATTTTAAGGCACCCAGCGCAGCGGGTGTTGACGACAGCCCCCCCGCGCCAAACAGATAAACGGGGGGGCGTATGAACCACTGAGAAGAGACTGGGAGTGGTGGGGGGTAAGGGGGAGCTGGAGTGTTACGGGCAGCTAGCACACTCTGCATATCCCCTGAGGGACCTTGTTCCCGTCCCACACCACCCCCATCTTCCCCCTCTCCCACATCCCCTGCATCCATGGACGCAAGGGCTGTTGCTGCAGCGACTCCTTCTCCTTCCCCCTCCACCGCCAGGGCTTCCTCCACGGATAAAACATTGAAAGAAATCACCACAACAGGGTATCTGGAGCCCTCTTCCCCCAAAGATGTATTGCATAATCGCTTTTCTACGGAAAAGTCATCTTGTGGGCGCGCCAGGGTCACAGCGGCTAGAGCGCACAGGGCCAAGGGGTTTCCTGAATCATCATCTCCAGCCCCCCCCCCCTGGTCCCCACCCAGCATTTTCGCACGAGAAGCACCCCGCTCCAGAGCCTCCATTAAGGCTGCTAGCAGCCTTCTTGTGGGTGGTAACATGAGGGCCGCCATGTTTGCCCCCAAGCGGGATACATCTGAAGGGAAAGCATCCAACCAGCTTTCAAACCCGAGGGCGGACTGTCGCTCAGGAGTCAGTGCCATACCCGATGCCGCAGCTGCCTCTTCGCTTGCCTCCCCACCCGCATCGAGCAGCTCCTGCACGCGGGTAAGTAGCGAACGAATGCTTTCTGCAGCCCCACTAGCGCCCACATTCTTCATGCCACTCCCGATAGAATTCGCTAGCCAAGGAAGGGACCCTAAAGCAGCGTAGCAAAGGGCTGAGGCTTTCCGGGCATTTGTGAGACCACCTGCCTCCAGAGCCCCAGCCGCAAGGTCCACCAGCACATGCAACTGGGCCAACACAGAGTCTGCAGGAACGACTCCCATACAACCGAGGGAGGCTAGACTGCGGACCACGAGCCGCACCCAGCACAGGTTTCCTGAGGCCAGAGCCTTGTGCAGTCTCCCAGGTAGTTCAGACACCACCCGACCTGCTAAGGCACTCCCTGAATTTCTACCAATGCCCAAGATACACGCCAAGATAGGGGTATGAGCAGGAAGATTTTCGAACCTACAAAATGGTGGGGGTAAGCGTGATAAATGAGAAAAAGCTTTTCCCAAACTCATAGAGAGTGGTTTTACTTACGCTTCTATAACAACAGCCACAACGGTGGAGGGCTCAGACTTAAATAAAGCATCTAGTTCGCTGGCCGCTGATGCCAAAATGTCGCCAAGCGGTTTGTGGGTATGCGTGAACTGAGTCGTCAAAAGCTTACGGGTATTGCGGGATACATTGCTGCATTCTACATCCACCTCAATCGCCCTCAAAATATCATGATGATTACGACCTACACGAGGCCTTTTTGTCGTGGAAATCGGACCTGTGGCTTCCATCAGAGTGTGTTTTTGGTTTTTGGTTTTTGGTTTTTCTCTTTCTCTTTTTTTTCTTTTTTTTCTTTTCTTTCCTTTTTTTTTAAAAAGAAGGAAAGAAAAAGGAGAAAGGCTCCTCTTGTTCCAACAAATAGCAAAAATGCACCGTTGGGGCTCATCATTATCCGGAATATTTAGAAAATCAAATAATTTATGTACGTGCATGTATGGCAACCGCTCAGCTTTCTCAACTGGTCCACAAAATAGAGCTGGACAAGGAGAAACTACCCACTTTGGAAACAGTACAGTAGATTTGGGAGAAAAAAAGCGAATGGTTGGTGAAGTGTTTCACAGAGTTGCTGAAAATTACGACTTAATGAATGACATGATGAGTGGTGGGGTGCATCGTCTATGGAAAGACTCGTTTGTGAATATGGCGGGGAATATCGTATCCCAGGGTACGTTTTTTGTGTGGGGACTCACTCCACATCCTACTTGCGCCATTAACAGCAAGCCCAACTATTCACTGATACTTTAACTCTACAGGTGATCGTCAGACAGTGGTCTTAGATGTGGCGGGAGGAACTGGTGACATAGCCTTTCGACTGCGAGACAAGATGGCTGGTAGCTTCATACGCCCTCCTGTGCCACCCAAGATAATAGTGACTGACATTAATCCCTCCATGCTTCAGGTAGGTCAGGACCGTGCTGAAAAACATGCAGCCTCCAACCACATGCTAGTTCATGCACCTAAACTGGAGTGGCGCGTGGGTGACGCAGAGAATCTCGACTGGATTCCCAACGAATCTGTAGACCTTTACACCATTGCCTTTGGCATCCGTAATGTGACCCACGTAGATGCTGTTTTGAGGGAAGCTTTCCGCGTATTGCGACCGGGAGGCCGCTTCATGTGCTTAGAGTTTTCTCGCGTGCGGGCCCCCTTGCTGTCTTCCCTGTACGAGGCGTACTCCTTTAATGTCATTCCTGCCTTGGGCGCTGCCGTGTCTGGAGACCGCGCTTCTTACCAGTATCTCGTTGAGTCCATACGAAAGTTCCCCGATCAGGAGCTTTTTGCTGACATGATTGCGGATGCGGGGTTTTCGGGGGTCGATTACACTGACTTTACATTTGGCGTGTGCTCTGTTCACACGGGTTACAAATTAGTGGATGGAAAAAAATAATCAAATTCAGTATCGTATCTTCTAAACAATTTCAAGAGGAGTGTCCCACCCAGGCCCCAGTGCCTCAAGGTCCGCCTTAGTCAAGTTGAGATTGTACATAACCTTGTAGTCGTGCTCCACCTCCAAGCGCCCATTGTACATTACCTCTCCCATTTTAGGGCTCCAGCCTCCACCATACCCATCAAAAAATCCAACGGTGCCGTTCCATAAATAGGTGAGAGCTGAGACGATGGCGTCGATGTTCTGGGTGTCTGTGAGACGGATGAGGGAATCCGTCTCCTCCCGCAGCGCTCGGCTGTCCAGGCGCTCCCTCCAAAAGCTGGACTTGAAAATATTTCCACCCATGCCCCCAAGGGGAAGTTTCCCGTAAAGTTTTTCTCCGCGAGGATTCGGGTTGCGCGCTTTGATCCAGGCCTCCACAGGGGGGTGCATAACGGCAAAGTCCACGGCCCCATTGATGTCCCAGGGCAGCTGGGACGTTACCCTCTGAATCACCCGCACATCATCCTCAAGGTGCATGAAGTACTGCTCCGTGGTCTCCGCCAATATTTTCCTCCAGATATCAAACAATGCCATCATTTGTTCCGTGCTTAAAAACATGCGCCCGTTTTTAATAGTGAGAACTACAGGCCCAATCCACGTGGCACGCAAATCTGCTGCTACTTTTCTGTAGTCGTAGCATCCATTGTCACATATTATGTACAGAGGGGACTCTGGGTAGGCTGTCCGGAAAGAAAGAACGGAGGAAAGAAAAGCCTTTGGGCGGCGGTAAACTACATACACTCCCACGATACCGTCGTTCGAGGCCGCAGCAGGTGAAGAAACACGAGAAATACGCTGCACCCTAGAAGGCGAGGTCACTCGATGGGCACGGATCATTGGCTCTATGTATAAATAAGCTATTAAGAAACCCAGTATAAGTGATGCCAAGGGCCATAAGTTGAACACATTGAATTTCTTTATCGACGGTGGGGCCATTACTAGTGTGCTAGTCCTATCTTGCCAGGTGAATACAATCGTGATTAAGACCGAAAATAAGAAATAGTGGTGAAAAGGAGCGATAGCTTTTTGGAAACGTATAGGGCTCCTACGAATTATATTCACTGAATCCCTTTGGCAGGGCCAGGCCAGCTAAATGTAATTTATAATCGACGCTTGTTGCTTGGTGCCCGCCGGACCGACTGGCTTTTTTTGCTTAAGCCCATCCCACTACCCCACTAACTACCCCATACCGTCATTCGAGGCCGCAGAAGAAACGGTGAAGAAACACGAGAGCGTCTTAGTGTTACTGTTTCTCTTAACATAAGTGAATGCCCTTCCACCATTTACTTCTTTTATTTAGCTCCCGTGTGAAATTTCGTGGTTTTTCTTCTAAAATACCAGATGCTGTATCTCCTGGGTCTCCCATTGAGCCTGCAAAATTGACGAGTACAGCACAAATTCTTCAAATGTGGAAGTCCTCTCCGGCTGTAAACAAAACGACTATCGGTGCGGGCCCCGTGGCTGCAGGAATCAAAACTAAAATTGGAGGGCTCTCATCTATGGGGTCATCATTGGCGAATATTAGGAAAGAAATGGAGCGCAATAGAAAACTGCAGGCGGAGAGGCGGTCACAGGTGGAGGCTCAGTTTCAGGAAAGGCGGGCTCTTTTGAATAACGTGCGAGATATTCGTCGGGATTCTACAAAGCCCATGGATTCTAAGCAAACTCGTCAGAAAGTTCAATCGCAGGATTTTGCTACCGCTCGAAGCGCGGGCGGTAACGTCAATAGCATGTCCCACCGAGTGGGCACATACACCTCCAATTTTTCCAACTTGCTGAGTACCGAGGATCTAGAGGCTGCGTCAATTCGAACTAGTGAAAGATTGAGAAAACCTCCAAAAGTTTCCGCGGCAAGACGTATGGGTGCATTTTCAACACCTAGCGCTATGCGTGGTCTGCGTCTCAAGCCTCAATTACGTGAAAAATTTGCCGAGGGTCAGCGAATTCGTCGAGGGCGTGTGATTACGATCTTAGAAGGCATGACCATTCGCCAACTGGCACTTGCTATGCGCCTTCATTTGACCCCTCTATTTCAAAAACTTCATGCAGCGGGGGAGAGGTGCAATAGTGCAAAAGACGTCGTGGATTGTGATGTGGCGCAGCTGATATGCGAGGAGTTGGGAATGATTGTTCGGAGAAAGGAGGACAAGCGTAGAGACAGGCTACGCTCCCCCACGATCTCCTCTGAGCTTCTTGCGAAAGAAGGGGCACCACACCGTGCCCCTGTTGTCACAGTCATGGGGCATGTAGATCACGGAAAAACGTCGCTTCTGGATGCCCTGAGAGGGGCTTCCGTGGCCTCTCGTGAAGCAGGAGGGATCACGCAGGGCATAGCTGCCTTCAGTGTGGCGATGCGAGCAGTCAGTGAGGGCACAGGGGTGGTTAGGCCACCAGGGGGAAAAACTATCAAGGAGGGTAGTGGAAGAGACTTAGAGGAGGAAGCGAGAAGGTCGTTGGAGGACATGGTGAATGACTCCAAGCAAGGAGGGGAAGTTGGAGGTTCACCTCTCTCTGCTACCCGTGGGAGATCCAAGGGGAAAAAGGCCAAGGCGGCAAAGACTGCTGCTCTTTTAGCACTTGAAGAGTCTTCCATTAGTTCCACTCCCTGGGTCCCTTCCAACGTTGACGTGATGACCTTCATAGACACACCCGGGCACGCCCTGTTTTCAGCTATGCGAAAACATGGGGCGAGCGCGACAGACATCGTCGTGCTTGTGGTAGACGGAAAAGCGGGGGTGCAACCGCAGACACTAGAGTGTGTTGAACTTATTACGTCCTCCTCCGTGCCCTGCATCATCGCTGTCACCAAGTGTGATGCTGTTGATCCAGAAGAGGCTAAGACGCGCGTAGCCTCTGGTCTCTTGGAACTGGGATTCGCTACAGAGCCGTACGGTGGGGACGCGCCTCTCGTGCCCATCTCCGCTCGCACCGGCTTTGGGTTGACGGAGTTAAAAGAGGCCATTGCAGTTCAGGCAGAGTTAATGGAACTGAGGGCGAGGATAAAGTGCCTTCCGGAAGCCACGGTTCTTGATAGTAGAGTGTTGCCTGGGCAGGGGCAGGTGGTTGATGTAATTGTTACTTGCGGGGTTCTGAGAGTGGGGGACTTTGTAGTTGCAGGGAATGAAATGGGGCGCGTGAAAGCGCTTTTTACAGACGCCGTGGGAGCTAGCTCTCTCAACAAAAGAATTTCCGAGGCAGAGAGAGTGGCTGCAACCGGAGGCGTAAAAGGCGAAGGCTCTTCACCGGGCACCAAAGTGCCACCCTCAAAGAAGTGTGTGCCCTCCCCCCTTCCCCTTAAAAAGATACAGCTTGGGGAGGGTGGAAAGAGCAAGGAAAACAGTGGTGGTGGTGGCAACTCCACTCTCTCAGAGGCCTTCAAACTAACCCCCGTAAATGAGGCTCTTCCTGGAACTCCCGTTAGAATTTTAGGCCTCCGGGGTGTTGTGCCCGCGGGGAGTGACCTCCTTGGTGTAGAAGATGAATCAAGGGGCAGTGCAGTCCTTGAGGGACGTGCAAGGCGAGTAGCAGCCCAAGAGGCTATGTCCATAGCCGCCACGGACGCCGTAGTGCGGAAGGTAGAGAGGGCTGAGTACCAAGCAAAGCGGGACAGAAAGGTGGCCTTCACATTGGCGTCAACTCGGGAGAGACAGAGGAACGTTTTTAAAAGGCTTGCTCAGCCCATCCCCCCCAGACTTCAAGCGCAGCCATGGGAGATAGCTATTTTTCAGGATGCCCGGGCAGGCAACGTTATAGGGATAGCAAGTAGCGGGAAAAGTACAAGATTGCAGGGGGGGCAGCAGAGGGATGTCGCCATGAGCTACGCGGAGGCCAGTGCCGGTGAAGGGAGCACTCGCGCCCCTATAGTGTCTCTTCTTTTAAGGGCAGACTCAATGGGATCCTTAGCAGCACTGCGTGATGCAGTGGAGCGGATCCGATCTCAGACGGATGCCGTCACCCCGAGAGTCATAACGGCCACAGTGGGGGATGTAACTGAGAAAGACATTTCCTACGCTGGGGAGATGAAGGCACACGTGGTGAGCTATGGGGCTCGCGTTCCCAGCGAAGTTCAAAAACAGGCTGACAAAAGGAAGGTGTCCCTTCTTTCGGGGAAGGTCATTTATTCCCTCCTGGATGACCTTTGCTCCATGCTGGCAGGCTATCTACCCGCAGAGATGGAAGAAGAGGTAAGTGCTGTGGCGGAGGCGAAGGCCATTTTCACACTCAATGTATCTCCTAGTTCTAAGGTACAAGTCGCTGTGGGCTGCCTGGTCACCGAGGGGACGCTTTTGAAAAGTTGCCTCAATTTTCGTCTCGTTCGAGACGGGGAAGTTATTCATGAAATGAAAGAACTTGCCTCCCTTCAACTTTTACAAAAAAAGGTGGAGAGTGTGAAGAAGGGGGACGAATGCGGACTCTCTTTTGCGGGCATTACTGACGTAAAGGTGGGAGATAAAATTCAAGCCATCACACTGAAGCGTAAAAAGCTCAAGCTCAACATAAATTGGGATTAGAAAAAACCTGGTCATTATTTTTTTTATACACTTTTTGCAAAGTCCTCCAAAGAGGAGGGGGCCACCATGTTTTCTGGTTTCACCCAAGCATTGAACTGCATGGGGTAAAAGGGTGTTGTGTGGGTGTGCGTGTTAGTGGGCAAGGCGAATAAATCGCTTAAGGAGGAGGAGGGACAACAAATAAAATTGTTGTTGTTGTTTTCGTCGTAGAGGAAGCGAGCGAGCGTACCTGAGCTTCAGTGCAAACGCCAAGAGAGAGTGCAGCCTCCTTCAGAGTGGTACCCTCCTTGTGAGCCTTTTTGGCCGTCTGAGCCGCCTTGTCGTACCCAATGTAAGGGTTGAGGGCAGTGACAAGCATGAGGGAGTCTCCGAGAAGCTGGGAAATGCGCTTCTTGTTGGGCTGGATCCCCGCAACGCAGTGATCCGCAAAGGAGACTGAGGCATCCCCTATAAGGCGGGCGCTCTGAATAAAGTTAGAGATCATGACGGGCTTGAAAACATTGAGTTCAAAATGCCCGTTGGAGCCCCCCACACTAACTGCTACTTGGTTACCCATAACCTGCGCAGCCACCATGGTGATGGCCTCAGACTGGGTGGGGTTAACCTTCCCGGGCATGATTGAGCTTCCGGGCTCGTTTTCAGGGAGGAGTAACTCGCCAAGACCACTGCGAGGCCCACTACCAAGCAGGCGGATATCGTTACCTATCTTCATGAGGGAAACAGCTACGGTGTTAAGGGCCCCATGACTTTCCACCACTGCGTCGTGGGCAGCCAGGGCCTCAAACTTATTTGGGGCGGTGATGAATGGGAGCCCAGTTTCCTTAGAAATTTCTAAGGCTATGGCTGAGTCGAATCCTGCCACGCTGTTTAGACCAGTGCCGACTGCCGTACCACCCTGGGCAAGCATGAGCAGGCGAGGAAGGGTGGCCTCAATCCGAGCCATCCCGTATTCAACCTGGCAGGCATATCCGGAAAACTCTTGCCCCAAGGTGAGGGGAGTGGCATCCTGGGTGTGCGTGCGTCCGATTTTTATAATGTCTTTAAACTCCTCCTGCTTTGCGAGGAGAGTCTTGTGGAGGTGCTTGAGGCCGGGGAGTGTGACGCGGGTAAGCTCCAGGACAGCTGCTATGTGCATGGCGGTGGGGTAGCTGTCATTGCTGCTCATGCCCATGTTCACATGATCATTGGGGTGTACAGGCTTCTTGCTTCCAATCACACCACCCATAAGCTCTATCGCTCTGTTAGATACCACCTCATTGACGTTCATGTTGGTCTGCGTCCCGCTGCCTGTCTGGAATATCACAAGAGGAAAGTGAGCATCCAATTTACCTGCAAGAATCTCGTCGCAAACCTCCATAATTTTTTTACCGATATCTGGCTTCATAATTCCATAACCCATATTCACTTTAGCGGCGCACTTTTTCAGGATGGCAAAGGCACGGATAATCTCGATAGGCATGCGAGCACCTCCTATCTTGAAATTTTCAATGGAGCGCTGGGTCTGAGCACCCCAGTAGCAATCATTAGGAACATCAATCTTACCCATGGTGTCACTCTCTACACGATTACCCTGAAAACGACACGGAAGGCGCGGAACATAATTGCAAATGGGTGTGGTGTGAAATGCATGAGGTCAGAGGTCAAGCTGGTTTTCGATGAGTTTCGGTGCACTCTTCGCAATACGAACGACTGGTGAACTTGATGTAGTAGCAAAACCACGCATGGTAGTGGCCATTGTGCGATATAGCGAGAGACGAAGGGTACGCGACAACATTTTGTGCTCCTCCAAAATCCAACCTTGAGGTACCGGTGATAGCTGGGTGATAGTCCGACCTAGGAGAGACTCAACTGAACGACCTCCCTCCAGAGAGTAAATGGAAGAAGAAGCCAATTTAATTTCTTCTTCATCCACCCCAACCCGAGATAGTTTTTTGCCCTGGGTAGAAAAGTATCGGCCCTCTCGTCTTGACGATTTAGTATCCCAACAGGACATTGTGCAGACAAGTACGTGTTCGCATATCTTCGCAGCACCGTATGCAAGGCTGCGGTGCTCACTTCCCCCCCACACACACCATTCTTTTTTTTTTCAGTATCTCGTTTGATTGATGTTAATAGACTACCACACTTATTGTTTTACGGGCCTCCCGGGACGGGAAAAACAACCACTATTCTTGCTCTTGCTCACAAGTTGTACGGTCCTAGCTATCAATCCATGGTGTTAGAGTTGAACGCATCAGATGACAGAGGTATAGATGTGGTTCGCGAGCAAATTAAAAGTTTTGCGGGGACCCGGAAGCTGTTCAGTACCGGTGTCAAGTTGATAGTGCTGGACGAGGCAGACGCCATGACCGCTGACGCTCAATTTGCGCTGCGCCGTGTGATAGAAAAGTACACCCGCAACACCCGCTTCTGTCTTATCTGCAACTACGTCTCAAAGATTATCCCAGCCCTGCAATCTCGATGCACCCGTTTTCGATTTGCTCCCCTTCGAAAGGACGACATGGAGGCCCGTATGCGATATGTTGTGGACAAAGAGGGCCTGGGAATGCGCGTGACAGACGACGGCCTTCAGGCGATTCTGCGCCTGAGCGGTGGGGACATGCGCAAGGTATTAAATGTTCTTCAGGCCACGGCTTCGGGATTTGATAGAGTGGACGCTGCAAACGTACACTTGTGCACAGGAAATCCCACGCCCGCTGAGGTGCGTGCCTTATTGGAGTCCCTTTTAAATAAGCCCTTATCGGAGGCCCACAAAGACCTGCAAACTATTTTGCAGCGGGGATTCGCTCTAACTGACATCCTCAATGAGCTCTCTAGAATAGTGCCGGATATGCATATGGGCCCGGGTGCGCTTCGGCTGCTCGTGGAGCGCATGGCTGAGATAGAGCATAGACTGGCCTTCGGTACTTCCGAAAAGCTTCAAGGTGCCTCCCTGGTGGCAGCCTTTTGGGCAGCTAGGGAAGTCATGGGGAAAACTGGGGAGGGGGGGGTCGCAGTATGACTCTCTGGTTGGAAAAAGCTGTGTCAAATTATCTATATTTAGCGATTCAATCAGCAGGGTTGCTTTGTTTTATAGCCGCATAAGCATCGTCACTCTCATACATCACCACTACCGTCTTCCCATCAAATGCCTTGGTGGAGAGGATAGCTGCGGCGGTTGCTGCCATGGCTGGCGTTGCGTATTCCGCAAAAATGTAACCCGCGAGAGTTCCTTTACGCGGAATGAGAAGGGATAGTAGGGATCCTTGTTTTTTCAATTCCTCTTGAACATCCTCCTTGATTTCTTTGTATTCGGTGTCATCCGTAAGCTCCTCCTCTGTCACCATGTTGCTTAATTTGAGAACCCTGTGGGAAGAAGGTTGCACAACGATGGGGGTGTACCCTGCATAGGGT
>Ga0114972_10002101_pt1 | contig 14925 bp, 10 predicted proteins | sample M_140807_EF_Meta_FD_87354 | JGI IMG/M metagenome (GOLD analysis project Ga0114972, IMG submission 87354) | Freshwater microbial communities from Lake Montjoie, Canada to study carbon cycling - M_140807_EF_MetaG | ecosystem: Environmental > Aquatic > Freshwater > Lake | place: Lake Montjoie... | reverse complement strand
GACCTGATGAAGTCTCGCGATGCCGCTTCGCCGGGCAAGCCGGTGGTGCTTGCCGGCCGGCTGCTCGACACCGCCGGGCGACCCTGTTCCGGACTGCGGCTGCAGGTCTGGCAGGCCAATTCCACCGGCCGCTACGACTACCATCCGGCCGAGACGCCCGGCCATGGCCGCCCGGACCCGGCCTTCCGTGGCCACGGCGAGGCCGACATCGATGCCGATGGCTGGTACGCGTACCGGACGATTCGCCCGGGTGGCTACAAGCGGACGCTGTTCGGGTTCCTGCCCTGGACCTTCGTGCCTCACATCCACGTCGCAGTTCGGGCGGGCGAGCGCGACCTGCTGGTCACCCAGTGCGACGTCGACAAGGCGGTCGTGCAGCAGCCTGCCACGGCCCAGGCGGATCATGCCGAGCTGATGCGATCGGCCCCGATGCGCAGGCTCGCCGAGGCCGTCGGCGGTGCAGTCGTCGCACAGGCCGAACTGATCCGCTTCGATGTCGTGCTCGACCGACCGGCTTGAGCCGACTCGTACGGTGTGGCGCCGCAGCGCGAGGTGGTGGGCAGGCTAGAGTTGTTTGCCATCCGCTTGTGGTGCTTGAAATCGCCTGCGGAACACCCCCCACTCCCCGAGAGCGCACGATCGCCGATCTGAAGCGCTTGCAAAATGCAGTCGTTGCGACGACACAGGAGCCACCCGACTGGGCATTGCGTTCAGCACCACCACCACTCAGTCGTAGCGATAGCTCCAGATCACGTCGACCGCATTGGTCGTGCCGCCGCTTGCGCGCACACTGAATCGCTCGGTGAGCTCGTACTGCAGTCGCACCAGATTCTGCAGGCCGCGCAGGCTCTGCTCATAGCTCAGAAAGAGCCGGTCGGTGATCCGTTTGCCCAGGGTCACGATGCTGTCCTGAGCGGAGCTGGCGGCTGAGCCCGGATCGCTGATGCTGCCGCCCTGCCCGGTGCGAATCGACAGCACATCCAGACCGAAGGTCCGGGCCAGGCTGGGCGAGCTGGCATTGGGATCACCCGATGACAGCAGGAGCGCCGCGGCGGTCTGCATCGCCGACGATCCGGCACCGGCACCACGCACATTGTCAGAACCGGTGCCCAGCACCAGCCAGGACAGCTTGTCGAGCTCGGGCACATCAGGGCGCGAGACCAGCTTGAGCTGCGGCCTGCTCGCAGTGCCGCTGATCGCCACGCCGGCCTCAACCGGCAGGTAACGGCGATAGGCCTCGATGTCGATCGCCGGATTGTCGACCGGGCCACTGAATACCAGGGTGCCGCGTTCGATTTCCAGCCGCTGCCCGAAACCGGTATAGGTGCCCTTGGCCACCCGGACCGTGCCGGTCAGGCGAGGCGCATCCGGCAGACGCCCCCGCAGGCTGAGCTGTCCGGTGAGTCGGGCATCGATGCCCGAGCCCCAGACCTTGAAGCGATCACCCAGATCAATCTGCAGATTACTGACGATACGAAAGCCTTTGGTATCCGCAGGATCGCCAGCGGACAGCGCAGCGCGCGCGGCCGCCGCCGCAGCAGCAGGCGACGCCGCCTGAGCCGATTTGCGCACCACGATCACATCCTTGGCCAGATCCGACCCTGAGGGTGAGCTGATCTCGATGACGCCCTCGTCGGCACGCAGACTGCCGCGCAGATTGAGCCGACCGGTCTGCAGGGTGGCGGTGGCGTCGCCCGACAAGGACAGCCGCTGCCCGGCGCCAAGCGGAATCGGCATCTGATCGAGGACCACCACCGCTTCGCTGCGATCGTCGGCGCGCAGCGTGCCGCTCATGCTCACCGAGCCCTTGCCGCTGGCAAATCGCATCTTCTGGATGCTGACGACATTGTCCTGCAGCGTGGCCGCCAGCTCGCCATCGGTCAGACGCATGCCGAGTTCGCGCTGCAGCGCAAGCAGCCGCGAGCCCTCGATGCGACCGCTGATACGCGGCGTGCGCAGCGTGCCGGCCAGCGTCAGCGCTGCCTTGAGCGCACCATCGATGCGCCAGGCATCACCCACCATGCCACGGGTGAGGGCCAGGCTCGGCAGATCGAGGTTCACCGTCCCGTTCAGGGGCACTGCCAGATCGGGCAAGGCGCTGCCGGCAGGCCATTGCAGCGGTGCCGACGCCTCGCCACGGATGCTGCCGATGGCGGTGCCGCGGATATCGACGGTGGCGCTCAGTCGGTCGCCACCGGCATTGACCTTCAGATCGAACTGCTGCACGCCAGCAGGTAGGCCCCCAATCGCCGCAGCGTTGGGCAGGGCAGCGTTGGGCACGGCAGCGACCGGGCCAGCGGGGCCGTCGGGGCCGTCGGTCGCGATCAGCAGATCGCCCGACTCGCGAAAGACCGCCAGTTGGCCGCGCACGCTGTCGACCTTGCCCGGCGTGCCGCTCAGATCAAAGGTCGCGCCCAGTCGCAAAGCCTTGTCGCCGTCGAGTTGCAGGTAACGCTCGGCGCCGATCGCAGACAGCCAGCGGATCGGCAAACCGGTCGCGCCGCCGCGCAATTGCAGCCGTCGATCCGCCCAGCGTGCCTCGTCGATCCGCAGTGCCGCGCCACTTGTGCCATCGACCGCAAGTGCCAGCCCGCTGAGCGAGGCGAGGGTGCGGCCAAGCTCGAGCGACGCCGGCGCGGTCAGTGCGACGGTGGGGGCGAGCTTCTGATTCAGCTCGGTCAGCCGCCCGCGCCAGGCCTGATCGCTGCCGTTGCCGAACCCGCCTTCGATGCGCGCCCGCGCATCGAGATGCCTCGCGCTCGAGGCGGCCTGGACCGACAGCGCATGATTCATGGCATCGCCTTTGAGCTCGACCTTCAACAGCTCGACCGATTCGCCGGCCACCACCAGACCCTCGGTCTTGAGATCGATGCGCAGCTCACCGGCGGGCAGCTTCGCAGGGCCCGCAGGCAGGCCTGGTACGCCGATGCGACCGAGCATCGCCAGCAGCACATCAAGCCTTGCCAGCTCGACATGCGCGACTGCCGTGCGGGCCTGTGCGGCGCCGTCGACCTTGAGCTCACTGCCGGTGAGCGTGAACGCCATCCCCGGCGAGGCAAGCCGATCGCGCAACTGCCCGGTGATGCTCAGATGGCCGCCGAGCCGCTTGTCGAGCTCGGCGAGCTGGCGGGCATCGAGCGACAGCTCGAGCCGGTCGGCAGGCGTACCGAGATTGCCTTTGGCGCTCAGTCGGGTCGACCCGAGTTGCATCGCCAGATTGACCTCGCGCAGCCGATCCGGCTCGTAGCGGCCCGACACCGTCCCGGCGAGCGCAAGCCCGCTGAAGCGGCTGTCTGCCAGCGTCAGGCTGACCAGCGCCGACACCTTCGGTCTGGCGACACCCGATGCCGCGAATCGGCCATTGATCAGTCCCTTGGGCAGATCGGCGAAGCGCGCCGGATCGAAGCGGGCCAGCGTGCCTTTCAGATCGAATCGGTAGGGCTCGGCAATGCCGGCGGTGCCGCTCAACTCGGCAACGCCATCGCGGGCCTTCAGCGTCGCCTGGGCGATGCTGAGCACCTCGTCCTCGAGCCTTGCCTGCGCGCTCAGCGAGATGTCGCGATCGGCCAGTGCCACATCGAAGGCCAGACCTTTGCCGGCCGGCTTGAGCGTCACCGTTCCGCGCAGGGCGGTCTTGCGCAGCGTGCTCACCACCCGACTGAGGTCGAGCGATTCGGTGCTCAGGCGCAGCGTGAAATCGGGAATTGCGGCCGACTGGGTTGATACCTGAGCCGATGACGGATTCGACGAGATCGTTACCGCGGCGTCACCGGCCAGCAGACCCGGCGGGCCGTCGAGCCGCAGCGCGTTCAGACTCAGCCGATCCCCTTTGAGCACCAGGCGGGTATCGATCGATGCGATCGGCAACTGCTGTCGGTCGAGCGGGCCGACCGCGTCATTGACCAGATGCAGGGTGCCGCTGAAGTCATCGGCGATATCGAGGGTGCCGACATCGAGGGTGCCATTCAGGCGGGTGGCCGGCAGACCGTCGCCAAAGCGGGCAAGGTCGAGGCGATCGATCTTGATCGTCGCCTTGCCCAGCCACGTCCGGGCAAAGGGCGACAAAGTGGCCTGCGCCGAGAACGCGGCCTCGCGCATCACCGTGCCGGCATCGACCGACAGGGCCTGCAAATCGCCGCCGAGCGTCGCCTTGACCGACTGCGGCTCATCGCTCACGACAGTCTCGAGCAGCGCATGCGCGGCCACCGGATAGGGCCGGGTGTCGCCGACCGTGCCGTCCACCGAGAGCACCCCAAAGTCGCCATGCACACCGAGCCTGTCGATCGTGTAGACGCGCCGGTCGTAATGCAGGCTCGCTGCGAGGTCGGTCAGCACGGTTGGCTCGCCGCCTGATTCAACAGACGACGCAGTTGACGACCCACCTGAAGTCGCACCTGAAGTCGCACCTGAAGTCGCACCTGACGACGCACCTGACGACGCACCTGAAGATCCACCTGAGACGCCGCCAGACGGTGTGCCTCCGGGCGGCTTGCTCGCAGTACGAAGCACCAGACGATCGAGCCGCGCCTGCCGGATATCGAGGGCAATCGGCAGCCTGAGCGAATCGGGCAGCGTCACCGGCTCATCCGACGGCGGGGTGAGCACCTCGACCTCGCCGATGGCGAGCTCGCGAATGACAAGCGTGCGCCGCAGCGCCCCGAGCCAGTCGAGCGACAGCCGTGCTTCCTTGACGGTGACCGTCAGATCGACGTCCGTCCAGACGATCCGCCCGGCGCGCATCTCGCCGAAGGGCGAGCCCTCGGGCGCATCGATCGCGAGCCGCCCACCCGAATGCTTGACCGCCTGCGCCGCGATCGTGCTCATCAGTGCGCCGCTGCTCGCAGCGTGCGAAACCGCCAGGAGCGCCGCGATCGCGATGGCCAACAATGCCAGCGCAAGCCACCACCTGCCGCGTCCGCGTGAGGCTGGCACGGCCTGGTCGTCGGAGGGATTGGTGCTCGGATCGTCGGCCATCAGAACACGACCCCGATCGAGACATAGAAGCGCCACTGTTCGAGCGTCGCGCCCCGGGCAAGGTCGATATTGAGCGGGCCGACCGGCGTGCGCCAGCGTGCTCCCACGCCGTAACCGACATAAGGTCTCAGCGAATCGAGCGAATTGGTCGCGGTGCCGAGGTCGGTAAACACCGCCGCCGCCCAGTCTCGATTGATCTGATGCTGATATTCGGTGCTGGCCGTCCAGAGGTAGCGCCCGCCGAGCGTCGCCTGGCCCTCGGTGACACCGATGCTCTGGCTGGTATAGCCGCGGATCGACTTGCTGCCGCCGGTGCGAAACAGGTTGGCTGAAGGAATGCCCTGGCTGGAGCTGGCCGCGACCGCACCGAGCTCGCCGCGCAGCACCAGACGCCCGAACTGATGCCTGTTTGCATCCTCCAGCGGGATCAGCCAATACCCCAGGGTATAGACCCGCGCAAAGCTCTGGGTCGATGCAACAGCCTGGGAGGCCGCCGAGGTCTGCAGCGTGAAGATATAGCCGCTGTTGGGCGACAGCGGCGAATCAAGGCTGCGACGGGTCCAGGCCCAACCGAACACCGTTGCCGAATTGATGTAGTTCTGTTCGTCGGTGGGGCTGTAAACCACGTTCTGCTGCTCGTGCTGATACTGCATCGAGTAGGTGTATTCGTTGTCGCCCACGCGATGTGCCCGAGCCAGCACCAGCGAGGCGGCGTCGACCAGATCGTTCTGGATATTGCGGTGTTCGGCGCGTGCACCGACCTGCCAGCGCCAGCCCTCGAGATCCTGCGGCCAGTCCCAGTTGCTGTAGAAGACCTGACGCTGGACCTCCAGCGTCACACCGGTCAGGCTCTGGATGCCCAATCCACCCACATTGCGGTTCTCGAACGCGGCCGCCACATTGAAGCCGGCATCGGTGTCGTAGCCGCCGCCCAGGGCAATCCGCTTGGACTGGCGCTCGACCACGTCGACCCGGATCGGCACTTCCATCAGTTCGGGATTGCGCGTGAGCGCGGCGGTATCCGGACGCACATTGACCGTGGTGAAAAAGCCCGAACCGTTCAGGCGGGTCTGCAACTGGATGATCTGGCGCACCGAGTAGGGATCACCTTGCTTGAAGGTGGTGAGCCCCTCCACGGTCACCTCGGGATAGCGCTCCAGACCGTTGATGACCAACTCCCCAAACCGCAGCGGCGCGGCCGACGCGATATCGACGATCAGACTCGCAGTGCGTCGGTCGACATCAACCAGCGCTTCGCTGTCAATGATGCGTGCCCGCAGGAACCCGGCCTCGCTCAGCGCCGCGAGCACCGCGCGCTTGGCCCGCTCCCAGTCGGGGGACCGAAACGCCTGCCCCTCCGAAAGCGGCCACTCGCGCGCCAGACGCGCGCGCAGCTCATCGAATTCGGGGCCTGCCACCTCGCCGCTGAAATTCAGCTTGACGGTGTCGACCAGCGTACGTGGCCCCGGTATCACCTCGACACGCGCACCGCCCTTGATCTCGACCACCTTGATCTGCGGCGAAAAATAGCCCTCGGCAGCGAGCAGCTCCTCGACCTCCGCCGGCGCGCGGGCAACAAAGAGTGGCAATTGCGAGGGATCGTAGTCGGCACGTTGCCGCCAGCGGCCGAGCAGCGTTGATTCGCGGATCTGACGGTCGAGTGGCGACGGCGCCTCCACCTCGAGCAGGTATTGCGGGGCCACCACCCCATTTGCGGCATCGGCTTGTATCGCGGGCTCGCCGAAGAATCGGCCGATCAAAGGCAATCCGGACAGCGGATTGGCAGCAGGCGCGTCAGGCGGCGCTGGCGCGGTCTGTAGCGCCTGCGCACCCACGCTGGAGCCAAGTGCCATGAACGCGACCATGAACAGCGCACGCAGCACCCCGTGCCCCGCTTGTCAGATCACGATCGTCGGCGCATCACCTGCCGCTCGCGCAACAATCCTGCCAATCACGCTGGCGGTCTCGCCTGCGGCCTGCAGACGTGCGAGTGCATTCGCCGCATCGCCCGGCGCCACCACGATCACCATGCCGATGCCGCAGTTGAAGACACGATGCATTTCGGCGTCGGCGACCTGGCCCATGCGCTGCAGCCAGTCAAAGAGCGGCGGCATCGTCCAGGCATCACGATGCAGGATCGCCTGGCAATCGTCGGGCAACACCCGCGGCACATTCTCGACCAGTCCGCCGCCGGTGATGTGGGCGATGCCCTTGACCGGCATCGCCGCAATCAGCGACAGCACCGGTTTGACATAGATGCGAGTGGGCGCCATGACCGCGTCGGCAAAACTGCGGCCATCAAAGTCGTTCTGCAGGGCCGGGGCATCGAGCGCACCATGGGCCCGCTCGATGATTCTGCGAACCAGCGAATAGCCATTGGAGTGGATGCCGCTGGAGGCCAGGCCGATCACCACATCGCCAGGCACGATCGAGCGCCCGGTGATGATCGCCGACTTCTCGACCGCGCCGACGGCAAAGCCTGCGAGGTCGTATTCGCCATCGGGATACATGTCGGGCATCTCGGCGGTTTCGCCGCCGATCAGCGCGCAGCCGGCCTGTTCGCAGCCGGTGGCAATGCCGCCGACCACCCGCGCGGCGGTATCGACATCGAGTCGGCCGCAGGCGAAATAGTCGAGAAAAAAGAGCGGCTCGGCGCCCTGCACCAGGATGTCGTTGACGCTCATTGCCACCAGGTCGATTCCGACGGTGTCATGGCGCCCGAGCGCAAACGCCATCCGCAGCTTGGTGCCGACGCCGTCGGTGCCCGACACCAGCACCGGCTCGCGATAGCGCTTGGGCACCTCGAAGAGCGCACCGAAACCACCGATGCCGGTGAGCACACCCTCGCGAAGCGTGCGGCGCGCCATCGGCTTGATGCGCTCAACCAGGGCATCGCCGGCATCGATGTCGACACCGGCATCCTTGTAGGAAAGGGGCGCAGGGGCATTTGCCGCAGTGCCGTCGGGCTGATCACTCATGCTGGGTGCGGGCCGTTGATGCGGACCGATACAATGGGTCAACTCGCATTGTAACGGTCCGTCCCCGCGCCATCGTCTTGAACCAGCTCACCCTCGATCTCGGCGCGCCACCGCCGCCGACCTTCGACAACTTCGTGGCAGGCGACAACCTCGAAGCGCTGTCCTCGCTGCGCCGACTGCTGCAGGCCCTTGGCGGCTACCCCGACCACACCGAGCCGGCTCACGGTATCGGACCCGCGACCGGCTCGCGATTCATCTATCTGTGGGGATTGCCGGCCAGCGGCCGCAGCCATCTGCTCCATGCGCTGGCAAGCGCGAGCGGGTCGCACCATGCCCGGATGCTCACGCCGGCAAGCCAACTGCCTGACTTCGACCACGACCCATCGATCCGCCTGTGGCTGGTCGACGATTGCGATCAGCTTGACCCTCCGCGCCAGGAGAGTGTCTTTCATCTGTTCAATTCGATTCAGGCCGAGGCCGCAACAGCGACGGTGAGCGCACTGGTGAGCGCCGGCTCGAATGCGCCGATGCAGTTGCCCGTGATCCCTGAGCTGGCGACCCGCCTCGGCTGGGGGCTGGTCTTTCAGCTGCATCGCCTGAGCGACCGCGATGCCGCCCAGGCGCTGGCGGTGACGCTGGCCGAGCGAGGCATCACCGCCAGCGCCGACCTGATCCCCTGGCTGATGACCCGCACGGCGCGCGATCTCGGCCAGTTGCGTGCCATCATCGACCGGCTCGACCACTTCGCCCTGACCCGCAAACGGGCCCTCACCCTGCCGCTGTTGCGCGAGTTCCTGCAGGCGATGCCCGCTGAGCCGCCTGAGCCGCCGGCCAGCGCGTCCGACGACATGCCGTAGAATGGACATTGACATGCATCTGGCACTTTTCGATCTCGACCACACTCTGCTGCCCATCGACAGCGACTATGAGTGGTCCCGATTCCTGGCTCGGCTGGGCGTCCTTGACGGCGACGACTACGAACGCGAGAACAACCGCTTCTACGAGCAGTACAAAGCGGGTTCGCTCGATATCGCCGAATTCCTGCAGTTTCAACTGGCCCCGCTGGCAGCCCATCCGCGTGACACCCTCGACCGCTGGCATGCCCAGTTCATGACCGAAGTCATCACGCCGACGATCTCCCAGCAGGCCCGCCAACTGGTCGATCATCACCGTGCGCGCGGCGACCTGGTCGCGCTGGTCACCGCCACCAATGCCTTCGTGACCGCGCCGATTGCGCGCGCCTTCGGCATCGACCATCTGGTGGCGACCACGCTCGAAGAAGCCAACGGGCAGTTCACCGGCCGACCGCAGGGCACACCCTCGTTTCGCGAGGGCAAGGTCGTTCGCACCCATGAGTGGCTCGAGTCGATCGGCAAGCGCTTCGACGGCTTCGAGCGCAGCTGGTTCTACAGCGACTCGCGCAACGACATCGCCTTGCTCGAGCAGGTGACCGATCCGGTCGCGACCAATCCCGATCCGGTTCTGCATGCCACCGCCATCACACGAGGATGGCCGGTCCTGAGGCTTTTCGAAGGCAACACATGAATTCGAGTGCAAGCGGCGATCGTCCATGATCGTCAAGTTCATCAAACGGCTTCTCGGGGGCGGCGAGCCGGCGCAGGCAAGCCCCGCACCCAAACCCACGGCGGCCGCCGGCCCGAAACTGCTGAGTTATCGCGGCGCCGAACTCGGCATCAAGCGCGAACAGATTTCGCCAGCCGCCATGAAAACCTGCGAGGTACTGCAACGGGGCGGCTACAAGGCCTTCGTGGTCGGCGGCGGCGTTCGCGACTCGCTGCTCGGGCTTGCGCCCAAGGACTTCGACGTGGCCACCGATGCCACGCCCGAGGAAGTCCAGGCGCTTTTTCGGCGCGCGCGCATCATCGGACGGCGCTTCAAGATCGTCCACGTGATGTTCGGGCGCGAGACCATCGAAACCTCCACCTTTCGCGCCCTGCAGACCGACGCCGAGACCGACGAGCATGGCCGGGTGCTGCGCGACAATGTCTTTGGCTCGCAGCATGAAGACGCGCTGCGTCGCGACTTCACCATCAACGCGCTCTACTACGACCCGATTGGCGACCAGGTGCTCGACTACCTCGGCGGCGTGGCCGACCTCAAGGCGCGCCGGCTGCGGATGATCGGCGACCCGGCCACCCGCTATCGCGAAGACCCGGTGCGCATGCTGCGCACGGTGCGATTTGCCGCCAAGCTCGATTTCACGGTCGACCCGGCCACACTCGCCCCGGTTCGCGAGCTCGCCTCACTCATCGAAAATGTCCCATCGGCGCGGCTTTTCGACGAGATGCTCAAGCTGCTCGAGTCGGGCCATGCACTGGCCTGCGTGCGGCGGCTGCGCGCCGAAGGCCTGCACCACGGCGTCCTGCCCCTGCTCGATGTGATCCTCGAGCAGCCGCGTGGCGAGCGCTTCATCGAGGTGGCGCTGGCCAATACCGATGAGCGCGTGCGGGCCGGCAAGTCGGTCTCCCCCGGCTTTCTGTTTGCGACCCTCCTGTGGCAACTGGTCTCCGACCGCTGGCAGGCCCTGATGGCCGGTGGCGAGCACTCCATTCCGGCGCTGATGCAGGCCATGGATTCGGTGCTCGACGAGCAAGCCTCGAAGCTTGCGATCCAGCGTCGCCACATCGCCGACATGCGCGAAATCTGGGGGCTGCAACCCCGGCTCGAAAAGGGCGGGCGCGGTGCCATCCGGGCACTCGAACATCTGCGCTTTCGGGCGGGCTTCGACTTCCTGCTGCTGCGCGTCGAGGCCGGCGAGCTGCCAGAGGCGCTTGGCCAGTGGTGGACGCAATTCGTCGAGGGCGATGCCGCCACCCGCGAGCAGCTGCTCAATGCCCGACCGGGTGAAGCCCGCGCCGGCCCGGCCCGCCGACGCAGACGCCGCAGCAGTGGTGCCCGTCGAGGCAGCGCCGACAGCGATGGCAACAGCGATGCAGGCGTCGACGGGGGCAGCCCTGACGCTCAGGAGGCCGGTGCCCCGGCTGATCGCGCTGCGAGCCTCGACCGGGACTGGCCGTCTGACCTGCAGGGCGGCGGCTCACCGCGCGACCGCAATCCGCCGCGCTGACATGGCCGAGACGGTCGACGCCTGGGTCGCGCTAGGGGCCAATCTCGGCGAGCGTCGCACCGCACTCACAGCGGCCTTCACCGCGATTGCCAAGCTTTCACACACCCGTCTCATCCGGCATTCCTCCCTGTGGGCGAGCCCGCCACTTGATGCTGACGGGCCCGATTACCTGAATGCGGTCGCGCTGCTGCAGACATCGCTCGACCCCTTCGAACTGCTCGACGCACTGCAATCGATCGAGTTGACGCTGGGTCGAACCCGCTCCTATCGCAATGCCCCGCGCACCCTTGATCTCGACCTGCTGCTGCATGGGCGAGCGGTGCTCGACACACCCACCCTGACCCTGCCGCATCCGCGCATGGCCACTCGCGCTTTTGTTCTGCGGCCGCTCGCCGAACTCGCGCCCGATCTCGACATCCCGGGCCACGGCACGGTGAGGCAATGCCTGGCCCATGTTGCCGACCAGCCCTGCGAGGCGATTCCGGAGACATCGACATGAACCCCTTCGAGCGCTGGCGCCACATCGTCGTGGAGGGACCGATCGGCGTTGGCAAGACTTCGCTCGCCCGTCGGCTCGCCGACCGCTTTGGGGCGCAGCCGATGCTCGAAGCGCCCCAGGAAAACCCCTTTCTCGAGCGCTTTTATCGCGACAGTGCGCGTTATGCGCTGCCCACCCAGCTCTTCTTTCTCTTTCAGCGGGTCGGGCAGATGCGTGAGCTGTCGCAGCGCGATCTCTTCTCGCAGGCCGCGGTCAGCGACTTTTTGCTCGAAAAAGACCCGCTTTTCGCCGGACTGACCTTGTCCGATGACGAGCTCGCGCTCTATCGACAGATCTATGACAACCTGCGCCCGCAAGCCCCCACGCCCGATCTGGTGATCTATCTGCAGGCGCCGCCCGACACCCTGATCGAGCGGGTCCATCGGCGCGGCGTGCCGATGGAGGCCGGCATTTCAGAGGACTATCTGCGCTCGCTTGCCGATGCCTACAGCCGCTTTTTCCATCACTTCGACGCGGCACCCGTCCTGATCGTCAACACCGAGCATCTGAATCCGGTCGAACGCGAGGCCGATTTCGAGCTGCTGATCAGCCATGCCCACACCATGCGCGGTCGGCGCGAATTCTTCAGCCTGGCGCGCTGAGCGACTCGCCCAGGTCCGTCTCCCTACTCCGGGTGACCCCGGTCAGGTCTCAGACTCCGGTCTAACCCGGTCGGTCAGCTCAGGCCCGATAGCCCTGAGGGTTACCGCTTTGCCAGCGCCAGCCGTCGGCACACATCGCATCGATCTCAAGGCTCGCCTGCCAGCCGAGCAGCGCCCGCGCCTGGGCGGGGTCGGCGTAACAGGATGCGATATCGCCCGGACGGCGCTCGACAATCGAATAGGGCACGGCCCGGCCGCTCGCCCGTTCAAAGGCCGCCACCATCTGCAGCACCGAATAACCCTTGCCGGTCCCCAGATTGACCGTCCAGGCACCGGGGACATCAAACACCCGCCTGAGTGCGGCCAGATGACCCTGCGCGAGATCGACCACATGGATGTAGTCGCGCACGCCGGTGCCGTCAATCGTCGGCCAGTCGCCACCGAAGACGCTCAGCCGTTCGCGCCGGCCGACCGCCACCTGCGCAATGAAGGGCATCAGATTGTTGGGCACGCCCTGCGGATCCTCGCCGATGCGCCCGCTCGGATGCGCGCCAACCGGATTGAAGTAACGCAGATTGCCGATCGACCAGGCCGGATTGGCCGCGGCCAGATCCTGCAGGATAAATTCGATCATCCACTTGGTGCGGCCATAGGGGTTGGTCGGGCCGGTCGGCGCATCTTCGCGGATCGGCACCGACGCCGGATCGCCATACACCGTCGCCGACGAACTGAACACCAGCCTGCGAACGCCGGCCGCATCGAGGCAGCGCAAGAGCGTGACCGTGCCGGCCACATTGGCGTCGTAATACTCGAGCGGCTTGGCAACCGACTCGCCAACCGCCTTCAGGCCCGCGAAATGGATGGTCGCATCGAAGCGATGCTGCGACAGCACCTGCCGCAGCAGCGCCTCGTCGCGCAGATCGCCCACCACCAGCGGCACGCGGCGCCCGGTGATCGCCTCGACCCGCGCCAGCGACTCGCGGCTGGCATTGACCAGGCTGTCGTAGACCACGACATCGAAACCCGCCTGCAGCAGTTCGACCACAGTGTGCGAGCCGATATAGCCGGCGCCGCCGGTGACCAGGATGCTGCCTTGTCGATTCATCGCCTTGTCGTTCATCTGGTGTCCTTCCTGTATCCATTTCGGCCGTGATGTGACGGTATCCCGCGATCGCCAGCAGACCGGCGTCTACAATCGCGGCTCATCCAAGGAGTGCTGATCGTGCTGATTCCTGTGATTCTCTCCGGTGGCACCGGAACCCGTCTGTGGCCTGTGTCACGAGAAGCCTTCCCGAAGCCCTTCATGAAGCTCGGCGGCGAGTTCAGCCTGCTGCAGCGAACCATGGCGCGCTGCGCGCCGCTGGCCGACGGGAATCAGGCCGCGATCGTGTCCAACCGCGAATACCAGTTCAAGACCCGCGAAGAAATCGCCGGACTGCCGGCCTTCAAGGGCATCCAGTGCACTCAGCTGCTCGAGCCCGCGGGCCGCAATACCGCCCCGGCGATCGCCATCGCCGCCCTGTGGGCCGACTCGCTTGCGCCCGACGCGACCCTGCTGGTGCTGCCTGCCGATCACCTTATACCGGATGAAGCCGCCTTCCAGGCCGCCGCCCGGAATGCCGCTCAGATCGCCCAGGATGGCTCGCTGGTGCTCTTCGGCATCCAGCCGACCGGCCCCGAAACCGGCTTCGGCTATATCGAGGCGGGCGCGCCGCTTGGCGCGAGCGATGCGCGGCGGGTGGTGCGTTTCGTCGAAAAGCCCGACGCGACGCGGGCTGCGATGTTCCTGCAGACCGGCAACTTCGTCTGGAACAGCGGCATGTTCTGCTTCCGCGCCAAGGCGATCATCGCCGCGCTCGATGCCCATGCGCCCGACCTGATGGCGCAGGCGCGGCTGGCCTGGGCCGCCAGCCAGCGTGGCGCCACGGCCGATCGGGTCGAGCTCGATGCCACTGCTTTTGCCGCCTGCCGTGATGTTTCGATCGATGTCGCGGTCATGGAGAAGGCGAGGGATGTCGTCGTCCTGCCGTCGCGCTTCGGCTGGAGCGACATCGGTTCCTGGAAGGCGGTCGCCGAACAGTTCGAGGCAGATACCGACGGCAACACCACGGTCGGCGAAGCCATCTTCGTCAATGCCCACAACACCCATGTGCAAAGCGACGATCGGCTGGTTGCCATGGTCGGGGTCGACAATCTGCTGGTGATCGACACGCCGGATGCCTTGCTGGTGGCCAGCAAAGACGCCAGCCAGCAGGTCAAGGACATCGTGACGCGGCTCAAAGCCAGCGGCCATGAAGCCGCCCGCCTGCATCGCACGGTCGCTCGCCCCTGGGGCACCTATACCGTGTTGCAGGAAGGCGCCCGCTTCAAGATCAAGCGCATCGAGGTCAAGTCGGGCCAGACCCTGTCGCTGCAAATGCATCATCACCGCAGCGAACACTGGATCGTGGTCTCGGGCACGGCCAAGGTGACCTGCGATGATCGCAGCTTCCTGGTCGCCGCCAATGAATCGACCTACATCCCGATCGGAACCCGGCATCGCCTTGAAAATCCCGGCGTGCTCGATCTGGTCATGATCGAGGTGCAGTGCGGCGACTATCTCGGCGAAGACGACATCGTCCGCTTCGAAGACAAGTACGGGCGGGTCGGCTGATCCGGCCGATGAGATGATTCCGGCCCTCATGGCGCCGGCGTTCGCCGGGTCATCGCCGCTGTCATCGCGGGGTCATGCCGGCGTCATAATCT
>Ga0114972_10002098_pt1 | contig 14940 bp, 9 predicted proteins | sample M_140807_EF_Meta_FD_87354 | JGI IMG/M metagenome (GOLD analysis project Ga0114972, IMG submission 87354) | Freshwater microbial communities from Lake Montjoie, Canada to study carbon cycling - M_140807_EF_MetaG | ecosystem: Environmental > Aquatic > Freshwater > Lake | place: Lake Montjoie... | reverse complement strand
CCACGTGTTTCTGAAATGATGGTTTTGTCGCCGAAGTCGAAAACGCATACCTGAGTATTCGGCGTTTCGCCAGCGTCCACATATCCAAACCTGCCGCCATAGCTGATAGTGCTCTGGCCTAGTCCTGTGAGTTCGAGTCCCCAGCGACAGATATCGATGGAGTGGATATTGTTGTTTCCGAGTTCGCCGTTACCAGTTTGCCAATCCCAGTGCCAATCGTAATGCAGATTCTTGCGGGTCAAAGGGCTAAGGGGGGCAGGGCCCATGAAAAGGTTGTAATCGACGTTTTTGGGTGGCTCATACTTACCCTTGGGGCCAATGGATCCCCTGCCGCCGTAGATGATGCTTCGGGCGAGTTTCACATCGCCCAGTTTCCCGGCCTTCATGTAGTCGATGGCTTCCGCTAGTGCCATGTTGGAGCGGTTTTGGGTGCCCCCCTGGCAGATACGGTTGGTCTTTCGGGCCACTTGCACAATACGCCGGCCTTCACTGATATTGTGGCTGACCGGTTTCTCGACATACACATCTTTGCCCGCCTGCATGGCCCAGATGGCTGCGAGCGCGTGCCAGTGGTTGGGAGTGCAGATAAATACGGCATCGACCGACTTGTCGTCGAACACGCGGCGCATGTCCTGCACCTGCTTTGGCGCGCGTCCACCCTGCTGTTTTTCAACAATGGTGGCGAGTTCCGCGGAAAGCTGTGTGTCTGGATCGCAGACGTATACAATCTCGCAACCGGGAATTTTGGCAAGTTCCCCAGCATGTGCCTTGCCACGAATGCGGCAGCCAATAATGGCCACACGCACCGTGTTGGATGGCTTTCCTGCAGGCTTGTCTTCTGAGTGAACCAAAGAAGGAACCGCCGCTGCTGCCAAGGCGGCGGCGGCCAGCATCGAGTCTTCAAGAAGCAGGCGGCGGCTGATCGAGTTCATGGCAGGGTCCAGTGGCTTGAAACAAAATCAGTGGGGGTGGGCGAGGTTGCGCTATCTTAATCCATTTTTTTCGATGCTGCCAATGTCTTTGCTTTGGTCATCACTTCTTGAAGTGATACGGCCTTGCCACCTTGCCGTTTGCTTTCATCCGCCGCTTCCATGAACGCAAAAAGCTCGATGGTTTCTTCCGGTGGTACAGGCGCGATCCGTGTTTTGAAAAACTTCGCTATCTCGCGGCACATTGGCTCGTAGCCATCACCTTTTACCATGGGCACAATCGCCTTGGTGCCAAATGCTACCGCACCGAAATCTGCTTTGTTGCGGCGCAATCCCCGATAAGTACCCACCCGGCCATTCTTCCAGACGCCTGTCACAACATCGGCGTCTGTCGCCTGAGTGCGCGACACGGTTTCGCAGCCCGTGCCCATCAGCGTGTAGAGTGCCTCCACTCCGTGAATGCCATAGAAGAACAGATCTGGTGTGCCCTCCTGATAGGAACATGGCCCCCAAGTATCGGCACCGGCAATTTCTCCGAGCGCGGGGTTCTTCCGCAGTTCTTGCAAGCCAGCACCAAAGCGCACCGATGAACTTGAGAAAACAGGCACCTTGTGCTGGCGCGCTAATTCGAAGATGGCGATGGTATCGGCAAGTGAACCAGCTGCGGGTTTGTCGATGAACAGGGGTTTCCCTGCCTTGATGACAGGAATCGCTTCCTGAAGGTGGATCCGGCCATCGACGCTTTCAAGGAAAACCACATCGACCTTTTCAAGAAGTTTGGGGATGGAATCCACAATTTCCACTCCCATGCCGCGCAGGTCTTCGGTGAATTTGGCGACACGCGTTTTGCTGGGACCGAAGTCGGTTCCCCCTGGATAACCAGCGACAATTTTGATCCCGGCGAGTTCGCCCGTGGCTTTGGGGCCATTGAAGAGCTTGGCAAACGCAGGTACATGCGACGTGTCGAGGCCGATCATTCCGGCGCGCAAGGGCGTTTCGCTTTGGCCTGCGGCATACCCGAAAGGCATGGTGAGTAGGCCAAGCAGGGTGGCCAATGCGGATACTGCGAATTTCATGGTGTGGTACACCTGTTTTGCAAGGGGTTTGGTGAATCAACGGGGAGTCGATCACCCGATATCAATGTACGAAGGTTCGGTTGATTGTCACGAATGATTGTATGGATCGGGCGATTGAGATAACGGTGAGGCGCCAACATTTCTATAAGGCTCATGAGGCCTCGGTCTGATACCATTTAATCGTATTTCCGCGACATTCATGAAGCCAAAACCTGATCTACCTGATGATTCCCAGCTTGGGGGATAGGGCAGCGAAAACGGGGGTGGCCGGGAATTGCGGTGGCTACCATTCCCATGGGAATTTCCGGAGTTGGCAATGAGCCATGACGTTATTGATGTTATTCCCATTTGGGTGCTATTTCTGTTCGAGTGCGCGTTCTCGACACTGGCACTCGAAGCGGGTTACAGGTATGGGATAAGGCGAAACGCCTGGGGAATGGTGGAAAAGGAAGCGCCTGTTGGCGCCATGGTGGCGTCTATCTTAGCCTTGTTCGCATTCCTGCTGGCATTTACCTTCGGAATGGCTGCCGATCGTTTTGAAACACGAAAACATGCGATTCTTGACGAAGCCAATTCTATTGGCACCACGTATCTTCGGGCGCGATTGCTTCCAGAACCGATGAGTTCGGTAAGTTGTCGATTGTTGCGAGAATACGTCGATGTTCGGGTCGAAGGAATTCAGAAAAGCACCGTTCTGGAAGCCAAGGCGCGCTCGGAGGAAATCCACGAATTGCTTTGGTTGGAAACAATCAAGGTGGCGGCACAGCAACCCAATCTCGTTACCACATTGTATATCCAGTCGCTCAACAGCATGATTGATATGCATGGAGTGCGCATTCAGGCTGGATTACGAAATCGAATCCCGGCCATTATTTGGGTCGTCTTGCTGCTTCTTGCAGCATTGTCCATGGCGGCGGTAGGCTACCAGTCTGGTTTGGCGGGTACCAGAAGGTCCCCTACCATGCTGGTGCTGATTGTGGCTTTTGCTTGTGTGATGTATCTGATTAACGACCTTAACCGCCCTTTGGAAGGTTTTATCACAGCAGGCCAACAAAGCTTGCTGGATTTGCAGACAAGCATGAAGTCTGGCAAGCCATAAGCAATGTTCACCGCATTGAAGTGTTAGGGTGATGGTTTGAACCGTATGTTGTGTTCGCCCATTAATGATGTCTCGAGTGCATTTGGAATTAGGCCGGATTCAGGCCAGACAACGTTCCCGTGCTGGAGCCAAATGTCTCAGTTTCAATACCCAGACGCTGCAGCATGGAAACAAACAAATTGGCTAGCGGTTTGTTGTCGTCTCTTTTGAATGCAAGATGTTGGCCGTGCCGGAATCCGCCTCCGGCCAACACAATGGGCAGGTTAGTGTTGTCGTGCGTGTTGGAGTCGCCCATGTTGCTGCCGTAAAGAACCATGGTCTGGTCGAGTAGGCGCTGATGGCCATCCATGGTGTTGGCGAGGCGCTTCAACAAATGGCTCAGCAATTCCATTTGCCGGTGGTCTGCATCTTCAAGTTGCTTCACCTTATCGGGTGCCTGGCCGTGGTGGCTGAGATTGTGATAGCCATCGGTGGTGTTTTCCTGATTTCGCAGGTTGAAGACCGGGGTGGCAAACGCATCGACCATCAGTGTGACAATACGCGTGGAATCCGTCTCAAGCGCCAAGTGTGCCATTGAGAGCATCAATTCAAATTTCTGGAAGAAAAGCTTTTTGTCGTGAATATCGGCGGGCATCGCTTGGTTGGTTGCGGGTTTGGGTTTCAATTCCCATTCCCGGGCTGTTTGCAATTGCCCCTCAACCTCGCGAACAGAATTGAGGTATTGAGCGAGGCGAGCCTTATCGTCGGTGCCTAGGGTGCTTGAGAAACGTTTGGCATCGTCAAGAAGTGTATCGAGAATGCTCCCGCGTTCTTCAAGCCTTTGGATTTGCTGGCGCACAGCGGAGGGATTGCCTTGAATGAACATCTTGCGAAACAGGCTAGATGCGTTGTCTTCGGCGGGCAGCAGCACCCCATCGCGTGTCCAGGACAAACTACGATTGGCCTTATCGATATTCACGCCGAGGTTCAGCGAGGGAAAGCGCGTTGACTGGCCCAGTTTTTCCGCCGCGTATTGGTCGAGGGAGATGGTGTTGCGAAACCCGCTTTTGGTTGGTCCGCGCGCCGCGGTGAGAAAGCAGTTTTCCGTGCTATGCCCACCCACCACACCGGGGTGGGAAAGGCCACTGAACACGGTAAAATCACGACGATATTCGGCAAGTTTCGACAGATAGGGCGATAAGGTATATGTGTGTCCGGTGGTGGTTGGAAAGAACGGTTTGGGTAATACTCCCAGATTATTGGAGATAATAAGCATCCGTCGAGGGGACGTTGGCTTGCTTTGGACCGAAGCTGTAGCCATGCATTCAAGCATGGGCAATCCGAGGCATACGCCTGCCCCACGAAGCAGTGTCCGCCGATCGATCCGGGGTGCTGTCATGGTGTTGCTCCTGAATCGCCCAAAAAGATGCGGCTGGTTACAAATGCGACAAGCAGGTCGCGTGCACGGTAATCAGTGGCGGCGCACCGGTCGAGTATGGATTCGATCTCCGGGCGATCTGAAAAGCGGACAGGGGTACCTGTGGCATAAACCGTGAACTGATGCAGAAGGTTGCGAGCGAGTTGCCTCGGATTGGCAGCAACTATTTTCTTGAGGTCGGTGATAGAGTTGAATTTTTGGCCATCGGCCAAAGTGCCACTGGAATCTACTGGCGCGGTTAATGTGTAGTCGAAATCATGCCCGGCGCGGTCGATTCCTTTGATATGGTCGCCTTGCTCGACCCCTCTGTAGCGGGTGCGCCAGCGGCCAAGCACATCGAAGTTTTCAAGAGCCAGCCCAACAGGATCGAACTTGGCATGACACGAAGCGCACGTTTTGGATTGTGTGTGAAGAGCCAGCAACTCGCGTATGGTTTTCGCGCCTCGAATGTCGGGCTCAACGGCGGGGACACTGGGTGGAGGTGGCGGTGGTGGCTGTCCCATCAACCGGTCCATGATCCATGCGCCGCGGACCACTGGCGATGTTGTCGTTCCGTTGCTGGTTACTTTCATGATCGATGCCTGAGTAATTAATCCGCCATATCGGCTATCACTTGGCAACATGATTTTGCGCATGGCCGAGCCGCTAAGTGGTGGCAGCCCGTAATGTTTCGCGAGCGAGTCGTTCGCATAAATGAAATCGGAAGAAACAATCACGCGAACCGGCAGATTGTCACGCACCATGGCTGTCACAAATGCGCGGGTTTCCTGACCCATCGATTCCACACAGTAATCATCGAAGCGGTATTCGGGGTAGAGGCGGATGTCGGGGTCGTCGCGTCGGAGATGACGTAAATCAAGCCAATAGTCTGTCAATGCGGTTACGAACCTGTTGAAGTTGTCGTGCGCGATCAGGCGCTCTGTTTGATGGCGCAAGGTGGCAGTGTCGCGTAGTTTTCCCAATTCAGCCAGTTCCAGCAAGGAAGCATCGGGTCTGGTATTGGCTAAAAAGTGTGACAACCGCGATGCGATGGCATACTGACCGTTTCCATGCATAGGTTCCTTCAGATAAAGAAAATGCCCAGAGCATAAAAAAGCCTGATAGCCGGCAAGCATGGCTTCGTGAAAGGGAGCGCCTTTTTGCAGGCGCGCGGCAATAAGTTGTTCGAACTGTCGCAACGACTCTTCTGAAACCGGCTCACGTGCTGCGACCTTCACAAAACGGCGCAGCAGGCGCTTGGCTGCATCGTTGGGCATGGGAGGGTTGGTTGTGATATCGATCGAGTCGAACAGAACGCGGTATGAAGGTGGCGGCCAGATTTCCGGTGCTAGCGGTCCTTCTACCTCGAGCCACTGGAATGCTACGCCCGGCTGTCCACCCTCCGGAAATGGCGGGTAACGGTAAGTAGGTGGGCCACCTTGAACATTGCGCGCCAGAGGAACGGGTAGGCCAAGCAAGCTGTATTCAAAGGTTTCACCCGCTCGTAGGCGGATTGTCGTTTCAAAAATGGAGGTTTCTGGTGGAATGTCCATCAAGCCGCCTGTGGCGCGGACATCCCCTGAAACATCGGGCCCGGAAGGTTTGCGGGCACGGAATGTCATGGGGACAGGAAGTAGTGCGGGTTTGAGTGTATACCCTTTGCTTTGCAGGACCGCCCGTGCCGAAAAACGAACTTTGTAATCACCGGGTCTTTGCGCCAGAAAGACTTTGGGGTACCCGTAATAAGGCCAGTGCGCGGATCGGAAAAGGGCTAGTTCCAAGGATGGATCATCGCCTACATCTTTTGGATCCACTGCTTTGTTGTTCTTGGCAAAAAACATGGCTTCACGTTCGCCAAAGGTGGCCCCCTCTGCAAACAGCTTCGCTCCAACGGCTCTGAATTTTGCGGAAGGCTGGGGTTTGTTGCCTGTGGCCATGGCAACGCGCAAAGCGGCGTCAGCACTTTCGAGGAAGGCAGCGAGCTGAACGCGCGAGATATCGAGTTTTGCGGCGAATTTGTTGGAATGATATCCTTCCCGGTCCTCAGGCAGCATGTCTCGAATATCAAGATTCGGCAGTTTTAGGACATCGCGGAGGTTTTGTTCGTACTCGTCGCGGTTCAGCCGCCTCATGGGGCCGCGACCGTGCGCACGGACATCTGCTTCATCGGCGGTGTGGATTGCTTTGGCAAGGAGCGCCACCATTTCCGAGCGTTTCTTTTCTGGCAGGCGATCTGGCCGGGGAGGCATTTCCCCTTTCTGGACGCGATCATGGATTTGCATCCAGCGATCGCGCACTGATTGGTCGTTCATATGGAACTTTAAGGACGTAATATCGAGGCCGCCCTTTGCGGAACTGCCGTCATGGCATTCGGTGCAGGCTTCCATGGCAAGGCGTAGTTGCACTGGGGCCGTTTCGCTTGCCAACGTCATGGAGCCCAGCAGGAGCGTGAGTAGGTAGGCTGCCGGATGTTTCATGATTTTTGGCAGACCTCTGGTTTGCAAACAGACTCTTTTGGCACGTTGTGTTGCGACTCTCTTAATAGAAGCATACTCATTTACGTGGTATCTTGTGCCCCCACTCAGGTAGACCGAAACGGATAAAACCAGATCGGTTGGGGTTTGGCATCTGGAATCATGGGCACACTCAGCCGCTGGGGATCACTCAAGTCCCATTCGTAGCCATCGGTACTCCGCCGGCACCCCGTAATGACAACCGAGCCAACCACAGCGCCACGAACCAGTGAGCCCGGTTTTAATTTGGCGGAGGCAAACGCTTCGGGGGCAGCAAGAATGCGACTGGCATAGAGAAGCACGCGTTCCCGAATCAACGTGGGTGTGCTTCGGTATTCCACAGTTTTGGTTCCGCGCAGGATCAATTCCACCCACGGTTGCCTGACACTTAGGGCCCGCATTTGCAGGATGTCCTGGTCTGGGCTGTCTGTCGGAGATTCTACTTCTGGAGGCTTGGGCGGTTTGGGCTGAGCAGCCGGTGCTCCGCCCAGAAGTTGCTCGAACAGCGCTTGTGTTTCTTCACTGATGACTCGCACGCCCCGAAACGTTTGCGGATCTGGGCCATCGGCGCGCATGGCGGGTGCTTGACCACCCGCAAACCGAATATTGGCAACCACTTCGGGGGGAATCACTCGTTCTGGATTAGCGGGTGTGCTTGCCTGAGGGTCGGCACGAACGGCGTCGCGGGCCCAGTCGGCATCGCCCCGTTGTTTTGGATCTTCGATCGATTTGACTACCAAGCGTCCCCAGAGCCAGACGTTACCTTGGCCACATGAAAGAATGTAAAGTGCGTCGCCGGGTTCCACGCCCCGTGAGCGGTAACTATTGCCAAAAGCCGAACCAAATTCACTGGCTCCGCTCTGAAGCCAAGTTTGCCTTTCCTGCATGGTCCAAAGCACTGTAAATGCACGCGACATGGGACGTCGAGCCTCTTTGGGTTGGGGTTCAGGCGCAAAATTGGGCTAGCGTCTGTTCCTGAAATGACTATTGTCCCGACCTTGATTTGGCCGATCCCATTGACTGGGAGGAGAATCCCTCATGAACGACGCAGTGGCCAATACGACCCGTTATCCATTATCTCTGCGCCCTTTGGCTGCAGCAATAATGGTAGGAATTCCCTTGGCGGGTTTGGCCTTGGTGGCCACGCAATTTTCACCGGTTGGCCGGGAATTATTCGACCGCTATTTAGCCCACCCATTGGAACACGTTGAGCTGGCCCTTTTTTGCTGCGGACTTGGCGTTTTCATCGTCAAGCTGTGGAGCCTACGCGCTGAATGGGCCGCGCTAGAGCGTTCTGACTGGCTTCCTGCCAACAAGGGAATTCCTGCAACTCCTCGAGATGCCGGTGTCTGGGCACGGCAAGTGGCATCTGGAGACCATGCCGATACTTGGTTGGCACGCAGGTATGTGAATGCCCTCGACCATGTGGAGCGCCGTCGTGGTGCCGCTGGTTTGGATGAACAGCTTCGCACTCTGGCCGATGCCGATGCCATGGTTCTTGAAGGTAGTGCGGCGCTCACCCGATTCATTACGTGGGCGATCCCTATTTTGGGCTTCTTGGGCACGGTTTTGGGTATTACCGGAGCCATATCTGGTGTGACTCCTGAAAAGCTGGAAGCGTCGCTTTCAACCGTGACCGATGGCTTGGCACTTGCCTTTGATGCCACGGCAGTGGCACTGGCACTCACCATGGTTCTCATGTTCACAGCCTCCATGGTGGAACGCGCCGAAACGCGTGTTCTGGAAGAAGTCGATTCACGCCTCGAACGAGACCTTCCACCCCGATTCGAGACAGTGGAATCGGCTGGTGGCGAATCTGCTGCCGCTGCTGCTCACATTGCGCGTGCTGTTGCGGAAGCCATGGGCCGGCAGGCCATGGACATGGCTAATAGTTTGGCAAATGCTGTGGCCCATGCTGTGCGTGGTGCCGTTGGCGAGATGGCAGGCAGGATTGAAGCCCTCGACCGTGCCGCGGCTATTCGTGCCGAAGAAACACGGCAAGGGATGGACAGATCGACGGCAAACCTGCACCAGATTTTGCAAACCCAGCAGGTGGCTTTGACACAATGGGGAGAACAGGTTTCGCGACAGATGGTTGCGCCTGTACAGGCTCTCGATCGCGTACATGAAGGATTAGGCGAAGTGGGGCGATTGCAAGCACTCCTCGCGCAAAATCTGACCGCTCTTTCCCAAGGCAACGCCCTTGAGGAAGTTTTGCACCAATTGGCAGGAGCGACCCACCTGTTGGCGGGTAAGGCATCCCGATTGCGTGATACAGCAGGTGTGGAACCCGGACACGGATTGTCCGGTCCGCGCGTTCATGCTGCCGCACGCATTCACGACTGACCGATTCGAGGCAGCCCGGAGGGTGCATGCGCAGGCCAAGGTCCCGGTTGACAGTATCAACGTTCCCGTTCCTAGCGGTGCTACTGTGCGCCATGGGAGCGCTGATACTGTTATTGCTGGTCTTCGACCGCCGGGCCAAGGAAGCGGCGCGCTCCCGCGGTGAGGCGCGTGCCCAAGCCGAGCACGATGCCGCCCGCGCTGCCCATGAGGAAAAAATCAGGAATCTGCAGAAAAACAATGAAACCATTGAAAAGGATGCCCGTGAAAAAGCATTGGCGCGGCGTGAACGAATCAAAGGCGACCTCGATGCCGTGAAAGCCAAGGCCGCCGCTGCCAAGCAAAAGGCAGATCGATCTGCTTTGTTGATTGCTGAGGCTGCTGCTGCGGAAGAAAACGATCTGAAAGCTCGCCAGCAAAGCCGCGATGCTATTGGCAAACTGGAAGCCCGCCGCGCGGAGTTGCTCGAAAAGCGCAAACGCGATAACGATCTCAAAAATCAAACAGAAGATGCCCGCAGCCGGCAGGAACGCGACTTGGCTCGCCTTGAAATGCTGCTGACACGCATCAGTGCTGATCGTGAGCGGGACAAACAAACCTTCTCTATTGTTCCCTACAAGGGTAAACAGGGAGAAAATCGCCGGCCATTGTATATTGAATGTTCTGCCAAAGGTCTTGTATTTCATCCAGATCGACTGGCGGTGGATCCGATCGCTCAGCCTCGCCGCGCTTTGGACGAAATCGACAGAAGAGCCGATGAGCAGAATCGTAGCAAGGCGGCGATGGGCCTTCCGGCAGGTGCGCGCCCCTACCTCATGTTGCTGATTCGCCCTGATGGTATTGGTGCCTATTACCGGTTTCAAGCACTGGTTCGACCGTATGACATCGATTTTGGTTATGAATTCATCGACGGCGACTGGGTGCTGGATATTCCCGCTGAACCCGGTCAGCAGATTGCCAATGCGCCAACAGGAAATTCAGGAAGGCCGGTCGATACGGCAACTGCCAAAGCCAATGGCGTACGCCTTTACGGTGGCAATGGCGGATCTGGTAATGGCCTGATGACCGGTACGGGAAGAATTAATGGTGGCACTGGGCCCTTTCCGGGGGGGATTCCTGGGGCATCTGGAAACGGTGGCGGAGTGGGCGGAAATTCATCCGGAATCGTTGGATCTGGGGTTGGAGCAGGGCGCCCTGGCATGGGCGGCGGCGGTATTCGTTTTGGAAATGGCCCCAATGGCGCTGAAGGTGCATTTGGGGTGGGAGCGCCCGGCGGAGGTTCAGAATCGAGTGGGACTTCTGGCCCGGGCGGCCTTGCTGGTGGAACAGGCGGTAGCGGCTTAGCAGGCGGCGTACCGGGTGGAACAGGCAATGGCCCTGGCGGCCTTGCTGGCGGACCAGGCGGTAGCGGTTTAGCGGGTGGCGTACCGGGTGGAACAGGCAATGGCCCCGGCGGCGTTGCTGGTGGGACAGTCGGTAACGGCTTAGCTGGCGGCGTACCGGGTGGACCGGGCAATGGCCCGGGCGGCGTTGCTGGCGGACCAGGCGGTAGCGGCTTAGCGGGTGGTCCGGGCGGCGTTGCTGGCGGAACAGGCGGTAGCGGCTTAGCAGGTGGCGTGCCGGGTGGAACAGGCAATGGCCCTGGCGGTACTGCCCTAGGCTCGCCGGGCGGTCCCGGCGGAAACTCTAGCGAAGGTAGCGGCACTGGCAGTGGCGGCGGTTCGCCAGCGCGCCTTGTTTTGCAAATGCCCAATCAGGGTTCTTCTGAGTCCGGAAATGGTGATGGATCCGGGTCGGATGCGGGAGGATCTGGTGCTGCTGGACAAGCAGGTTTGACCGGATCTGGCGGAACTTCTGCCATGGGAACTCCAGGGGCACCTGGAACGGCTTCCAGCGGAGCCCCGGGTGGTTCTGGTGGATCTTCTAACGGGTCACCAGGCGGATCTTCAGAAGGCGGTTCCGGTGGAACTCCGGGCGCTGGCATGGTTCTGGGAAACCCAGGTGGACCACTGGCTCCTATCAACGGCCCGCCACCTTTGCCTGATCGCAGGCCGTTGGAACCCGAACCAGCCGTGCCGGGTTCGCAGGGAGGCGGTTCTTCTGGGGCTACCGGGGGGATTGGCAGCGCTGGAGGCGGGATCGAAGATCCTGATGCTGGCGACTTGGCTCCACTTGGGAGGGCACTTGTGCCACTTCCTTTGGCGGCTCGGGAAAAACCTTCATCGCCTCGTCCGTTACGTCCTGCCAGACTTGCTGGTGCCAGCGAGCTGGTGCTGTTCATTGAATGCCGCGCCGATGGAGCCATCATTCACCCGGGCGGCAAAAAATTCTCTTTGGCGGAGCTTTCAAGTAGTGATAGCCCGCTGGTTGGAGAGTTGCGGCGCCAGATTGATCGCCGCGGTGCGCTTTCCCGGCCCGGAGATACCGTTCCAAAACCGCATCTGCGCTATCTCGTGTGGAATGACGGGTTAAGGAGCTACCACTCCATTTACCCGGCACTGCGCGATTGGGATGTTCCCAAATCGCAGCAGTCGATTGAGTCGAAGGAAGAGTTGCGCGAGGCGATGAGGCCGTAGGCCTTAGGTCCGCCGGGAGGATAGTGCAGTGTCGCGCCGCCGCCGCAGAGAACGTCCAGAGTCGTTCAGTTTTGATTCGTTTCTGGACGTTGTCGCCAATGTGTGTGGAATCATAATCAAGCTCATTCTGGTGGCTTGGGCAGGTGCCCGCATGTACCAAGGGCCCACGGTTTCCAAACCGTTTGTGCCTGAAGAGGTCCCTGCTGCCGTAGCCATGGCTGCCGAGGATAAACCCGATCCTCTTGAGGGGGAACTCGCGCGGGAAGTTGACGCTGTGGCGCGCTTGGAGGCCCAATTAGCTCGTTTGCTGGCGGAGGAGGAGGCCGGTCGAGCCGCAGCCATGCAAGCAGCCGATGCCAAACACAAAGATGAAGACCGCTTGTCGTTTTTAAGCGAGGAACTGGTTTCCCTAGAGCGCATGCCTGGCCCAACGGTTCCCATGCCGGATGCGGAACTCAAAGCGCGCCTGGCGGAAGTCGAGAAGCGGATCGCGGCACTGCGGGCCGCACCTTCGCCGAAAAAAGTGCACCGTTATCCCACCCCGGTCAGCCAGACGGTTCAGTCTGAAGAGATTCTTTTTGAAATTCGAGACAACCGGGTGGCGGCCATCGACCTTGGGACAATGGTCGAGGAAATTCAGAAGACCATGAAAACAGCGGGCGACGACCTGCGTAACAGGTGGAGTCTCGAAAGGCGCACAGGGCCCTCGGGTTCGTTTCGCCTGAAATACACCATTGAGCGTGAGCGGCCATTAGGCGTGTTAGGGCAGGCTGAGGTGCCGGATGACCGTGGCTCGTTTCGTTATGGTCTAACAGGTTGGGTTGTGGAACCCGTGGATCCAGCCCGGGGCGAAACAGTGGAAAAGGCGCTGGCGCCCGGCAGCACATTCCGCCAAGTGGTGGATCATATCGATCCGCAGGTGACGGCCATCACTCTTTGTGTTTATCCAGACAGCTTCGAGGCCTACCGGAAAATACGCGACCATCTACATGGCCGGGAAGTGGTTGTAGCGGGTCGTCCGCTGCCTTCGGACGTTCCGATCGCCATGTCTACCAAAAAGGGAACTGTGAGCCGGGGACAATAATCCACGGCTCACCTTTGGTGGAACATCAGGTGGAAGGCAAGAAGCGCGTTTTGAAAGCTTCAGGCGAGAGGTTGACAGTGGCGGCCAGCGATGCCAATCGCGTGGGGTCGTCCAGGTCCTTGCGTTCTAGCCGAATCATGTAGCGGCGAGCGCATTCGTACCCTTCACTGGAGATGTCAACTCTCCGTGTTTGCAGTTTCTTCGTGACAGGATCGATCATGGTTTCAAAGGGCAATGGCCGCATCTTGCCATCGATCAGGCTGATGATCGCGCCAAATTTCGAGGCGTCTTCCGACAACAGGAACTTAACGGCGCTGTAGCCGAGGTCTCGCGTGTATTCGGCATCGAAAGGAACGGGGTCGGCGCAGCGGAGCTCGTAGCCGATTTCTTTTTCGGTGAGTGTGACGTCGAGTTTGAATTCAGCCAATTTCTCGGCGAGGCGGTCTTTGATCATGCGACCGAAATCGATTTCGCCCATGCGCAGGTTGCCATGGGGGTCGCGCACCACTTTTCCATACCGGGCCAGTTGCCCCTCTGCCATGGCGCCGAGTCCCTTTTCGCCAATGGCCTCAATAAGACCTTCAGCGAGTACGGCAACTCCGTATTCCTGTCCGCGGCTGCGGCGCTTGATGATCGAGCCCAAAAGGATATCGCAAATACCGTCCAGCGTGGGGGCAGTGCTTCCGAACTCTTCTGGAATAATGGTCAGCGTGGCGGCGGATGCCTTCCCGATACCCAAAGCCAAGTGGCCAGCAGCGCGGCCCATGCTAACTACCAGGAACCAGCGTCCGCAGGTGCGGGCATCTTCCATGAGGTTGCTGACCAGATTCACGCCTACCTGCCGAGCTGTTTCAAATCCAAAAGTTGGCACCGATGGTGGCAGTGGCAGGTCGTTGTCGATGGTTTTGGGAACGTGAGCCACGCGGATGGAGCCGCCTGCGCGGGAGTAAACCATACTGCCCGAAAATGCTGTATCGTCGCCACCAATGGTAACGAGATAGTCGATATTGAGGCGCTTAAGTGTGTCGACAACACGCGCCATATCGGCTTCAGACTTGGTCGGGTTAACGCGTGCCGTACCGAGGATGGATCCGCCCTTGAGGTTGATGTTGCGGACATCGTTGGCCGTCAGATGCCAAATGTGTTCGGTGTCGCCACGTACCAGCCAGCGAAACCCTTCCCGGAAACCCAGCACGTCCCAGCCTTGGTGGGACAGGGCTTCAAGGGTGACCGCGCTGATGACGCCGTTAATGCCAGGTGCCGGTCCGCCGCCCACAATAAGCCCAATTCGCTTAGATGCCATAAGTCGAAACCCCACCATGCAGTTAGGCCGGAATCACCCGGCCGGGAGAGCAGATAAGGTTTTGTTTTATGCCTTGGGCAGTGGGCTTCAAGCTGCTCTTTTGGGGCGCACGGCCAAATCGAACAGACCGAAGATTTCGTCTTCGTTCATACCCATGTTGATGGGGGGGCCATTCATGGCGATCATTTCATTGAACAGGGCGCGTTTCTTGTCCAGAACGGCGGCAATCCGTTCCTCAATGGTGCCAGCGGAAATGTACCTTGACACAAAAACCGGGGCTTTTTGGCCCAACCGGTGTGCCCTATTGATGGCTTGGTCCTCAATGGCTGGGTTCCACCAGCGGTCGAACAGGAAAACATAGTTGCAGAACTGTAGGTTCAATCCAACGCTGCCGCAACCGTAACTCATCAGAATAACACGATGCTCAGATCGATCGCGGAAACGGTCGAGTACGGTTTGCCTATCTTTTTGAGGTACTTTGCCGTGGTAAAGCACCGGATTGTGCTCTGCCAGTGCCTGGGCAATCCTTTCCAGTGGCTCAACCCATTGCGAAAAGATGATGGCCTTGTTGCCGCTGGATACCACCTCGTCCATCTCGCTCAGAAGCATTTCCATTTTGCT
>Ga0114972_10002096_pt1 | contig 14944 bp, 13 predicted proteins | sample M_140807_EF_Meta_FD_87354 | JGI IMG/M metagenome (GOLD analysis project Ga0114972, IMG submission 87354) | Freshwater microbial communities from Lake Montjoie, Canada to study carbon cycling - M_140807_EF_MetaG | ecosystem: Environmental > Aquatic > Freshwater > Lake | place: Lake Montjoie... | reverse complement strand
TTCCTTAGTCAACATCCCTAGCTTCCCTCTTCCAGGCACTCTGGCCCGCAAGTGTTCGAACGGAGCAACCCTAAACCTCGGATCGCAATTGGACTTGTACCAAGTTTCGCTCGCTCGGCTCAATCCCAAGTGAAATCCAATGCAAGCATTCAATGAAACAAGCGAGCCATCGAGGCTCGCTTGCTTGAATTCCAGTGGCCTCGATCTGCAACAGTTCGCTGAGGTCTGTTGCTCTCGACCCGACGGCTATCGATTGATTGCAAAACCGAACGTCAAGCCCGGCATGATCAAGTGCTGGTTGGTATCGAAATTGAACCCTTGGGCCGGGGTAGCACCCCGCCAAACACCTTGTCCGAAGTAAATCATTTGGAAACCAACTCGCAAATCCAAGTGCTTGGTCGCACAGTAGGCGCTCTCTGCCCGTACATCGAATCCCACAGGGGTCTCGTTGTTCTTGCGAGAGTTGAATGTCGTCCCAGTATGATCACCATCAAAGAGTGGTGAGTCGCCGACGGCTACGTCTTGAGGATAGATCGTCGTGGTGACAAGCTTAGTGATTTCCTGTGTCTGAAACGTATGACCGGCAAAGACCTTGAAATCACTCGATAGGGTCCATCTGCGGATGTTTCGGAAGTACCTGAATCCGAGTTGACCTAGGATCATGTCGTTTCGAGACTTGATTATGTCATTGGTGTAGACTTCCGCTGTTCCGAGAATCGTGGTTGGATCGTTGGGGTCATTCTGCAGGAAACTGCGGTAGTCGTCGCTACGAGCCGTATCGACAAACTTGACGTATCGCAGACCGATCAGAGGTTCGAGCATTCCGCCGTAACGATAAGGCTCCATCCGCCAGGTCTTATTGGCTTCAAAACTCGAATAGTCGCCAACATTGACGCTCTGAAGCACATCGTAGGTGCGCTCCAATGTATACGGATCGTTGTCAAACGCCGCAGGTCGGAACGGGAGATTATTGTTGTTATTATTATTGTTGTTGCCCTGCGTTGTGTCGCTATAGCCGTTTAGACGCAGTTGCTCGTAACCGTGATAAACGTTCGGCCCGGTGACGACTTGATAGGAAAACGACCAGCCGCTCTCGCGACGATTCATCCAACCAAAATCCCAGCGGTTGCCCCAAGTCGCATCCATCAAATAACTCGCTCCGTTGACCTCCGGTCGACTCATCCCGGTATAGATCCGGTCGTAGGTCAAAAAGAGGCCATGAGGTGCCCGTTGCCGAGGCGACAGATCCTCGATATCCTGCAGCTGCATCGGAGCAAATAGCTGCCAATCTGGATCAAAGTCCACTGGCTCGGAGAACGGGTGGTAGCCGCTGTCGGCAAACCCCAATTGTCCAGCCATGGCGGCCGCCGTGAGTACAAATGTTCGCAAAGTTCGTTGCAAAATGGACATAGTCGATTTCCCACCCGTTCCTCGAAGTTCCAGCGCCCAGACCCCACGGTTCTAAAGCGCACTACATCGGTATGTGTAGCTAGTATCGGAACTGTCCAGTCGCCGAATTGAGTCGGTTTAGGTAAAGCGTATCGAAAAATCGGGCCAGAACTCCATTAACGATCTGCGCTGATTTGCGAGCATTTCACCCGGTTTCTTCGTTAAATTCGCCATATTCCCCAGCTTTTCAAATCCCTCACAGGATTCCCCTGGTTGCTACAGTATTCCACCCAACAGAACCGGCTGCCCCCTCGAATTCCTTAAACCACTAAAGAAGAGCATCTTGGCAAACTCACCTTACTCACCCAAGGATTTCGATTCTCATGAGCCCGATAGCCTACTCCCACCAGGTCCGGGGAGGGTCCAAGCCCTGCCTGCCGACGCCCGGGCCACTCAGGGTATCTGGCTACTTCTGGGCTCTCTGTCCGTTTTCTTTGTCTCGAGCATCATCCTCTATGTGGTCTATATCGCCATGAGGGTTCAATCGGACCGGGCGATCACCCAACGAATGGAAATGCCATGGAGCTTTATCCCTTCAACCATCCTGCTTTTGGGAGTCTCGGTCTGCTTGGAACTGGCGTACCGTGCCGCGAAACGGGATCGGATCGCAATGGTCAAACAGATGGCCATAGCAGCTTGTGCCCTTGGGATCGGCTTTCTATTCATCCAGTCCGATGGCATGAAGCGTCTGCTTGACGGCTTGGCCGATGCCCCGACCCGAAACGAAAGCGCCTACGGATATACCTTTGTCTTGGTGTTCCTACACGCAGCGCACGTCGTCGGAGGAGCTATTGGTCTGTGGTGGACGGCAAGGAATGCGTTGGCCAACCGATACGACCACGAGCGAAACATCGGCCTTAAAGTCTGCGCCATCTACTGGCACTTCCTGGATATTGTTTGGCTGGTGCTGCTCTTGGCCATCTGGATCGCCCTGGTCCTGGTCAACGCCAAAGCTCCCTAGGGGGTGATCGCAACCTCGACTTGTAACTGCACTCGCTGCGATGCTATGGGAACATCGTCTGCATCAATCTGAATCCACACAGCGACGGAGCGAAAATCCGAACGAGCCAAAGGATTGGGGGACCGGATCTGGGGGACCCCTACAAGTCGATCTATCCGGCTGACTTTGCCTCGGATGCTTCGAGACAGCGATGCTGACTTCATTTCTGCAACTTGCCCAATGCGGACAAGTCCAACGTCGGATTCATGCACCTCGGCAACGCAGGACATCTGCGACAAATCGGCCATCTCGATCAGAGGGACCGTAGCGGTTCGCTCCCCTGCAATCACTGCTACTTGGAGAATAGACCCAGGTCCAGGTGCTAAAAGTGTGGCCTGATCGAGTTGTATCCGCAGAAGCTCGATCTGCTTTTCCAACGGGCGATAACTGGGGTTGGCTATCAAATCCTCAAAGGCCTCCTTTGCGGCTCGCACGGCCGACTGCGCCTGAGCGACCAAGTCTTGCGTCGACTCGGTCGCTTGGGTTGCTCCCAACAAACTTCGTTCGTACTCGGATTGTGCGTTGATCTTCTGATTCCGCTTGGCCTCGATTTCCAAGCTACCGACGGCCCCGCGCAAGCGAGGATTGTTTCGGATGGCTTCGAGGCTCTGGAGCTGCTCATCGAGCGAACGAAGGATCTGGGATTGCTTACCGACAAGCTCGAGGTTCGCCTTGGCTTGGCTCTGCATCTGGTCGGCCGAGCGAAGTTTCATTTCGGCCGTATCGACAGCCAATTGGCCTTCCCTCAATGAGGCTTCGTAGAGCAAAACGGCTTGGGATAGCTTCAACTCGGCGAGTTCGAGTTCGAGTTTTTTTACTTTGGCACTCTCGAGCTCGACCAAAACCTCTCCTTGTGCCACATCCGCTCCAGGATGAACCAAAACCCTTTCGATTCGATCCCCGGGTATCGCGGAGAGTTTGAGAATCCCCTGCGTAGGTTGCAAACGCCCTTGGGCCACGATGCTTGCAGAGGGGGACTTGCCCCCTGAGGCTGGCAAGGCTGGGCCTTGCGCACGCGTTTGCCTCAACGTGCTTGCCCAACCCCCAGTCAATGCCGCAACGACGAGAATCCAAGTGGAAAAAACCCTCGAAAACCCGAGCGACTTCGCGACCGACAGATTTCTTTTAAAATGTCCGGTTATCATTCCGTTAGCAAAACATTTCCGCGATCGGCTCTGGGACTTTTTACAGGTCAAACTTGGATTCCAAACCATCGGTTTCTAGCGTAATTCGAGTCTTGGTCCCGCGAGAGGTTCCCCCCCAAAAGATTACCGAAAAGATTACCAAAGAATTTCCTGACGATGGATGGCAAAAACCGATGATCCCCCGCACCAGCGAGCGGGCAACGCAATTCGATCCGGCCACCCGCTCGAAAATCTCTCTTGGACAAAGCCCCTCGATCCGAGCCGAGGGCCTGTGCCACTATTTCGGCCTAGGTGAGCTTCGAAAGCAAGTCCTCGTTGACAACCACCTAACGGTCTACCCCGGCGAAATTATCATCATGACCGGCCCGAGCGGGTCGGGGAAAACCACGCTCTTGACCCTTCTCGGGGCCCTGCGCAGCGTCCAAGAAGGAAAACTCGAGGTCCTCGGCCAGTCGCTCGTAGGCGCAAGCCCCAAAGCCATGGAGCAGTTCCGTCGCAAAGTCGGATTCATCTTCCAAGCCCATAACTTGTTCGAATCCCTGACGGCCACGCAAAACGTTCGTATGGCCTTGGAACTGTGCCACCCTGAACTCTCGGCTCGCGAACAACTTGCAGCGGCCCAGCAAATCCTCGCGGCCGTCGGTCTAGAGAACCGAATGCACTATCGGCCCAAACAGCTCTCGGGGGGCCAAAAGCAACGCGTTGCGATCGCTCGTGGCTTGGTGCACGAACCGAAATTGGTCCTGGCCGACGAACCGACCGCCGCCCTGGACGAACAAAGTGGGCGTACCGTCGTCGAGCTGCTCCAACGACTCGCTCGCGAGAAACAAACCACCATCGTGATCGTCACGCACGATAACCGTATCCTCGATGTGGCCGACCGGATCCTTACTCTCGTCGATGGATCCATTCGCAGCGATGCTCTGGTCAAAGAAGCAGCGATCATCACTCAAATGCTCGCCCGTTGCCGAGTCTTCGAACGGGTCACCCCCCGAACACTCACTCGCGTTGCCGATGCATTCAAAATCGAAAACTTCGCTCCAGGCGAACTGATCATCCGCGAGGGAGACCCCGGGGATCGCTTCTACCTGATCCGACAGGGGCGCGTGTCGGTTCGCCGAGGTCATCCCGAACAAGAAGTCATCCAACTGACCGAGGGTGACTTCTTCGGTGAAATGTCACTTCTCTCGGGCCAACCCCGAAACGCCAGCGTCTGGGCCACCGAAGCTTGCCTTTTGTATTCGCTCAACCAAGACCGTTTTCGAGCCGCTCTGGCCGATACGGTCACCATGGAAGCCGAGGTTCGCGAAGCCTACTTCGATCGCCAATAGATCCTCCCTTTGGCCAAAGCTGCCCGGCTACTTTTTGCCGTCGCTACTTTTTGTCGACGATCTGGCGCTGCATCCGCAGCCACCAACGCATGGTCTGGGTGACCTTCTCGGCTTGCTGGACATGCGCCCAGTGGTCTACCCCCGGTAAGGTCACCAGCGTCCAGTCTTTTGCAAGATGCTCCCAAGTGCCATTCAAGGCCGGTGCTAGCAGCGCCTTGTCGGCCAAACCATGGAATTGCAATACCGGCATCTGAATCTTGGGGACCTGGGGAATCTGATAAGGCTCCCGGGGGTAGTTGCGCCGATAGTAATTCATCAGCCCGTTGATCGAGGACTTCTCGAATGCCTCCTTGTAGAGAATACGGTCTTGCTCGGTCTGAGTCGGAACGATACTCGATAAAATCGTTGCATTGAGGAATTTGTGGGACTCTTTCTCCTGAAAGGTCCTGGCATACTGAGATGCTTTATGCTGCTTGGAATCCTCGGCCATGAGTTCCCGAACAAGGCACGACATGTGCGGCAGGTTGACGATCACTAGCTGCTCGACGATCTGAGGGTGAGCCATAGCCGTCGACCAACAGATCGCTCCGCCCCAGTCATGCCCGACAAGCGTCGCCTTCGATGCACCTTCGCTCTTGATCACCGCCAGCACATCCGATACCAGCAGTGCCATGTCGTATTGCTCCTCGGCCTGGGGCTTGTCGCTAAGGTTATATCCGCGAGTATCAAGCGCCACGACCGTCGACTCGTCTTGAAGCCCCTGGATTTGATGACGCCATGAATACCAGTAGTCTGGAAAGCCGTGAACGAAGACGACCAACGGGCCTTTGCCTGCCTTGACGTAGTGGATCTTGACCCCCTGGTTATCTACGTACTTGTGCTCGAGCCCATCGATCCATTCCTGGCCCCAAACAGGTACACTCCCTAAAAGCATCATGAATGCTACGGCAACCCATGAAATCCTCTGCCTCATCTGCGACATTTTTATCGTCTGCATAATGCACCCTTCTTGCCCTACTCGTTCTCTTACTCGTAACCGTACTCAATGAAATGGTACTCGTACTCGAGCGTTTACCCACAAAAACACCTAAAGAGCCCAAAAGAATTCTATTCACGTCTCAGAGGCCTCGAAACCCAGCATCTCTCGAAATGATCACCGCTTGCGATGACCTCCTTCGTCGAATCCGATTTCGTCGCTAGAATGTTGGCATCGATAGTGCTGGTACATGGACAAGCCTTCCCCCGAATTTTTTGGATCTCGAACGATGGCTGCGAAAACTCCAGGAAAAGCCAAATCCGAAGGTCTCGTGCACGCCTTCGAGCACTTGGCTCAAGACTCCCCCAAGGAACTGCCACCGGTCGTAATTGCCATCGGCCCCGACGATTTCCTCCGACGCGCATCGATCGATCACACCCTAAAACTTGGGGGAATCGACCCGATGAACATCTCTCAATTCGATGGCCAAGACGCCCATTGGCGCGATGTGAATGACGAACTCTCGACCCAAGGCCTCTTCGATTCAGGCGGCCCCAAAGCAGCCTTCATCCGCAAAGCCGATCCGTTCCTAACGGCCTACCGCGAGCAACTCGAACGATGGATCGAACAAGCCACTCCTGGTTCGACTCTGCTGCTGGACCTCCAGACTCTACCATCGAACCAACGCGTCTACAAACTCGCTCTAAGCAAAGGTCTTCTCATAGGCACCGCTGAAGCCAAAGGCGCGGAGTTCACCTCCTGGATCACCCAATGGGGAATCTCTAAGCACAAGGTTCATCTGACAGCCTCCCAAGCTGGCGTTATCGCCGATCGTATCGGCTATGTCTGTGGACTGATCGACTGCGAATTGGCCAAACTCTCACTCTTTGCAGACTCCAAGGGTGCAGACTCAATTGGAAAAGTCTCCGACGCGCGCGTCGACGAACTCGTCGGCGGTTGGCGAACTCAAACGGTGTGGAAACTCAGCGAAGCGGTCGCCGAGGGCCGTATCGCCGAAGCCATCGAGGGAATCGACAAGCTCATTATGTCAGGTCAAACAGCCATCGGGATCGCCGCCCAAATGTCTTGGAGCCTCAGACGCTATGGCGTCGCTGCAGCTTGGAGCGAACAGCAAAAACGCTTTGGAGCACAAAGCCCCATGCTCCCCGAGGCACTTAGCCGAGCAGGCTTTCGACCCTACGATCTAGGCAAAGAAGAGAAACGACTTAAAACGATGGGCTGGAACAGGGCCAGGGATATCCTGACTTGGCTCGTCGATCTAGAAAAAGAGCTCAAAGGCAGCCACAGCCAAGCGGACCGAGCTCGGATGGCGCTCGAGAGCTTCATTTTTCGCTTCCAATAAGCCCACTGGTTCTCGTCGGCCCGCTGGAACTTGGATTACAATCTTCGTCAACATTAAGTGTGTCATCCGCGTGCAGATCGATCGAGGTTTGCTAACAGAGGTTTGTGATGAAATCGGATCGAAGAACTTGCAATCGCCCATGGCCTATCTTGTGGCTCGGGCTGTCTTTGCTGGGGCTCTGCAGCATGGGTCCAAGCTGTTTTGCACAGGAGTACTTTGCATTGAAAGTGCCCGGCGCTCAGACCGAATCGACCGCCAGAATCAGCTCGGAAGAATTGGTCGTGCGCGACCAAACCGGCCAGACGACCGCCTATTCGAGACTTCGTCGCTACGACACCCCCGACGGACAGTTCATAGGCTATGGATCTCGTGAAGCTCAGCGGGCCATCCAATGGCCGACATCCAACCAAGGCAACTTGCGAATCGGAACGTTGAAAAACGGGCAGATCGAGTTTGCCCTAAGCTCTATGGAGGTCCTTGCCATGGATCCTGCCAATTCCACAAGGCTTCCTCAGCAGGCTGCCAACAGGGATATCAGCAAGACCGTTCTATTGTCAGCAGGACAAGCCGGGAGTCGCCTGTTCATGCGAGCAGGACGCCAAGGCCAACTGCAATTGGTTCCCAATGCTCCAAACGGTGCCCAAGCCGATGACGCCCAGGGAGCTTGGATGATCACCCCCGTCGGTGGTGACATGGTCCGTATTCAGCAATCCATCGGCAATCAATGGTTGGCGTTGAGCATCGATCCTCAGCAAGCCGACAACTTTGGCAATGGTGTTTTGGCCCAGCCAGCGCAGCGCTCCCAAGTTCGTTTGGTGGGAATCAACAATTCGGTCGCTCAATGTTGGAGATTGCAGCAGTTCAATGGCGGCTACTGCTTTGAAAGCGTCTCGATACCAGGTTTTGGTTTGACATGTGTCCCGAACAGCGGTCTATGGTTGCAACCGATCCTGTATTCACCTTGGCAAGTATGGTGGCCCCAGCAACCGACCTTTGCCTTGCCTCAGCCCAGCTACCGAGTGGTCAACGAACAAATTGTCTCCAACCCGCAGTTGCCGCCAGTGTCGCTCAGAATCTCCAATACCCATAGCGATGGGTTGCTTGTACTCCTAGCCGATCGCCGCAATCCTGCAGCCCCAAAGAGACTTCGGATCCCTCAAGGTGGCTCGGAAATAGTGGTGCTCGAGCGCGATAGCGGCGCGACGGTCACTCAAACCGTTGAGTGGGCGGACAGTTTTGGAAACTGGGACCGGCGTGAGATCCAAATCCCCGTGCCCCCAGTGGTCCTTTATGATCTGAGCGTTTACGAAGAATTCCTTCAATCGATTGCGATCGATGCGACAGGAAAAAGTCCGAATGTCATCGAGGATATCAATTACCAACCTCGCAGCGTGGGCTTTTTGTTATTGCCCGCTGGCGAGCAACTCCAAGACAACAGCGTCATCGATGTTTACCCCGCAGCGGCCGACTCGCAAAACCCCGGAGCCGTCCGCCGATTGGCTCCGAGCGACTACAATCGATCCTCCTCTCAGCCCGTCCCCAAGGATCCACTGAAGGATCTTCTCGATCAATTGCAGAGCAAGCGAGGCGCGTTTTGAGCGAAGCTGTCCATCAGCAACTCGACAACTCTGCGACGAGCACCTCGGTGCCACCTCGACGCAAGAGCTTGGTATCGCTCCGACGCGATTGGCCATTGATGTTGCTCATCGCGGCAATACTGGGCGGTTGGCTCTTCGTTGCGGTGGTCCTGCCACCGCTCGAGATCCGGAGCAAGATTGCGACGTCTCGCTGGAAATTCGATCCCAGGGATCCAGAGATCTCGTTTCGAATCTGGTTCGTCCGCCGAACCGTTGAGTATTGGTTTGTTTTTTGGTTCTTTTACCTCGGGGCGAGCATCGGCAGTTTTATCAACGTCGTGGCTAGCAGAACTCCTCAGAAAAAGACCATTGTCACGCGAGGTTCCCACTGCCTGTTTTGTGACAAGCCTTTAAACATGATCGACAACTCGCCGATTTTTGGATGGGTGCTACTAAGAGGCCGCTGCCGCTCTTGCCGACTGCCGATCTCCCCCAGATACCTGATCATGGAGATCATCGTCGGTTCGGTATTTGTCATCCTCGGGGCCATCGAGCTTATCGGCAACGGCTTGAACCTGCCGTATCGAGAATGGAGGTTTGGTGTCGGTATCGTTTCAACCGTTTTCTATCCGAAATGGGATCTGATCGGTGCATTTGTTTTGCATTGCAGCTTGTTCGCTGTTGCAATCATGCTCATCGGTACCCAGATCGAAAGGTTGAAATTTCCTAAACTACCGTTGATGGTGATTCTGGGTATCTATGTCGCAAGCTTCATCGCCAATCGAGTCGTCGCGCGCGTTCGATGGGCAGAACCTTGGGGCGAACGCTTTACAAGCTATTCAGCCCCGAACAACTCTCAGCAATACATCGAGCAAGCCATCACCAGCGGTTTAGGAACTCTTGTCGGGCTTGTTCTCGGGATCCTTACCGGTCAGATTCTCAGCCGACTTTACTTCGGTGCTGCAAACGATACAGCCCAAGGAGTTGGGGCTTGGCGCTGGCACTGGTGGATCCTCCATGCACTAGCCGGGGCTCTGTTTGGTTGGCAAGTCATCGCCTTAACGAGCTTAGTGGCTAGCTTGATTGCGATGTCTACCTGCGGATTCCTCTCAAGAAGCAAAAGTGATTGCAGCGAGGTTTTCCGCGGTGAGGTTATTGCATTGGCGATTTGGACCTGTACGCTATTGGTCCACGTCTGCACTTGGAGATGGATAGCGACCGCGTGGAATTTGATATAACCCGCCAGTCGCGTATCTGCTCCCTGTGAGTCGATCACTCCAATCACGATCTACCGGTCTCCCCTCCTTCAGACAGCCTTATTGAAAGGGCCCTGCCTGCCATGACCAGACTTGCATCTTCACTTGAGAATCAAACCACCTGGGTTCGACGCGGATTGTTTTCGATGGCCCTGCTGGCCGGGACATGCGCCTCGGATAGGGTAACAGCCGAGGTCAAGCTTCCGAATATATTCAGCGACTCGATGGTGCTACAGCAAAAGCAGGAGAACAAGATTTGGGGCAAGGACAATCCTGGCCAAGTCGTAACGATCAGTGTTGGTGACAATAAAGTCACTGCGACAGCCGACGCGGCTGGAAACTGGTTAGCTCGCTTGCCGGCGATGGAAGTTGGCGGGCCGCTGACGATCAATGTCGCGGGAAGCTCTACCAAAACCATTTCGGACGTTTTGGTTGGAGAGGTCTGGGTCTGCTCGGGCCAGTCGAACATGCAGTGGTCAGTCGCTCAATCCAACGATCAAGACTTGGAGCGATTGGCGGCGAACTTCCCCAAGATCCGAATGATCAACTTTCCGCAGACCGGCTCCCAAGAGCCGATTTGGAGCCATGATGATCGCAAGTGGATGGTCTGCAATCCACAGAACAGTCCGAATTTCTCTGCCGTGGGATACTTCTTTGCAAGGCAAATTCATCAAACGACAGATGTTCCGATCGGGATGATCAACAACGCTTGGGGTGGTTCGGCTTGCGAAGCATGGGTGAACCTCGATGTGCTTAAGTCCAATGGACGATTCAACAAGATGGTCGACAACTGGGGGGCTAACTCGGAGAAATTCAATGCCCTCAGCGACAAGAAGGATCGAACCAAGGAAGAAGAAGACCAATTTAAAAATCTTGGTAACCAGATGCGTGGCAATCAGCGTCCTGCGAATATTTACAACGGGGTTCTCAAATCCCACTTGGGCTATGGAATCAAGGGAGCGATTTGGTACCAAGGTGAATCCAACGCCGGGCGGGCTTATCAGTACCGCGATCTGTTCCCGCTGATGATCCAAAATTGGCGCAACGAATGGGGCCAAGGAGATTTCCCATTCTATTGGGTGCAATTGGCGGATTTTAAAGCCGAGCCCAAAGAACCAACCGAGAGCGATTGGGCCGAGCTTCGTGAAGCTCAAACGATGACGCTCGACAAGCTGCCGCATACCGGACAAGCCGTCATCATCGACATCGGGGAAGGCAAAGACATTCACCCGAAGAACAAAGTGGATGTTGGACGACGATTGGCAAGATGGGCTTTGGCCAACGAATATGGCATCAAGATCGACCATCAAAGCCCTCGCTATGCATCGATGCAAGCGGACTCCGATGAGATCGTTTTGAGCTTCAATCATCTGCCCGCCGGATGGCGACCCTTTGACGTCAACGATCCGATCGGCTTTACCATCGCCGGAGAGGACAAGAAGTTTTATCCTGCGACGGCCAAGATCGTTGATGGTGGCAAGATCCGCGTTTCGAGTCCGAGCGTGCCCAAGCCAGTTTCGGTCCGCTATGCCTGGGCCGACAACCCGGTTTGCAACATGTTCAGCGCCGGTGGCTTGCCACTGACCCCGTTCCGAACCGACGATTGGCCAGGGGTAACCGCAGGCCGCGAGTAAGCGGATTGACGGTGGCCCAAGTGGACCGAGTGGACCAAGTGGACCTCATCGACGGGGTCCAAATCGGGACATTGCTCTAAAGGTTGACCGACACCCTCACGCTCTGTCCATTGAGTCAGCCCCGTCCTCTGTCAACGCGGTCAGCGCTGTGCAGAATGCTGGTCGCATAGCGTATTGAATTACGATCGCTGGCCTTCGGCCGGTTTGCTCACGTCCTCCCGCATCTGGAAGCTCAGCCCAATGAATCTCGCCAATCGTCATTGTTCACTTGCCTCAAGTGACTCAATCAACTTCCATGATTCATCGCTTGCCTTATCCCACGCTTCGATTTCTGATTTGAGTCCTTCGGGAACATCTCCAGGTTCCATTCGAATTTCGACGTGACTTCCTTCAGGCAATGGCTGATTCGACTGTGGCACTACAACACCATTGCGGACAATTCCTGGAATACCAACTTGATGACTCACCTTGAACACCTCCAACTGAGAACATTGTCGACGCCTACCCAATTGTACTCGAATCAATAGTCGTTGCATAATCGACAAATCGGGTAACCCTGCCCGTTGCCGGGTACCCTCCCCAAACGACCTAACACTACTCTCTACTCTCATGGTTATTCGGTTTTTGGTATTTCCTGCCAATTGCTTTGGCGTTCCGTAGCGCCCATGCTAGCTCAACGCATGGCGGATCGAGGCATCGCATTTCGCGTCCTACACTGAAAATCGAGTCGATATTCGAGTCGCGATGGGTCTTCAAAACCCCCGGGTTTTGCATGTCCCAATCCGGCTCCGTTCCACACCGATGGAGGCGGTGGCAAAGGGGTTTGGAGAGAATTGACTGGATTGACGGCGGAACGAGTGGACCTCATTGACGGGGTTCAGCGCGGCACATTGCTCTAAAGGTTGACAAATACCCCCACGCACGGTCCACTGGCAACACCGTCACTACAGCCCGGAAAGCCAACCGCAGCCTACAGGGACTTGGTCGATACGTCTGAAAACAAGCTTGGTGAGAACACGATGGCCGAACATCCTCTAAACGCTGACGGCGACTTCTATGTCGAACATGGATGTTGCACCTCTTGCGACGTGCCGATGCAATCCGCACCGTCACTGTTTGCATACGATGAGACATCGCACTGCTTCGTAAAACGTCAGCCGTCAACCCGAGCCGAATGCGACATGATGTTTGAGGCGATTCGATGTGCCGAGTTGCGATGCATCCGTTATCGCGGTACAGACGCCGATTGGTATCGACGTCTGGTTTCATCGGGTGATTTGGACCTCTGCGATTACCCACCAACTGAACCTGTCCAACCACGGATTCGCTCAGTCGTCGAATGCGATACTCAATACGAATCGCTCGACGCTCTGGCTGATGCATTTGAACGATTTCTGAAATCTACGGAAATGCAGAGTTTCCACTTCGACTTCAAGCGAACCAATTCAGGCGGAATTCTCTTGCACTATCATCGTTGTTCGGTGACTGCCGGTTCGTACCACCACGTGGGATCATTCGAAGAGATTGCGATGGCGTTCCGTGACGACAAAAAGGTCAGGATTGTCCATCAGCATGACATAACACTCGGCCCGACTCCAACAATTGCAAAATGGATAGCCTCCGACGAGAGAATGCACTCGGCGCGTTGGTTCACGCGCGATCGGGAAACTTGGCCCGACCTGCCGGGCTTTGACCACCCATGGTAAATAGAATTGTCCAGGTCGAGTGGGTGCCGAAGGCAAATGCAAGGGGCGTGGAGGTCGAAATAGCGGCTCAGTAGCTGCCAATACCAAATCACGACCAAAACCCGCTAAGCTTTTCCTTTGCAGGGACCTGAAGCTCAAACCGTTGACTCAACGGGTGATTCTCAATATTGGCGAACTCTCGCAGCGCTTGGTGAATGTGCTCTGGGCGAACTCGAATTCCATCGACCTGATCGATCTTCAACGTTTGAGGATGGATCGGCATTACCTGTTGTTTTTCATCGGTCGCCCCGATCACGCGATTGCCTACAATGCCCGATCCGAGGAACATGATCGAGCTTATAGACCAATGATCCTTGCCATTGCCGCTGTTGTAGTTGGGAGTGCGTCCCATCTCGCTTTGGATGATTACCACTAGCTTGTCTCGAATCTCAAGAGCTTCCGCTTTGCATAGCAAGTCATCGATACCGGCCAGAAACTCCGGAATCAGCTTCATCTGATCCGCATCATTATTGTTATGGCTGTCGAACTGTCCGATCGACAAATTGGCCGACACGCAAACGCCAGCTTTAAAGGCGGCCAATGCAATATCATTTTGCTGCGCAAGCCGTTCTTTGGCTTGCTCCTTGGGTAGAAAAGGAACCACGCGTTGGAGGGCTTTGGAATTCGCTTGGGCTGCATAGAGCATGCTTTGGCTCCGCTCGACCCGTGGTAGCCGAGTATCTGAAATACGGGCCTCAAATTGCTTTTCCAGCGCCCGTTCGATTCGGTCCGATGCAAACGCATCCTGATAGGGATGCGTTCCACCCTCGACCGAGTCGGCGCGTGCCAACAACCTTAGAGACTGCATGTAGGGTACGCGCGACATCGGCACTAGATTCCCGGTCGCAGAGTAGTTACCAAAAGTTAGGAACGCCAAGGGAGCTTCGGCCCCACAACATGCGGCTACCAGCGCAGGAAATGTCGGATAAGCCAGGCTGTCGAGCTTTCCTGTCGCCATGTAACGAGCACATGGAGTATGGTTGTTAACGGAAAGATCTAATCCATTGAAAACGCGTAATTCCGAACCGTACTTGGCAAAGAAATCCTCATTGCTCATTCCATTTGCGATATGTTTGGCGATAGGTGCAAGCCGATGATTGCCTACCGTAAGAATATCTCCCTGCTGATACAGTCGGTTGATTCCATCGACCCCTTTGGGGTCCATCAAGTAGGTGGTATCCCATCCCCCCGATGCGTTGTAAACGACATAGTAAGGGCCCGGGTAACCTTCCGCTTCGGCCCTCGTTTCTTCGGCACCCAAAATCGTTTGCCAATGAATTGGTGCTGCAAAACCTAGTCCGGCCAGTCCGCAGCGTTTCAAGAAAGTTCGACGTGACATGGTAGGGGCTTACTCGTAGAGAAATGCATGTTGACGCAGCAAATAAGTCACCACAGCGCGCCACGCGCGCACCGTGTACTGAGGATCGTCTACCCGAAAGTCTTCTCGCCCTCCGCAAAAATAGGTCTC
>Ga0114972_10002094_pt1 | contig 14950 bp, 14 predicted proteins | sample M_140807_EF_Meta_FD_87354 | JGI IMG/M metagenome (GOLD analysis project Ga0114972, IMG submission 87354) | Freshwater microbial communities from Lake Montjoie, Canada to study carbon cycling - M_140807_EF_MetaG | ecosystem: Environmental > Aquatic > Freshwater > Lake | place: Lake Montjoie... | reverse complement strand
CGATCCTGAACGGGGTTGTCAGGGCGGCTCCGTCCGACAAGGTTCCGGCAATCAGCGTGTTTGCGCTGGGCGGGTGCCGTCCGGTTGCCGATGTCTATCTGGCCTATGAGGCGAGCACGGCCTGCCATGACCACAATCAGGCGGTGCTGGCCTATCTGTTGAAGGGGCCGGAACGCAAGGTGGTGCTGGTGTCTCGCTGGCCGATTGCGCTGTTCGGCGATGTGCGCGCGACCGGCAAAGGCGACGGGCTGGGCTCGCTGGCCGTGCGACCCGCCACTTCTCTGGACGAGGCACAGGCCATCGAGGCCTTCTCGTTGCATTTGGGCCGCACCATTGATGCTTTGACGCAAGCGGGTAAAGAGGTGGTGGTGGTTGAAACCATCATCGATCTGCCACAAGACGTGCCGCATCTGGTGTTCAAAACCCTGTTGCGCGATCCCGCGACTGTGCAGATATCAAAGGATATTTCGGCCTATCGCGAGCGGTTTCTGGGCGTGGAACAGGTGTTTGACCGCATGCAGGCCCGCCACCGTTTCGAGCGGATCAGGCTGCGTGATGGTTTATGCGAGCAGTGGCAATGCCTGCTCTACCGGCGGGAGACAGGGCAGAAAACCGGACAGGTGCTCTATACCGACAACAACCATCTGAGCACATCGGGCAGCGCGCTGCTGGCCCCCTTGTTTCGCGGCGTCTTGCCTTAAGCCGGTCTATCGGGTTTGCGATGGCCCGACACTTCCGCGCCCGCATGTTGCGGCAGTGACCAGTGAAACAGCAGGGAGCTGGCAATCACCAGACTGATCAGGCCGAAGGCGATATGAAAATCGCCCACCGACAGGCTGTTGTCGCCATGGATGGCGCGCAGGCTTTCCAGAATCAGGGCGGCGAGCGCGACACCGACCGAGCCCGACACCTGTTGCACCACGCTGGCAAAGCTCGATGCGCCGCTGAGCTCTTCTTGCGAGACTTCGGCAAAGGCAATGGCATTGAGGCAGGTGAATTGCAGCGAGCGGAAAAAACCGCCGACAAACAGCGCGATAAAGACCAGAACATGCGAAGTCTGGGCGGTAAACAGCGCGATCAACGCGAAGAACACCGCACTCAGCAAGGCATTGGCCATTAAAATGGTACGAAAACCGAATGCTTTCAAAATGCGCGGGGCGGTTATTTTCATCAGCAAGGCACCGATCGCCGAGGCGAAAGTCAGCAAGCCCGTTTCAAACGCCGTCAGCCCGAAGCCGACTTGCAGCATCAGCGGCAGCAGAAACGGGATCGACCCCGACCCGATGCGGAACCACAAGCCGCCCACCATGCTGGTTCGGAAGGTCGGATAGTTCATCAAAGACAGATCGAGAATCGGCGTGCTGATCTGTCGCGCATGGCGGATATAGGCCCAGATCAGCAAAGCGCCGAAGGCAATGAAACCGCAGGCCGCAGGCAGGGGCAAGACCTCGACACCCAGCACGGTAAAGCCGCCGACCAGAAAGGCCAGCCCGCCGCCCGACAGGAAAAAACCCTTCAGATCAAGCGGGCTTGTGCGTTCCAGCTTGATGTCTGGCACATAGATCCAGGCCAGCACCAGCCCGATCAGGCCGATCGGCACATTGACAAAGAAAATCCAGCGCCATTGCCAGAAGGTCGTGATGAAGCCGCCGATCACCGGACCGATCACCGGACCGATCAAAGCAGGCAGTGTCAGATAGGACAGGGCCGTCACATATTGTTGCTTGGGCACCGAGCGCACCAGCACCAACCGTCCCACCGGCATCATCATCGCCCCGCCGATGCCTTGCAGAAAGCGGGCGGCGACAAAACCCGCCAGACTGCTGGTAAAGGCACAGCACAGCGAGGCCACGGTAAACACCGTAATGGCGACACAAAACACTTTTCGCGCGCCGAACCTGTCGGCCACCCAGCCACTGACCGGAATAAAAATCGCCAGCGACAGCAGATAGGAGGTGAAGGTCAGTTTCAGGATGATCGGATCGACATTCAAATCGACGGCAATGGCGGGCAACGAGGTGGCAAGCACAGTGCCGTCGATGTTTTCGAGAAACAGGGCACTGGCAATCACCAAAGGCAGGATCATGCCGCTGGGCACCCAGCCTTGACGATTATCGGACACGTTGGCCACCCTGTTTCCTGCTCTTGTCAGGCGATACCCTAAAAGGGGCGGTCTTGACTGTCTATTGCAGAAACAGACGGGCAGGCCCTGCCGTAATGCAGGCGAACAGATCCTACCGAAATGAAAGCGATCAGCCCATTGTGGCGCAATAGACTAATTTGGCCTTCTTCTTCAAAAGCGGGGTCAGAATGCTGCTGTGGGAGACAAAGTGATCGATGTCTTCAGCGCCGGTAATATCGAGCATGGTCTCAAAGCTTTCGGCCAGTATCTGATCCCCGGGCGAAAGCTGGTCTGCCAGAGCCTCGCAATAGCCGCGTGCCGCCAGATTGCCCGACGCGCTGGCAATACGGTAGCAGGCCACCGCGCGGGCCCTGTCGGCCGGAATGGCCTCGCTGCCAGACACGGCTTGCGCGCCCTGCTCATAGAGCATCCCCAAACTGAATTGCGCCAGAGCATTGCCTTGCAGCGATGATTTTTTATAAAGCGAGAAGGCGGCCTCGATATTTTGCGTCACGCCTTGGCCGCTCTCGAACATCATGGCCAGAAACAGTTGTGCATCGGCATTGCCCTGATCTGCAGCCAGAAGAAAATAATGCGCGGCTTCAAGATAATTCACCTCGACATGCCGCCCTTTGTAATATTTAAGCCCCAGAATACACTGGGCATCGGCATTGCCGTGGTCTGCTGCCTTGCGATACCAGCTCAGTGCCCTGGCCGGATCGCGTACTGTCTCGTCGCCATGGTCATAGATCAGGGCGAGCTTGAGTTGGGCCTGAATATTGCCCACTTCGGCCAAAATCTGCCAGTTCCAGACCACATTGTCGGGGCTGTGCTGTTCGGTGTCGTGATAGGATTCTCGTGTCATCGGCTTCACTCTTGCTCAAAGAGGGCGACAAGTTTGAATTTCCAGCTTCACTATTTCATACAGGCGATACATCATGTTTGACTATCAATGCCTGAATTTTGGTCTTTTCAAGGCATTCATGTGATCAATCCTCGGGATAATAACGGTCATTGCTTTAAAAAGATTAATCGGGGCTTTTTTCGCGTGTCAGCCATGCATAGGAAGCCATCTTGTCAGACCTGATCGGGTCATGTCTTATGCATGACCTCAATTTCTTGATCCGATCTGCTCATAAAAAGACGTGTCTATGACTGATTTCCGTTTTACCTGTCTGGGTACGGGTTGTCCCGTGGCCACAATGTCACGTCTGGGGCCGGCCCATCTCGTGCAGGTAGCGGGGCGTACGATTTTGATCGATTGCGGATCGGGCGTCAGCCAGCAATTAGTGGCGGCAGGCACGCGCGGAGCCGATGTCGATCTGTTGATCGTGACGCATTACCATTCCGATCACCTGATCGATTTCTGGCAGTTGGTTGTCTCGAGCTGGCATCAGGGGCGGCAGCGACCCTGGCGGGTCATGGCGCCCCGACCCGCCATCAACCACATGCAAAAGCAGATCGAAGCCTTTGCCGACGAGGTGCATCTGCGCATCCTGCACGAGCAAAGACCCTCGGCGGACGGTTTGAAGGTGCATTTTGCCGAATTGGTCGAAGGTCCGGTGATCTTCCCTTCCGAAGAGGCAGACGCGCATCTGTCCATTCAGGCCTTCGAGGTTGATCATCGTCCTGTTATGCCTGCCTTTGGCTTGCGCTTTCATGCCTATGATCGCGTGCTGGTGTTTTCCGGCGATACCGCCCCCTGTCCGGCTTTGAGCAAAGCGGCGGTGGGGGCCGATCTGCTGGTACAGGAGGTGTTTGTCTCGCGTGACATGCCGGTGACGGCAGGGGTGCGCTCGGCCGCAACCATCGGCGCGGTGCAATCCTATCACTGCACGCCCGATCAGGTCGCCCGCATCGCCAATGAGGGGATGGCAGGGGCCATGTTGCTGACCCATATCGTGCCGCCCGCCACCGACCAAAGCGCGCTGATCCGCGAGATCCGCCAGATTTATGACGGTCCGGTGATGGTCGGCGAGGATTTGATGCAAATCGACCTGATCCACAAGATCATGCGCTGCGGCCGTGCCACAATCGGCTTTTGAAACCACAAAAAACATCAAAGGGAAGAGACTATGACCGAGACGAAGAAATCACCCCGTTTTCCGCAACTCGTGCTGGATGAATTGCGTCCCGAACAGCGCAAGGTGGCCGACCAGATCATGAAAGTGTCCAGCGTCGGCATTGGCGGACCATATAATTCGATGCTGCGTTCGCCGGTTTTTGCCCAGCGGATGATCGATCTGCTCGATTACCTGCGCTGGAACTCCTCGCTCGATATGCGGTTGAGCGAATTTGCGATTTTGATCCAGGGCAAGCTGTGGCGGTCTCAGGTGGAATGGTATGCCCATTTCCCGATCGCGCTGAAAGCCGGATTGCCGGAAAGCGTCGCGCTTGATCTCAAAGCCGGCCGTCGTCCCGCCGACATGAAGCCCGACGAGGCGGTGGTCTATGATTTCTGCATGGAATTATGCCACGACCACAAGGTCTCCGATGCCCGTTTTGCCGAGGCCAAACAGATTTTGGGCGAACAGCAAGTGGTTGATCTGGTCGCCGTCACCGGAACCTATGTGACTTTGGCCATGCTGTTGTCGGTTTCCGAAGCCACTGTACCCGAAGGCAAGGAAGAGCCTTTCAAACCGGGTGATTGACCCTATTTGACCGAGACACATTCCCCCACAGAGCGCGACTTGGCTTCCGAGGTCGTGCCTTTGGGGCATAAAACGGGGAAGGTCGCGCCGCCGGGTACATAGGTTCCGGGACGGGCAGGCTTGCAGGCATTTCCCGATGGGTAAAAGCCCGGCTCGCATCTGAGCAGTTTTGCGCCGGTCAGGCCCGGCACCGGCCCTTCCTTCTCGTCCTTCTTCTTGGCAGGGGGAGGAGGCGGCGCGCTGGCCATGCTTGTGCCCGCATAAAGCATCAGCACGATACTGCATAAAACGGTACGAATGACTGGGCGCATGGTTTTTTCGTGGTTGGTTTGTGAAACACTGGCCCCAGCAGACCAAAATCGGGGACAGGTTTCAAGTGGTTTTTGCAGCCACCGGTTGGGATGTGCCGGACCCTGAAACCTGTTATAGCGCGATCATCAATTTGCCGTGATTGCCGCCGCTATAGAGCAGCGACAGGGCGTGCGGGGCCTGCTCCATGCCTTGCAGGACATGGGTATCGTAAACCAGCGTGCCGTCGACTGCCATGCGGGCCATATCATCTGCGGCTTGGGCATAGCGGGCGCGGTGATCGAGCACGATAAAGCCGCTCCATGTCAGGCGCCGCGTCATGATTTCGCGCTCGTTGCGCGGACCGGTCGGGGTGGGTGTCCATGACCCGATCGAGGCGGTGCCGCATTGCACGATCCGCCCTGCCACATTCATCTGCCGCAACACAGTATCGAGAATCGATCCGCCGGTATTGTCGAAATAGACATCGACCCCCTTTGCCGCGACGGCGTGCAGGGCCGTAGCGAGATCATTGGTCTTGTAATTGATGGCCTGATCATAGCCGTATCGGGCGATGCACCGCGCGACTTTCTCGTCGCTGCCTGTCAGGCCGATGGTGTGGCAGCCCATGCTTTTGCCCAATTGTCCGACAAAACTGCCAACCGATCCGGCGGCCGTCGACACAACCAGCGTATCACCCGCCTGCGGGCGACCGCACAAAGTGAGCGCCAGATAGGCCGTGATGCCGCTGATGCCGAACAGCGCCAGTTGCGCCTCCAAAGGCAGCGGATGCCGGATCGTGACAATGATCTGCTCGGGCGTGGCCACCGCATAGTCCTGCCAGCCGAAAAAGCCATAAAGGCAATCTCCTGCCTGATAGTCGGGGCAGTTGCTTTGCACCACCACGCCAATCGCCAAAGCACGCATGGGAGAGCCCAGCGCAACAGGACTGGCATAATTGGCTTCCGCCGAGGCCCAGCCCCGTTGTGCCGGATCGATCGACAGCAGCAGGTTGCGGATCAGCATCTCGCCCTTGCCCGGGCTTGGAACGGCTTGCTCGGACAGCGCGAAATCATCCGCCAGCGGCACGCCATTCGGACGGCGCACCAGTTGCACCTGCCGGTTGCAGGATGGCAAATCATAAGACGGCAATTGAACTGTCACGTTGTGCTCCTCCGGGCAAGTTGTCTCAGCATAACGCGATTTACTCGGCTTCAAACAGAAAAGCGTCATATAAAAAACCCGAAACGGCGGGACCGCTTCGGGTTGTATCTTTCCGTGACTTTGCCGATCCATACAGGACCGGCAAGCACTCAGGAGGCTTTGGAGCCTTTTTTGCGGCCTGCATTGGCCTGACGCTTCTGGCCGAGGCCCATCGCGAGTGCCAGATTGCTGCGGGCTGCGGCATAATTCGGTGCGACCATCGGATAGTCGGAAGGCAGACCCCATTTGGCGCGGTATTCTTCAGGGCTCATTTCATACTTGGTGCGCAGGTGGCGCTTCAGAGACTTGAACTTTTTGCCGTCTTCGAGGCAGATGATGTAGTCGGGAGTGACCGACTTCTTCACCGAAACAGCCGGTTCCTGATTCTTCACTTCTTCAACCACGGGTTGACCCAGCGAGGTCAGTGCCGAATGGACGTTATGAATGAGATGAGCCAATTCGGATGCTGGTACAGAGTTGTGCGCGACATAGCTGGCAACAATTTCAGCAGCCAGTTCGACGATGTCTGACTTGTAATGATTGTGTTCGTTTTCCATTTTCTTCTCCAAAATATTAAAGCTCATCAAGACAACAGCACTTAATACATGTGACATAATTGAATTTAATTGATTAATCAATAATACATGAGCGCTTTTTCGAAAAAATAAGTCGTTGATGATCCTTCTATCCGTTTTCAGCAAAATTTTTATGTTTTTCAGAACACTGCCGGATCAATCGGAAATTGAGGCGGTCCCCAAGACGCGAAGTCCACGAGGGGCAATGCGATTTATATTGATTCGCGATTGGAAAATGGCTGGCTTTTTGGACTGAATTGACTCCCATTGTTGTGGATGTCGGATAGGAATGCGAATTGCAGTAAGAATTGCAGTAAAATAAGGCAAAATTAAATCGGAAATTGATTATTCGTCACTGGGTTCGCTCTTTTGAACCGGACATATCAGCATCGTTGGCCTTGCCTGACTGGCTTGTTGCATAGAATTGTATAGTGCAGAGATATATCAATCAATCATCCGGCAGGATGCACTTTATCGTGGCCGTCGCGTATCAATTATTTTTCGATCATCGTGCATTGGTCAGTTTCATTGCGGTCAATGCCATAAAAATACTTGATCCATGTTGGATCGGACATGCCCATCCAACCATGATTGCCGTCATCATCGGAACGGCCCCATCAACAAGCGTCTTGACAAAATCCGCGCTTGATACAAAAATCCAAAACGTTTTGGAAAACGGCTGGACACGATCCTTGAGCGATCAATGTGCTCCCAAAGGCTGCGGCAAGGCGTGATGAAGGGCGGAACGCAGGCGGATGTCGACCATTCGGGAACTGGCACACTCTCTGGGCCTGTCGATTACGACGGTGTCGCGGGCGCTTGACGATTATACCGATGTATCGGCACTGACACGGGCGCGGGTGCGGGCGGCCGCCGAGGCATCCGGTTACCGGCCCAATGCGGCGGCACGGCGTTTGCGGCGGGGGCAGACCGAGGTGGTGACGATGGTGTTGCCCACCGCGCATGGCCGGTTCGACGAGCCGCTCTATATCGAATTGCTGGCGGCGATGGGGCCGCATTTTGTCAAAGCGGGTTATGATCTGACCCTGCTGGCCGCCCCTCCCGGGGACGAGGAAATCAAAACCTATCGGCGGATTGTCGAAGGCCGCCGCGCCGACGGCATTATCGTGGTGCGCGCGCGCCGCGATGACGCGCGTATCCGCTATCTGCTGACCACCGACACGCCGTTTGTGGTGATGGGCCGGTCGGATGTGGCGGGCGACTATTCCTTGCTCGATGGTGACGGCACCAAGGCCTTTTCGGCTGCAACCGAACGCTTGCTGGCCCTCGGCCACAGGCAGATCGTGCATCTGGCCGCACCCTCCGCTTTCACCTTCGCAACCCTGCGCCGCAATGGCTACGAGGGAGCGATGCTGGCTTCAGGCCTTCAGCCGGTCTCGATTGAAAGTGCGGCCGAAAGTGATGCCGCCTATGCCGTGGCCCTGCAGATTTTGGCCGGCGAAAGCCGCCCGACAGCCCTGCTTTGTGCAACCGACCGCATGGCCTATGGCGTACTCAAAGCCGCCAAGGAGTTGGGGTTGAGGGTTCCCGATGATCTGTCGGTGATCGGCCATGACAATCTGCCGGCCTCGGCGCGGACCGAACCGGCCCTGACAACCATGGAATTGCCGCCGGCCGATACCGGCGAGCGGCTGGCCTTGCTGCTTCTCGAACGCATCAAGACCCCCGATGCCAAACCCGTTCACGATATCAGAGAGGTGCATCTGATCGAGCGTGGATCCATAGCACCGCCGATGACCCCGTAAAGACCAAGAATGACATTTATCACTGGAGGAAATGACATGCGTAAATCTGTTTTATTGACCGGCGTTGCCGCCGTTCTGACGCTGGCTCTGGCCGGCACGGCCCCCGTGGCCAAGGCACAGGATCTGATCTTTCTGTCGACCCAGCTGCGGCCGATCGACGAGGCGCAGAAGGTGCGTGACGTGATTTTGAAAGGCGCGCCCAAGACCAGCTATGTGGTCGACGAGCCGTCGCCCTTTACCGTGCGTATGAAGGCCGAAGTCGAGGCCAACAAGCACACGATCAGCCTTGTCGGCGCGCTGCACGGCGAATTGCAGCCTTTGCTGCCGATGGGCGCGCTTGAGGCGATCGACGATGTGGCCGCAAGCCTCAAGGATCGCGGGATTCCCGCCGGTCTGATGGATCTGGGCAAGCTCGGCACCGGCAAGCAGATGTATATCCCGTGGATGCAGGCGACCTATGTGATGGTTGTCAATAAAAAGGCACTGCCTTTCCTGCCCGCGGGTGCCGATGTCAATGCGCTGACCTATCAGCAGCTGGCTGAATGGGGCAAAACGATGAACGAGAAAACCGGACAGCGCCGTCTCGGTTTCCCTGCCGGTCCCAAGGGCCTGTTCGCCCGCTTCCTGCAGGGCAATCTCTACCCGTCCTACACCGCCTCGATGGTGACCGAATTCCGCTCGGCCGAAGCCGAGACGATGTGGAACGATTTCAAGGCCGTCTGGGCGCAATCCAACCCCAATTCGACCTCCTATGATTTCATGCAGGAGCCTTTGATGGCGGGTGAAGTCCTGGTGGCGTGGGATCACATTGCCCGCGTCAAGGATGCCTTGCAGCAGGCTCCCAACGATTATCTGGTCGTGGCTCCGCCCGCAGGGCCCAAAGGCCGCTCCTATATGCCGGTAATTGCCGGTCTGGCGATTGCCAAAGGCGCACCCGACCGCAAGGGCGCTGCCGAGTTGATCATGCATCTGACCAAGCCCGAAACGCAGTTGATCACGGCGTCCGAAGTCGGCTTTTTCCCCGTGGTCAATGCCACTTTGCCTGCCAACCTGTCTCCCGGTGTGAAATTGCTGGCCGAAGGCGTGGCCAAGACCCAGACAGCCAAAGACGCCGTGGTGGCTTTGCTGCCGGTGGGCTTGGGTGACAAGGGCGGCGAGTTCAACAAGGTCTATGTCGACACGTTCCAGCGCATCGTGCTGCGCAACGAGCCGGTGCGTGCGACCCTTGATGCACAGGCCGATGTCATGCGCTCGATCATGGCCGCCACCAAAGCGCCATGCTGGGCACCGGACAAGGCCAGCGAAGGCGCTTGCCCTGTCAAATAAGGTCTGACAATCGGGCACGCGGAAAGGTTCCGCGTGCCTTTTCTACCCTGAAAATCCGGACACACCATGCCGACGTCACGCTGGCTGCCCTATCTGCTGATTGCTCCGGCAAGTGTGTTTCTTGCCGTGTTTTTTGCTGTTCCGCTGGTGCAGACGATCGTGCTGTCATTCGACGGCGGCTCGGCGGGGATTTGGGGCAATTACCAGCGGATGCTTGGTGATCTCAATTTCAATGTCTCGCTGCGCAACACCTTCATGCTGGTGCTGACGGTCGTGCCCCTGCAGATGATGCTGGCGATCGGCATGGGGCTGATGCTGCAAAAGATGCAAAGGGGCCGCGATGTGGTGCTGTGGATCTGGACCATCCCGCTCGGTGTGTCCGATCTGGCGGCGGGGCTGGTCTGGTTGGCGATCTTGCAGAATACCGGCTATCTCAACACGTTCCTGTTCCATCTCGGGGTCATCGACGGACCGACGGCCTGGCTGAATTCCGAAACACCCGTGACCCTGTTTATCGCCGTGGCGGTGGCCGAAATCTGGCGGTCGACGGCGGTTGTGCTGGTGATCATCGTGGCGGGGCTGCAACTGATCCCCAAGGAATTCGGCGAGGCCGCTGAAATTTTCGGGGCAAGTCCCTGGCAGAAATTGACCCGCGTGACACTGCCGATGCTCAAGCCCAGCCTGCAATCGGCGTTGATCCTGCGCACGGTGCTGGCTTTCGAGGTGTTTGCCGCGGTCTATGCAATCGGCGGGCGCAATATCCCTGTGCTGGTGGGCGAGGCCTATGTCTGGCAGCGTGACAACCAGAATTACAGCGTGGCGGCGGCCTATGCGGTACTGATCATGGTGATTTCACTGGCGGCCACGGCGGTCTATCTGCGCTTGCTGCGTGAAAAGCCGGAGGCACGGGCATGACACAGCGCGCAACCGGCTCTTTCAAAGGCTGGCTCTATGGTTCGGGCGTCATGCTGCTGTGCGTCTGGGTGCTGTTGCCGATCGGGCTGATCGGTCTGGGCGCCTTCGGCGGGCGTCCTGCCGTCTATCAATGGCCCAAAACCCTGATGCCGGCCAGCCTGTCGCTGGACCAGCTGGCGGTGTTTTTGAAAATAGAGGGCGTCTGGAACGCCGCGCTCAATTCGGTGCTGGCCGCCAGCATGACCATGGTCATGGCGCTGCTGCTGGGCGCACCGGCGGGCTATGCGCTGGCACGGTTTTCGTTCAAGGGGGCAACGGCGTTCCGCCTGATGATCCTGCTGACCCGCGCCTTTCCGCTGGCCATTCTGGCCTTGCCTTTGACGGTGCTGTTCATTCGGGCGGGCCTGTATGACACCGCCTTCGGCGTGTCGCTGGTCCATACCGCGCTGGCTTTGCCGTTTGCCGCGATGATCACCGCCAGCCTGTTTGCCGGTATTCCGCGCGAGCTGGAGGAGGCGGCGTGGGTGTTCGGCTGCACGCGCTGGCAGGCCTTTGTCAAAGTCGTATTGCCTTTGGCACTGCCGGGCATGGCGGCGGCGGCGATTTTCGCCTTTGTGATTTCATGGAACGAGGTGTTTGCCGCCTCGGTTCTGACCGTTCAACAGCGCACATTGACGGCCTATTTGCTGACGGTTCTGTCGGAATCCCCGCTGCATTACCGCTTTGCTGGCGGGTTTATTCTGATCGTGCCGTCGGTGGTATTTATCTTTGCGGTGCGCCGCTATTTGTTCGCCCTGTGGGGCGTCACCAGCCGCTGAGGGAGGCGCGAGACATGGCAGCCATTACGATTGAAGGCGTCAGCAAGCGTTTCGGGGCGACGATGGCGCTCGAACAGCTTGATCTGAAAGTGGCGGACGGCGAATTTGTCGCACTGCTCGGCCCTTCGGGCTGCGGCAAGACCACCTTGTTGCGGATCATTGCGGGGCTTGAAACCCGCAGTTCGGGGCGCGTGCTAATCGGGGACCGGGATGTGTCGGACCTGCCGCCCGCCGAGCGCGGTCTGGCAATGGTGTTCCAGAATTATGCGGTGTTTCCGCATCTGACAGTCTTTGAAAACGTTGCTTTCGGCTTGCGGATGCAAAAGCGCGATGAGGCAACGATCCGGCGGCAGGTCAACCGCGCGGCGGATTTGTTGCAGATCGGGCCCTATCTCGACCGCTATCCCGCCAAATTGTCGGGTGGCCAGCGCCAGCGTGTCGCGGTGGCGCGCGCTTTGGCGGTCGAACCGGCCGTGCTGCTGATGGACGAGCCTTTGTCCAATCTCGATGCCTTGTTGCGGCTCGAAATGCGGGCCGAGTTGAAAAGCGTGCTGAAAGAGGCGGGCACCACCACGCTTTATGTCACCCATGACCAGACCGAAGCCATGGGGCTGGCCGACCGCATCGCGGTGATGCACAAAGGCGTGATCGAACAGATCGACACGCCGACCCGCATCTATTCCATACCCTCGAGCACCTTTGTCGGCGGTTTTGTCGGCTCGCCGCCGATGAATTTTCTGACGCTGGAGGCCAAAAACGGCGTGCTGGCTTGCGAAGGGTTCTCGATGCCGCTGGCCCATGACGGGCCGGTGCTGCTGGGCTTTCGCGGCGAGGATGTGCGCTTGGTCGACGCCTCGCAGGGATTGGCTTTCGCGGTCAGGGTGGTCGAGCCGATGGGCTCGCATCTGCTGCTGACAGGGCAGGTCGGGGGCGAGCGGATCAGGGTGGTGGCCGCACCACAGGCCGAGATTGCCTCTGGAATGACCCTCGGCTTGCAATTGGATGCCGCACGTGTGGTGGTGATGGATACACAGACAGGGAAAGCGTTGTAACATGAGTGCGCAAACACAGGTGATGACCCCGCAAGCCTGCACCGATCTCGCTTTTGCCATCTTGCGGCAGAATGACCGCGGCGGCTATACCGTGCCCAACCATTCGGTCTATCCGTTCCAGTGGAATTGGGATTCGGCCTTTGTCGCGATGGGTTTTGCGACCTTTGACCGTGCGCGGGCATGGCAGGAACTGGAAACGCTGTTTCTCGGCCAGTGGCCCGATGGCATGGTGCCGAGCATCGTGTTCCATGCGCCCGCCGATCACTATTACCCCGGGCCGTCGGCTTGGGGCACCCGTCACCAGCCCCCGACCACCGGCATTACCCAGCCCCCCGTTGCCGCCACCGCCGCCCGCATGATTGTCGAGGCCGAGCCGAACCGGCAGACAGCCCTTGCCGCGCTCTCGCGGGTGTTTGATCCCATCTTTGCCTCGCATCAATGGTGGCATACGGTGCGCGATCCCGATGGCAGCGGTCTGGTCACGGTCGTGCATCCATGGGAGACGGGCCGCGACAATTCACCCGATTGGGACGGGCCCTTGTCGGCGATTGTGCCGACAGTCGATGTTTCGGCTTTGCGCAAGGACAACAAGGTTGTCGATCCGTCCGAGCGGCCGACCGATCTGTTCTATAACCGCGTGATGACGCTGGTGGAGGAGGCCAAAGCCCTGCATTGGGACGGGCTGTCGGTCGCCCGCCGGCTGTCGATGCGGGTTTGCGATCTCGGCATCCAGTGCATCCTTTTGCGGGCCGATCATGATTTGCTGGCATTGGCCGAACTGTCGGGCCGCAAGGCCGAAGCGCAGCAGTTGCGCGACTGGATCGAGCGCTCCACCAAAGCCTTTGCCCGATTGAAAGCGGCAGACGGCACTTTCCGCTCGCTCGATCTGGTAACAGGCCAACTCGCGCCTTGCGTCACCTCGGCCTCGTTTCTGCCGCTTTATGCCAGGGTTGCCAGCCCGCAGGAGGCCGAAACCCTGATCGCCCTGATGGCGGCATGGCAGGACGATACGCCTTTCATGGTGCCCAGTTCCGACCCCCGCCACGACAGCTATGATGCCCGCCGCTATTGGCGTGGACCGGTGTGGATTGTCGTGAACCGGATGATTGCCGACGGTCTGGCCCATTACGGCTTTGCAGACACCGCCGAACGCCTGCGCCAGACGTCGGCGGCCAGCATCATGACCCACGGTTTCAGGGAAGCCTTCGATCCGCGCAACGGTGACGGCTTGGGCGGCCGCGATTTCTCGTGGACGGCCGCCATGTGGCTGGAATGGGCGGGTCAACCCGCCCAATCGGACGCGGCAGGATTGGCCCGCCTGACCTGACGAAGAAAACCCACGGGGCTTTGGCATGCTGGCCATGAATTCGGTGAGTTCCGGCGCCCATTGATCAGGTTTTCAAGTTAAATTTGATTTGATGCCCCGATTAAGTGACTATGGCCGCAATTCAATAAAAGAATCCAGAGGTGAGGATATGCTGCTCAAAGGAAAAACCGCCGTCATTTCGGGTGCGGCCAGCCGCCGCGGGATCGGGCTTGCCACCGCCCGTCTGTTTGCCGAACACGGCGCTAGAATTGCTATTCTCGATCTAGACGGTGAGGCCGCCAAACTTGTAGCCAGCGAATTGGGCGCAGGGCATATCGGGCTGGCCTGTGATGTCACCGATGCGGCGGCCTGCCGCCATGCGGCCGCGGAGGCCATCAAGGCCTTCGGGCAGATCGATATTCTGGTCAACAATGCCGGCATTACCCAGCCGGTCAAAACCATGGATATTACCGAAAAAGACTGGCACCGGATTCTGGATGTGAACCTGTCGGGCGTGCTCTATCTCTCGCAGGCCTTCATTCCGCATATGCGCTCGCGCAAACAGGGCTCGATTGCCTGCATGTCCTCGGTCTCGGCCCAGCGCGGCGGCGGGATTTTCGGCGGGCCGCATTATTCGGCCGCCAAAGCCGGTGTGCTTGGTCTCGCCAAAGCCATGGCGCGCGAATTGGGTAGCGACAATATCCGCGTCAACTGCCTCTGCCCCGGCCTGATCCAGACCGACATCACCGGCGACAAGCTGACCGACGAGATGCGTCAGGACATTATCAAGGGGATTCCGATCGGCCGGCTCGGCGAGGCGCGCGATGTGGCAGGGGCCTATCTGTTTCTCGCCTCCGACCTGTCAGCCTATATCACCGGCGCGGTGATCGATGTGAATGGCGGCATGCTCATCCACTGATGGTGATTG